>Ga0302267_10001985_pt1 | contig 25303 bp, 20 predicted proteins | sample III_Bog_E1_3_FD_194555 | JGI IMG/M metagenome (GOLD analysis project Ga0302267, IMG submission 194555) | Peat permafrost microbial communities from Stordalen Mire near Abisko, Sweden - III_Bog_E1_3 | ecosystem: Environmental > Terrestrial > Soil > Wetlands > Peat | place: Sweden: Abisko...
GGTGTTTGAGCGCCGGAACAGCCGTGTTTCTCATTTTACATGAGATAAGTGGCTAGACCTCTTCCGTACTGATGTATGGACGGTAGAGGTCCGGCGGAGTTTCATTTTTCACACTCCGCCGGACTTGACCTATAGGAAAATCAATAGCCCGGCCTTAATCGCTCAAGCAGCCTTCCTCCGCCCCACCCATCGCATCCGATTCCCTTTGCTGTCTGCCAATGGGTCAACGCCGAAGTGCTTTTTGAGTGCGACAGCCCAGGGTTCCCTATACGGCTTTGGTCGTGGCCGCTGCCCTAGCAGGACGAAGACCACCGCAGAGGTCTGCCGCTTCGTTCGGGGAGCCAGCAGCCCAAAGTACCGCATGGAGTGCCGGTAGCGATCCAGTACATGTTCAGCCAGCATCGCCACAAACTCCTCCGGCTTGCATCTGGCCTCTTCCAGCGTCTTCGTACGAGTGAACTTGCTCTGGTAGACGACTTCCCCCGCCGTCACACTGAGGATGCGCTTCTGCGAGATGGGCAGCCTCCGGATATACCGCCCTGCATAGCCGAGAAAGTGCTGCTTCGTCATCTGCCGCGTGATATGGATGTTCCACCACCGCTGCGTCTGTGCCAGAATCATTCCGTCAAACTCTGCCGGTAGCGAGGCTGACTGCAAGAGTCCGTTCCTGTGAGCCTTCCAGAGATAGCTGGTGACGGCGAACCGCCACAGTTCCATAATCTCCTGCTTATCAAACTCCATCGCCTTCAACCATTCGCCTGCGGCTGGCTTGAGTCCACCAGCGGAGACCATCATGTGCAGATGCGGATTATGGTTGAGCCGCCCACCGAAGGTGTGTTGGATGACGATGCCGTAGACACGCACCCTATACCGGCTCCACGCCCATTGCTGGAGCACAGCCGCGCCGACGGCGGGAAGATCGTGTTGCAGATTGCGGTGCGCTTGGAAGATGGGCCACAACACATCCGGCATAGTAAGCACGATGCCGACGAACGGTATATCCGGCAGTGCCGCCCACCGCTCCCGCTGCCAGAGCAGTGTGCCGCGATTACCGCAGCTTGGGCAGCAGCGCGATTTGCAGGTGTGGAAGAAGAGCTTTTCACCCTCCTCCGAGGCAAAGACCTCGGCACCCAAGGCTGGAGTCCTGCACTGGCGCACTTTGCGAAAGTTCTCTCGCACGGCATCTCGCTGAGAGGGTTGATCCCATTGGCTCTCCGTCAGCTCCAGTATCTTCCGTAGTGGCTGCGCCGCACGCGTCATATCTCCAGCACTCCCTCATGCTCAAGACTGCGCAGCAGTGCGGTGGACAGCAGCAACACATCTCCAGTTGTTTGAATCTCTCCCACCAAGATGGCTGCCTTGCGTTCGGTAGTCAAAGCCGCCAAAGCTGATACGACCCGCCGCACATCGAGTGCGCCGTCATTGTCTGCGCCTTGCGTTTGGTGCCGCTTCAAGAGCGCATCGACCACGCTGCTGATGCCACTCTTGCCCAGATACATCCGGTGCATCTGAAGCCGGTCGAGCTGCTTCTCTGGCGGCTTCAGCCACTCCGATGCGCAGTGGATGCTGACCTCACCCTCGCGGACGGCCTGCACCACATCTGGATGCCCTGCCTGAAGCAGATGTTTGACCTTGCTGACGTTGCCGACGGATACGCCTGCGGCTGCGGCAACCTTCACGCGCACGTCGAGCCGGTCAGCTTCCGTCAGATTTGCCGAACCCTTGCACTGCCCTCCACGCTGCTGGTTGCTCCGTGCCTGCTGACGGAACCACGGCTCCAACTCCAACGCCAGCAGAATCCGGCTAAAGGGGTTTAGGGCGGCAGAACGCTGCTGCCGCTGAAGCAGCCAGAGCAGCGATTCTTCCTCCGTCATCTCATGCTGATGGCAGAGCAGCGTCTGCCTTCCCTGTGTGCGGGCGAGTTGCCACTGTGCGTAACCGTCGAGGATGGCATTGTCCTGCGTGATGGTGAGCGGATCGCGGAAGGCCGCTTCCCCGCGCTCCGAGAGCATAGACATCTCATGCGCTGATGGCGTGAGGTTGTGCCGGACAATGCTGGGGTGCGGATGCAGATCGTCCACCGCACAGGCAATCAGGCGGCCAGAGCCGCGAGTGAGATGGTTTGCCGATGTCGATTCCAGAACGATTGGAGTAGCGGCAGCCATTACGACCTCTGGCTCGCTTCCACCTGCTGATGCAGCCAGGCATCGATCTCCGATTCCAGCCAGCCGACAGCCCGAAGCCCCAGCGATACCGGCCTTGGAAACGTCCCCTCTGCGATGCGCAGATAGATGGTGCTGCGCGAAAGCCCAATCCGCGCCTTGACCGCCGGTAGCCGTAATATCGTATGCGCCATAGTAAAACCTCCGTGAGCCGTAGTGGAGTGCTCACGACAGACCCTAGCTGGGCGATTTGGGCGATAAAAGAGGTATATCCGGCGCAGAGACGCATCTGGCTTCGCGGAGAATCAATCACATAGAGGAATCAGATCACCCGGCTTCTGGGTACATTTGACAAGCGCGGGAGCCGTAACCTATTTACGATGCGGTGATTTACAGATGGGCAAGTTGGGCGAAAAGATTCCGCCCAACTTTATTTTCAGACTGCTTCCAATCGCTAGGCGAGTTGACGTATCGGCACCACAGCCTGCTTCGACTGAATCTTCTCCAGATAGTCAGACCAGTACTGCATCATGCGTTTGCGCTCCGGCAGGTATTCAGCACGGTTGTATGCCCCGCGTACCTCGTTGCGTTCACAGTGCGCCAACTGACGCTCAATCACATCCGCCTGAAACCGTCCTGTCTCATTCAGGATGGTCGAGGCGACAGCGCGGAAGCCGTGGCCGGTCATGCGGCCTTTGTAGCCAAGCCGGTACAACGCGAAGAGCATGGTGTTATTACTGATGGGCTTGTTGCTGTTCCTTCCCGGCAGAATAAATCGGCTGTTGCCAGCAATCACTTTGAGTTCCGCCAGTATCGCCAGTGCCTGCTTGCTGAGCGGAACAATATGCTCCGTCTTCATCTTCATACGCGCCGCAGGAATAGCCCACAGCGCACTCTTCAGATCAAACTCTGCCCACTCCGCCCCGATGAGTTCATTCGTGCGCACAAAGGTCTGCGCTAGCAGTTGCAGCGCAAGGCGGGTCTGCTTGCCGCCAATCGCGTCATAGCCAGCAATGGCCTGTAGCAGATCAGGCAGTCCCTCTGGCCGCACCGCTGCCTGATGCTGCTTCATGTGCGGTGTCAACGCACCCCGTAGGTCGCCGGTCAGGTTGCGCGTACAGCGGCCTGTAGCGATGCCGTAGCGAAATACCTGCCCACACACCTGCAACACACGGTGCGCCAGATCGTAGGAGCCACGCCCCTCAATCTTGCGAATCGCCTGCAAAAGCTCTGGTGCATCAATCTGATCCAGCGGTCGCTTCCCGAGGTAGGGGAAGATGTTCGACTCCAGGCGGCGATTCACATCCACAGCATGATGTGGAACCCATGTATGCAGTTGTTTGCTGTACCACTCCCGCGCCACAGCCTCAAACGAGTTCTCGGCTGAGAGCTTCTTGCGGAGGTTGGCGGCTTTACGCTCGGCAGAGGGGTCTAGATCGGCATCCAGTTGCTTGCGCAGTTCGTCCCGTCTCTTCCGCGCATCGCCCAGTGCAACCTGCGGATAGACCCCGATGGAGAGACATTTCTCCTTGCCCGCCTGCCAGTATCGCAGCCGCCAATACTTTCGGCCATCTCGATATATCCACAGGTACAGTCCATCCCCATCATGCAGCTTGCGGATGCCAGCATCCTTGCTGGTGGCACTCTTGCAGACAACGGCTGAAAGCAGATTCGTCGGCATCGTGGTAACTCCTCACCGTGGTAAATCTCTTACCACGATTGTTACCACGGTCTGCGGGCAGATGCAATAGGACACTACTGCACAGCTCTGGCTACATAAACCCTGTATTTATTGGGATTGTTGAGGATGTCCAGACTTTACCGGACTCTATAAGAAGTGAAAATGGCGGAGAGTGAGGGATTCGAACCCCCGATAGCCTTGCGACTATGTCTGATTTCGAGTCAGGTGCATTCAACCGGGCTCTGCCAACTCTCCGCTGTAAGTCCATGATCTCGTGCCGGATATGCGATCTGGTAGGACTCGTCCCGAACCGGCTCAACCGCACTGCGGCTCACCCGTTCCGGATACTCTTAGTCTACTGGTGAAGGGACATTGCTGGCAATGGCAGGCTCACATCGGTAATGGATCAGTTTGGCTTTGAAATGGCGCGGCTTGAGCCGCGCCGGGAGTCTGGCTTTACGGAAGGCGGCTTCAGCCGCTGAGGCAATCCCTCCGGGGCTAAAGCCCGCAATGTTTTGGCCTGATTTTTCGGACGAGCTGAAGCTCGTCCCTTTCAAAGCAAGCCAAACTGACCCACCACTCTAACTTCCGCAGCAGGATGCTCCGCTGGCTGTACAGCACTTGTCATATCCGCTATTGCATGTAGCCGGAGGCAGGTCGCCTATCTTCTGCCGCAGCTCACTGAGAATCCGTTGCGTTGCCTCGGCAGCCGCGCGCTCGCCCGTCTCTGACAGACTGAGCGTGATGGGCTGTAGCGGATCAATCGCAATTGCGTAGAGCACCACCTCGCACGCATCGCCCATCAGGTAGAAGATATCCAGCACGTCTTTGATACCCACATCGTGCGCCGTCAGCGTGGGCGGATAGTCACGCGAGAAGCGTGGCGTGGTGCGCGTAATCGTCCCGGGCGGATTGCCGTCGTTGGCGGCGTCAATCATGATGATGCGGCTCGCGCCTTGCATCGGTTCCAGCAGCACAACGCCTCCGGTGCCGCCATCCATGCACTCCACATGGGCAGGCAGGGTGTGCTGCTCCAGGGCGCGCACCACGTGTACGCCGATTCCCTCGTCGCCCATCAGCAGATTGCCCAGTCCAAGCACCAGCGTCTTGTGTCCGCTATTTATCACGCTTCTCCCGTACAAACTTCCAGCCGCCCACGATGGAGGAGATGGTGCCCCGGCCTTCAATGTAGTCATGGTAGAACGACAGGTAGACGTGGACGATGATGAAGACCACAAAGAACCACAGGAACGCATGGTGCCAGAAGCGCACGCGGAACTCACCGCCCATCAGCGGAACGATCCACACAAACGCGCGCGGTATTGCCGAGTTGCTCATGCTGGAGTACAGCGCAAAGCCCGTGACCGTCTGCACCACGAACGCGATGAAGGTGAAGAAGTAGATCAGCCCGGCCAGCGCATTGTGCCCGGTTGAGATGGGCCCGTGCAACTGCGTCTCCAGCACATCCGCCTTGATCACATCCACAATCTCCTGCCGCTGCGCCGGCTTGAGCGGGAAGAACGCATTCCATCGGGAATATTTGTTGCCGACGAAGCCCCAGTAGATGCGCGCCATAAAGTTGAAGATGTACACAAAGGCGCAGGTGAAGTGAATGAAGCGCACCCACCCGAACCAGTATTGCTGGTACGCCTCTGACGCATAGAACGCGCGGATGGGCGCGCCGATCAGGTAGCCGGTCACGCACAGCAGCACCAGCGCGACCGCATTGATCCAGTGATAGATGCGTACCGGCAGCTCCCACACATAGACTCGCCGATACTCGACCGGCGGATGGTCCGCGACCGCCGGTGACACATTCGCTTGAATGACAGGAGCGCCCATGGCTTTACTCGAATGAAACCTGGTTGAGGTGCCGCCCCTGCGGATCGTACATGTGTACAGCGCAGGCGAGACACGGGTCAAAGGAGTGAATGGTGCGAAGCAGTTCGAGCGGCTGATTCAGATCCGCTACCGGCGTTCCGATCAGCGACTCCTCAAACGCTGACCGCTTGCCCTGCGCATCGCGCGGCGAGCCGTTCCAGGTGGTGGGAACGACCAGCTGATAGTTCGCGATCTTCCCCTTGTGGATCTGAATGTAGTGCGCCAGCGCGCCGCGCGGTGCTTCCACCAGGCCGACGCCTTCGGCATCCTCCGGCCACGTCTTCGGCTCCCACTTCTCCGCGTTGAAGGTAGAGGTCTCGTGCATCTTCACCCGCTCCATCAACTGCGCGAAGTACTCCTTCAGCCAGCCCATCGCAAGCTCTGTATCAATGGCGCGTGCCGCCGTGCGTCCCAGCGTGGAGAAAAGCGCCTCCACCGGCGCGCCCAGCTTGCCCAGCGTCTGGTTCACAATCTCTTTCACATCCTCGCGCCCCGCAGCGTAGCTGACGATCAGCCGTGCGAGCGGACCAACCTCCATCGGCTGCTCCTTCCAGCGCGGAGTCTTCAGGAACGAGTACTGGTCAAAGCCTTCCAGCGTTTCAAAGGGCGGCTTCGGGCCGTTGTAGTTCAGCTCCGTCTCACCCTTCCACGGATGCACGCCTTCGCTCCGCCCGCCCGCATAGGTGTACCACGAGTGCGCGATGTACTCCTTGATCTCCTGATCATCGCGCGCGTTCACCGGCTGCACCGTGCTCAGGTCGCGGCCAATCACGGCGCCGCGTGCGTACCGGAACGATGCGGGCTCGTTGTAGCCGCGCGTAGAGAATTCGCCGTACGAAAGATAGTTCTTCAACCCGCCGCCATACTTCGTCCAGTCCTTGTAGAAGGACGCAATGGTAAGGCAGTCCGGCAGATAGACCTCATTCACAAATTCGCTGGCCTGATCGATGAGCTTCGCGACGAGGTTCAGGCGTTCGGAATTGATCGCTGCCACTTCATCGGTATCAATCGAGCATGGAACGCCGCCCACCAGGTAGTTCGGATGCGGATTCTTGCCGCCGAACACCGCATGGATCTTGACGATATCTTTCTGCCACTCCAGCGCATCCAGATAGTGCGCCACGGCAATCAGATTCACCTCAGGCGGCAGCTTGTACGCCGGATGCCCCCAGTAACCGTTGGCGAAGATGCCCAGGCCATTCTACGCAAACTTCTTCACCTTGTTCTGCACCTCGGTGAAGTAGGCCGTGTTGTTCTTGTCCCACTCTGAGTACGACTGCGCCAGCGCGGACGCCTTGGCCGGATCGGCCTTCAGCGCGTTCACCACATCCACCCAGTCCAGCGCATGCAGGTGATAGAAATGCACCACGTGATCGTGAATGTACTGCGTGGTGAGCATGATGTTGCGCACCAGCTCCGCCGTGGGCGGCACCGTGATGCCCAGCGCATCTTCCACGGAGCGTACGCTGGCCAGCGCATGAATGCTGGTGCACACACCGCACACTCGGCCTGTGATGGCCCATGCGTCCCGCGGATCGCGCCCGATCAGGATCTTCTCCAGACCGCGCACCATGGTGCCGGCGCTGAACGCATCGGTAATGTAGCCATTCTCCACAACTGCTTCAATGCGCAGATGGCCTTCAATACGGGTTACCGGGTCTACAACGATTCGTGCCATGGTGCCTCACTGTTCCTTTTGATCTTCTTCGTGGACTTCTGCAATCAGGTTCTTCTTGCGCACATTCGTCACCACGGCATGGGTAGCGACGCCGGCCAGCGTGACCAGGCCAACCGCCGCGCCGATGGTATCTGCCGTGCTCTCAATGCCGAATCCGGCTACGGCAGGCAGATGCTGATAGAACGGCCCGTTGTCCCAGAAGCCGTCTTCGCTGCAGCCGATGCACGGGTGACCGGACTGGATGGGATAGCTCGTGCCTTCGTTCCACTTCGTGACCGAGCAGGCGTTATAGGTCACCGGGCCGCGGCAGCCCATCTTGTACAGGCAATATCCCTTGCGCGCGTTCTCATCATCAAACGATTCCACGAACAGGCCGGCATCGTAGTTGGGCCGACGGTAGCAGGTATCATGCACGCGCCGCCCGTAGAACTCCTTCGGCCGGTTCTGGCTGTCGAGCGCAGGCACCTGGCCCAGCACCAACAGGTGCGTCACCACGGCCATCATCACGTCCGCAATCGGCGGGCAGCCCGGCACATTGATCACTGGCATGTCCACCAGCTTGTGGATCGGCGTTGCATGCGTCGGATTGGGCCTGGCCGCCTGCACGCAGCCGTTGGAAGCGCAGCTTCCCCACGCAACCACCGCCGCCGCATCCTTTGCCACTGTCTGCAGAATCGACTCCGACGTCTTGCCGCCGATCATGCAGTACACGCCATCGTCGGCGGTGGGCACGGAGCCCTCGACCAACACAATGTACTTGCCCTTCTGATCGCGAATGGTGTCTGACAGGCATTTCTCCGCCTGGAATCCTGCCGCCGCCTGCAGCGTCTCGCTGTAGTTCAACGAGAGCACATCCAGCAGCACATCAATCACAATGGGGTGTGACGCGCGCAGGAACGATTCGCTGCAGCAGGTACACTCCTGGAAGTGCATCCATACCACCGCCGGCTTTGACTTGGTCTCGAAGGCGTGAACCACCTCCGCCACGCCGCTCTTGCTGATGCCTGCCGCGACCGCCGCGGCCCCACAGAACTGCAGAAAATCCCTGCGGCTGTAGCCTTTCTGCTGCATCGACTGCCAAATGGTTTGCGCCATGCCTACCCTCGCTGATTCACCGTGCCGGGAGCGGCTTTGCGATTGTGTGATGTATCTCACAATCGAGCCTTCCGCGATCACATGAAGCGATACTAGGCACTCCAAAATGGAACTGGATGTGACCGCCATCACATCAGGCAGAGCGGTGGAAATTATCAGGGGCTAAAGCCCCTTTTCTTATGTTGATAATCTCTTCGCGCGGACTGAAGTCCGCACTCCCCCGGCTGAAGCCGGGGGCTTAATCCCGGCAAACGTGATAGCGCAGATTCATCGCCAGGCGAAGCAATCCCCTTTCCCTGTCATACCGAAGCGCAGCGGAGGGACCTGCTGTTGCTTTTGTCATTCCGAAGCGCAGCGGAGGACGTTGCTTCTCTTTTGACCGACCCCAAAACATTGTCAGAGTCATTCTGAGCGCAGTCGAAGAACCTGCCCCTTTCTCAACCACCCAGAACTTGTCATCCCGACCGAAGCGAAGCGCAGCGGAGGGACCTGCTGTTGCTTTTGTCATTCCGAAGCGCAGCGGAGGAAGCTACTTCTCTTTTGACCGCCCAAAACATTGTCAGGGTCATTCTGAGCGCAGCGAGAAATCTGCCGCTCTCTCAACCCCCCAGAACTTGTCATCCCGACCGAAGCGAAGCGCAGCGGAGGGACCTGCTGTTGCTTTTGTCATACCGAAGCGCAGCGGAGGAAGCTACTTCTCTTTTGACCGCCCAAAACATTGTCAGGGTCATTCTGAGCGCAGCGAGAAATCTGCCGCTCTCTCAACCACCCAGAACCTGTCATCCCGACCGAAGCGAAGCGCAGCGGAGGGACCTGCTGTTGCTTTTGTCATTCCGAAGCGCAGCGGAGGAAGCTACTTCTCTATTGACCGCCCAAAACATTGTCAGAGTCATTCTGAGCGCAGCGAGAAATCTGCCCCTCTCTCAACCACCCAGAACCTGTCATCCCGACCGAAGCGAAGCGCAGCGGAGGGACCTGCTGTTGCTTTTGTCATGCCGAAGCGCAGCGGAGGACGTTGCTTCTCTTTTGACCGACCCCAAAACATTGTCAGAGTCATTCTGAGCGCAGTCGAAGAATCCAGCGAATCTCAGCCTCGCCTACTTGCCAGGGAAGGCGCGGACGATGGTGCAGCCCGGTGCACTGTGTACCACGGCGGCGGCGGCGTTGGCCGGAATCACGGTCGCCTTCGCGCGCTCCAGCGCGAGTGTCTCGCCGCCGCACTCCATCACGGCATCGCCCGTCAGAACCACCAGGATCTGCGGTACCGCCATGGCGGCAAAGGCGTGGGTGTGGCCTGCTGTCAGTTCAAAGCGGTCTACGGTGAAGTACTTCTCTTTGATGAGGCGCGTGAAGCCGTCGACCGTCACGGGCGCGACCTTACCGGCGCGCGTCTTCTCCCGCATCACGCGCAGCGCGTCTTCCACGTGCAGTTCGCGCGGGCGGCCATAGTCATACAGGCGGTAGGTGATGTCGCAGGTCTGCTGCGTCTCCAGCAGGGTCATGCCGGGCCCAATGGCGTGGACGGTCCCTGCATCCACAAAGATCATCTCCCCAGGCGTGACGGGCAGCCATACCATGCGCTCTTCCAGCGTCTGGTCGGCGATGGCCTTGCGAATCTCTGCCGGGCCGCTTCCCTCTTTCAATCCCAGCGCCACGCTGGCGCCGGGCTCGGCCTCCAGCACGTACCAGCACTCGGTCTTGCCGCGCGGATAGCCCGCCTGCTGCGCGAACGCATCATCTGGATGAACCTGCACAGACAATTTTTCCTTGGGCGCGAGCAGCTTCAGCAGCAATGGAAACTCGCCAAGCTCCGCATCGTCGCCGAGTATCTCAGCCGGATGCGCTTTCACCACATCGGCGAAGCGTCCGCCGGCCCAGGGACCCGTCTCGATCACGCAATCTTCGCCCGTCAGCCACGCCTCGCCAACCGGCTCAGCGAACGTCTTCCCCGCATACCAGTGGCTCCAATCGGTCTGGCCCCATATGCGGGGTGAAAAAAACGGCGCAAGACGAAACGGAGAGGCGGCTGCAGCGGACATGATTTCCCTTTGAAGATGATCTGGATTGAGCGGATGCTCTTCAGGAGATTGTAATATGCCGCAGCGCAGGATAGATGCGCCGGTACTGCTGATACGCCGCGGCCATGACATCGGCGTGGCGCGGTTGGACCACCTCACTCACCCGAATCGTCGCAGCACAGGCGTCTTCCACGCTGGGCCACGCGCCCACTCCGGTTCCGGCCAGCAGCGCAGCCCCAAACGCGCCGCCTTCCTGTGCGGTGAGCTGCTCCACCGCGAGCCCGTAGACATCAGCCTGTATCGCAGCCCACAGCGGACTGCCCGCTCCGCCGCCGCCCAGGCGAATCCGCTCCACCGGAATGCCCAACTGCGCGAAGAGCGAGAAGCTGTCCTGCAAGCTGAAGGCAACACCTTCCATCACGGCGCGCACAAAGTGCCCGCGTGTGTGCGATGCGGTAATACCAATAAATGCGGCGCGTGCGTTGGGATCGAGATGCGGTGTGCGCTCGCCGAAGAGATACGGTGTCCAGAAGAGTCCGTCGCTGCCCGCGGGAACTTCCGCCGCCTCCGCCGTGAGATCGTCGTAGCGCGCCACGCTGCCGTCTGCCTGCCGCGTAAACGTATCGCGGAAGTAGCGCAGCGAAAGTCCCGCGCCGTTGGTCACGCCCATCACATGCCACAGCCCCGGCGCAGCATGGCAGAAGGTGTGCAGCCGTCCCTGCGGATCTTTCACCGGCGCATTGGTGGAGGCAAAGACCACGCCCGAGGTGCCGATGGTTGCGCTGACAGAACCCGGCGCAACAATGCCCATGCCGACGGCTCCCGCGCCCTGATCCCCTGCACCGGCGACGACCGGTGTGCCCGAAGCCAACCCCGTGGCCGATGCTCCCGCCTGGCTGATGCGCGCGCAGACCTCAGGCCCTTCAAAGAGCCGCGGCAGCCACTGCATCGGAATGCCCGCGGCCTCGGCCACTGCAGCCGACCAGCGGCGGTTGGTCACATCCAGCAGCAGCGTGCCGGAGGCCTCCTGCATGTCCATCGCATACTCACCGGTCATGCGGTAGCGAACGTAGTCCTTGGGGCAGAGCACATGGCGAATCTGCGCGAAGATCTCCGGCTGGTGTTCGCGCACCCACAGCAGTTTGGTCAGGGTGAAGTTCGGCAGCGCGGGATTGCACGTCAGCTCGATCAGTTTCTCGTAGCCGATGCGCTCCGTCAGCCAGTCACACTGCGGCTGTGTCCGCTGGTCGCACCAGATCAGTGCAGGACGCAGCACCTCGCCGCTCTCATCCAGCATCACGCAGCCGTGCATCTGCCCGGTCAGTCCAATGGAGCGAATGTCGCCGGCGTTGCCACCGGTCTCCAGCAGCACGCCGTGGATCGATGCCCTGGCGGCGCGCCACCAGTCGTCAGGGTCCTGTTCGGCCCAGCCAATCTGCGGCGAGCTGATCGGCGCGTGCTCCGTAGAGCACGCCGCCACCAGGTTGCCGCTCTCATCCACCAGCACAGCGCGCGTGCCGCCCGTGCCGACATCGATTCCCAGAAACATTGTTAGTCCTTTGCGACGCCGAAGGTGAAGACGGTGAGTGAGCGATAGGTCTCGCCGGGCTTCAGTTCAGTGGAAGCAAACGACGGATGATTCGGCGCATCGGGAAAGTGCTGCGTCTCCAGGCAGAATCCGGCATGTTGCACATACTGCGCATGGGCGTGGCCCGTCAGCGAGCCATCCAGAAAATTACCCGAGTAGAACTGCACCCCGGGCTCCGTGGTGCTGACCGTCAAGGTGCGTCCGCTCACCGGGTCCACGGCGTGCGCCGCTTCACGCAGACCATCCTTACCGACCGGCCCGCTGAGCACGAAGTTATGATCGTAGCCGCCCGCCAGCTTGAGCTGCCCGTTGGCGTCGTGAATGCGCGCGCCAATGACAGTCGGCTTCTCAAAATCAAACGGAGTGCCGGCAACCGGAGCCAGCTCGCCCGTGGGAATCAGCCCTGCATCCACCGGCGTGTAGCGGTCCGCGAAGAGCGCAAGCTTCTCATTCAGAATGGTTCCCTTCCCGTCGCCCGCGAGGTTGAAGTAGCTATGGTTTGTCAGGTTCACGATGGTCGGTTTGGTCGTGGTTGCGCTATACGCAATGCGCAGCGATGAACCTTCCAGCGTGTAGCGGACATGCACGGTGAGCTCACCGGGAAATCCCATGTTGCCATCGGGACTGACCAGGGTCAGTTCCACGCCGTTGGTAATCTCCTTCGCCTGCCACACCTTCTGGTCGAATCCCACCGGGCCGCCATGCAGCGAGTTGCCATTGTTGTTCAACGGAATGCGATATTCCTTGCCGTCGACCTGGAACGTTCCCTTGGCGATGCGGTTGCCGTAGCGGCCCACGATGGCGCCGATATACGTCGTATTCTTCGGTGATTCATAACCCGCGAGGTCATCGAAACCCAGCACGACATCTGCCTTCTTCCCGGCGCGGTCCGGTGCTTCAATGCTGACAACGTGCGCACCGTAGGTGATCACCTGCACGCTGAGCTGCTTATTGGCGAGCGTATATTTCTCGACGGGCACACCGGCGGAGGTCTTGCCCCAGGGCATCTTCGAAACCGTTGCCTGGGCCACGGATGTAACCGGTACCAGTAGAGCTGCAAGCACAAGGCTATGGATCATCAGTCGTCTTCCTCAATCTGCCACGATGGCAGGGATATAAACCATTGCGATCTCAGGCGTGACGGTACATCTGCCAGCCCAGATACTTCTCAGCCGCTTCCTGCACGCTGCCGGCTACGCTGGAGAAGTTCGCCGCCACGTGATGTTCGAAACCATTCTCGCAGATGAAGCGTAACAACTTCTGCATCTGCGAAATCTCCACCACGCCTGCGCCGCCAAAGGTCTGCAGCGGATCATCCGTGAAGCGGCCTTCGCCAGTATAGCCAGTAATGCGGCCACTGAAGTCATCGGTCGAAAAACGCGCAAAGCTCATTGCGCCCGCCTTCACGGTGCCATCCAGCGTGCCGAAGGTATTCTCTTTGCCCACCGTGCCTGCAATGATCTGCTGGAAATCCATCTTCACTTCCTTGAAGAAGTGCTTCGGCAGATTGGAACAGTGGAAGCAGACCGCCTTGTCCGGATTGTCGCCGTAGTTGTTGTTCCAATCCAGCAGCGCGCTTGGCGTTTCTGACGCCAGCGCCAGCGCATACATGCTGACGGTGCCCAGCACATCCACCTCGCACGCCGACGGCAGCAGATTTTCGCTCATCATGCTCATCACCGTGCACGGCACAATGCCGAGGAACTCTTCTATCGACGTCCAGCACTGCACCGCGGAAACCGTCAGGTGGCTTGCCGTCATCCACGCATCAATCACAGCGCCGAGCTTCGCCATCTTCAGCAGAGCGGGCAATGGAACATCTTTCGTCGCAACATACTTCTGAATCGCCGCCAGCTTCTGCTGCGCCGCGTCGTCATTATCCTGCATGCGCGTGATGCGCCCCATCACCTCAGAGAGATCGAGCGTCTCCACCGTGATGCCGGAGCGCTCCAGCAGCTTCTCGCTGTAGCGGACGGTATTGAAGGCGGTGGGTCGCGCGCCGATTGCGCCGATGCGCACATTCTTCAGCCCGCGCACGATGCGGCACACCGCGGCGAACTGCTGCAGATCCTGCTTGAACTCCGGCGAGTCCGGCGCTTCAGTGTGCAGGCTGGTGAGCGAGTATGGAATGCCGTACTGCTTCAGGTTGTTGCAGATGGACATCTTGCCGCAAAAACTGTCGCGGCGATAGGCGATGCTCATCTTGCCGGCGTGGTCGGGCGTGGCCTGGATGAGTACCGGCACCTGCAGATTCGCCAGCCGCAGCGCATCCGCCAGACCGCGCTCCTCGCCAAAGTTCGGCAGCGTGATGATGATGCCGTCAATCTCTTTCGCGTGCTTCTTGAAGAGCTCAGCGCAGCGCAGGGCCTCGTCGTAGGTCTCCACCGCGCCGTGCGCGCTCTCTTCCGGTGACAGCACGATGGCCTTCATCCCGGCCGATTCCAGTGCGGCAATCATCTCTGTACGTCCGGACGAGGCGAGGTGAGAGGGAAAAAATCCGCGGTTGCCGACAATTACACCAAAGGTCATGGTCCTGCTCATATCAATTACTCCCTGCGTTGCAAACTATTGAAATAGACGAAGCGGCTTGTGTGGAAGCCTCAGCCTTTGCCCGGGCGGAAACGGATGGTATAGAAGCCACCGAAGATTGTCATGAGCAGTCCCCACCAGAAGGTGGGGTGCAGCTCTGACAGCACAATGGTGGGCGGCAGCGGATGCCGGAACTCGTATATGCCGGTCACCAGCAGAACCACGCCGTACACCAGCGTGAGAATGCCGACGAAGAACCAGATGGACAGCGCGCGGTCAGTGGATGGATCAAAATGCTCGGTCATAGAAAGCTCCAATCAAAACGACTGCTACCAGAGAATGAGGTTCAGGGCGAACAAAACCGTAGCCACCACGATGGCCCAGAACATTGGCTTATGGAACCAGCGTTCCGTATCGTCCACCGGAATTACCGTGGCGCCATACACCAGGCCGTTGAGCTGTTCGTCCGTCTTCGGCGTGGTCAGCATACTCACCACCACGGTCACGCCCACGCATATGCACCACGACCACAGTGCGCGGTAGAGATTCTCTGCCATGCTCTGAGCGTGCGGCGACAGTGCGATGTAGCGCAGTGCGCCGGGGTCACGCTGCACCCACACCCACATGCTGATGGACGAGACCGTGCCCGCCAGCAGGCCCCAGAATCCGCCTGCGTTGGTGGCGCGCTTCCACAGCATGCCCAGGATCACAGTGCCGAATAGCGGTGCGATGAAGAAGCTGAAGAGCGCCTGCACATAATCCATAATGCTGGCTGCGTTCATCACCAGGTACGCCGTACCGACGGAAACCAGCATACCGATCACTGTGCTCCACCGCCCAACCAGCACATAGTGTGAATCGCTGGCCTTCTTCTTCAGGTACGCGCCGTAGATGTCATACGTCCACACAGTGGAGAAGGCGCTGACGTTGCCCGCCATACCGGACATGAAGCCCGCCATCAGCGCGGTGATGCCCATGCCCAGCAGGCCCGGCCCCAGATACCGCACCATCATCAGCGGCAGCACTTCGTTGTAACTGTGCTGTCCTGTCTTCACGGCAATATCTTCGCCAACCAGATGCATGATGCTGCCGTCAGGATTGTGCAGCAGCGCCAGCGCCAGCAGACCGGGAAGAATCACGATGAACGGCACAAACATTTTGAATGCCGCGCCGATGATGGGCGCCAGCCGAGCCGCCCGCAGATTATGCGCCGAGAGGACGCGCTGCACCACCAGAAAATCCGTGGTCCAGTAGCCGAAGCTGATTACGAATCCCAGCCCAAAGACGATGCCGGTCCAGTGCACGCCCATGGGATTGTGCGTGAAACTGCCCAGACCTCTCCAGAGATGGGTGTAATCCGCGCCGCCCAGGTTGGCAGCCATCTTGATTTTGAGGTTCGACCAGCCGCCGGCTTCAATCAATCCAAGAATCGGAATCAGCGCCGCGCCCGCCCAGATCAGCACAAACTGCAGCACTTCATTGATAATGGCCGACCGCAGACCGCCCAGCATCACATACAGACCGACGGTGATGGCTCCGACCCAGATGCTGAGGTTGATGTTCCAGCCCAGAACCACTTTCATCACCAGCGCCATGGCATACATATTCACGCCGGACATCAGTACCGTCATGAAGCCGAATGAGACCGCTGACACGGCGCGCGTGCCCTCGCCGAAGCGCAGCTGCAGATAGCCCGGAACGGAATGCGTCTTGGAGATGTAGTAGAACGGCATCATCACAATGCCGAGAAAGAGCATGGCGGGAATCGCGCCAATCCAGTACCAGTGCGTCGCCAGAATGCCGTACTGATACGCCGCGCCCGCCCAGCCCATCAACTCCAGCGAACCGAGATTGGCGGAGACGAAGCTGAGGCCGGCGATCCACGCCGTCATCTCGCGCCCTGCCAGAAAGAACTGCTCACTGGTATTGGTCTGCCCCTTCACATAAAAGCCGATGAAGATGACCAGCACAAAGTACAGCACAAGGATAAGCAGATCGACTGGCGCGAGGTGTGCCAGGCGGTGATCGACTTGAGTCAGAGCAAGGGCAATGAGAGGCGTCATACTTTCAGGGTCTCCATACAACTCACTTCAGCAGCGATTTTGCGCAGCTGCACAAATACATCCCGCACATTCACGGTCAGCGGCGTGGGCGCTCCGAATGCAAAATACAGCTCACGGTACAGCGCGTAGATGCGCTCATACACCGCCGCGGCGGCAGGCTCCGGCGTGAACGTCTTCTGCGGCAGGCACAGTGCCTGCTGCGCGGCCTCCACCGTTGGATACACGCCCGCTGCGAGCATCGCAAAGATGCCGGAGCCGAGACTGGTGGGCGTACCATCGGGAATCACAACCGGCTTGTTCAGCACGTTGGCATAGACCTGATTCAGCACCGCATTCTGTTGTGGAATGCCGCCTGCGTTAATCACTCGCTCTACCGGCACGCCGCCCGCAGCCATGCGCTCCAGGATGATGCGCGTGTGGAAGGCCGTGCCTTCAATCGCCGCGAAGAGTTCATCCTGCGCCGTGTGCAGCAGGTTCCAGCCCAGCGTAACGCCGGCGAGTTCCGCATCCACCAGCACGGTGCGGTCGCCGTTGTCCCACGTGAGCCGCAGCAGACCGGTCTGCCCGGCGCGATATTGCTCCAGCCCTTCTGAAAGTTTGCTGACCGATGTGCCCGCGCGCCGCGCAATCGCGTCAAAGATGTCGCCCGTGGCCGAGAGTCCGGCCTCCACGCCGGTAAACGCCGGATGCACACTGCCCGGCACCACACCGCACACGCCCGCGATCAAATTCGTCTGCGGCTGCATCGCAATGATGCACGTCGATGTGCCCACCACATTCACCACATCGCCCGGTCTGCCCCCTGCACCAATGGCGTCCCAGTGCGCATCCAACGCGCCGACGGGGACAGGAATTCCGGCGCGAAGTCCAAGCTGAACCGCCCACTCGCGCGAGAGATGACCCGCGAGATGGTCTGAGGTCAGATATTCGCCTTCCATCTTCTCCACAATGCCATCCAGCAGCGGATCGAGCTTGCTGAAGAATGCCTGCGGAGGAAAGCCGCCCCAGCGCGGATTCCACAGCCACTTATGTCCCATCGCACAGACGCTGCGCTTCACCTGCCGCGGATCGGTGATGCCGCACAGCGTGGCCGCCACCATGTCACAGTGTTCGAATGCAGACGCGAATGCAGCGCGCTTCTCAGGCTGATTGCGCAGCCAGTGCAGCAGCTTGGCGAATCCCCATTCGTGCGAATACACACCGCCGCACCAGTCGATCGCTTCGATCTTTTCAGCGTGAGCCAGCCGCGTAATCTCCTGCGCTTCGCGCTTGGCGCGGTGATCGCACCAGAGATAGTACTCAGCCAGAGGCTGCATGTTCGCGTCCACCGGGATAACGCTGGAACCGGTAGTATCCAGCGCCAGCGCGGCGATCTGCGAGCCGTCAATCTTCGCCTGCTCCAGCACGGTGCGCATGGCAGTGCACAGCGCGGCCATCTGCTGCTCGTGCGATTGCGTGGCGTAATCCGGGTCTTCGCGCCGGCGGTGCAGCGGATAGCTGGCGGCAGCGGTCTGCAGCCGGCCGCGGTCGCTATCCAGCAGCGTGACGCGCACACTGAGCGTTCCGAAATCGACACCAGCTACTAATGCCATGGCTATGCCTTCTGTCCGTAGGTGGCGCTGGCTCCATGTTTGCGCTGGTAGTGGCGGTCCAGCAGGGACTGCGAGACCGGGGCAACATCAGGATTCAGCAGACGGGTGAAGTGCGCCATCTTCGCTACGCTCTCCAGCACCACGGCGTTGTGCGCTGCGTCGTGCACGTTTGCGCCCCAGGTGAAGGGCGCATGGCCACGCACCAGCGCGGCCGGAACCGCGAGCGGCTCTTTTCTATTCACAACGCGCGCGATAGCGTGGCCGGTGTTCAGCACGTAGTCACCGGATATCTCCTCAGCGGTCAGTTCTTCTGTTATAGGAATCACACCGTAGAAATAATCCGCGTGGGTGGTGCCGTAGCACGGAATCTCGCGCCCGGCCTGTGCCCAGGCAGTCGCATACTCTGAGTGGGTGTGCACCACGCCGCCAAGCGCAGCGAATTCCTTGTAGAGCAGCAGATGGGTGTGCAGGTCCGATGATGGCTTCTTATCGCCATCCACCACCCTGCCCGAAAGATCGACGATAACGATGTCAGCGGGCGTCATCGATTCATACGGAACGCCGCTGGGCTTGATGGCCACCAGGCCTGATACGCGGTCGATGCCGCTGGCATTGCCAAAGGTATAGAGAACGAGCCCCGCCCGCACCAACGCAAGGTTGGCCTCCAGCACTTCGATGCGCAATGGTTCAAGCAGCATGAATCCCCGTCAGCAGTAAACGTTTTCTAAAGCGAATCCATACTAAATTCCGGTATTCGTACTGTCAATAGGGCAGGTCGCTTCGCCCGTCTCTATCTCATTCTATTGACTGGAACTTCCGGGAAACCGTTACCATGCCGGCTGATGTCACAGGCCAAAGCAGCCAGCGCGTGAGGGGCTTCCCGCGCGAACTTCCCCTGCACTTGGATGTTCCGGCGGAACGGAAGCTACTGCACATTCAGCGTCAGGGTGGCGGTCTGGTTCAGATTCGGCGAGGCGGAGCCCGGCGTTCCGACGCCGACCGCATTGACCGCAACCGGGACTGTCCCCAGCGGCGTATAGAAGTGCGCATTGCCGCATCCGCTCAGCCCGCCCATAAGACCCACAAGCAGCACCACCGTCAGACAGTGGATGGCGCACAACCTGCGCCGCCGCCACGCCACCAGCGGTATCAGCAGAAACGGCGTCAGCCAGAAGATATTGGCCGCCGCCACACCGCCATGCGCGCTGGTATTCGCGGGGCCAAGCGTATACACCGTGAGCTGCACCGTCTGCGGCACGTTGATGCCGGAGAGTTGCACCACTGCCGGCAGAAAGATGCACGACGAATATTGCGGCAGGCCATCGCAGGTGTACGTGATCGTGCCCTGGTAGTTCCCTGTCGGCGTAATCGTAAGCGTGGTCGTTGCATTGCCGCCGCCGCTGATGGTGAGCGATGTCGGATTGAGGCTGATGGTATACAGCGGATTCGAAACCACCTCGACCAGCGTGCTGGAGGAGCTGCCGGAGAAGTTCGCATCGCCCAGGTACTGAGCCGTGATGGTATAGGTCCCCGCTACCGGGAAGGTCGTCTGCAACGTAGCCTGCGCATTGACCACGGCTACCGGCGATCCGATGGCGGTGCCGCCGTTGTAGAACTGTACAAATCCCGTCGGCAGCCCGGCCGAGTTCTGCGTTGCGTCGCTCAGCGTTGCCAGGAACGTTGTGGGAACATTCGTGCCCGTCCCGGCGCTTACGGGGAGCGGCGCAACCTGGCTCACAAACGTCCTGCTGCTTGCCGACGTATTGTTCAACGCAAAGGTCACGGTAGACGCCAGGCCCGCGGTGCTCGCCGTCACGTTATAGCTGCCGCTCGATGCATTCGCAATCGCCGTGAGCGATGCCGTTCCATCCGCGGCTGTACTCACATCAGCACTCGCAGGAGATATACCCGCGCCGCTCGCCGGTCCAGCAAAAGTGACCACCACGCCACTGTTCGGATTTCCATAAGCATCCACCAGTTTGATCGCCAGCGGTGCTGCGAATGTGCCGCCGATGGGCGCGGTCTGGCCATTGCCGCTCACCACCGCGAGTGACGCTGGAGACGCTGCGCTCACGGTGATCGCCGCACTGGTGACGCTGACATTATTCAGCAGGTCGCTCACCGTCAGCGTGTCAGAGCCTGCCGTCTTGAAGACAGCACCGCCAGTTGAAGTGAAGGTGTGCACGCCGGCATCTGCCGCGGTGAACGTATACATCACGCCGCCGCCCACGAAGGCCAGCTGCGAATCCTGCGCCGAGGAGATCGTAATGGTCCCGGTATATCCCGTCGCCGTGGCACTGCCCTGCAGCGCCGTCACGGTGAAACCAATCGCCGAGCCCGCCGTGGCCGTAGCGGGCAACGCTGTAATCAGAAATCCAGTGACCGGCACCACGACATTGAACGTGTTGCTGGTGGCCTGCACGCTGACAGCCGGGGCGATTGCCAGCGGCACTGTAGCCTGCAGCGTGTCAGACGTCTGCGCGGTGGAGATGGATAGGCCAGAGAGTGTCGCCAGCCCCGCGGCACTGGTTGCAGGTGAGGTGTTGCCGCTCAGCGTGCCGGCGGCGGCAGAGATCCGGATCGCCTGACCAGCGACGGCGAGTGCGGAGCCGCTCTCTTTCCACTGCACGGTCGGCGAAGGCGTGATGCTCAACCCGGTCACCGTCGTGCTGGGCTGCTGCACAAAGCTGAGTGAATACTTTGACTGCGCGGCGCCGCTGTCCACGCAGGTTGTCGCGCCATACATCGTGGTGCGTGTCGCCCCGCGTTCATCCAGCGTTAGACCCGCAGCAGCAGCCTGTGCGGTGCCGCCCGCGCAGAGCAGCGGGCTCATCGGCTCCGGCAGCATGGTCTGCACGGGGCCGCCGTAGTCGGCCAGCGGCAGCAGCATCGGGTTCACCAGGGATGCAGCTGAACTCCCCGTCCCGTAGAGGTTTCCACCCGCGTCCGTGATCGCGCCGAACGGATACACATCCGCATAGTTCGATACTGCCGTGTTCCCCGCCACCGCTGTGTTGGCCAGTGACAGCGTCCCACCCAGCAGATACAGACCGCCGCCGATTCCAACCATGCTACCCGTAGTGCCTGTGCTCTGGTTGACCGCGATGGTGGTGTTAGTTAGGCTCACCGCCGCATTCATCGCTGCGAATCCGCCGCCGGAGATCACCGCCGCATTGCCCGTCAAGGTGCTGTTGTTCAGCACGACGCTGCCGCCGCTCGCATAGATCGCGCCGCCGCTGCCCACCGCGGTATTGCCGAAGAAGGTCGACGACGTGACGGACAGCGCAGCCACGCTGGAATAGATCGCGCCGCCGCCGGTTGCGCTGGACTGGTTCGCCATGAACGCGCAGGAGACCACCGTCAGTCCACCGGTAGCGCTGATGGCGCCGCCGTTCGCTGCATTGCCCGCGGTAAACAGCAGGCCGCTCACTGACAAATTTGCCCCGGTATTCACTTGCAGAATATTGGAGGTGTTGTGGCCGGAGAGGGTCAGGATGTTCGCGCCGGGCCCGACCAGGTTCACGGCTGTGCCGGTGACCGCCACGTTTCCCTGCGTCAGTGCCAGGCTGCCGATCACCTTCGGCGAGAAGTAGATGGTCGCCGTGCCGCTTGCATTGGCAGCGGCAATCGCATCACGCAGGCTGCAGGAGACATCCACCGTGCTTCCGGCAGTGCAGTTTGCAGCCGTGCCAGTGGCCGGGTCCGTCATCACGGTAACGGTATAGATGGTTGCCGCGTGCGCCGCGGGAAGCAGCATTAAGAACGCCGCCGTCAGCAGGCCGCAGTGAAGCGCAGCGCCGCTCACCAGGTTCCGGGCGCGGAGAATCGGCTTGAACTGCGAGCGCATGGGAGAGGCAACTCCTGTATTGCAATATCCCGCTCCGCAAACTGCCGGGACTCATGCCTGTCTGAAGTCTCTGTGCTCGGCTTGCGCGGGAAAGTCAGTATATCTAACGTTCGCAGCGCCCCCAGGCAGTGTCAATATGATTCGGCCTGCGTGTACATGTCTGGTTATACAACTTTCAGGCTAGTGAACCCATGTTCACTGCATAAAAAAGCGGCAGCCGCCGAAGAAAACTCGGCCGCTGCCGCCTGTGTGAATCTGCGCAGGCAGACCTACGCTACTTCAGTGTCTTGACGAACGCCCCGATGGCCTGAGCCTGCTCCGGTGTGATGGTGCTCATCGGCTTCAGGTGCGGAGCCTTGGTGCCCCCGCCCTTGGTCAGCGTGGCAACAACGGCGGTATCCGTCTTGCCCACCAGCTTGACGCCCATGCTCGGCTTGCCCTGCCCCATATCCCCATGGCACATGGCGCACTTGCTCTTGTACAGCGCGCTGCCATCCGCGGCGTATGCGAACGTTGTGATTGATGCCAGTAAAACTACCGCTGCATAACGAATTTTCATTTCTGGTCTCCTTGCTTTCCTTGCAAAATCAGTTCGTGTTGCCCTGCTACTCTTCTTTCTGCTTCTACTCTTCTTTCTGCTTCTGCTCGTCTGTTGCTAAAGTTTCCGCCGTCTCCGCCTGCGCCAGCGTCTCCGTATCCAGCTCATGCTCTTCGCGGTAGTGCTCCGCAGACATCTTGCCATCGCGCCACGCGGAGTTCATCGGATACACATCAGGATCGAAGAACACCTGATAGAAGTGCCATACCAGGATGGCGAGCGTCGCCAGTATCGCCTCGTAGAAGTGCACGGCTGTCGCCGCATCCACCCACCAGCGCGCCAGCTGATTGCCCACCGTGATCTTGGCCCACATCATCACGCCGGTCACGGCCATCAGCCCCGTTCCCCACACCAGCGCCCAGTACTCAGCCTTCTCCGCGTAGTTGAAGCGTCCGAACTTCGGCTTCTCCCTGCGCAGTCCAAGGTAGTAGAGCATGGTGCCCAGGAGATCGAAGCCATCCTTCGGCACGGGCGCCAGGTCGCACACCAGCTTGCGGCCTTCGCGCGTCAGCACCAGGTAGACCACGTGGTACATGCCAATGCCCATCAGGATCACGCCGGCCACGCGATGCGTAATGCTGCGCACGCGCTCACTCATCCCCATCGCTTCCGCAAACCATGAGTTCGGATACTTCAGCGCGAAGCCGGTAATCACCAGCACGATGAAGCTGGCCAGCAGGATGAAGTGCTGCCACCGCTGGTTGCGCGTCATGCGCTCCACGGTATGCGTCCGCGCATCGTGGCGCGCCTTGAGCTTGAAGCGCCAGATGATCAGGTTGTGCAGGAACATGCCGCCAATCACAGCGAAGATCAAGGGGAGGTAAACAAAGCGCACCCAGCGCACCACCACCGTCGCGTGGTCCTGTTCGCCGCCCACGCCGACATGGACCTTGGTCTGCGTGAATCTCTCGGTCACTCCCTGATGGCACTGGCCGCAGGTCTTCTGCAGATTCGCCGGATTCACTTTCGATTGCGGATCGCTCGACGGCAGAATATCGTGTACCCCATGGCAACTGGCGCAGTTCGCCGCCACCAGGGATCCGCCCTGCGCCGCCAGCCCATGATAGCTATCCATGTAGCTTGTGGTGCGACCGCCGGGAACGCCAAACTCCTGCGTCAGCGTCACACCCGCGTGGCAGCGCACACAGGTATTGCGCGAGAGGTTCTGCTCTGACACCGGCGAACTTGGATCGCTGGGCGATTTGATGGAGTGGATACCGTGGCAATCCGTGCAGACCGGAGCCATCTGATTGCCCTTCGCCACCGCCTGCCCGTGAATACTCTTTACGAACGCCTGCGATTCCTTATCGTGGCACGTCCCGCAGGTCGCAGGAATGTTCGCCTTGGCCACCGGCGACTTCGGATCAGACGGCGACAGAATCTCATGCGTGCCATGGCAATCCGTGCACACGGCCGCTGTGGTCGAGCCGTTCTTTACCGCCTTGCCGTGCACGCTGTCCTGGTACGCGGTGAAGCCCTGGGCGCTGCCGCCGCTCGCTTCCATCAGCGTCTTCTGCCCATGGCAGGTGCCGCAGGTCGCAGGAATATTCGCATGGCTTACCGGCGACTTCGGATCGCTGCCCGGCAGGATAGTATGCGCATTGCCGTGGCAGTCTTCGCAATCGGCGGAGACGCTGCCGTCCGGCTTCTTTGTCGAAGCGTGATAGCTGTGCGAGTAGGCCTTCTGCTCATCCGCGTGGCAGGTCGAGCAAGTCACCTTGGCGGGCGTCTGCGCATGGGGCGACGCCTTCAGATCCTTGTGGCAATCCACGCAGCTGAACATGCCGCCATGCACGGAGCCATGCAGTTTGTCCGCGTCCACAAACAGGCTGACCTGCTTGCCGTTGACCTCTTTGCTGAGCGTCGCGTCCGAGTGGCAGGCGAGGCACTCCTCGTCCTTCGGCTTATGGGTAGCTGCCTGGGCAGCGAATGTACCCGACAACAGGGAAAATGCGAGTAGATGGAGGCAGACCGTCCCTGCTTTGCTCATGTCTACAAGTAAAGCGGAGACCGGCGGCGATTTCTGTGACTGCCATCACGTTAGGCAAACACCGGTCACACAATGAGCAAGAAGATGCGATCCATCAGCGCCCCTTGTGGCGTCTGCGCTGAGCCGCCGGCCTCCTGCGCGCTTCAGGCGAAAGGATGAAACGTAGCCAGCACGCTCACGCACGCAATCCCAAACAGGATCAGAAGCAACGGCCACCAGCGGTCAATCCACTTCTCTTTATATTCACTGCTCAAGGCAAACTCCTTCGGGGTAAGGATGGTAAGGCGTGCCAGTCAAGGCCACTTTCTGTAAGCTTACCGAATTTCCCAGAGGAAATGTACCCGGCTGCTCCCCACAAACGCCGGGTTGGCAACTGACGCCGATCCATTCGACCACGTCATCGCGATCAACGAAGTTCACCTTAGACGACTGGATTTAATGTGGTGCCGGGAGGGGGGGTCGAACCCCCACGAGGTTGCCCTCGGCGGATTTTGAGTCCGCTGCGTCTGCCAGTTCCGCCATCCCGGCTCTCCGACTGGTGAGTGGTCAGTATCGCATAGCAAACGCGCTCGCTCCAAGCG
>Ga0302267_10001995_pt1 | contig 25197 bp, 14 predicted proteins | sample III_Bog_E1_3_FD_194555 | JGI IMG/M metagenome (GOLD analysis project Ga0302267, IMG submission 194555) | Peat permafrost microbial communities from Stordalen Mire near Abisko, Sweden - III_Bog_E1_3 | ecosystem: Environmental > Terrestrial > Soil > Wetlands > Peat | place: Sweden: Abisko...
GATGACTGTGGTGCGGCCCTTGGTTTCCATGCCGCCGACGCGGCCACGGCGGCTGTTGAGGTCGCCCATCAGCGTGCCAGCGAACTCGTCGGGGGCTTCTATGACGACCTTCATGACGGGCTCAAGGAGGCAGGGTTTGCATAGCTCCATGGCTTTCTTGAAGGCGAGGCGGCCGGCGGTTTTGAAGCTCATTTCGTTGGAATCGACGTCGTGGTAGCTGCCGTCGAAGACGGTGACCTTGAAGTCGACAACCGGGTAGCCGGCGAGGTAGCCGCGCGCGGCTGTTTCGACGATGCCCTTCTCGATGGCAGGGATGAAGTTGCGGGGGATGGCTCCGCCGAAGACTTCGTTGCCGAACTCGAAGCCGCCACCGCGCGGCATGGGCTCCATGCGGATCTTGCAGTCGCCGAACTGGCCGTGGCCGCCGGACTGTTTTTTGTGGCGGCCCTGCGCTTCGGCTTTGGTGCGAATGGTTTCAAGGTAAGGCACCTTGGGCGCCTTCAGGGTAACTTCAGCGTGGTAGCGCTTTTTGAGGCGGCTGACGATGGCTTCGATATGCGGCTGGCCAGCGCCGGCGATGAGGAAGTCGTTGGTTTGCGGATCGCGGAAGAAGCGCAGCAACTGATCCTCTTCCATGAGCTTGTGGATGGCGGGGGCGAGCTTGTCTTCGTCAGCGCGGGTCTTGGGCTCGATGGCGTAGGTCATGGCGGGCACGGGGAGCGGCGGCAGCGGAATGAGGATTTCGCCGCCCTTGGCTCCGAGCACATCGCCGGTCAGGGTTTCCCGCAACTTGGCTACAGCGCCGATGTCTCCGGCGTGGAGTTCGGGCACGTCTGCCGGCTTGCGGCCCTGCATCACGGAGAGGTGCGCGAGCCGCTCCTGGCTGCGGCGGGTGTAGTTTTCGAGCGTGGCATCGTTTTTGATGACGCCGCTGAGTACCTTGAAGAAGCTGATGCGCCCGGCGAAGGGGTCGGTCATGGTTTTGAAGACGAGCAGGGCGGCGGGCTCTGCGTCACTGACCTTGCGGGTGATGGCAGCATCCTCAGCGCCCACGGCGACGACGGAGGCGCCTTCAAAGGGAGCGCGCTCGGTGGGCGAGGGGGCGTAGACCTTGAGGAAGTCGAGCAGATGGTCGAGGGCGATGTTGGCCAGACCGGAACCGAAGAGGACGGGGAAGATGCGGTCTTCGCGAATGGCCTCGTGGAGCGCGGCGATGAGGTGCTCTTCGGGGATGGTGCCCTTCTCGAAGTACTCCTCCATGAGCTCGTCCTTGCCTTCGGCGACCAACTCGACGAGGGCTTCGTGGCGGGCCTTGGCGTCAGCGACGAGGGAGGCGGGAATCTCAGAGCTCACCTTGCCTTTGCCGTCACCGCCGGGTGCGTAGGTGAAGGCCTGCATGGTGACGAGGTCAACGACGCCCTGGAATCCGCTGGCGTTGACGATGGGCAACTGAACGGGCACGCAGGTGCGTCCCCAGCGCTCCTGGATGTCGTCGAGCAGGGCGCTCAGGCCACCGCCGCCGCCGGCCTTGGGGTGATCCATCTGGTTGACCAGAACGATGCGGGGAATGGCGGCTTCTTCAGCGTACTTCCAGACGCGCTCGGTAACGGATTCAACGCCATTCTGCGCATTGACCAGCACAATGGCGGACTCGACCGGTAGCAGCGAGGCGCGGGCTTCATGGGTGAACATGTGGAAGCCAGGCGTGTCGACAAAGTTGATTTTGACGCCCTGCCACTCGGCAAAGGCGACGGCGTTCTGCATGGTAGCGCCGCGGGCTACTTCCTCTTCGTCGTAGGCGGTGACGGCGGTGCCGTCTTCCACGCGGCCCTGGGTGGGCGTCATTTTGGCGGCATGCAGCAGAGCGGCCACCAGGGTGGTTTTGCCGCTGTGCGCATGCCCAACTACAGCTACGTTGCGAATCTCACTGGATTGATAGGTTTTCATCGTGTTTCTCCTTGAGAGGTACGGAAGTACTGCTGAACTGGCAGGGGTAGGAGCGAGAAGGGCAGGGATTGCACACGAACGCTGAAGGTGGCGTTACGATTGCCGGATTGGCGGGCTAGGGCTCCCGCTCTGGCGTCTTCCTCGTCCATCGAAAGGCTCTCAGGACCGGCGCGGGCGGCTGTTTTTGGCCAGCCTGGCTCAGCGCCTGTGAATGAAAGCCGGATGCTATCACACGCGGAGTGTTAACGTCTTGTGACTGGCGGCACAAGGAGGGGGTAGGTGCTGGGTTGCCAGGTGCTGGGTGGTGCGGAGGTTCATCAAGGTTTGATAAACTCAGGCCGTTGTTTCAGGAGTGAACGAATGAAGAGTGTGGCCCGGCTGTTGGGATTGATTGCGCTGGTTGTGCTTGTGCCGTGCGTGTATGCGGCGGATTTGACAGGGACGTGGAAGGGTAGCTTCGACTTCCAGGGGACCGACGTGCCGATAGCGCTGCATCTGACGGCCACCGGCGCTGCCGTGACAGGGACTGTGGAGCGGGCAGGCGCGCCCACTGCCGAGATTCATGAAGGCAAGGCGGAAGCCGATGCAGTTACCTTCTGGATCAATGCCGACTACGAAGGCACGACGTACAAGCTGGTCTTCAAGGGCAAGTTTGCAACGGACAAGATCGATTTTGTCTTTGGCACCGAAGATGGCAGCTGGGGCACGTCGATGACGCTGAAAAAAGCCGACGACGCGGCCCTGCCGGCGGGTCCGGATGCAACCGGGACGTGGAAGGGATCGTTCGACTTTCAGGGGACGGATGTGCCGTTGAGTTTCCATTTGAAGGCAGCCGCAGGTGTGCTGACGGGCACCGTGGAAGGGCTGCCGAGCGGCACGGCGGAGGTTCATGAAGGCAAGGTGGACGGCGACGCCATCAGCTTCTCAATCCTGACCGATTACCAGGGCACCCCGGTAAAGCTGCTCTACAAGGGTAAGGTGACGGCTACGGCCATCAAGTTCACCTTTGGCACCGAGGACGGCAGCTGGGGCACGGAGCTGACAGCAGGTAAGGTATAGGTTTTTGTCTTGGAAGAGAAAAGGCGCGGCTCTTGAGCCGCGCCTTTTCCATGCCGGACCAGCAGTTCCGCAGATATGCCTAGAAGTGCGCGGTGAAGTGCAGAGAGAAGCTTCTTCCGCGGCCGGTGAGCGGATTGAGGGTTCCCATCCACATGCCGGCCTGGAAGTCGTCGATGTTGACGCCGCCCAGCGGCAGCTCATAGGCCTTGTTGAAAAGGTTGTCGGCGGAGAAGCCTGCCTCCATTGAGTTGCGCGTATAACTGGCGTGTGCGCCGAAGAGCGTGTAGCCGGGCGTTTGCTGCTCGAAGCGGCGCGGGTCCACGTTGTTCTTCTTGTCCACGGCCTGCACGTTTACTCCGGCTGCGAGCGAGCGCCACTCCTCGTTGAAGTTCAGGCGGGTGTTCAGCGGCATCATCTGGTAGAGAGGCGTAGATGCGTCTGTGCGTTCTCCGTGCAGCCAGGCGGCAGTGCCGGTCAGGGTGCCCTGTCCAAAGCCGAGGTTGTCCCAGAGCGTTACGTTGCCGGCGAAGTCTGCGCCGTAGATGCGCGCCGGGCTGTTGGCGTATTCGAGCATGGACACGGTCGTCATGGTGTAAGCCATAGCGCCGATGGTGTTGACGTCGATGTAGTTGTGAAGGAAGTTGATGTAAGGCGAGGCTTTCAACTGCCATGGGTGCGAACTGCGTCCGCGCAGGCGCAGCGAGCCGGAGATGCTGTTGGTGGTCTCGGGCTTGAGGGCGGTGTTGCCCACGTAGGCGTTGCCGTCGCCAGCCCAGCCGATCATGAGCGCGGCCATCCACTCTTTTGACCACGCATAGCGCTCGTAGAGATTGGGCGCACGGTTCTTGCGCGCAAAGCCACCCTCGACGGCCAGCAGCGGCGTTGCATCCCAGTGCGCCATGGCGGTCACGTCCACAAGTGGATCGGTGTGAGCGCGGCTGGAGGCGTTGAAGGTTGCGGCATCCGCTGCGTAGTAACTGGAGTAGCCCTGGACCGGATCGGCATTGGTCCAGACCGTGTCGTTGCGTATGCCCAGCACGGTTCCGAAGGTGGGTGTCCAGCGGCTTTCGAGTTCCGCGTAGGTTCCCAGGCGGGTGCGACGACCGTTGTCGATGTTGACGAAGGTGTTTGGTCCCATCATCATCATGGAACCAGCGACGGCGGGCCAGGTGTCGTCGATCCGGAATCGGTGCAGCTCATTGCCAACGCGCAGTGTGTGCTGTTTGTTGAGGTTCTCTTCGAGCGCTACGCTATAGCCGATGTCACGGCCGTGGGTGTTCATCGGCATCCACATGGGCATGGGGAAGGTGAGCTTGTCGCGGCCTACGTTCATGGAGTGCCACGCGCCCTGCCAGTAGACGCGCGCGTCGAGCTGGCTGTTGTTGAGCGTGCGACGGAAGTGCAGGTTGAGCGACTCAGCCCAGTTGCGCACCAAGTCCATCTGCGCGTTGGTAAAGCCCTCGTAGGGCGTGTGATGCAGGCCAGCTTCCAGCTCAACCATGTTGCTGTTGCCGTGTGCCGCCAGTGTGACTATATGGTCGGTGCTTTGCGCGTAGGTTGAGGTGACCTTGTGGCCGTTGCCGTCGGTGTAGTCGTCGTTAGTGGACCAGGCGCCAGTGTAGCCTGCGGCAAGGTTGCGGCTGGCAAGCCAGGCGCTGGCTGAGCCGCCGTAGTACTTTCCGTTGGAGCGATAGAAGCCAGATGCGCTCATACCGGCCAGGGTGCGCGTGCCTGCATCGGCAAATACGGCGGGGTTGGAATCGACGGCGATGGTGCCGCCCAGGCTGTCACCACCCGCGCTTACCGGCGTGAGCCCTGCCAGCACGCGCACGGTGGCGGCACGCGCATTCGACGCGTAACTGAGCGGATCGTTCATGAAGTTGGGGCAGGAGGAGCTGACGGTTGCGCCGTTGACAACGATGAGCGAGCGCTCCTCGCCCATGCCGTGCAGCACGGGAGAAGAAGCCAGTTCTCCGTTGGTGCGCAGGCTTACGCCGGCGGTGGCGGCGGCTATCTCCGACACGTTGCGGCTGCGTGCGCGTTCGGCAGCGCTCACGGTGCGCGTGCCGGTGGTATCGTCGTCCGTCACGCGGACTTCAGCGGTGGCGGCGGCAATGCGCAGGGTGATTGCGAGTGGAGTGGCGCGGCCGACGGCGACTTCAACATCGCGCAACTCTGCAAGCGCGAAGCCGGCGACTGTTGCGCTTATCTGGTAACGGCCAGGCGGCAGATGATCGAAGACGAAGCGGCCCGCGGCATCGGTGGTTTGCGCGCTGATTGCCGGTCCGCGCGCGCTGCGCAGTTGCACGCGGGCGTTGCGCACCACCGCTCCGCTTGGATCTTTAAGCGCGCCTTCGATGCGTCCGATGCTTTGCTGGTTTTGGGCGGAGGTTTGCGAAGAGGACGGATCGGGCTGCGCGCGCAGCACGGTTCCCTGCCCGCACAGGCAGAGGGCTGGCACGAGCGCCAACCAAAGCTTGTGTTTCATGATTGCTCCTCTGGAGCACTTCTCCTGTTGCTGTAGAGGGTCCCTTGCTGTCCCACCCTTACCGCAAAATGCGCGGCAAGGATGGGGCACCCGGAACTCTGTACCAAGTGGAGAACTGCTCTAAGTTGAAGAAAAACGCACAGCTGTGCAGGCGGCGATTGTTTGGCCTGCGACGTGTGGTGGTGTTCAGAGGGAGCGTGCGGGAGGGCCGCGTTTCTGGCGGTTGCGATCAAGCGAAAGCCTGCGGAGCGCCTCGGTTTGCGGCGCGCGGGACGGATGGCTCACGAGCTGCGCGAAGAACTGCGCTGCGGCTTCAGGCTGGTAAGAGGTGATGTGCGCTGCGCTTTTGGCCACACGCGAGAACGGGCATCTCTCCTGGATGGTTTGTACGCCGCGCTGCGATCCGGTGAGCGGCTCCATCATGCTGCAGTGGTGCTTGCCGTGGCGGCGGCAGCAGGGCGGCAACGCTGCTTCGCCGCTGGGCGCGAACAAGGGCGCCAACAGCATGAAGCTGAAGATGGTGACGAGCGAGAGTGCGGCGAGGCGGCGCATGAGTCCTGCTACGATTTTACCTGCGCGGGCTGCGCCGATTCTGTGCGCCGCGATGCGCTCAGAATCTTGAACATTTCTCCGGTTGCTGTAGATGGGCTCCTCGTTCTCCCACCCTTTCCGCAGAAAAAAGCGGAAAGGATGGGGCACGGTGCTTGTATTTGAGGGCCGAATCAATAAAGCAAAAGCGAGAATGCAGTAACTGCTTTAGTAGCCGATGTTCTTCACCGCTTGCGGACCGAGCCGCTCGGCGAGTTGCTCCAGATAGAGGCTGGCCGGCTCCACGGGCTTGCCTGCCGACTCGGTAACCACGCTGGGTAGTTGCGGATCGCCCATTTGGGTGCGGTTGCCGCGGTGAGCTTCATACAACGGCATGGGCGGGTTTGACTGGAAACCGCGATTGCCGATGGACCAGTTGGCGATGCCCGGCGGCTCGTTCATTTCGAGCGTGGCGGCCGTCGAGTTCCACACCACCGACCATCCCGTGGTCCAACCGTGGCCCGAGCCCATGATGCCGCGGTTCTTCAGATCTATGCCGCCATGGGGAACTTCGCAGTTGTCGACAAGAAGCCCAGGAGACCACCGTTGGTGGGGCTGAATGTGGCCATCGCCGCGGAAGTTGCAATGCAGTACCACGACCGGGCCTTGCTGGCGGGCTTGCGTAGCAAAGTAGAAGGTCTCGTTGCCGAAACCGGTGCAGCGGTCAAAGAGCAGTTGGGAGCCGTTGGCGGAAAACAGGAAAGGCTTACCTGCACTGGTGACAGGGTCGTGCTGCACCACGTCGCACTCGGTCACGGTGACACGCTCAGTACCTTTGTCGATGTGGATGCCGTTGGTGGTCTCCTCGGCGGCAACCTGGCGGACCCAACTGTCGGCGGTGTCGGTCATGAAGAGGCCGTCGAACTCAGGATCGCCCAGCGCAATACGGCGGCGCGGCGCCACGATGCGCAGCCGCTCGACGCCTACATGCGAGAGCTGGCCGGTCACGACAATCTTGCGCACAATGGCATGGCCGCCTTCAAAGAACGCTGCGTTGTAGGAGTCCATCAGCGGCGCATCGAGCGTGAGGACGTTGCCATCGATAGCTTCGATGGCGCGGCGGACGTCGAGATGGTCGGAGCCGATCCAGTGCTCGTCGCGGCCCGGGCGATACAGGAGATCCATGCCCATGTGGCGAATCCATGTTTCGGTGACCGGCTTGCGGATGAGCACCTCGTCGCCGGCATGGAAGCCTTTGGCGTCCGCAACCAGCACCGCGAGCCGGCCGGGAGGAACATAGGCTTCGGAGATGTCGCTCTCCGTGCCGCCACTGGCAATGTCGAGATTGCCAGCGACGTTGATGGCCAGGTGCGGATCTCCGGTCATCGTAATCGTTGTGCCGGCTTCGCTCAATCCTGCGCCGCGCAGCACCACGCCGGAGGCTGCGATGTTCAGGGTCTTGGCGCAGTGAAAGACACCAGGCTTGAGTTCGACAGCGCCACGGAACCCATCTACCAGGGGCAGAGCCGATACCTCGTCGATGGCCTTCTGGATTGCGGCTGTGTCGTCCCCGCTGGAAGGGGCAACCGTACGCTTTATGGGCACGTTGGGCAGGGCCACGCCGCCACCCTCGTAGCCGGCGTAGGAGAAGTCGGCAATTCGGTCGCCCTTGGACGAACGAGTGTAGGTGAGCCGGCCGTTGGGCCCTGGAAAAACCCACTTGCTTTGTGCGCTGGCCAGCGGCAGGCCGGAGAGAGCGATTGCGGCTACAAGCAAAACGCGTAGAAAGCGGAACGATGCGGATTGCACGGGGTCTCCTGAAGCCGCTCGGCGATGGTAGACACGGCGGCGCATCCATCGTACATGAGCCATGTGCGCGGAACGATGAACGGAGTATGAGTTGTGAGATGGAGCAGATGGAGCGCCAGGAAGAGCGAACAGGAAAGACGGTAAAAAGAACGGCGCGGTCTGGTTGGCTTCCAGACCGCGCGCGAAACGAGGAGACAACGATGCAGCCGGCGTGCAGTGCGACGGCTGGCGAGAAGAAAACTTAGATGTAGTCGCGGAAGAGTTCGCGCGAGGGGGCGGCGATGACGCCTTTGCCGACCAACATGCCGTCGTCGCCGGCAGCCTTCGCGCCAGCCGCTACGGCAGTCTGCACGCTCGATACGTCCCCGGCCATCACCACAAAGCCCTTGCCACCCAAAGCCATGGCCAGATGCACGCGCAGCAGGGTTACGTCCGCAGCTTTGACGGCGGCGTCGGCCACTTCAACGGCGCTGGCCGCGGAAAAGGTTTCAACAATGCCGATAGAGCGCAGTTGTGCGGGGTCAATGTCAACGCTCTGCGAGATTGCCTGCAACACCGAGGGATGCACGCGCGAAATCTGACGGCGCTCAATCAGCGATGCGCCAGACACTGCTGCGCCGGCCAGCAGAGCGGCCTGCACGCTGGTCACGTCGCCCGAGACCACGATCAGATACTTGCCCGAGCAGATGGTGCGGGCCATGAGCATTTGCACGGAGCTGGCCTTGAGCATGGTGTCCTGCACCAGGAATCCCGTTGCCACGCTGGACAGCTCGATGAGTCCGATAGAGTTGATTTCCGCCACGTTCCGGCTCCTTGTTTGTTACGCCCCGGCGTCGATCATCGCAGGGGAAGTTTTGCGCAGGGGCTAAAGCCCTTCAAAACTCTGGTTCGCTGTTACGGCCCGACTAAAGTCGTGCCTTATATTGTCATGGCACGGGAACTGTTGAAAACACAAGGGATGCAACAAACCCCAAAAAACCTTAGTCATGTTTTCTCAATCCTGGGTATTGCCATAGGGAACCCGAGAATCGGGAACCTTAGTTTGAATGAGGCAAGTACCATGGCAAAAAAGCAGAACCTCAAAGCAAGTATAGTCGTTTACGCTCGGCTCGATTGCGGCTGGCGTCGTGGGTCTCTGATTGAGACCCGGAACAGCCGCCGCACAGGCAAACATTCCCGCGGATCTGGTAGTTACTGGAACCATCGTCCAGGTCAATGTCCCAGCCGTGCTCACAAGTCCAGCGGTTGTTCAAGAGCAAAATGGGTTCCATCGCATCGAGCGTCGGCAAGTCGGCGAACGGCGAGGGAGGGAGAGCAGCTTCGTCCACTCCCTGCAAGTGCCACCAGCGGTCGCGACCCCACGAGTTGAAGGCTCCATGATCGCTGGTTTCCTGCACTGTATCGAAGACATCGCACTGCTCGATGCGGTGTCCGCCCCAACACCCATCACCGATATTCACCCCTGCTCTCGGAACGCCATAAATCGAGCAGTGCCGCACGGTAATGCGGCTTGCCATGGCAATCTCAACGCCAGCCGATTGTTTTTCAAATCGTCCTGTCTTAGCAATCAGACAGTCTGTGATTTCGCAATCTGCCGGATAATCCGACCCCTTGGGGCCCGGTACACGGTCGAGCTTATCGAGAGAAAGCTTGGCAGTATAGGTCTGCAAAGCATTGCGCACTGCTGATTGGCGTCCGACGCAGCATATTCCGCTCGCGCCTGCTTGCTGAATATGACACTTGGAGAGTGTGTGCGATCCCACCCTTCGCAAAGAACGCGAAGGATGGGGCACCCAGTTTCATTTCCCGCGGGTCGGCAAAGCCGGTGGAGAACTAGAAGGCGAACGAGGCCTGGAAGAAGACGCGGCGCGCGGCTGACCCAGACGAGAAGATGCCGCCGGCCAGACTGGTGGACTGGCCGAAGTGGCTGGAGTTTACCGTGCCCACCGGTTGCGCGTAATCGATGTTGTTGAACAGGTTCAGGGCCTGAGCGCTGAAGGTAAGCGAATACTTGTGGCCGGTGGAGATGCTACTGGGGCCTCGTCCGCCGCCGCCGAATCCACCACCAAAGCCGGGTCCGCCCATGGGACCGCGCCCACCGCCGCCGAATCCGCCTGACTGACCGGCAGCGCCCGGCAGCTTGGGGCCGAGGCCGATGGCGCGGCTGACGCGCAGGTTGAAGGCAACCGACGACGGCCCATTGCCCATGTTGCCAGGGATCACCGTTTCAGTGGGATCTGGCGTCATGTCAAAGCAGCCGTAGGAGGTTTGTGCGTAACGGGGGGCTTTGGGATTGGGGTTGACCGGGCAGGTGGATGAGGAGAGCAGCGACGGACGGTCGTTGAAGAAGTTGTCGCCGGTCAGGTCGTAAGGCGAGACAAAGTTGTAAGGCCGGGCCGACTGCGCGATCAGGAACGGATTGAAGACCAGCTTGAAGGGCGCAACGTAGTTGCCCATCAGAAAGACCATGTGGCGCGGCGTCCAACTGGAACGGCGATAGTCGTGCTTCAGGTCCCAGGAGTTCGAGGCCGTGCCGGTGTCGGTGTGGGTGGAAGTCAGATTATAAAAACCCGACAGGCTGAAGCGCTGCGAGGGCGCTGCGTTCATGTTCACGATGAGCTGGTTCTGCTTGTAGAAGGCCTGGGAGTCGTACTGCTCCACGATGCCCTCTGCGGGGTTGGGCCGCGTGCCGGTCAGCGTGGCGCTGCCGTAGACAAAGGTGCCGGGCAGGTAGGCATTGGCGTCGCGCGTTACCATCTGGTGCACACCGTAGCTGCGCAGCCCGGTCACGGTCATCGAGGTGGTTTTGGTGAGCTGCCGCTCCAGCGAGAGCGAGAGCTGGCCGGTGTACGGCGAGTGGTAGGTGGGTGTCACCTCGATGGTGGTCTTGGCTGAGGCCGAGGCCAGGCCGCAGCTGGCCAGGTTGATTGAACCCAGGCTGGTGGAGGTGAAGCAGGTAGGGTTGGTGATGGTGCTCTGCGTCTGGCTGTCAGCTCCGCCGCTGTAGCGCTTCATGTTCAGCAGGTTGCCGAGGCCGAAGCGGTCGTAGAAAATGCCGTAGCCGCCGCGCAGTACGGTCTTGGCCTGCTTTTGGTCCTTGTGGCCGTCCAGCGCGTAGGCGAAGGCAGCGCGCGGACCCCAGTCGTCGTGGTCGGCCACGTGGTTCTGCGCCTCCCAGCGCAGGCCGCCGGAGAGGGTGAGGAACTTGTTGGCCTTCCAGTCGTCCTGAAAGAACAGCGTGCCGTCAAAGACGCTGGCCTGCACGGCTTTGGGGCCGGTGGTGTAGGTGAGCGTGTTGGGCAGTCCTCCGTCGGCGGCAATCTGCGTCCAGGTCTTGCTGTTTGCCTGGTCATTCAGCAGCGTTAGGTAGGAGCTGAGCGACGAGAAACTGAAGCTGCCGTTGAAGTTCGAATCAGTGGCGTTGGCATCGCGGTTCCAGCGCAGGCGCGTGCCGAACTTGATGGCGTGCGTGCCGGCTGTCATCGTGGTAATGTTCCACAGCTCCAGGTGGTCGGTGTGGTCGTTGTTGTACTGCCCGCCCGCGCCGCCGGAGGTGAAGTCGCCCGAGACCGAGACCGAGGGCGCCGCGCTCACCGGCGTTGAAGTGCTCAGGTCGCGCAGGTACTGGAAGCGCGTCTCGTTCACGATGTGGTCGTTGACGATCAGCGAGTCGCTCAGCTGCAGCGTGTGCTCGACGAAGTTCGACGTCGTGGCCTGATCGGGCGTTTGCAGCGAGCCGATGGAGCCACTCTGGTGGTAGCGCTCGTACTGATAGCGCGCCGTGAGCGTGTTCTTCTGCCCCAGCTGAATATCGACGCGGGGCGAAATCTCAGTATGCGTGGAGGGCGAGAAGACGCTGCCGGAAACCGTTCCCGAAGTCCAGGGTGCGGTTGAGGAGGTGGTGGGCACTGCAGTGTTGACCGTGTAGATGCTGGCGTTCTGGTTGTCGCGCTGCTCGGCGTTAAAGAAGTAAGAGGCCTGTTTGCCCAGCGAACCGGAGATGGAGCCGTTGTACTGAATGCTGTGATAGGCAGGGATGACCGAGGTGAAGGGATTGCCGGTGTTGAAGGCGTCGTCATTGCCCTGCATGAAGAAGCGACCGTGGAGCTGGTCGGTGCCGGGCTTGGTCAGGATCTCGATGCGGCCGTAGCCCAGGTGGTCAAACTCGGCCGAGAAGGGATTCTGATTGATGCGAATCTCGCGGATGGCCGACTTGGGCGGCAACTGGCCGCCGGTAAAGCCGCCGATGTAGACCTCGCCGCCATTGGGCCCAGCCGCAGGACCGGCCAGCGCCGTCAGCTCATTGGAGAGCTCGTCGGGATCGTCGGAGAGCGCGTCCAGGTCCTTGTCCTTCAAGACGACTGAGCTTGTGTTGCCGCTGGCCTCTACGCTGACCATGGGCGCTTCCTCGTCGGTTACCGTGACGCTCTGCTGCTCGGCGAGGATGGCCATGGCGATGTCAACGCGCTTGCTTTGGCCGGGCAACAGCGGCAGCAGCTCAGAGGCGGCTGGAGTAAAGCCGTCGGCCGAGGCTTTCACAATGTAGCTGCCCGCTGGCAAGCCGCTGGCCGAGTAAGCGCCGCTGCCGTCGGCGGTGACCAGGGCAGCGGTAGCGCCGGTCGCCGTCACAATGGTGATCTTGACGCCGGGGATCAGCGCGCCTGTGGGGTCGGCAACGTGGCCGCGGATGATGCCGGTGGACGCGCCAGGCTTTGACGCAGCTGGACGCGGACCGGCAGCCGGAGCCTGAGCCCGCACCGCACAAGTTGTAAACGCAACCACTACCAAGGCAAGAAAGAGAGCAAAGCAAGAACGCAAACTACGAGTCATGAAATCCTGGCCTATGTTTGGAGTCTCTCCGCAAGCCGGTTCCTTGGCCAGCGGGAATGATGCATGGGGCGGGTCGATCGATACTACGCGGCGATGGCGAGCCGCAGAGCTGACAGGAGAGAATCGCCCGCATTGAGGTGCACCAGACGCGCAAACCGAACCCAGGCGCATGTGCGGCGCAGGAACTCTGCACACACCACTCCGCCGGCCGCGTCGTGCGGACCTCAAAAACGGTGAGAGGCTCCCCATGAGCGGGTCTGGAGCCCGCGTGCCTCACTAAAACGTTTGCCAGAGCCGCCGAAGCAGACCCTAGGTAGAAAAAAGCAGGAAAACTCCCGGCTGGAATAAAAAACCTGTCTGCACATCACCCCAGTGACGCAGCAGGGCCTGGCCGGTAAATGGTTTCACATTGAAGTATAGACGCGCGCGGGAGTGGAAAAGTTCATCTGTTGCAGGTCTTGGTACCGGAGGAATCCGGCTGTGCAGCAGAAGGGCGCTGGCTGGCCGGAGGCTGGTCCAAAAAGGGAAAAGGCGGAAGATCGCTCTCCCGCCTCTTTCCGTACCGATTTCCGGACTTTATTTGGGCATCGCGCCCAGTTGGCCAAGCGCGTGCTTCAGGTCGTCCAGCTTCTGGCCGGCTTCGGCCAGCTTGCCTTCGGCAGTCAGCTTCTGGTAGTCGGCAAAGTCGCGACCGGCCTGGGCTACTAGGGGATTCACGTTGACGGCGGGGATGGTTGGTCCGCCCGCCGTGGTTGCCGCTGCAGCCGGGTGTGTCTCCGAGGCGGTCAGCGTGGAGGAGTCGGAGCCGAACAGCGAAGCCAGCGCGCCCTCGAAGGTCGGAGCGTAGGCCAACCGGTCTTGCAGCGCCAGCACCACCAGCCTCAACTCCGGCATGGGGCTGCGCTCGGCCTGCAGGTAGATGGATTCGGCATAAAGAAGCGCCTTGCCGCAAGGAATGACGATGAGGCTGCCGCGCTTTACATGCGAGCCCTGCTGGTTCCACAGGGTCAACTGTCCTGAGAGCTGCGCGTTCTGGTCAATGCGCGCCTCAATCTGCTGCGGCCCGTCCACCAGCCGTGTCTTGGGGAAGTTGTACACCACTGCCGTGCCGTAGTGTTCGCCGTCGCTACGCCCTGCCAGCCAGCCGATCATGTTGTTGCGGTTGGCGGGAGTAAAGGGAAGAATCTCGACGAACTCCAGGGCCTGCTCGCCGGGCAGCTTCATCAGCACAAAGTTGGGCTGCATGGCTTCGGCCTGCTGTTCGCCGTTGCTGCTGCTGCCGGTTTCGGTGGCCACCGTCCACTGGTCTTCGCGGTTGTAGAAGACCTCGGGATTGGTCATGTGGTAAAGCCCGTAGGCCTCGCCCTGCAACTGGAAGAGCAGCTCAGGGTAGCGGACGTGGGCGCGCAGCGCGGCGGGCATGGCGGAGCCGTCTTTGAACAGCGCCGGGAAGATGGCGCGCCAGGCCTGCACAATGGGGTCCTGGGCATCGAAGACGTAGAAGGTGACGGAGCCCTCGTAGGCGTCCACCACGGCCTTCACGCTGTTGCGCATGTAGTTGGCGTTGCCGTAATGGGCAGAGTAGGGATAGGTCTCCGACGAAGTGAATCCGTCCAGAATCCACTGCAAGTGGCCGTTGCCGTCCAGCACAATGTACGGATCGTTGTCGAAGGTGAGGAACGGCGCCAGAGCCTGCACGCGGTCGCGCACGCTGCGCCGCATCAACAGCCGCGAGTCGGGGCCGATGTCGTCGGAGAAGGGCACCTTGGCCAGGTCGCCGCGGTCGAAGGCGATCAGGGCGCGGCGCAGGAAGCTGCCCATCTCGATGCCGCCCGTACCCTGGTAGCTGGTCAGGTTGTTGGTCTCGCCCTCGGGGTAGTTGAACTCCTTCTGACCGGTCTTCACATAGACGTCGGTGTTGGTCATCTCGCCAAAGTAGATTTCGGGCCGCTTCAGCGCCAGGCTGGGAACGGTGCTCTGCACGGGCATGTTTGAGAGCAGCATGGTCGGCAGACCCTCGGGCGTAAAGCCGTTCACCGGATTCATGGTGATGCCATAGCCGTGAGTGTAGATGAGCTTGTCGTTGATCCAGTTGCGGCTGCTCTCGGGAAGCTTGTCCACGTTCAACTCGCGGGCGGCCAGCATCACCTCGCGCGGCACGCCGTCCACGGTGTAGCGGTCGATGTCGATGTCGGGAAAGTCGTAATAGGTGCGAATCTCCTGCAACTGGCGCAGCGTATCCTGCAGCGCGTGCCAGTCCCACAGGCGGATGTTCTGGAGCGTGGACTGATTGTTGGCGGGATCGGCGGCGGCCACCGTGGTTTCAGCCGGAAACTCGTGCTGATCGAAGCGGTCCAGGCCCCAGGCCTTGCGCGTCATCTCAATGTTGTTGGCGATGTAAGGGGTTTCGCGCACCAGCTGGTTGGGCTTGACGATGAAGGTGGTGGTGTACCAGCCGGCCGCCGTCACGCCCACATAGCAGAACACGGCGGGCAGAACGGCCAGCACCAGCCAGCGTCCGCGCGGCTGGAACAGCCCCGCGCCCAGCGCGATCATGGCCCCGGCCAGCAGCGCCACGGCAACGGCGAACAGACCGCCGATGGTCACATGCGCGTCGGTGTAGCTGACGCCGTCAAAGATGGTGTGATGCTCAAACAGCATCTCAAAGCGGCTGATGTAAACGCGCAACGCGGTGGCAAACAGCAGCAATGCCGCAGCCAGCGAAACCGCGCGCCAGGGTAGTGAGTTGGCCCCGGCAACGCCCTCGCGCAACATGCGTGCGCCGCCGGCAGCCAGAAGAAACAGAACGCTGAGAACGGTAACCAGTACGGAAATCGTCAGCAGCCAGCCGAGCAGCGCCTGCCAGGCGGGCAGTGTAAACAAATAAAACCCCAGCGGCTTGCCGAAGATAGGGTCGGCCGCGCCCGAGGCCTGGGGCGCATACCACCACAGAGCCAGCGTCTGCCACTGCGCGGCCATGGCCGCACCGCTCACCACGGCGATCAGCAGCGAAAGCACGGCAGCCGCAACGCGCAGCGCGCGCGCAACGGGAAGATCGAAGCTCTGGCCGCCCAACAGCACCGCGTGCGTCTCCGGCAGGTTGGAGCCGTGGGTGTGCATCAGCGCGCTGAAGGCGCCAAAGAGCGCGACCGCCGTCAGCACGGCAAACACGCCGAAGACGCTCCACTCCAGACCGAGCGAACGCCAGTAGACATCGGCGTATCCGAGCGAGCCGAACCAGAGCAGATTCACCCACCAGCCCAGCGCGGTGCGGGCCAGCAGCAGAACAATGGCCACGACGGCAAACAGGATGAAAAGGTTGCGGTGGCCAGACTGCGGCCGGGATGATTTGGGCCAATCGATGGTTACGGGCATGATGCACTCCTGAAACGGTGCGGCGCGGTAAAGGTGCGCCAGAATTGGTAGTGCGCGGGGGAATGGCGCAGCGAGGTTTACAGTTTTTGCCTACGGTGGAATTGTACAGCGCGGGTGAGGGAGCGGCGTCCCGTCCGCCGGTCGAACTATTTGCCGACCACGTGGGCATCCTTGCCCGGCAGCGCCTCGGCGTGGAAGCGCTTGTAGTCGAAGTCGCGCTCGTGGAAGCGCTGGCGGAGACCCTTGACCAGCAGGAAGCGCGCCTCGACGGAGCCCTCTCCCCCCGTGGGCAGCCACAGGCCGCCGCTGACCGGAGCCTGATCGAAGGAGAAGTTCGAGCCCCGCTGAATGCTGGCCACGATGCCGCCGGCAACGCGGAAGTTGTCGTTGAAGCGGACCTCAATGTGGGCTACCTGACGGTCGGCCTCATCGATCCAGAGGGTGCCTTCCAGCTTCTTCGACAGATCCTCTTCCAGTCCGTGGGTCCTGGCATTTCTGCGGCCCGCGAAGTCAAACAGGATGGTCGGGCGGCCGCGGAAGTTCTGCCGGCGCGGGTTGTTTACATCCATGGTCTCCAGCAGCTTGCGGATGCTGAGGGTGTGCATGTCGAGAACCTGACCTGCGGGCCTGCTTTGAGCCAGTTCCACGCGCCTGGTTACGCGCTCGGTCTCCTGGTCCAGCTCTTTGCCTTCGAGAGGCTTGCCGTTCTTCTTTACCGTGCGCTGGATCTGGTGGCCGTTGACGAAGAACTGCTCATTTTCCATGACCTCGGTCTTGGTCACGCGACCGCCGGAGTCCACATCCTCGGTGGTCACGAGCGAGGTGTAGGTGTAGTCTTCGCGGACCTTGTCGAGCTGCCTCTGGTGCTGCTCAACCTCCTGCATCAGTTGCAGTGGTGCAGGCAGGGGGGAGGCTAGCTGCTGGGCGCCGAGAGCACACAGACCTGCTGCAACAGCGGCCCAAACCGTCAGTCCACAAACGATTCTCATGCCCAATCACCCGCTTTCTGTGGATCGTATGGAGATGGATACGCTGGAGTGCGTCATCGGGTTCGACTGGAAGGGGAGAAAAAAGTTGCCAATGAAGAAAACGGTTGCCGGGCAGACGGGGAGGCCTCTATTCGGATTGCTGCATGTAAAAACGAATCCAGCGGGGATGGTACTTCTTGCTGGATTCGTTTTTTGAGCTATGTGCGACTTTCTTAATGCCTGTCTAATAACTTGTGGATGATGAAGGGGACGGGCTTCAGCCCGTTCGTTGGGGGCAAAACGTTCTTCGGTTTTAACCGCCGAGGGAGTGCAAAGGTCTGAAATAGATTCCCTCGGGGGCTAAAGCCCTGTTCTACTTGGAGCTTTGATGTACGGGCTAAAGCCCGTACCCTTCACTAAAGCCCGTACCCTTCACCATGCTGGAGTTCTTGGACAGGTTCTTAGATCAGTTCGTTGCGTCCGCCCTGGGCCAGTTCCTTCACGATCTTGCCCACGTCCTGCGAGCGGTCGCGGTGCACGATCAGCAGAGCGTCTTCGGTATCGACCACCACCAGATTCTCAACGCCGATCAGCGCCACAAACTTCTTGGGACTGTAGATGTAGTTGTCGGCGGCCTCGATGGTCAGGTGTCCACTGGTGTCGGCCACATTGCCCTCGCCATCGCCGCGCAGGCGCGTCTCCTTCTGGTACTCGTAGAGCGAGGCCCAGGAGCCAAGATCGTTCCAGCTGAACTCAGCCGGCAGGCAATAGAGATTCGACAGGTGCTCGCCTTTGGCCGAGCGCGGCTCCAGCACCGCGTAGTCCACGGAGATGTTCTCGCACTTGGGATAAAGCGCGTGGAAGACCTCAGTGAATTGCGGCGTGCCGTAGGCGGCGGCAATGCCCTCCAGCAGGGGCGCGGTCTCAGGCAAGTGCTCGCGGACGGCGTTGGCCAGCGTGCGCGCCTTCCACAGGAACATGCCCGAGTTCCAGTAGTAGTTGCCGGCGGCCAGGAACTCATCCGCGCGGTTCTGGTTGGGCTTTTCCGTAAAGCGGCGCACGTGCAATGCGGCGTCGTCCTTGGTCAGGTCGCCGGTCTCGATGTAGCCGTAGCCGGTTTCGGCGCGGGTGGGTTCAATGCCCAGCACTACGATATTTTCCCCGGCAGTGGCCAGGGCGATGCCCTTCTGCAGGGTGCGCAGGAAGCGCGGCTCGTCGCCGATGACGTGGTCAGAGGGAAAGATGCCCAGGATCGCGTCGGGATTCTGGCGCTCGATGAGGAAAGCGGCCAATCCGCAGGCGGGCGCGGTATTGCGCCCCACCGGTTCCTGGATAAGCTGCTCGGTGGGGATGCCACGCAGTTGCTCGCCGATCTCGTGCGCGAGATATTCGTTGGTGATGACCCAGGTTTTATCGAGTCCGCCGAGGGAGTTGAGCCGCTCGGCAGTCTGCTGGATCATGGAGCGTTCGCCGTCGAGAGCCAGAACCTGCTTGGCGCGGGCGCGGCGAGAGCGAGGCCAAAAGCGTGTACCGCTGCCTCCGGCAAGAATGACTGGGCGAAAATCGATCTGGTTCGACATGTGAAAAGTCATCCTACCCGACAAGCCCTAACTTTGCACAGATATTTAGGAGAATAATCGGCGGTCATCAGTCCGGCTAGCCGAACGTGCGGGACTAGATCGAGAGTTTGGCCGGGCGGGGATGCCCGGCCAGTGGAAGAAAAAGTGGAAATCTACTTCAGATTGGTGAGGAACTCGCCCATGCGGCGGGTGCCTTCGTCAATGTTCTGTTTGGTCACCGGGTAGCTGAGGCGGATGTGCTCGGCGGTGCCAAAGGCCTCGCCCGGCACGGCCACCACGTGCGCCTCATGCAGCAGGCGCGTGGCCAGCTCGGTGGCCGTCTTGATGCCGCCCTTGCCGATGTAGGCCGAAACGTTGGGGTAAACGTAGAAAGCGCCTTCGGGCTTGGTGCAGGTGACGCCGGGAATCCGGGACAGTGCGGCCAGCATGTAGTCGCGCAGTTCCATGAACTCGGCGCGGAACTCGGCCACGCACTGCTGCGACCCGGACAGCGCGGCAATGCCCGCCTTCTGCACGATCGAGGTGGCGTTCGAGGTCTGCTGCGACTGGAGCTTCGACAGATTGGCAATGATCTTCTTGGGAGCCAGCGCGTAGCCGCCCCGCCATCCGGTCATGGCATAGGTCTTGGAGAGCGAGCCCAGTACCACCATGTGGTCCTTGGCCCAGGCGAACGAGCCGCCGGAGATCGGCTTGCCGGCATAGTTCAGGTACACGTAGCACTCGTCCAGCAGCAGATAAATATTCCGCTCCACGGCCAGCCGGGCGATGCGCTCCAGGTCCTCGGCCGAGACGATGGAGCCGGCCGGGTTCGAGGGCGAGTTGAGAATGATGGCCTTGGTGCGTGGCGTCAGAGCCTTCTCAATGGCGTCGGCCGTGATGCGGAAGTTCTCTTCCTCCTTGGTCTCAAGGAAGATGACGTTGCCACCGGCATACTGCACGATGTCCTTGAAGCTGACCCAGTAGGGAACGGGCAGAATCACATCGTCGCCGTGGTCTACGAGAATTTGGATGGCGTTGAAGAGCGCGTGCTTTTCACCAGTGGTGAAGATGGCTTCGTCCACCGCGTAGTCGGAGCCGAAGTCGGCCGCATGGCGATCAACGATGGCCTTGCGCACGTCCGGGATGCCCGGCACGGCGGTATAGCGGGTGAAGTTGGCCTGGATGGCGGCAATGGCCGCGTCCTTGATGTGCTGGGGCGTGTTGAAGTGGGGCTCACCTGCCCCGAAATCAACCAGATTAGCGCCCTGGGCGCGCAGTTTGGCGGCTTCAGCGGCCACAGCCATGGTCGCTGAGACCTCGATCCGGCCAATACGGTCGGCAAAGACTTTTGTGGGTGCGGAGACGGTCATAGCACTTCTATCTTTACAGATTTTCGAGGGCGGGGGAACTGCGAAGATGGTGGGGTGGGTGGATTCGTGGGTTTGAAGCCGGTATTGCTGCGCATTTTGGGTGCGCGAACCGGTTGAATTTATTCCAGGTCCAATTCCCCGCCGCTCACGGCGCATTCTCGGCGAGTTAGGGTGATACCCCGCTGCTTGCGGCGGAGTTGTTCATTTTCTGTTGTGGCTGGCGCGGATTGCGGGATGCACAGCGCCCCTACGGGTCGCGACGGCCTTTGCGGCCGACAACCCAGGGCCGCCCCTTCCGCTGCGCGTCAAGGGTTGCCCTGGGCTATTTGCACAGCACCCCTATGGGGTGTCGGTGCAGGCTATGCGAAGACCCTGCGCCCAAGAGGGGCGCCGTGCCAGTAGCCCAGGGCAAGCGCAGCGCGGCCCTGGGTTATCGGGATATGCGAAGATCCGCGCCCCGGAAGGGCGCTGTGCGGGTTCGCATAAGGCTCAGCTTGAGCAGCGCGAAGCGGGCTGCCACACCGCAGGTGTCTCCGGAGGGGCGCTGTGCGGGTTCAGCCGAGCACGTAGCGCGGATCGTATTCAATCCGGTGCATCTTTAGAATCGCGAGAAACTCCGCTTCAAAATCGCGCTTTTTGTGGTGCTCGGCCTGCTGCTCAATGTAGGCAACGGTTGCCTCCACCTGCTTCCAACCGATGGAGAACGCACCGTATCCCTCCTGCCAGGCGAAGTGCTGCTCGTGGATCGTTTCATGCATCCACAACGACGAGCCGCCCTTGATCTCCCGCATGGCATCGGAGATGGGGATTGTCGCCGGCAACGACAAAAGAATGTGGACGTGATCCACGGTGCCGCCCGTGATGAGGGATTTCAATCCCCGGTCACGGGCAATGCCTCCCATGAACGACCAGAGACGGGGCTGCAACTCCGGCGGGATCGATGGGACGCGATTCTTGGTCGAAAACACGCAATGGTAGAGCGAGGAGCAGTAGCTATGCGACATAGTGGGTTGAATGCTACCGGAGCGCGCGGGAGAAATCGCGGCAATTCTTCAGGGGTGCACAGCGCCCCTCCGGGGCGCAGCGGCCTTGTGGCCGCTGACCCAGGGCCGCGCTACGCTTGCCCTGGGCTATTGGCACGACGCCCCTCCGGGGCGGTTCAACCCTTGTTCAACCGCGCCCGCAGCCGCTTGAAAACATTCGGCGGCACCAGGCCGGTGACGTCGCCGCCCAGGCTGGCCACTTCCTTCAACATGCGCGAGCTCAGGAACGAGTAGCGGCCCGCCGGCTGCAGAAAGACGGTTTCCACCTCCGGCGCCAATCGCCGGTTCATCAGCGCCATCTGGAACTCGTATTCGTAGTCGCTGATGGCGCGAATGCCGCGCAGCACGGCGGTTGCCCCCAGTTGGCGGGCGAAGTCCACCATCAGGCCGTCAAAGGTGGCCACTGAAACGTTGGGCATGTCGGCGGTCACTTCGCGCAGCATCTCCACACGCTCGTCCAGCGAGAACATCGGGCACTTGGCGGAGTTGCACAGCACAGCGACCGTGAGATGGTTGAACAGCTTGGAGCCGCGATGGATCAGATCGACGTGCCCGTTGGTGGGCGGGTCGAAGGTGCCGGGATAGAGTGCCTTGACGGTCATGGGCGCGTGCTCCAAGAGGATTCTAGCAGCGAATCGGCTGCAGGCTGGCCGTAAAGCGGTATAGAAACAGCGGCCGGTCCTGAAAATGACCGGTCGCAGCTGAGTTCTGGTTGTGATTCATGAAGCTGGGTGAGGGCTTGGATTCTTGTCTGGCCCTCAAATAGAAGCCCCGTGCCCCATCCATTGCGCAGGCTTTATCGCGAAATGGGTGGGAAGCCTACACCCTATTCAAGAATAGGATACATAGAGAAGTTTCGGGAGTTATGTAGACGCGAATGTTATTGGCGCCCCACCCTTTCCGCGGAAAGGGTGGGGCACGGAAGTCTACAGCTACAGCAAAAATGCCCTAGCGTTTGACCCTGCGAAGCACCACCGGCGCATCGTAGTTCCGGTGGCGGGAGGGCATGCCGGAGGGGTCGGAGCTGTCGGGCGCAGGCCCAATGGCCAGTGACTTGTCGGCCAGCTCCAGCGGGTTGGGCTGGTCTGCTCTCCACACCGGCTGCGCGCGCACCAGCTCCATCCAGTCGCCCTCGACGGTACCGGAGTAGGTTGCCCCGCCCACCCTGAAGCTGATCTTGTTGCCGTCGATTTTGGCTTCCTGAAGTTCGGCGGGGGAGTCGTTGCCGCCGGCCCAGCTTCCGCCCGCGCCCTCGGCCGTTCCGGTCAGCTTTGCGCCGTCCTGCTCGAAGATGAACAACTGGTTGCTGGCCTCGCGATCCGGCCGCCACAGCCCGGTTGCGCCCGCACCGGCAGGGGTCTTGCGCGCCCACTCCGCCACCTGCGGCCGCAGTTCGATGGCCTTGGTGTTGAGCGTGAGCGTGGCCGATGCCAGCCCATGCGACGTGGCCTCAATGGTGATTGCCCCAGCCGCCTTCGACGCCTGCACAATGGCCACACACAGGCCGCCAAAGGCTTTGCGCGACGAGCCTTTGTCGGGTGTCTGGTCCGTGGGGTCGCCGTTGCCAGTGCCAATCAGACGGCCCGCGCCGGTGACGGTGAAGTTGATGTTGTTGTCGGTGATGGGTACGATGCGGCCCTTGGCGTCGCGCACTTCCACGCGCACCATGGCTACGTCTTCGCCGTTCGCGGCCAGCTCCGCGCGGTCGGCGGAGAGAGCAATCGCCGTCGCTCCTCCGGTGGTCTCGCGACGCTCGGTCAGCACCAGCTTGCCATCCTTCCAGCCGCGTGCCTCCAGCGTTCCCGGCGCGTAGGTCACGTTCCAGGCCAGGTGATGGTTCTTTTCGAGGTCCTTGGCGCCCAGGCTCTCGCCATTCAGCAACAGCTCCACCTTGTCCATGTTGGAGTGCACCCACACGGCGATCTGCTTGCCTTCATACCCCGGCCAGTTCCAGTGCGGAAAGATGTGCAGCACCGGCTCCTTGGTCCACCACGACTTGTAATAGAAGAAGGTGTCCTTGGGGAATCCGCAGACGTCGATAATGCCGTACTGCGAACTGATGTTGGGCCAGGGATTGGGTGAGGGCTCGCCGCGATAGTCGAAGCCCGTCCACACAAAGCCGCCCGCCAGCCACTCCTTCGAGTCGCAGAAGCGCCACCAACCCTCGGCCGAGGCGCGACCGCTGGTGGTGTAAGGGTCGTAGGAGCTGACGAAACCCTTGTCGGGATCGGTGATGTAGATGCCGCGCGTGCAGACGGCGGAGACCGTCTCGGTGCCGATCACCGGCCGCTCCGGATGCGCCTTGTGGAAGGCGTCGGCCTGCGGATCGGCGTAGTTGTAGCCGACCACATCGCCCACGGCCAGCCCGCCGGTGCCCACCGCGCCAGTAGGAGCGATGGAGACAGGCCGCGAGCCATCGTGGCGGGTGGCGATGGCCTTCATGGCCGTCAAAATGCCCACGCCGCGCTCGCTGTTGGCCGTGCCTTCCTCGTTGCCCATCGACCACATAAAGACGCTGGGGTGGTTGCGGTCGCGCCGCACCAGGTTCTCAAACTGCGCCAGCCCCTCGGGGTTCGACGACATCATGCGCGTCTCGTCGAAGACCAACATGCCCAGCTCGTCGCAAGCCTGCAGCAGCTCCGGCGTGGGCGGATTGTGCGACGTGCGCAGGCCGTTCGAGCCCATCTCGATCAGCTTGCCGATGCGGAAGAACTGCACCGCGTCCGGCAATGCCGCGCCCAGGCCCGCATGGTCCTGATGGTTGCAGGTGCCCTTGATCTTGACCGGCTTGCCGTTGAGCAGCAGACCCTTCGAGGGGCTCATCTCAATCGTGCGAATGCCGAAGCGCGTCTCGCTACGGTCAACAATGTTGCCGCCCGAGCGGAGCTCTGTCACCAGCGTGTAGAGGTTGCGCTCTTCGAGCGACCAGAGCTTCGGCTGCGCCACGGGAATCTGCTGCTCGAAGGTGGCTTCGCCAACGGCGGCAATGGTGACGGGCGCGGTCACGTTCTTGCCCACTTCCTTGCCCGCAGGGTCCAGGATGGTGGAGACGACGCGCGCATCGGCTGCTGCTGCCGTGTTGTTTTCAAGCTCCGTACGCACCGCGAGCGTGGCCGCGCCGCCCTTGAGTTCAGAGCGGACAAAGGTACCCCACTGCTTCACGTGCACCGGGTTGGTCTTCACCAGCCACAGATGGCGGTAGATGCCGGCGCCCTCGTAAAACCAGCCATCGGAGCTGGTGGCGTCCACGCGCACCAGCAGCACGTTGCGCCCGCCGGGATTGGCAAAGTCGGTCACGTCAAAGTGGAAGGGGTCGTAGCCCCCGCTGTGACGGCCAATGTAAAAGCCGTTGAAGACGACCATGGTCTCGCGGTAAGCGCCGTCGAATTCGAGCGTGATGCGCTTGCCCTTGTCGGCCTCGTCGAGCGTAAAGACGCGGCGATACCAGCCCACGCTGGTCTCGGGATAGTTGCGGCCCAGCGGATAAAAACCCTTGCTCTGGAGCGCGGGATCGTTGGTGAAGGGCAGCTCGACGGCCCAGTCGTGGGGCAGATCGACGGGCTTCCAATCGGAGTCGTCAAAGGCCAGCGAGCCGGCGGGCAAAAAACCGCCCGTCTTCTGGAAGTTGCCGGAGCGTCCACTGCCAAAGCCGAAGTCCTTTTCGGCGTCGTTGGCATTGCCAAAGTGGAAGCGCCATCCGAAGTCGAGCAGCAGGCGTTCGCGGGCTGTTCCGGTGGATGCGGCTGCCGGAGCCTGGGCTCCAGAGGAGGGCAAAGGCCCGCTGGCAGGCGCGGTGGCGGCGTGGAGCGCGGCATCGACGGGGTGCAGCGGTTGAGCGGCAACTGCGGCGGCAGGAGCCAGCAGCGAAGTTTTCAGCAAGTCTCGGCGTGAAAAGGCTTTCATTTTTCAACCTTCATTCCACAGAACGCCAGCATTCACCGGCTCTGTTGTTTTTTGGGTGGCAAACTGCCCGACTTTCCAAGGCGCGGACAGTATACATGGGGCCGCTCTACGCCGGTCAGCCGGCCTTTGTGCCTGCCTGAAGCGTTCCTTGCAAAATTGCCTGCAGGCGGGTGGATAGCGTCAGGGCACGACTTCAGTCGTGCCGCAAAATGCTCAAAAGAGACCCCGGCTTTAGCCGCTGAGGAACTGCAAGCCATGGAAAAACAAGATGCAGGGGCTATTGATTCTGCCCTAAAATTGAAGCCCTGTGCCCCATCC
>Ga0302267_10001998_pt1 | contig 25178 bp, 18 predicted proteins | sample III_Bog_E1_3_FD_194555 | JGI IMG/M metagenome (GOLD analysis project Ga0302267, IMG submission 194555) | Peat permafrost microbial communities from Stordalen Mire near Abisko, Sweden - III_Bog_E1_3 | ecosystem: Environmental > Terrestrial > Soil > Wetlands > Peat | place: Sweden: Abisko...
CACGCGCGTCTCGGCGAGCACGCTCAGCCGCGTCTCCGGCTGCGCCACCACCAGCCGCGCCAGCGGCACCACGCCGCGCAGCACCCGCTTCGAGTCGAGCAGATAAATTTCGGTCACGCTCTCCGGATCGCCGTCAAAGCCGCGCAGGGCTACCACTGCATGGCTCACCGTGGCATCGATACCCACCTGGACAAAGTCGGTGGTCATGCAGCCGGCCGCCGAGTCCTCATCGAACTCGAGCAGATCCTCCACTTCCTGCCGCTCCTCGGGCTCCATCTCTTCGAGGATGGCGTCGGATTGCTCCTCGGGCAGCTCGGCCAGCAGATCGGCTGCCGCGCCGGGGTCCATCTCCTCGACGATGTCGGCGATCTTCTCTTCATCCAGCTTTTCCAGCAGCGCCTTCTGCAGCCGGGGCTCAACCTCTTCCAGCGCATCAGCCGCCACGTCTTCATCGAGCGAGGTAAACACTGCTTCGCGCTCGGCCGGAGCCAGATCTTCCAGAATGTCGGCCAGCTCGGAGGGATGAATCTCGGCCAGCCGCTCGTAGGCAATGCGCAGCTTCACACGCCGCGCCGGGTCCACCTCGATCACATCCACAAACTGCCAGGGAATGCTGCTCGGCTTGAAACGGCGCGAGATTCTTTCCAGCGTGGCGCGCGGCATTACGCCCTTGAAGATGCGCCGGAAGGCGCCGCGCAAACCCACTTCCACCTCGGCCACGCGCAGCAGATGCACCGCGCCCTGGCCCATCCATTCCAGGTCCACGTCGTTGACGCGAACCACCTTGCGCCCATGCAGGTCGATGATCTGGCGGTCGATCAAATCCTGCTGCAGGTAAAGATAATTGCCCTGGTCGTTGAGCGGCTCCATGGCGTCTTTGGAGCGCAACTCCAGCGTCCCGGCAGGAGTCTCCATCACTTCCTGCGACGGCACCAGCCACAAGCCCGCGCGCGTCTTCAGCACCAGCCCGGCCACTTTGCCAGCGTCTGGACCGGTAGCCACGGCTATATCCTTCAGCCGCCCGCGCAGGTGGCCTTCGGCGTCGGTAACCGGCGTGCCCAACAACGCTGTCAGGCTCACTCGTGCTGTGGCGCGTTTCTTCATCCGCTCGGTCTCCCTTGGGCAGTGTAACTCCGCCGTGCACTTCCCATCGCCTCGCTCCAGCAAAATCGCACTGCTGCATGTGCCCGGCTTGAACGCTGCCTCTTCGTGCGTCTGCTGCCCGGCCAAGTGGACGAACTGGCCGTTCTGCCCCTGCCATCGCGCCCTCTGCCGGCAGTGGAAGTCGGCCCTGAAAATGCCCCGCGCTTGACACACCACCCACCCGCGATGAAAACTGCCAGCAGAGCTTTTGTGGCGCTGCGGGCAGGCCTTCCCCGGCCACTCCAGAGCAGAGGTGAAACCGTAAACCCGGTGAGTAACCCTAAGACAGAACGGCAAAGTTTTCGTCTCGCCTCCACCATGGAGAGCGTTGACGAAGTGGAGGCTGCGGCAGGCAAGCTGGCCACAGACGCCGGGCTTGACGAAGATGCCTGCTTCCACATCACCATGGCCGTCCGCGAGGCGGTCATCAATGCCGTGCTGCACGGCAACGAATACGATCCAGCCCGCCAGATCGCCGTCAGCCTTGAGAACAACGGGCGCAATCTGGTCTTTGTGATCGCCGACCAGGGCAAGGGGCTTGACCCGGACACGCTGCCCAACCCCCTGGCTCCTGAGAATCTTCTGCGCGGCACCGGCCGTGGCATCTTCCTTATCCGCTCGTTCATGGATGAGGTACACTTTCGTCAACTGCATCCCGGAACAGAGTTGACCATGGTCAAGCATCTGACGCCGGCCACAGAAGCTTCTTAACGGACTTGCAAGGCACGCGGGCGCGAGCCTGACGCGCAATCGGTCACTGGCAACATCTCTCCACGGTTGCTTCCGTGCGAGTGCGATAACCTGATTACCGACAAGGAGGATTTACCGTGGCTCTTACGATCGCATCCCGCGAAGTGGACGGCGTGACCGTTCTCGACCTCAGCGGGCGTATTACTCTCGGCGAGGGCAGCGTGCAGTTGCGCGACGCCATCCGCGACCTCATCAGCAAGGGGCAGAAATCGATTCTGCTCAATCTGGGCGACGTCAACTACATCGACAGCTCCGGCCTCGGCGAACTGGTCAGTGCTTACACCACGGCCAAGAACCAGGGCGCGGCCCTCAAGCTGCTCAAGCTCACCCAGAAGGTCCACGACCTGCTGCAACTCACCAAGCTCTACACCGTCTTCGACATCTACGACGACGAAGCCATCGCCATCGCTTCCTTCAAGTAAGCAGGATGCGGGCCACTCCGGCCACTGTTCTGTTCTCTTACACAAAATAAAAAAGGCCATCCCGCCCATCGGGATGGCCTTTTTGTCTTATGAATCTCGCTCCTCGCGGCGTCTATTCCCTATTCCCTGGCAACATGAATTCGCACATTGAGTTCGTGCTATCCCAGGTCCCAGAATCGGGACCTGGGGCACCCAGCATTTGTACAACTCCAAGCTGTAAGAGACTACGTCCCTAGCACTTAGCACCCAGCACCTAGTCCTTAAAACTTCACCTGCGGCACCGTCCGTGCGGCTTCCGAGGCCTGGAAGTAGGCGTTGTTCACCTGGAAACCCGACATGCCCGCCCAGATGTTGTTAGGAAACTGGAGCACGTAGGTGTTGTAGTCCTTGAGCGAATCGTTATAGCGCTTACGGGCCACGGTGATGCGGTTCTCAGTGCCCGAAAGCTCGTCCTGCAGGCGCAGGAACTGCTCGTTCGACTTCAACACGGGATAGTTCTCCTGCAGCATCAGCAAGCGGCCAATCGCCGAGTCCAGATGGCCGTTGGCGGCCATCTTGGCCTGCGGTCCCTGCGCGTTCAACAGGCCCGCCCGGGCATTGGCAATATCGCCAAAGACGGTGGTCTCTTGCTTGGCAAAGCCCTTCACCGTCTCCACCAGATTGGGGATCAGGTCAGCGCGGCGCTGCAACTGCGTATCCACGTTCGACCAAGCTTCCTTCACCGCCTGATCCTTATCCACCATCGTGTTGCGCGCGTGCACGTAGTTCAGGCCCACAAACGCGCCCACCACCAACACCAGCGCCACCAAACCACCCAACACCGCCAGAGTAATTGCAAGTCCACGACTCATAACTTACCTTTTCTCCCTTGATCTCCTGCCCTTTGGCAGTCGATGTAAAAAAGCTGTTCAACGTTCGCCGTTCACAGTATTGAAATGCAGCACGCTATTCAGATTCGCCGTTTACAACCGAGCCCCCAACACTTAGTTACTCAACACTCAACCACACAAGGAATCTTCGATTCGGTTCTGTTCCCCGCCGTACATTCCCTCAGGGGCTAAAGCCCATGTCGCTCTTTGTGGCGTTGACGGCCCGACTAAAGTCGTGCCCTGTTACAAAACCTGAGTTACCGAGGGTCTTTCTGGAACCTGCGACACGACTAAAGCCGTGCCCTTTCAAACCAGGTGATGAAACAGCTCCCAGCACTCAGTACCTATTGATCCGGCCCAAAAGATTTGCATCGTGCCATCCCACCCTAGCGACAAAAACAAGAACATCGCGAGGGTGGGGCACCCAGACAGTGTTGCAATTCTTAAGGCCCGAATCAGCAAAAAACCAGCACTCAGCACCTAGCAACCTAGCACTTAGCACCTACCAGCTTCCCCCCGCGCCGCCGCCGTCAAAACCGCCGCCACCGCCGCCGAAACCGCCAAAACCTCCACCGCCGCCAGAGCCTCCTCCACCATAGCCGCCACCGCCACCCCATCCGCCGCCGCCCCAGCCGCCAAAGAACAGCCCAAAGCCGAACAGCATTCTGAGCAGCGAGAAGCCGCCAAAGAAGATGAGCAGAACGACGATGAGAATCAGCTTGCCCAGCGCCGAGCCATGATGCACCGCCCTTTGCGCGGCCACCGGCTCATCGCCGCCATTGGTGAGCGTCACATGTGCATCGGCGGCAATCACCTGCGCCACGTCGTCCACCGCCCCGGTCACCGCGCCGTCGTAATCCTTCTGGCGCAGCAGCGGAACCATCTCGCGGCCAATGTCGCCGGTCTTACCGTCGGGCAGGATTCCTTCCAGCCCTGAGGCAACCTCGATCCGGTACTTATGGTCGTCCACGGCGAGTAGAACCATGGCATAACGGTTCTCGCCCTTGTCGCCCATCTTCCAGTGGTCTTCGAGCCGGGTGGCATAGCTGGCCGCGTCGTCGCCGTCCAGCGACTGTACGGTGACCACTGCGATCTTGGCGTTGGCCACCGAGCGGTCCAACTCCGAGCACAATGCGTCCAGCCGGGCCACGGTTTCCGGCGACAGCGCGTGGGCGAAATCGCTCACGTAATCAGTAGGTTGCGGCAGCTCTTCCGCCTTCTGAGCCAGCGCGGCCAAGGGCAGAAGCGCAAAAAAGGCTGCTACCAGCAGCCATCCGAGGGTCGAAAGTGCTTTGCGAGAGCCGTTCATCGCTCTCAATTGTACGCGGAGCGCTCAAGGAAAGTTCCCGGCAGGGTTTTTCTGACGCCAGCCTTCAATGGGGCAGCACGTGCGGCGCCGCCATCTCTATGAATTCACGCGCCGTCACCACTTTGGTCGCCTTCCAGAAGCGGGGGAAGTGGCGTAGATTGCCGGTAATCAGGTAATCGGCACGGGCCGCATCGGCGCACTCGATGAACCGGTTGTCGTCCGGGTCGCCCGATACCTCCAGCCTGTGCCGGGGAGCAACCACATAGCTTCGATTCTTGATGAGTTGGAGGAACTGGAGGCGAATCCCTTTGCGAATGCCCAACTCGCGCCGGGCCAGAACCTCGGCGTACTCCTCCAGAATCGGCTCCGTAACATAGAGCCGGGCAGGCTTGGTGATGGCCAGCAGAAGCACGGTTCTCTGCAGACTCTCCGGCTTCAGAGCCGCTGAAACCAGCACGTTGGTGTCAATCACCAGCCGCAGAGCGATCATGCGCGCTTCTTCTTCGCCGCCCGTGTCTTTCCAATGGCCTGGTCGATCTCGCGCGAGCTTAGCGCGCTGCTTCCCTTGCGCTGAGCCTCTTCGCCAATCAGCCGCAGCACCTCCGGCTCCGGAGCCGCCATCTTCACGTAGTCACCCAGGCTCAACAGCACGGCGCGCGGTGTGCCGCGCTTCTCAATTACCAGCGAACGGCGCTCCTGTTCCACGTCGTCGAGCAGTTTGCCGAAGTTCGCGCGGGCCTTCAGTACCGATACCACCGTCGCATTTCCACCGGTCGCCGAAGCCATCCAACCCTCCAGTTCAATTGTTTGAACTGTACAGTTTACCCGAGCGACGGTCAATAAGAGACTACACTGGAGTAGATATGAGTAATAACCAGCTTCCCTCGCCACCCGTTGCACGCATTGAGCACACTGAGACCCTTTTGCACGGCACCACCCTGGTAGACGACTACGCCTGGCTGCGCCAGAAGGAGTCGCCCGAGGTAACCGCCTACCTTGAGGCCGAGAATACTTACTCCGATGCATGGCTTGCGCCGCTCAGCGGCCTGCGCGAAGATCTCTACGGCGAGATGCTTTCGCACATCAAGCAGACAGACGTCTCTGTGCCCTATCGCGACGGTGATTTCTGGTACTATTCCCGCACCGAAGAGGGGCTGCAGTATTCCATCTACTGCCGCAAGCCCGGCGCAGCTGCCAAGCGCAGAGTGGCAGAAAAAATCGACGAGAGCGCGCCCGAAGAGGTTCTGCTCGACGGAAACCAACTGGCCGAAGGGCACGCCTTTTTCGCCATCGGCGACACCGACATCAGTGACGACGGCCGCCTGCTGGCCTACTCGACCGACACCACCGGCTTTCGCCAGTACACGCTGCACATCAAGAACCTGGCCACTGGCGTAACGCTCCCGTACGAGGTTGAGCGCGTGGGTTCCATGGTGTGGGCCGCCGACAACCAGACGCTTTTCTACACCGTTGAGGACGAAGAGCAGAAGCGGCAGCATCAGCTTTGGCGGCATACGCTCGGAACGCTCGTCACGGCAGACGTACTGGTAACCGAAGAAGACGACGAGCGCTTCAACCTGGGTGCTGGACGCACCCGCGATGGCGCTTACATGGTGCTGGAGTCCTCCAGCCACATCACCAGCGAGTCGCGCGTGCTGCCCGCAGCCAATCCAACGGGCGAGTTCACGCTGATTGCCGCACGCAAGGATGACCAGCAGTATTCCATTGACCACCGTAACGGCCTCTGGTTCATCCGCACCAACGACCGCGGACGCAACTACCGCCTGGTCACCGCGCCGGTGGCCACGCCAGGGCCCGAGCACTGGGCCGAGGTGATTGCGCACCGCGCCGACGTGATGCTGGAAGACTTCGATCTGTTCGCCAACTTTTTTGTCACCACCGAGCGCGAAGACGGCCTGCCCCGCCTGCGCCTGTGGCGCTTCAACAGCAGCGATCCCGAGGCCACGCCGGGTGGCGGAATCTCCTTCCCCGAGCCGGCCTACAACGCCTTCGCGCACATCAATCGCGACTTCAACGCTCACACCTTCCGCTACGCCTACCAGTCGCTGGTCACGCCCAGCTCGGTCTACGAGTACGACCTTGCCACCACGGCCTCCAAGCTGCTGAAGCAGGTGGAGATTCCCGGCCACTTCAACCGCTCGCTCTACAAGAGCGAGCGCGTGCACGCCACCGCAACCGACGGCACCAGGGTTCCCATCTCGCTGGTCTATCGCAAAGACCGCTTCAGGAAGGGCATGAATCCGCTCTACGTCTACGGTTACGGATCGTATGGCTACTCGCTGCCCATCGGCTTCAGCTCCAACCGGCTCAGCCTGCTGGATCGCGGCATGGTGCTGGCCTACGCGCACATCCGTGGCGGCGGCGACCTGGGCGAGATGTGGCACGACGCCGGCAAGATGCGGGTGAAGATGAACACCTTTACCGACTTCATCGCGTCGGTCGAGCACCTGACCAAATCCGGTTACGGCGATCCCACGCGCGTGGCCATAGAGGGCGGATCGGCCGGCGGCCTGCTGATGGGCGCGGTCACCAACCTGCGGCCCAATCTCTTCCGCGCCGTCCTCTCGCATGTGCCCTTCGTTGACGTGATGAACACCATGCTCGACGCATCGCTGCCGCTCACCGTGCCTGAATACGAGGAGTGGGGCGACCCCAACCAGGAAGAGTCTTTCCGCATCATGCTCAGCTATTCGCCCTACGACAACCTGAAGCCGGGCGCGTATCCCTCCATGCTGGTCAAGACATCCCTCAACGACAGCCAGGTGATGTATTGGGAGCCGGCGAAGTATGTGGCAAAACTACGCACCCTCAAGACCGACAAGAATCCCCTACTGCTGGTGACCAACATGCAGGCCGGCCACGGCGGTTCGAGCGGCCGCTACGACTACCTGAAAGAGATCGCGCTGGACTACGCGTTTCTGCTGCGTGAACTGGGGTTGGTCAAATTGGTCAAGGTCGGTCCTTGATCGGCCGGAAATAAAGCCACCGTGCCCCATCCTTTCTACAGCCTCACCGTCGAAAGGGTGGGAAACCACGAACCCTTCCCCTCCAAGTCGATAAAATCGCCACCCTACCGCCGCCTGAGCCCCAGAATGCTCAGGAAGAAGCTGCTGCAGATCACCTGCACGCCCAGCGTGAGCGAAAACACCGAGGGCATCACCAGCCGCAGCGTCTGTTCCGGCTGCAGATTGCCGAAGTGCGTTCCCGCCCAGCCTGAGACAGCGACTGCCGAGCCGCCGAGACCCAAAGCTACCAGCACAACGCCCGCCACCAATCCGGTCTCAAGCGTGATGTACTCGAAGAGCCGGTTCAGGCGCGGGTCCTCCGGCAGCAGGCCTTCAGATACGGCAAAGATCTTGGTAAAGACGGCGAAAGCGATCAACTGAAAGCCGAGCAGCACGGCCACAAACGCATAGAGCAGCGTGTGTACGTCAAAGCTGACGCCGCCAATGGTACGCGGCCCCGGCAGCAGCCACGCGCAACCAGCCACGCCGGCGAGCATCAGCAAGACGCCGGGATAGAAGAAGAGCCAGCGCGGGCAATAGAGCAGCATGAAGCGCAGATGCCGCCAGCCGTCGCGCCAGGTGCGCAGGTGCGGCGGGCGTCCGCGTCCGTCGGGCTGGAGCGTGGTGGGCACCTCGGTCACGCGCATGCCCAGCAGGCTGGCTTTCACCACCATCTCGCTGGCAAACTCCATACCGGTAGAACGAATGTCCATGCGCACGAAGCTCTCTTTGCGGAATGCGCGAATGCCGCAGTGGAAGTCGTCGCAGGGCGAGTGAAACAAGATGCGCCCGATGGCCGTGAGCACCGGATTGCCCAGATAACGATGCAGCGGAGGCATGGCATGCTTGGCGATGCCGCCGCGAAAGCGGTTGCCCATCACCAGATCGGAGCCTGCGCGCAGACCTTCAGCAAAGCGGCCAATGTGGCTGAAGTTATAGCTGTCGTCGGCATCGGCCATCAGCACAAATTTGCCTCGCGCCGCCTCAATGCCGCCCTTGAGCGCGTTGCCATAGCCGCGATGCGCAATCGCCACCACGCGCGCGCCCTCCGCCGTGGCCAACTCGATGGAGCCATCGGTCGAGCCATTGTCCGCCACCACCACCTCGCCCCGAATGCCCGCCTCGGCCAGCCCTGCCAGCGCCTTGCGCACGCAGATGCCCACCGTATTGCGCTCGTTCAGGCAGGGCAACACCACCGTCAACTCGATCGCTTCGCTGCTCTCCATACTGGTCTCCGGTCCTCTGGCTTCATTGGCTTCATGCATTGGCTTCACCTCCGGCGCGCTTCCGCTGGCGTCGCCCCACAAGGCTCACAATCGCTACCAGAGGAAGCAGCCATACCACTCGTGCTCCATAACGCGAGGTGGGAGCCGAAAGCGCGCCACACACAAACGCGTTGATCAGGATTCCGGCACAGATCCAAAGAAGGATACTGCGCAGCGCGCTGCGTGTGGGTTCATGGCCGCGAAGCGCAAACGCGCACCAGCCGAGCGCTGCAACAACAAAGATGTAAATGATTGCCGAGTAAAGTGCAGTGGGGATGACGCCGCGATAGGCTGCGCTGGCCTCGATCTGTTGTGTGACCGGCAGCGGATAGGTGCGGCGGAACATGTCGTTCGTTGCCTGCTTGTATTTGAAATATTCCGAGAGCTTGAAGTCGAACAACTGCATCAGACTGTTGCGCGCTGCTGCCTTGATCACGCCCCACGGGTCATAACGCACCACGGCCAGCAGAAAGCGCACCTGCTCCTGACTGATGGCGCGGCGCGTCTCGTACGGCGCGATTTCGAAGACCCCGTAGCCGGGCCCGGTTCCGAAGAGAAACACGCCATCGGTGAGTGGAAACTCATCCACATAGGCGCACAGCGCAAAACCGCTCTGCGGGCAATGCGTATGCAGGTAGTTTGAGCCGGGCCCGTCCTCGATGAGGCGGGCGGAGAGAAACGGCAGTCGCAGTGCCGGCCGGCCAGCCACTTTGCCCGCTCCATAAGCAACCAGCGACTGCCCCATGTAGGCAGTAACCAGCGCCAGCAGAATCACCGACAGGCCGCGCCGATTGCTCCATGCAGGGCCGCGCTTGCGGAGGTAAGCGATGAGGTCTGCGGCCACCCGCAACGCCAGCATGGAAAAGACGATCAATAAGCAGGAGTCGTGGCAGAGTAGCGCAAATGAAAGCAACAGATACCAGCTCACTAACTCGGCCCGCGCAATGTTGCCGCCAGCCACCAGCAGAACAGCGCAGGCCAGTACGGCAATGCCTGCAACCAGATCGGGCATTAGGAAGCAGCAGTAGAACGGCGCGGTAGAGGTGACGCACAGCGCCAGGCCCACCCACACCAGATGCGGCCAGACCGGGATGCGGAGCGCGCGCAGCAATAGCCCGACGGCTACCAGCACCATGAGCGCCTGCAACAGCATCGACAACAGAAAGACGCCGTCGGCCACACCCGCGTAGAGCAGCATTCCGTAGAAGGGCGAACGGCCCAACAGGATGCCTTTCTTGCTGATCTCTGCCAGACTGCGGGTGTGCGCCTCGCCCACGTCGTGCAGGGCCAGATCGGCGTTTGGCGCAGAATCGGGTGCGGAGGACGCGGCGGGCTCAGGAGCATCGGGCGCAGTCCATACCGTCGCGTGGCCGGTCAGCTTGTGCACCGCTGCATCCGCGGTGCGGATGTATGTGCGCGTATCGGACATGTAGAACGGTCCCAAATTTTCCAGCGCGGGCCACAGAAACACAAAAGCCACACCGAGCAACGCGCCCGCACGCAGCAGCGACTTTCCAGCTTGCAAGCAGTTCCTCCTAAGCGCCGTGCCACAGCAGCAACCACGGCATGGCACTTTCCGCTGCCCACTGCGCTGCCATGCAGTTGCAAGTCAGCGCAGTGGGCAGCACCAGTGTAATGCCGTTCCCGCCACACGTGGCTAGTGTTTCTTCAGGCGGAACTGTTTGTGTCAGTCAACGCAGGCGAAGCCGCCTCTGGTAGCGCTCGATCAGGCTGACGATGGCCACCAGCGGAAGCAACCACACCACCCGGGCCTGGTAGCGCGAGAAGGAGCCGGAAAGCGCGCCGCACACGAATGCGTTGATCAAAATGCCCGCGCAGATCCACAGAAAGATGCCACGCAACGCGCTGCGGACTGGCTCGCTGCCACGCAGGGCAAACGCGCTCCACCCAAGCGCTGCCACCACGAAGAAGTAGAGAATCGCCGAGTAGAGCGCGGTGGGCATGGCGTCGCGATAGGCGGCGCTGGCCTGAATCTGTTTTGCAATCGGCAGCGGATACGTGCGATTCATCACGTCTCTCGTATCAGGGTCGTAGCTGAACTCGGAGAGTTGGAAGTCGAGCAGCTGCTTGATGCCGTTGCGCACCGCGGCCCTGGTTACGCCCCACGGATCGTAACGCACCACGGCCAGCAGAAAGCGCACCTGCTCCTGACTGATGGCGCGGCGCGTTTCATAGGGCGCCAGTTCAAAGACGGTGTGGCCGGGTTGGGTGCTGAACAGGAACTCACTGGCCGTAAGCGGAAACTCGTCCACATAGGCGCACAGCGCAAAGCCACTCTGGGGACAGTGCGCGTGCAGGTAGCTTGAGCCTGGCCCGTCGTCGATGAGGCGCGCGGAGAGGTAGGGCAGCCGCAAGGCCGGATGCCCGGCCACCTTGCCCGCGCCATAAGCAGCCAGCGACTGGCCCACGTAGGCAGTGGCCAGCGCCAACAGAATCACCGCTAGGCCACGCAGATTGCTCCATGCCGGGCCGCGCTTGCGCAGGTAAGCGATGAGGTTTGCGGCCACCGATAAGGCCAGCATGGAGAAGACGATCAACAGGCAGGAGTCATGGCAGAGCAGCGCGAAGGACAGCAACAGATACCAGGCTAGATGCTCGGCGCGCGGCAACCTGCCGCCAGCCACCAGCAAAACGGCACAGGCCAGCACCGCCAGCCCGGCCGCCAGATCGGGCATCAGGAGGCAGCAGAAAAATGGCGCAGTGGAGGTGACGCACAACGCCAGACCCACCCACACCAGATGCGGCCATATCCGTATCCCAAGCGCGCGCAGCAAAAGACCGGCAGCCAGTAAAACCAGAAGCGCCTGCACCAGCATCGGCAGCAGAAAGACGCCATCGGCCACGCCCGTGTAGAGCAGCATTCCGTAGTAGGGCGAGCGGCCTAGCAGGATGCCCTTTTTGCTGATCTCTGCCAAGCTGCGGGTGCGCGCCTCGCCCAGGTTGTGCAGGGCCAGGTCGGCATTGGGCGCGGCGGCGGGCTCAGAACCGGAGGCAGGAGCCGGCGCATCCGAGGCGGTCCACACCGTAGCGATGCCGGTCAGCTTGTGCATGGCGGTGTCGGCAGTGCGGATGTAGGTGCGCGTATCGGGTGTGTAGAAGGGCCCCCGATTCTCAAGCGCTGGCCACAAAAACGCAAAGGCTACGCCCAGAAATGCGGCCGCGAGCAGCAGTGATTTTTTAGCTTGCAAGCAATCCCTCCTGCGGTCTGAGCCGCTGCGCGGACTATGGTTCCGCAAGGAAATAGTGATACGTATTCCCACCCTTCCAGCAAAAAACCGCTGGAAGGATGGGGCACCCATTCTTTTCTCGTCTACAGTTCCAAATCATGCAGTCACAGAACTGCGGCCGGAGCACTCCAGCACACTAGGGCTCTGATCGGATGGTTCTGAACCATTTTGGGTGCCCCAGGTCTCGATTTTGAGACCTGGGAAACTGAGATGCCAAAGTACGAATTCATCCGGTCAGAGACCTGGTCTACTCCGCCCCGGAGCCGCCTTGCTAACAGTTGCAAGACCGTTCCGAGGGCAGCACCAGTGTAATGCCGATCCCGGCACGCGCGACCAGTGTTTCTTCAGGAGGAACTGTTTGTGTCAGTCAGCGCATCTGTGGCCTTGCTCATCTTTGCCGTGCGCTGAATCTTGTCCCAGTTAAAGGGCTTGCCGTCGATGGCTCGCTTGAGCGTGCGCAGCAGCACGATGGAGAAGACCTGCCGATACGCAAACCGCTGCAGCCAGATGTGGAACAACAGCCATCCGTCGCCCTTGTTGGCCGGGTGCTTGCGCTCCAGCGAGAAGGCCACCGACGAGGTGATAAAGTCGATCACCATGAAGGCGAAGAAGTAGGCCACCAGCTTCAACAGGCCAGCCGTCGAAGCGGCCTCTGGATGGTAGTACCGATCAATGAAGAAGTTCAGCACACCGACCACAAACATCAGGTCGATGAACGGTGACACCAGCGGCAGCAGCATCTGGAAGATAAGAATGTTGGGGAGCGCGAACAGTCCCATCGCCTTGTTGCGCACAAACGCCGCACGATGTTTCCAGATAGCCTGCAGGGTGCCGAACGACCAGCGGAATCGCTGCCGCATCAACCCATCCACATCGATGGGCGCTTCGGTAAAGGCTAGCGCGCGGTCCTCGTAGTCCACGCGGTAGCCCTGCTCGATCAAGTTCATGGTCAGGTCGGCGTCTTCTGCGACCGTGTCCAGCGGATAGCCGCCGGCCGCCTTCACCGCCTTGGTTCGCCACGCGCCAATTGCGCCCGGAACCACCGTAACCACGTGCATCAGATCCAGCGCGCGCCGTTCGAAGTTCTGGCTGGTGATATATTCAAGCGCCTGCCAGCGCGTCCACAGGTTTACGCGGTTGCCCACCTTGGCATTGCCGGCCATGGCGCCGATGCGCTTGTCTTCAAAGTGCGCAATCAGCTTGGAGATAGCGTCGGGGGCAATCACCGTATCGGCGTCAATGCCCACGTAGATCTCTTCTTCCATCCGCTCCAGCGCAAAGTTCAGCGCCGCCGCCTTGCCGCCGTTGGGCTTCACCAGCACCTGCACGCGTCCGGCTTCGATCTCCGCCTTGTAAGCCTGGCGCGCCATCTCGGCGGTACGATCGGGCGAGCCGTCGTCGATCACGATCACGTGCAGATTCTTGTAGTCGGAGTTCAGCACCGAGCGGATGGTCCGCACGATCACCGTCTCCTCCTTGTACGCCGGAATCAGCACCGCCACGCGCGGATTGTAGCCCGGCGAAGCGACGGGGTGCGGCTTGAACAGCCGGTCGACAACGGCCAGAACACCCACCAACAGCAGGCGTGCGCTCATCAGGATGTTGCCCAACAGAAAGACGATGAAGATGAACTTGGCCACCAACGCCAGGCTTGAAAATGCAATCGAGTCTGGCAGCGCGCGCAGCCGCTGCCAGAAGGTCAACTTCGGCATCACGTCGGCCGTCGTCTTGCCCATCAGCGAGGAGACCTGCACAATGGTGTAGCCATGCGCACGCAGTGCGTCAATCAGTTGCGGCAACGCCGCCACGGTCGTGGAGCGATCGCCGCCGCCGTCGTGCATCAAGATGATCGAGCCGCGAAACTGCGGCTTGGTCTTCATCGTTTCCAGTTGGTCCAGCACCGACTGCACAATCTCGTGGGGCGATTTACGCGGACGCTCGTTCCAGTCGTCGGTATCGATTTTGTTGCCGATAATCGTGTAGCCGTCCTGCTGCAGCAGAACCACCGGCGCTGCCTGGTCGTCGGTATCCGGCTCCTCGTCGATGTCGTACGGCGGCCTAAAGTAAAGCGGCTGAATGCCCAGCTTGCTGGCGAACAGGCGCTCAGTCAGCTTCACTTCCAGGTCAAGCTGGCGCGATGAAATTTCGCTGATGTCCGGATGCGAGTAGGTGTGGTTGCCAATCTCGTGGCCTTCGCGCACGATGCGCTGCATCAGGCCCACGTTCTCCTGCGCCTCGGCCCCAATCAGCATGAACGTGCCCTTGGCGCCCTTCTGCTTCAGAATATCCAGCACCTTTGGCGTCCACTTGGGATCGGGTCCGTCATCAAACGAAAGCGCCACCTCGCCCGCATGGTAGCCATATTGCTCTATGGTGTAGGTGCGTGGATACACATCCATGTGCTCGTCCACGATCAGCTTGCGCCGCGGGTCGATCTCGTCGGTATCCACAGTGACCGTGCGAGCGCCGTTCTTCGGCAGGTCGGTTACGCGCAGAATGTCGCCGTCGCCTTCGCTGTCCACGTCGTGGCCCGGCTTCACAATGTTGAGCGCCTGCAGCGACTCGGGATTGCTGGGCCGGTCCCACACCGCCCACAGTGAGCTGTCTTCTTCGCCCAGCCGCCACAGCGCAAAGGTCTGCAACCCCAACTGCCGCGCCGCACGCATCTCGTTGAGCAGCGTTACGCCGTCCAGAAACCAGACCACATGCTTCTGATGGTTGTCTTCGTCAATGTACTCAAAGTGCGGATTGAGCGAGTCGTAGTTCAGATCCAGATCCGCGTCCGCGTCCGAGGCTCTCTGCCAGGCTTCGGTCACTGACAGGTCTTCGGTATTCAACACCTCGGGCTTGCCAGCCTTGCCATGCTTGCGGCTCTTTGCCTCCGGCATTGACAGCGTCCAGTCGTAGCCATAGTTGCCCAGCGCGCAGATCAGCTTCTCCCTGGGCACGGTCTTCAGCACCCGTTGCAGATTGGCGACGAACCAGTTCTGGCTGGCCACCGGACCCGGCTCGCTGTTGGCCTCGTGCTGGTCGTAGTTCATCAGGATGAGGCCGTCGGAGTTGGCGGAAATCTGCCGCAGAGCATCGTCGTCAGTGCTCACCACCGTGTTTACATACAGCCGCAGATTGCGCGCGTGCATGTCTGCGTAAAGCTCGCGGATGAACTGGAGGTAGGGGCCTTCGGCGTCGTCGGACAGGCTCTCAAAGTCCAGTGACAGGCCGGGATAAACCCATTCGTACTTCTTCGGATCGTCCTTGTTCGGCCGGCGAAACGCGGTCAGAAATTCGACGATCTGCAGGCGCAACTGGGCACGCTTGGCCGGATCCTTGAGCATTGTGCCCACGGTCGGGTCCCAGGTCTGCCGGTTGGAGTTGTAGTTGTTGATGTGGGGGAAAACTTCAGTATCTTCGCGGGCGCGTAGAATGACCCGCTTGATGCGATTTTCATCGTCCGGATCGTGTACGGCAGTGCTGTCGATCAGCGGATACTCGCGATGGCTGTCGTTGTTGATGCCCAGCAAACGCGGCTGATCGCCGTCCACATGCAGCCACTCGGGAAACAGCATGTCAATCTGGTGAACATGCTGCTTGAACGAGGAGTAGCTGGCCTCGTCGTACGGCACATAATAGGCAGCGCGCAGACCCTCGCCCGTGTTGAAGGGAATCTCGGAGGCCTTGCGGTCTGTCTTGCGCCGCGCCGGCCTGGGTGGCCGCACCCCGCCCCTCGTTACAGCCGGATGGTCGGGCAGCGCCTTATAGTTGTGTTTGGGAACGGGCAGCAACAGTTCCGGCAAATGCTGGCTGCGAAACACGTTGAAGATGAATCCCGCCAGAACCAGGGTGAAGATCACCGCGGTGATGTCCAGAATCCTGCGCAGCCGCTTCCAGCGCTTGCGCTGCGGATCGAAAAAAATCTGTTCCTCGGCCATACCCGGTTCCATCCACCCTTGCGACGCCAGCGCCGCTGTCTTGCTCCTGCAGAATTTGCTGCTTCATTCTAGGCTATAACAGTACGCAACTATGGAAACCTGTGCACAGAGCGAAATGAAGATTCCTCGCAACTTGTCCGGCCGCCTGCGCCTGGCTGCTGCCGTCGTTGTTCCCCTGGCGCTGGGCCTGCTCATTCGGCTGCGCGCGCTTCAAAAGCTCTTCCAGGTCATCGGCGACTCGGTCATCTACGGAGACATCGCCCGCAATCTGCTGCTCCATGGCCGCTACGCGCTCACGGGCGCGAACGGCGAACTCTACCCCACACTCATCCGCCTGCCCGGCTACCCATTCCTGCTGGCCTTCGGCTTTCGCCTGTTCGGCATGGAAAACTATGTCGCCGCTTCCTGCATCCAGATCGCCTTCGAGCTGCTTGGCTGCCTGCTGTTAGCCGACTTTGCCCGCCGCATTGCTCCCGCCGCGCTGGCCCGCCGCGCGGCCTTCTGCACGCTGTGGCTGGCCTGCCTGTGCCCCTTTACCGCCTCTTACACGGCCAACCCAATGGCAGAAACGCCCACGCTGTTCGCCATCGCGCTGGCTCTCTGGTCGGCATCGGTCTTCCGGCAGAAACCTGGCTGGCTGCCTGCGCTCAGCTTTACCGCAGCCATCCTGCTGGCCGCTCTGCTGCGGCCCGATGGCGCGCTGGTGGCCATCGCTCTGGCTCCCGCCACCATGCTCGGCCTGCCCCACGGCCTCATTGCTCCGCGCCGACTGGCGCGCATCGCCCTGGTCTGCGCGCTCATCACCCTGGCCCCCTTCGCCCTGTGGACAGCGCGCAACTGGCGCGTCTTCCACGTCTTTGAGCCGCTCGCCCCGCGCCTGGCCAACGACCCCGGCGAAGATCCGCACCTGGGCTGGGAGGCTTGGGTCAAAAGCTGGTGCCTGGACTTCGTCTCCACCTACGACATCTACTGGAACGTGCCGGACGACCACCTCGACTTCTCCAAGCTGCCCGCCCGCGCCTTCGACTCCCCCGCGCAGTACGCCGAAACCGCCGCCCTGGTGGCCGACTACAACAAGACCAACGAGCTCACCCCCGAAATCGACGCCCGCTTTGCCCGCCTGGCTGCCCAACGCGCCACCACCCACCCCTGGCGCACGCATCTGTGGCTGCCGGTGGGTCGCGTGACCGATATGTGGCTGCGGCCGCGCATCGAGAACCTGCCCATCGACCTTGACTGGTGGGTCTACTCCCACCACCGCCAGGAGACCCGTATCAGCTGGGCTCTGGCCGCGTTGAACGCGTTTTACCTGCTCGCGGGCGCGGTTGGACTGTGGCTGCGGCCGCGCTTCTGGCTACCCATGCTGGTCTACATGCTGCTGCGCAGCGCCGTACTGCTCACCGTGGAAGCTCCCGAGGCCCGCTACACCATCGAGTGCTTTCCCATGCTCTTCGCACTGGGCGGCGTGGCGCTGGCCTGGGCCATAGCCACGCTCAGTAAACCAGCCCGCGCAACTACCCCTGAACATGCTTCCGTCCGGGCCTGAAGAACCCGCTAATCAAGATGGGTAGCAGTCCGCATCAACAACCACAATGCTCCGTGCCCCATCCTTCCAGCGGCTTTTTGCTGGAAGGGTGGGAAGGTACGAACCCAAACGAGCCTGATTGCGATCCCGCCCTCGCGCCACAACAAAGGCGCAAGGACGGGGCACGGAAGGTTCATCTGCTGGGTGGGAATGAGAAACCCAACCCACCCTCTGCTGCCCTATTCACTACTCCCTACCTCTCCCCTACGGCAACCGCGCCGCGGCAGCCACCGGGTCCCAGCCATCCGAACCGCGCAGAAACTCCCTCGGCTGGTAGCGCTTCACCTCGTCAGCGCTCAACTGGCGCGTCCATGCAGGTCGGCCAGCCAGCGACGCACCGGGTCCCAGGTTCTGCGCCTCGCCGTAGTCCACCGTCTTCCGATTGGCGGCCACGCCACGTTCAGCCCAGCCCTCCGCCGCAACCGTCGCCGGCAGTTCGGTGCGAATGTACGCGGTCCGCGAGTAAGCCCGCCACGGATCGCCCAGGCCCACCAGCCAATTGCCCTCGCTGGTCACGCGGCTGTTCAGAAAGACAAAGCCCGTCGTCTGCTCTGGCCCGGTGCGCGACTGCGAGGCAATCACGCCCGCGCCGTCGGAGTGAATCTCACTGCGCTCAAAGACCGCCGCCGCATTGCCGAAGATGAAGTGGATGTTGCCGGAGATGAAGCTGTCCACGTAGTACTGCCGTCCGTAGTCGGCAAACAGCGTGTGCTGATAGCCGAGAATGCGGCAGCGCTTGATGACGGCCCGGTCAGAACGCAGCGCCAGCGCCACCGCCGGCTGGCCCGGCCCGGCCGTGTTCTCAATGGTCAGATTCACGGCGGCAAACTCCGCGCCGTTCACCTCCACCGTCTGGCTCACGAAGGTTCCACCTGCGCTTGCCGCCGTCCGGTCGCCGCTGATCACCACGTCGGCAGGAGTTTTTCCCATCCCCACCAGCACAATGCCCGGATGATTCTGCGTCACCACCACGCGCTCGCGGTAGATGCCCGGCGCAATCTCGACAAAGACCCGCCCGCCCGATCCTGCGCGCGGAAACGGGTGATGGTCGAGCGCCATCTGGATGGTGGGAAACTCGGTGGCGCCTTCGGTGCCCGTCTTCACATCCGGACTTACGCGCACATGCACGTCGGCCGGGTTTGCCCCGGCCGTCTGTGCTGCGCACATTCCAGCGGCCAGGCCGCCTGCAATCACTGCCGCCCACGCCGCTCTCTTCATCTCTATCGTTGCTCCGCCGGAGTTACCGGTTCACCAACACCGTCTTTTTCGTCGTCTTGATGGTGAAGGCGTCAGGCGGCAGCGGCTGGTTGACCTTGACGTTGAAGTAAACCGAAACCCGGTACTGGCCGGGGCCCTGATCAAAGACCTGCTTTAGGCTCACGCCCGTCTCCGGGTCTACCCAGATGGTCACCTTGGGGATGTTCTTGCGCACCGAGGGATCTTTGGCCACCATCTCCAGCTTCTCGGTCTTCTTGCCGTCCAGCGTCTCCGAACCCAGGTATTTGATCTCCCACTTCTCTTCCAGATCCTTGCCGCTGGCTCCAAAGCCCAGCATGAACCAGCTCTCGTACTGGCTCAGCTTGCTCAGCGTGGTCACCTGGTCGATTAACGGTTCGTAGAGCTTGATCTGCCCACCGGAGTAGGCATACATCTTGGGCGCGGGCTTGCCGTTGATCTCGCGGATATGCGCGGCCATCTGGAAGCTGCCCGCCTTGCGCTCGTAGTAGACAACGCCCTTCTGTACGTCTTTATCCGGAAGCGGCTCAGTGGTCACCGAATCGAACTCGAACTCCGCCGCCGTTGTATGGAAGTTGGCTGCAGCCGCATCCAGCTTGCGCAGCACGCGCTCCTTGTCGTCGGCCCCGAACGCTGCCTGTACCGGCAGCACAGCCAGCGCCAGCAGCGCGGCCAACATCAGCTTTGTCTTCGTCTGCATAGGTTTCCTTATCTTTAATTCGATGCGCCAGAGCCGTTCGCCGCAGTCGCCCCGCGCCTTTGCGGAAAAGGTGGAAGAACAGTTCTCCCCCGCCACAGCCACCCAGCAACTAATCCTCAGTCTCTTACAACATGAATTCGCACACTGGACTCGTTCTTTCCCATGTCCCAGAATCGGGACATGGGGCACCCAGCATTTGTACAACTTCAAGCTGTCAGAGACCTGGCACTTAGCGCTTGCACCTAGCACTCAGCACCCACCTACCGGTGCGCCCAAACCTGCCACTCCAGCACGCCCTGCACGGTAACCGTCTTCCAACTGTCCACAAACACCGCATCGCCAGTAACGGGTTCAATCGCCTTGCGCAGAAGCCTCTTCACCTGGCTGGCTGAGGCGCTGTCCGGTACTGCCACATCGGCCGCGTCCACGGTCACAATCATCTCCCGCTCGTCCCGCTCGCCAACGCCGATCACCTGCATGGGGTGCTTCAGGTGCGCAATCGATGGCGGCTTGTCGCCGTAGTTCCACAGATGCGGCGTAATAAAGATGAAGGCCAGAATCAGCGTCACCATCACGTCGTAGTGGAAGCAGCCGCGCGGATACGTCCAATAAAAATAGCTCAGCAGAACCTGCTTGACTCCGCGCTTTGGCTGCGTTGCTGCAGCGTGTGCGCCGCCTTGCTCGGTCATTTCATCCTCTCGATCTTTTCCAGGCCACCCATATATGGCCTCAACACCTCGGGAACCACCACGCTACCATCGGCCTGCTGGTAGTTCTCGACAATCGCCAGCCACGTCCGGCCCACGGCCAGTCCGCTGCCATTGATCGTATGCACAAACTCGGGCCTGGCCTTCGGTCCGCCGCCGGTTGGCCGGTAGCGGATGTTCGCCCGCCGCGCCTGAAAGTCGCCGAAGTTGGAGCACGAAGAGATCTCGCGATAGACGCCCTGCCCCGGCAGCCATACTTCCAGGTCGAAGGTCTTGGACGAGGAAAATCCCGTGTCGCCCGTGCATAGCAGGACGCGCCGGTAGGGCAGTTCCAGCGCTTCCAGAATCTCCTCGGCGTCTCGCGTCAACCGCTCGTGCTCGGCTTCTGACTCTTCAGGCCGCGTAAATTTGACCATCTCCACTTTTTGAAATTGATGCTGCCGGATGATGCCGCGCGTGTCCTTGCCCGCCGCGCCCGCCTCGGCCCGGAAACAGGGTGTATAGGCCGTCAGCCGGATCGGCAGCCGCGCTTCCTCCAAAATCTCGTCGCGGTAAAGGTTCGTTACCGGAACCTCGGCCGTAGGAATCAGCCAGTGGTCGTTATCTTTGTACTCCCCGCGCGTCGCGGCCTCGGCATCTGCATCCGAGCAGCGGAAAAGATCCTCGGCAAACTTCGGCAGATTTCCGGTCCCGTACAACGACTTCGAGTTCACCATGAACGGCGGCAGAACCTCGGTGTAGCCGTGCTTCTCGGTGTGCAGATCGAGCATGAAGCTGATCAGCGCCCGCTCCAGCCGTGCGCCCGCGCCCATGTACACCACGAACCGCGCCCCGCTCAGCTTGGCGGCGCGCTCCTGGTCCAGAATCCCGAGCGCCTCGCCCACCTCCCAGTGCGGCTTGGGCTCAAAGCTATACTGCTTCTTCTCGCCCCAGGTCTTCACCGTCAGGTTGTCGGCCTCGGAGAACCCGGTGGGCACCTCGTCGCGGGTCAGGTTGGGGATGCGCGAGAGTGCCTGCCGCATCTGGTCGTCGAACCCGGCCGCAGCCCGGTCCAGCTCGTCCAGCTTGTCCTTCAGCGCGCGGGTTTCTTCCATCAGGACCGATGCGTCCTGCCCGGCCTTCTTGAGCGCACCCACCTGCTGGCTCAGCTCATTGCGCCGCGCCTTCAACTGCTCTGACTGCGTAATAGCCTGCCGCCGGCTCAGGTCGAGCGCACGAAAATCGCCCAACAACTCCGCCGGGTCAGCGCCACGGGCGCGCAGCTTGGCCTCTACAATTTCCAGGTTTCCACGGACAAAATTCAGATCGAGCATAGCTCTACCAGTTTACTCGACCCGACTGGAGAGTGTTGACCTGCCTTTGCCCCCGCTTGCGTTAGCATCCAGCTATGCACTTGAGCGGCACCATCGCCGGCGTCTCGCTCCTTGGGTGGATCGGCTTTCACCTGGCCGCGGCCGCTCTGCTGGCCATCGACGCGCTGCTGTTCGGCTCGCGCGCGCCTGCCGGCCGGGCCGCTGCACGCGCCTGGGCTGGAACCGCCCTGCTGGTGGCAGCCGCCGCCGGTTTTGCCCTCTGGATCGGCTTCTCTCAGGGCCGCCAGCCAGCGCTCGAATTCGTGGCCGGCTACACCATTGAGACTTCGCTCAGCGTCGACAATCTTTTTGTCTTTCTGGTGCTGTTTCAGGGCTTCCGCATCGGACCCCGGCGTCAGCGCAAGGCCTTACTCTGGGGCATCTGCGGAGCGGTGGTGCTGCGCGGCCTGTTCATTGCCGGCGGAGTCGCCTTGCTGAGCCGCTTCGAGTGGATCAGTTGGCTCTTCGGGCTTTTCTTGCTCTATGCCGCCATCCGGCTGGTCTGGGGAGGCTCAACCCGCGCCGCCATCCCCGGCTGGATACAGCGCCTTCAGCCCGCCAAAGGGTCGCTCCTGCCCGTGATTCTTGCTGTCGAAGTTACCGACCTGCTCTTCGCCGTCGATTCCATCCCGGCGGTACTCGCCGTCAGCCACAATCCCTTCGTGGTCTACACGTCGAATATCGCGGCGATTCTCGGCCTGCGCTCGCTTTATTTCGCCTTGGCTGCGCTGCTTGACCGGCTGCGCTACCTGCACTACGGCCTGGGCGCGCTGCTTGGCTTCGTCGCCCTCAAGATGCTGGCCGCCCACTGGATCGAGGTGCCCATCACCGTATCGCTCATCGTGATGGGCGCAATTCTGGCCGTCTGCGCCGTGGTTTCGGCGATGTTTCCATTGAGAATCCTGCCGGATCGAGCTTCGGAAAAATAGAACACACTGCACAAAAAATGAAGGTGCACAGCGCCGGCGCGCGCGTCCAATTCGTCAGCGTTCCCAGGACTGCGCTCCGCTTGTCCTGGGCTATTCGCACGACGCCCCTCCCGGGGCGTGTCGATTCGGCAGGTCGCTGCATTGACAATCCCTGACGCAGCTGTAAGTTGGGCGGATTGCCTTGTCTCCTGCCTCGTCCCCAGCCTTGTCCTGCACCATTTTGCCCTTAAAGCATTTCTCCTTTTGCTGTAGACTCCCGTGCCCCATCCTTTCCGCGTCTTTCTGCGGGAAGGGTGGGATACCAACAACATTCGCGTCTACGCAATTTCGGGAACTGCTTTAGCGCTCGGTCCGTGCCCTATTCGAACCGCACCACGCCGGACTGAAACAGCGAATGCTTCTGGAATTGGGCATCGTCCCGCTGCGGGTAGTCGCTGCGAAAGTGCGCTCCTCGGCTCTCGGTCCGCGCCAATGCGGCCTTGAGGATCGCCTCAGCCACACGCGCCAGAGCGAGCCCCTCAGCCAGGCGGCGGCTGGTCTTTCCGCCTTGGGCCAGCTCGGCGAGTTCGGCAGCAACTTCTTCGCGAGCGACCACGCCCAGCAGCAGCGTCGGCTCCTCGCGCAGCAGTCCCGCATAGGCCCACATCGCCGTCTGCAGCCGCGCGATCAGCTCTTCCACACGCGCCCCTTCGGCTGCCGTCAACGGCTTGTGCGCCAACTCCGGCGCATCGGCGGCTGCAAAGTCCAGGTCGTCGGCCAGCATGGCCTGCGCTGCGCGCGCGCCAAACACCAGCCCTTCCAGCAGCGAGTTCGACGCCAGCCGGTTGGCCCCATGCACGCCCGTGCAGGCTGCCTCGCCCGCCGCATAGAGTCCTTTGAGCGAGGTCCTTCCATACAGGTCCGTCTGGATGCCGCCCATCAGGTAATGCGCGGCCGGGCGCACCGGGATCAGGTCGCGCTCAAGCTCGAGGCCGTAGCGCGCAAGAAACTCGCTGATGCCGGGGAAGCGCTGCTTCAGATCGAGCGCCGGATCGTGATCCTTGACGTGGCGCATGTCCAGATGGACCAGCCGCGGCTTGCCCTCCGCGTCCATGCCCTCGCGTGCAATGGCGCGCGCCACCACATCGCGCGGAGCCAGCTCGGCCATGGCATGGAGCGGCTCCATGAAGCGCTCTCCGCGATCGTTGCGCAGCCATGCGCCCTCGCCGCGTAGCGCCTCCGATAGCAGAAACCTGGGCGCACCAGGAAAGGAAAATGCGGTGGGATGGAACTGGTAGAACTCCATGTCAGCCAACGCGGCTCCGGCCTCCGCAGCCAGCGCCAGGCCGTCGCCGGTAGCCACGGCTGGGTTGGTCGTGTCGCTGTACACCTGGCCCGCGCCACCGGCGGCAATCAGCACCGCGCGCGCCAGTACGCGATACGGCTCGTCACCAGCCGTCTCAGGACCAGCTGAGGCAAGATCCACACCGACAACGCGACAGGACTCAGAACACCCAGCGGCCACCACCAGCCCGGCCACACGCGTCCACTCCGCAAACTGAATGCGCTTGTGGACCCGCGCAAAGTCCGCCAGCGAGCGGCCAATCTCCGCGCCGGTGGCATCGCCATGCGCGTGCAGAATGCGCGGCAAGGAATGCGCTCCTTCGCGCGTGCGCAGCAGCTCGCCGTTCTCCGCGTCGAAGTTCGCGCCCCACTCGATCAGCTCGGCCACGCGCACCGGGCCTTCGCTCACCAGGGCGCTGGCAGCGGCGCGACTCACCAGTCCATCGCCGGCATTCACCGTGTCTTCCAGATGCAGAGCAACGTCCTCGGCGCCCTCCATGGCCACCGCAATGCCGCCCTGCGCGTAGTGGGTGTTCGACTCGCCCACCGACTCCTTGGTGACCACCAGCACTTCGCCGTGCCGCGCCAGTTCCACCGCCGCGCGCAACCCCGCCACGCCCGCGCCCATCACCACAAAATCGAATCGAGTCTCTGTACCCATTTCACCTTCGAGGCTAACACCGGCGATGGCCTCCCGATAAAGCGCTCGTCGTAAAGCCTTGCTGCTATCGGCACCTAAAAAAACAGAATCGGTTTCGGTAGAGCTGGAAATTGACCTCTATTTTGATTTGAACTGGCACAGGCTGGCCGTCCTTCATGGCGGGCTTGAATCGATATTGGTTGATTGCTGCGAGAGCATTTTGATCCAGACTGGGTTCCAGGCTTTTGATCACCCGTGGATGTTGCGGAATGCCATTTGCATCCACAATGACTGCGATCAGGCAGATCCCACTAATCTTCATTCTTCTGGCATAGTCTGAAAACTCAGGATCGACCGAAGAGACCAAAATCGGTGCGCTGACGTTGCCACCGATTTTGTATGCGTCTTTGGCAACACCATCGCCTTCCGGCTGCCCAGCCGCCGGTATGGCTGGAATAGTTTGTTTCTGTGCCTGTCCATCGGGTTGCTGCCCCATCAGCACTGCACTCGTTGCCAGCATTAGCACCGCGATTGCGATCAACTTTCGCAACAGAATTCTCCTTGCAGGCCAGCATACCTGATCTCTACCCCACACCGATCCACCACCGACTCGCCACGCAGGGCCATCGCATGAAGAAAAGGCGAAGGCGTAGCGGGCAGCGTTGACGAGAGGGATACAGGGATACAGGTAGATACTTCTGCACGTGATCTTGGTAGGTTGTTCTGTTTCCAGGAGGTGTTGATG
>Ga0302267_10002003_pt1 | contig 25159 bp, 25 predicted proteins | sample III_Bog_E1_3_FD_194555 | JGI IMG/M metagenome (GOLD analysis project Ga0302267, IMG submission 194555) | Peat permafrost microbial communities from Stordalen Mire near Abisko, Sweden - III_Bog_E1_3 | ecosystem: Environmental > Terrestrial > Soil > Wetlands > Peat | place: Sweden: Abisko...
CTCGTCGATCTGCATGACGATGTCGAGCGCCGAGGTGGCCACCGAGCCGACGGCGATGGCGTTGACCCGGATCCGGGGGGCGAGGTCCATGGCGGACAGGCGGGTGTAGTGGGCGAGGGCCGCCTTGGCGGTGCCGTAGGCCACGAAGCCCCGGGCGGCCAGGCGGCCCATGGCCGACGAGATGTTGACGGCCGACCCGCCGCCGTCCTCGAGCATGAGCGGGACGGCCGCCCGCAGCAGGGTGTGGGCGGTGGCGACGTTGAAGTGGAAGGCGTCCTCCATGGTCTTGGCCGTGGTGTCCATGAAGGCCTGGGGCATCGTGCCCCCCACATTGTTGACCACCAGGTCGAGGCGGCCGAATGCGTCCCGGGCGTGGTCGACCAGTGCGGCGACGGCGTCGAGGTCGTTCAGGTTGGCGGGCACGGCGACCGCCCGGCGCCCGGCCGCCTCCACCTGCGCGGCCACGGCCTCGAGCTGCTCGGCGGTCCGCGCCGAGATCACGACGTCGGCACCGGCCTGGGCCAGGCCGACGGCGGTGGCGGCACCGATGCCGCGCCCGGCACCGGTGATGACAGCCACCTTTCCGTCCATCCGGTAGCGATCGAGAATCATGCGGGGCTCCCCCTTCGGCGGTGGCTCGGATTGCAACCGGTTCTAGTGCTAGCAGCCCGCGGTGCCCCCGTGCCACGCAATCCCGGGATCAGAGTGCCGGGCACCCGACCGGGCCGTGCTCAGGAGGCGACCCACCGCTGGCCGTCCCAGCGGAGGACGATCGACCATGAGGACCCGGTCCACCAGCCCTGCCGGCCGGGATCACCGGCGACCGGATACCAGCCCGGGGGCGCCACCACGGGCACCGGTACGTGCACACCCGGCGGCGGCAGGCGGCGGTCGGCGGGAGCACGGGCGATCGGCGTGGTCGGCCCCGGCCCCGGGACACAGCCCCACCGCTTGATCTGGGGCCGCCACGGAGGCGGGCAGGTGCCGATGGCCGCCGGCGGAGTCAGCTCACGGGCCCCGTGGCGGGCCAGCAGGTAGAGCAGCGCCGCCAGTACCAGGGCGAACGCCCCGCCGGAGAGTCCCCGGTCGACGGCCTGGCGGAACGTCTGGGCCAGCGTGGCGTCGTAGGAGTGGGGCGTGACGTGGAAGAAGGTGATGATCCCGTCGTGGAACGAGTGGATCCCGGCCGCGATGAGGAACGCCACCACCCCGGCCGCGGTCACCGGCCGCCCACGGCGCCACGCCGCCAGCCAGATGACGGCTGCGGCAAAGCCGGTCACGAACACGTGCAGCAGCTCGGCCGACGGGCGCACCATGGCCATCTGCAGGTGGGCCCAGGCGAACTCGGGACGGACCTCGTACTCGACGCCCTCGAGGACGCCCACGGTCGCTCCGCTCACCAGAACCAGGTAGAGGCCCACCCGGGGGAGCCCGAAGCGGCGGGCGCCGAACGCCAGCAGCACGAAGGGCACGAGCAGCTTGCCGCCCTCCTCGATGGGACCGGTCAGCCACAGGGTGGTCGACCAGCCGGCCAGGTGCTCGGTGAGGACCTCGAGCCCGAACCCGATCCCGTAGGCGACGACACCCGAGCCGATGCCGATCCAGGTCAGGGGCGTGCGACCCGCCAGCTGGTCGAGTTCGAGGTACCGCGACACCACCATGACGCCGCCCACCAGGAAGGCCAGGTAGCCGATCGCGGAGAGGGCGGACCACCAGGCGCTCCCGGTGGTGCCGCTCAGGAACGCCGGGAGGACGGTCAGCACCTGGCCGAGGGCCATCCACCGGAACCACGGCCGGCGGACGAAGTCGAAGGCGGCGGGCGGCCCCGGCAGCACCGGTGCCGCGGCGGCGTCGTGGACCGCGCCCGTCCAGGCGGTGCCGTCCCACTCGGCCAGCCCGGCCCGGGCGGTGTAGCAGTACCAGCCGGGCGCCTCCGCCGGCGGGACGTCGACCGCGGTCGTCAGGCCGGCCGGGTCGACGGGAGGCCGAGCTTGCGGTGGTCCCACGAGACGGTGCGCTCGACGTTGATCTTGGCCACGATGCGCTTGTTCAGCATCGTCTCCACGAAGGGACGCAGCTCCTCGGAGTAGGTGCCGTAGTAGCGCTCGAACAGGTTGACGCCCAGTTCCCACATCTTGTCCGGGTCCTCGACCAGCTCGGCGTGGCCGACCAGTTCGACGCCCCGGAGCTCCTCGTAGTAGTCACCGTCCTCGAACAGGAGGGTCAGCCGGGTGTCGCGGCCGAGGTTCACGGCCTTCTGGGCCTTGGCCTTGGTTTCGATGGCGATGGTCCCGTCGACGAACCCGTACCACATGGCCACGGCATGGATCGAGCCGTCGTGGTTGAGCGTGCACATGGTCATGGGCCGCCGTTCGTGGAGGAACGCGTCGATCTCCTCGTCGGTCATCCGGATCAGGTCGCGCTGCTTCACGCCGTGCCCCATCTGCTGGTTGGCCCTGCTCGCTGACGTGTCGCTCATCGGTTCCTCCCCGGGGTCGGGCGCGCCGACCGGCGTGCCGTCCGTGGCGACACCGTACCGGGGACCCGCGCCGGGCCGCGTCAGTTGCCGCCCGGGCGTGCGCACCCGGGTGCCGGGACCGGACAGACTGGACCGGTGTCGATCCACCCACCACCCCACGACAACGGTCCGGCCGACGGAACCCTCCGGGTGGTGTTCGTGTGCACCGGGAACATCTGCCGGTCGCCGATGGGTGATGTCGTGCTCCGGCACCTGGCCGCCGACCGTGATCTGGCCGACGGGACGGTGCTGGGCGACCGGTTGGCCGTGTCGAGCGCCGGCACGGGCGGCTGGCACGAGGGCGAGGGCATGGACCCTCGCGCCCGGACCGCACTGGAGCGCCGCGGCTACCGGGATCACGGACACCGGGCGCAGCCGTTCGACACGGCCTGGCTGCCCGCCACCGATCTCGTGGTCTGCATGGACCGTGGGCACCGGCAGACGCTGGCCAGCCGGGCCAGGGCCTCGGCGGGGGACTACCGATACGAGGAGCGCCTGGTGCTGATGCGGGGCTTCGGGCCGCGGTCGGGCGGCGACCCCGACGTGCCCGACCCGTACTACGGCGACGACGCCGACTTCGAGCGCTGCCTCGACCTGGTCGAGGCCGGGTGCCGGGGCCTGACCGACCACCTGGCCGGGATCCTGGACGAGCGCCCGGGGCCGGCGTCCGCCCACGGGTAGCCCGACGTGACCGACCGGATCGCCGTCCATGGCGCGTCGGGCAGCGGCAAGTCGACCCTGGCCCGGACCCTGGCGACGCGGCTCGGCCTGGAGCGCACCGAGCTCGACGCCCTCTTCCACCAACCGGGATGGACCGAGCTGGCGACCGAGGAGTTCCGCGACACGGTGGCCCTGGTGGTGGCCGGGGACCGGTGGGTGGTCGAGGGGAACTACCACCAGGTCCGGGACCTGGTGTGGGCCCGGGCGGAGCTCGTGGTGGTGCTCGATCTGCCGCGGCGGACCGTCATGCGCCAGGTCCTCGGGCGAACGGTCCGCCGGGGCACCAGCCGGAGCGAGCTGTGGAACGGCAATCGGGAGTCCCTGCGGAACCTCGTCTCCACCGACGCCGACCGGAACATCGTGCTCTGGTCGTGGAGGACGCTCGACCGCTACCACGTGGTGGTTCCCGACGAGGTCGCCTCCGGTGCCCCCCACGCCCGGCTCGTCGTGCTGCGGTCCCGGCGGGAGATCGCACGCTTCGTCGACGACCTGGCCGCCGGCCGCTGACTGCCTCTCGGAGGCGTCGGGCCCACCGCCACGCCCCCGTCGACGCCACCGGTGACGCCCTCGGTACGTTGATTCGAGCGGGAGTTCGAGAACGATAATCATTATCGATTGCTCGCCCAGCTCAAACCAACTTCCACCGGGCGGGGTGGAGGGGCGGGCCCCGCCGACCACCGGCCCGCCGACTGCTAACCCGCCGACTGCTAACCCGCCGTCCCCGAGCCACCGGACCCGGACCCACCGCCGGCAGCTGGACCCCGGTGCGCGCCGAACCACCGGGTGGCGAAGTCGACGAGCGGCCGGACCCCGAGCAGCCGTGCCCGGGCCCGACCGACGGTCCCCTGGCGTTCGAGTCCGGCCCCGGCGGCGGCCGCGCCGACCGACTCGAAGTCCGAGATGTCGTCATCGGTCACCGGGTACTCGACCCACCGACGGCGTCCGTCGACGAGCACCGGCGCCCCCTGGGTGGCGCGTGGTCGGGTCCTGCTCCGGAACTCGGCCAGGTGCAACGAGGTGTTGTTGGCGTGTCCGACGCCCAGCAGCAGGATGTCGGCGTCGAGGTCGTAGAGCCGGGCCAGGGGGGACGCGTCGTCCAACCCGTCCTCGAGGGCGTGGCCGGTGGTGATGGTCACCGCGTGGGGCCCCACGGCGCAGAACGAATATGCCGGGTGGGCGCTGCGCAGCGCCCCGGGCAGGTGACGGACGACCTCGGGGATCGCCCCGATGCCGCGGGTGGGCGTGAGCAGCGGGTCGAAGGCGGGCATCGACTCGCGGATGGTCGGCCACCACGCCTCCGGCACCGGCGGGTTGACCCACTGGGCCGGGTCGGACAGTTCGGCCGAGTGGGTCGGGACGACGAGGGTCCCGTCCGGGCCGAGCACCTCGACCAGCGCGAGCACGACGGCATGGGCTCCGCCGGTGACGTAGCCGAGGGAGGAGAGCGAGCTGTGGACGAGGAGGGTCGAGCCGCGTGCGGCGCCCAGCCGGCGGAGGTCGGCCGCCACACTCTCCACCGTGAACGGCAGCGGCTGCGCGGCATCGATGTAGGACACGGTCCGAGCCTAGGGACCCCGTGCGTCCCCCGCCCGGTCCCGGATGTGGCGCACGCCCGCTCGTACGCTGTACCGATGCCGTACGGGACCGCCGTCTCCCTGTTCGTGATCGCCGCCGTCGTGGCGGTGGCGCCCCTCTGCTCGGAGGCACTGGGCCGATGGCGCGTCCCGAGCGTCCTGTTCGAGCTGCTGCTCGGGATCCTGATCGGCCCCGAGGTCCTGCACTGGGCCTCGCTCGATCCCTTCGTCAACGGCCTGGACGCGCTGGGACTGTCGTTCCTCTTCTTCATGGCCGGGTACGAGATCGACTTCGCCCGGCTGTCCGGCGCACCCCTGCGGCTCGGCGTGTTCGGATGGCTCGGGAGCCTGGTACTCGGGCTCGGCGTGGGCCTGGTGCTCCTGCTGGCCAACTTCGCCATCTCGAGCCTGCTGGTCGGCCTGGCCCTGACGACCACCGCGCTCGGCACGCTGCTGCCGATGCTGCGCGACCGAGGCCTGATGGACACGAAGTTCGGCTCCCACCTGACCGCGGCCGGAGCCGCCGGCGAGTTCGGTCCGGTGGTGGCCGTCACCGTCCTGCTCGGGGCGGCCAGCCCGGCGATCGAGGCGCTCCTGCTCGTCCTGTTCGTATTCCTCGCCATCGGTGTGGCCCTGTTGGCCGCACGTCCACAGCCGCCACGGGTGATGGAGACGCTCCAACGCCATCTCGGGACCTCCACCCAGCTGCCGGTGCGGATCGTCCTGTTGCTGATCTCCGGCCTGGTCCTGGTGGCGTCCTCCCTCAGCCTCGAGGTCCTGCTCGGCGCGTTCGCCGCCGGGCTGATCGTGCGCATCGCCTTCACCGAGGATCAGTCCGAGGCCATGCAGCCCCGCCTGGAGGCGATCGGGTTCGGCTTCCTCATCCCCGTCTTCTTCGTGGTGAGCGGCATGCAGTTCCACGCCCGGGCGCTGTTCACCAACGTGTCGACACTCGAACGGGTGCCGATCTTCCTCGGCCTGTTCCTGGTCGTGCGGGGCGTCCCGGCGCTGGTGGCCTACGCCCGCTCGCTGGCGCTTCGGCAGCGGGCCGGGCTCGGGGTGCTCCAGTCGACGGCACTCCCGTTGCTCGTGGTCATCACCCAGATCGGCCTCGACACCCACCACATGCTCCCGGTCAACGCCACCGCACTGGTCGGGGCCGGGATGGTGTCGGTCCTGGTGTTCCCGCTCGTCGGCTTCGCCCTGGCCGGGCCCGACGTCGAGGAGGGGGCGCCGGCCGGGGCCGTCGGCGACGGGTTCGACGGAGTCGTCGAGGGCCTCTGACCGGTTACCGGCGACGCCTCAGCCGAAGGTGACGAACGACTCGGACTCGTAGGCCCGCAGGCGCTCGTAGTTGTCGCGCAGCTCCGTCGTCCGGGCCGGGTCGTTGGCCAGGTTGACCAGCTCGTGGGGGTCGGCGTCGTGGTCGTACCACTCGTGGTCGTTGTCGTCGAACGAGCAGTCCACGTCGAAGAGCTTGTGCCCGGGCGATCTCCCCCACAGGCCGGTCCCGGGCTTACCGCCGCCCACCCCGTAGTACCGGGCGTACTTGGTGGTCCCGTCGTAGAACCCGCGCAGCGCGTAGCGGACCTGATTGAGGTTGGTGGTCTGGGCCGAGTCCTGGGCGAACAGGATGTGGTCGCGCACCGAGGCCGACGGATCGGCCAGCACCGGCGAGAGGTCCGTCCCCTGGACCGTGGCCCCGGTGGCCGCCGGGTCCACCCCGGCCAGCGCGCAGATGGTGGCGGCCAGGTCGACATGGGAGCCGAGGGCGGACGTGACCGTGCCCGGTGCGGTGGCGCCCGGCACCTTCACGTACAGCGGCACCCGCATGATCTCGTCGTAGACGAACGGGCCCTTCGACCGCAGCCCGTGCGAGCCGCACATGTCGCCGTGGTCCGAGGTGAACACGATGATCGTGTCGTCCCAGGCGCCCGATGCCTCGAGGGCGCCGAGGACCGTGCCGAGGCTCTGGTCGGCCAGCTGGTGGAGGTGGACGTAGTAGTCGAGGTGGCGCAGCCAGGATGCGGTGTCGGACGGGTCGATGGCGCCGTAGAGACTGTGCTGCTGGTCCCACCGCCACTGGCGGTGGGCCTCGGGCTTGGTGTGCAGCGGATCTGCGAAGTTGGCCGGCAGGGTGTCGCACACCTCGGGGTACGGCTCCCGGTACACGGGGAGCGTCTCGTCGTCCTTCCAGGCGGCGGACTCCAGCACCCGTTTCACCATGGCCACCTGGTCGGGATGCTGCTCCTGGTAGTCCGGCTGGTCGATGGGGAACCACATGACGTCGTGGGGGTTGACCAGGGCCACCGTGAGGAACCACGGCGTCTCGCTCCCGCCGGCGGGGGCGGCGTTCTGCGTCAGCCAGCGGGCGGCGTTGGAGGCGATGATCGGGTCGAAGTGCACGCCGGTGCCGGCCCAGCCCATGAAGTGGCGGTCGTTGCCGTCCCAGTCGGCGAACCCGTAGGCCTCCATGTCGGGCTGCGCGGCGTGGGACAGGTGCCACTTGCCGATGTAGGACGACCGGTAGCCGGCCGAGTCGAGCAGCGAGCCGAGCGTGGGTGTGGAGGTGGGCAGTTCGTCGTGCTCCGGCATGATCACGTTGTCGAGCACGCCGTGGCCGGTCAGGTAGCGGCCGGTGAAGAGGCTGGCGCGGCTGGGTGAGCAGGGTGAGGAGTGGGTGAAGTAGTCCGTGAACTCGAGTCCCTCGGCGCGCAGACGGTCCCGCCAGGGGAGTGACGTCCCCTCGGGGAGCCACGACCGCTGTCGCTCCTGGTCCGACACGACGAGCAGGATGTTGGGACGCTTCGGAGCGGCCCCGTCACGGGGGGAGTCAGCCATGGGGAGAACGTAGCGCCACGGCCCGCCACCCGACCCGTCCGCAACCCGTGCCGTCGTCGTCCACCCATGGCAGGATGCTGGCGGTGCCGTCGACCATCAACCGATCCAGCCCGCTCGAGACCAGGATCGAGCAGTACGCCGTCCGTCGGGGCTGGGTCCTGGGCACGTCGGCCGCCTTCGTGCTCTGCGGTCTCCTGTACGTCTTCGAGTGGTCGCCCGTCGTGCGCCACCGGCCGTCGCTGTGGATCATGCCCTCGGACCTGTGGACCACCTACGCGGCCTCGGCCGCCGCCGTCCACGGGCACCTGGCGTCCGTCTACGGCTCGGGCTTCCTGGCCTTCCCCGGATTCCTCGTCGTGCTGGCGCCGGTGGCCGCGCTGTCCGGCCGGTTCAGCACCACCTACGTGCAGGTGACGAACCACGGTCTGCCGGTCGTCGGGGGAGCCGTGTACTCGTCACCGGGGACACCGACCATCCTCTACGACGGGGTGACCCGGGGTGGCGACCTCTACGCCGTGCACCAGGGGGTGTTCCTCCTCCTCTTCGCCTACGTGCTGGTGGTGTCGTGCACGCTGCTGTTCGCCTGCGACGGCCTGGCCGAGGAGCTGGGCGTGGTGCGGTGGCGTCGGGCCGTCCTGTCGGTGGTCGAGGCGGTGCTGCTGTGGGGCGTGGTGGTGGTCGCCGGGCACCCCGAGGACGTCCTGGCCGTGGCGCTGGCCGTCTGGTCCCTGACCCGGGCGTTCCAGGGCCGGTGGACCGCGGCCGGGTGGCTCTTCGGGGCGGCGGTCGCCGTCCAGCCGCTGGTCATCGTCCTGTTCCCCCTGCTCCTGGCCCTGGGCGGCCGCGACCGGGTGCTCGGCCTGGTCGTGCGTGGCGCCGTGCCGGCCGCCGTGGTACTGGCCGTCCCGCTGGTGGCCGACGCCCACGACACGTTGCACGCCTGGGTGGACCAGCCGACGTTCCCGAACATCCCGTTCAACTACAAGACGGCCTGGACCCCGTTCGCCCCGCACCTGGGCGGAAGCGGCCCCACAGAGACGGTGGGCGGTGGGCCGGTGCGGCTGGTGGCGCTGGCGCTGGCCGCAGGTATCGGCTGGTGGTCACTGCGGTGGCGGCAGCGCCACGAGATGATCGTGTGGGCCGCCGCCCTCGCCCTCGCCCTGCGGGTCTACACCGAGTCGGTCATGACCGCGTACTACACGTGGCCGGCACTTGCGGTCGGCGTGCTCATCGCCGGCCGGGCCACCACCCGGCGCTTCGTGGTGGCCCTGGCCGCCGCCGCCGTCACCCTGGTCGTCGGCCAGTGGCTCATCAATTCCTACGTGTGGTGGGCGGTCCAGGTGGTCGGCGTCAGCATCATCCTGGCCGCGGCGGCATCGCCGCGGCCCGTGGTGGAGGCACCGCCGGCCCCCCGGGCGAAGCGTCCGCCCGGGAGCGCGGGTGGGGCCCGCCGTCCGGCCCGTCGCTGACCGGTCCGGCCGGCAATCCGGGCCCGGAGAGGCACAAAACTGAAATCTGTTCTACATTTCGTACGTTCCACACGACGCACGTTCCCGGGGGAGGTCCGCCATGGCCGACAGTGAAGTCCTGCACGCAGAACACCGGCTCGAATATCCGTACTCTCGGTCGACGGGACCGGTCATCGGTGCCTTCCTGACCGCGCTGCGCGACGGACGGTTCCTGGGCGCCACCGGCTCGGACGGCCGGGTGATCGTGCCGCCGACGGAGTACGACCCCATCACCAGCGACGACGTGGGCGAGCTGGTGGAGGTCGGTCCCGGCGGGGTGCTCGAGTCGTGGGCCTGGGTGTCGCACCCGCTGCGCAAGCATCCGCTGCAGACGCCGTTCGCCTGGGGCCTGATCCGCCTCGACGGGGCCGACACCGCCCTGCTGCACGCGGTCGACGCACCCGGGCCCGAGGCACTGGCCAGCGGCGTCCGGGTGACCGCCCGCTTCCGGCCGGCGGACGAGCGGATCGGCTCGATGGCCGACGTGGAGGCCTTCGTGGTCGGGGGAGGTGCCGCCTGATGTCCGACGAGACGACCGATCCGGGACCGGTGACCACCCTCGCCACCCCCATCCGGCTGGACTTCGAATTCACCCCCGGGGTCGCCCAGTCGAAGTTCCTGCGCGGCCTCGAGCGTGGCGAGTTCCTCGGCCAGCGCTGTGCCACGTGCGGGAAGGTCTACGTGCCCAGCCGTGGCTCCTGCCCCACCGACGGGGTGCCCACCACCGAGGACGTGCTCCTCGGCAACTCGGGCACGGTGACCACCTACTGCGTGGTGAACGTCCCCTTCGCCGGCCAGTCCATCGAGATCCCGTACATCTGCGCGCAGATCCTGCTCGACGGGGCCAACCTGTCCTTCATGGGACTCATCCAGGAGATCCCCACCGACCAGATCCGCATGGGGATGCGGGTCGAGGCGGTGTGGGTCGACGAGGCCGAACTGACCCCGTCCCTCGCCTCGGTCCGGTACTTCCGGCCCAACGGCGAGCCCGACGCCGACTACGAGACCTACAAGGAGTACCTGTGAGCGCCACCGCCCGGGCCGTCCGCCCCGTCTCCATCGCATCCTTCGCCCAGTCGCAGAACGTCCGCAAGGACGACGAGCGCAACGAGGTCGAGGGCCTGATGCCGGTCATCTCCGAGGTCTTCGGCAACATCGGCATCACCAAGGACGACGTCGACTTCATCTGCTCCGGCTCCACCGACTACCTGATCGGCGGTCCGTTCAGCTTCGTCATGGCCCTCGACGCCGTCGGCGTGTGGCCGCCCCGGAGCGAGAGCCACGTCGAGATGGACGGGGCCTGGGCCCTCTACGAGGCGTGGGTGCTCCTGCAGGAAGGGGAGATCGACGCCGCCCTGGTGTACTCGTTCGGCCGCTCGTCGCTGGGTGACCTGAACGAGATCCTCACCCTCCAGCTCGACCCGTACTACGAGGCCCCGCTGTGGCCGGACATCGTGAGCCTGAGCGCGCTGCAGGCCCGGGCGCTGATCGACGCCGGCCAGGCCACCGAGGCGGACTTCGCCGAGATCGCCTCCCGCAGCCGGCGGGACGCCCTGTCCAACCCGAAGGCGCAGGTCCGCAACGACATCGCCCCCGAGGTCCTCCTCGAGGACGACTACGTGGTGGCCCCGCTGCGCCGGCACGCCCTGCCGCCCATCACCGACGGAGCGGCGGCGATCGTGCTGGCCGCCGGCGACAAGGCCGCGGCCTGGTCGGAGCGACCGGTGTGGATCACCGGGTTCGACCACCGCATGGAGACCCATTCGCTGGGTGCCCGCGACCTCACCACGTCGCCGTCGACGGCCAAGGCCGCCGAGGTCGCCGGGGTGGCCGCCGGCAAGGTCGACGTGGCCGAGATCCACGCCCCCTTCGCCCATCAGGAGCTCATCGTCCGCCGGGCCCTCGGCCTCGACGACTCCGTGGTCGTCAACCCGTCCGGCGGTGCGCTGGCCGCCAACCCCCTCATGTCGGCCGGGCTGATCCGGATCGGCGAGGCGGCCGAGCGGATCCGCTCGGGACAGGCCGGCCGGGCGGTGGCCCACGCCACGTCGGGCCCGTGTCTCCAACAGAATCTCGTGTGCGTCCTCGAAGGTGGTGCGTGATGGCAGAGCGCTGTGCAGTCATCGGAGTGGGCCAGACCCACCACAAGGCCAAGCGGGACGACGTGTCCATCGCCGGCCTGGTCCGGGAGGCCGCCAAGATGGCCCTGGCCGACGCCGACCTCACGTGGTCGGACATCGACGCCGTGGTCATCGGCAAGGCCCCGGACATGTTCGAGGGCAACATGATGCCGGAGATCTACCTGGCCCCCGCCCTGGGCGCGGTGGGCAAGCCCATGTTCCGGGTGCACACCGCCGGCTCGGTCGGCGGGTCGACCGCACTGGTGGCCGCCCACCTCGTCAAGTCGGGCATCCACAAGCGGGTGCTGACGGTCGCCTACGAGAAGCAGTCGGACTCGGACGCCATGTGGGCCCTCTCGGTCCCGCAGCCGTTCGCGGCACCGCTGCTGGCCGGTGCCGGCGGCTACTTCGCCCCGCACATCCGGGCCTACATGCGCCGGTCGGGCGCGCCCGACTACATCGGTCGGATGGTGGCGGTCAAGGACCGCAAGAACGCCATGCGCAACCCGTACGCCCACCTGCACCTGGCCGACATCGACATGAAGATGGTCGAGGATTCCATGATGCTGTGGGACCCGCTGCGCTACCTGGAGGCCTGCCCGTCCTCGGACGGCGCCGCCGCCATGGTGCTGGCCGCCGAGGACTCGCTGTCGGGACAGTTCCCCCCGGCGTGGGTCCACGGCACCGCCATGCGCTCGGAGCCGACCATGTTCGCCGGCCGCGACCAGATCAATCCGCAGGCCGGACGCGACTGTTCGGCCGACGTCTACCGGCAGGCCGGGGTGACCAACCCCCGCGAGCAGTTCGACTGCGCCGAGATCTACGTGCCCTTCAGCTGGTACGAGCCGATGTGGCTGGAGAACCTGGGGTTCTGCGACCTCGGCGACGGATGGAAGCTGACCGAGTCCGGGGCCACCGCATTCGACGGCGACATCCCGTGGAACGCGTCGGGCGGCGTCCTGTCGTCGAACCCGATCGGGGCCTCGGGCATGCTGCGGTTCCTGGAGGTGGCGATGCAGGTGCGCGGCCAGGCCGGGGAGCACCAGGTGGATGGTGCGAAACTGGCGCTCGGGCAGGCCTATGGTGGTGGCTCGCAGTTCTTCGCCATGTGGGTGGTGGGCAGCAGTAAGCCCTGACCGGTTGCCGCCGGCGGGCCAGGAGCGGCGGCGGGAGGGAGCCCGATGGAGGACCGGAGCGAGGACGACCACGGCCACCGGCCCGACCCCACGGTGTCGTCGGGCCACCTCGTCGAGGTGGCCCACGGGGTCCACGCCTGGATGCAGCCCGACGGCACGTGGTGGCTCAATAACGCCGGGGCGGTGACCGGCGAGGACGGCACCCTCATCGTCGACACCTGCGCCACCGAGGCGCGGACCCGTCGGTTCCTCGACGCCGTCCATGCGGCGACCGCCGGCGCGCCGGTCCGGTTCGCGGTCAACACCCACGAGCACGGCGACCACACCTACGGCAACTCGTTGCTGCCCGACGGCGTGGCGCTCATCGGCCACGAGGTCATGCGCGAGCACCTTCTGGTGGACCCGTTCATCGAGGGATGCGCACCGGCGTGGGCGCCGCTGCCCGAGTGGGGTGCGGTGACCCGGCGGGTGCCGACCATCGTGACCCGCACCGACCTGACCGTGCACTCGGGATCGCGGCGGATCGACCTGCTCCATCCGGGGCACGCCGCCCACACCGAGGGCGACCTGGTGGCCTGGCTGCCCGACGAGCGGGTCCTGTTCACCGGCGACCTGCTCTTCGTGGGGCTGACCCCGCTGGTGTTCGCCGGGTCGGTCGAGGGTGCGATGCGGTCCCTCGAGTGGATCGCCGGATTGGGGCCCGAGGTGGTGGTGCCGGGACACGGCCCGATGGCCACCGCACCCGACCTGCCCGCCGTGCTGGCCGACCACGAGCGCTACTACCGGTTCGTGCTGGACCTGGCGGCGTGGGGACGGGGCCAGGGGCTGAGCCCGCTCGAGGTGGCCGGCGTGGCCGACCTCGGCGGATTCGCCGACTGGCCCGACGCCGAGCGCATCGTCCTCAACCTCCACCGCGCCTACGCCGAGGCCGAGGGGCGGCCCATGGACTTCGTCGCCGCCGTGTTCGACGCCGTCACCTGGAACGGTGGGCTGCTGACCACCCACGTCTGCTGCCTGGTGTGACGCCGGTGCGGGCCGCTCAGGACCGCAGCGTGGCGATCAGCTCGATCTCCACGGGGATGTCGAAGGGGAGCTCGGCCATCCCCACCGCGCTGCGGGTGTGGCGGCCGGCCTCGCCGAACACCTCGACCAGCAGGTCCGAGCAGCCGTCGACCACGGCCGGGGTCCGGGTGAAGCCGGGCGCGACGTTCACCATCCCGAACACCTTGACGAACCGCCCGATCCGGTCGAGGTCGCCGAGCTCGGCGGCCAGCGTGGCCAGGATGGAGAGCCCGGTGGCCCGGGCCGCCCGGTAGCCGTCCTCGAGGGTGAGATCGGATCCCACCTTGCCGGTGAACCGCTCGGGCCCGCCGATGGGGCCGTGCCCACCGACGTGGACGAGGCCGTCGACCACCACGCACCCCACGTAGTTGCCGGCCGGCGGGGACACCGGGGGCAGCTCGATGCCCAACTGCGCCAGCCGCTCCTCGATCATCCCCGGAGCCTAGGGCCGAGGGTGGCGCCGGGCCCGCCGGTCAGCACCCCCGGGCGGTACGCTCAGGACATGCGCTGAGTCCCGGTCGAGCCCGCCCGTCCCCCCGTCCCCCGGCTCCCGAGGTCCTCATGCCCGCACCCCGTTCCGCACGCCACGCCCCACCGGCCACGCTGGTCGCCCGCGACCTCCGGTCCGACCGCGCCGGGCGGACCGTGCTCGACGGGGTGTCGGTGACCGTCGGGCCCGGGAGCCGCATCGGGGTCACGGGCCCGAACGGCGTCGGCAAGTCGACGCTCCTGCGCCTGCTGGCCGGGCTCGACGAGCCCGACGGGGGACGGGTGACCCGGGACCCGCCGACGGCGACGGTCGGATACCTGGCCCAGGAGCATGAGCGGGTGCCGGGCGAGACCGTCCGCCAACTGCTCACCCGCCGCACCGGGGCCCGGGCCGCCGAGGACGAGCTCACGGCCGCGGCCGCCGGCCTCGCCGCGGGGACGGCGGAGTCCGACGAGCGGTACTCGGTGGCGTTGGAGCGGTTCACCGAGTTGGGCGCCGGCGACCTCGACGCCCGGATCGACGCCGTGCTCGACGACCTCGGCATCGGGGCGGCACTGGCCGATCGGCTGACCACCATGCTGTCGGGCGGCCAGGAGGCCAAGGTGGCGCTGGCCGCGGTCGAGTTGTCGCGCTTCGCCATCACCCTGCTGGACGAGCCGACCAACGACCTCGACTTCGACGGCCTGCAGCGCCTGCAGGCGTGGGTGGTGGGCCACGAGGGCGGCCTGGTCCTGGTCTCGCACGACCGGGACTTCCTCGAGCGCACGGTCACGACCGTGCTCGAGCTCGACGAGCACCGCGGGACGGCACGGGAGTTCGGAGGAGGGTGGACCGGCTACCGGGCCGAGCGGGACACGGCCCGACGCCATGCGACCGAGGCGTTCGCCACCTATGACAAGCGCCGCACGCAGCTGCAGGGACGGGCCCAGCAGCAACGCGAGTGGGCCACCAAGGGTGTGGCCCGGGAGGCGCGCTCCCCACGGGACAACGACCGGGCGCAGCGTGGCTTCCGGGTCGACCGGACCGAGAAGCTGGCCTCCAAGGCCCGCCAGGCCGACCGGGCGCTGGCATCGCTGGAGCCCGTCGACAAGCCGTGGGAGGGGTGGGACCTCCGGTTCACCATCGACGAGGCCGACCGGGCCGGCGCGGTCGTCGTCCGCCTGGCCGGGGCCGAGGTGGAGCGGGGCCAGTTCCGGCTGGGACCGGTCGACCTGCAGATCGACTGGGGTGACCGCCTGGGCCTGACCGGGGCCAACGGGACGGGGAAGTCGACGCTGGTGGCCGCGGTGCTCGGGACGCTCCCCCTCGCGGAGGGGGAGCGGTGGATCGGCCCCAGTGTCGTCGTCGGTGTGCTCGGGCAGGACCGTCGGGCCCTCGGGGGCGATCGCGACCTGGTCCGCGAGGTGTGCGACCGCTGCGGGGTTACCCTGTCCGAGGCCCGGTCGCTGTTGGCCAAGTTCGGCCTCCAGGCCGAACAGGTCACCCGGCCGGCCGGGACCCTGTCGCCGGGGGAGCGGACCCGTGCCGAGCTGGCCGTGTTCCAGGCGCTCGGTGTCAACTTCCTGGTGCTGGACGAGCCGACCAACCACCTCGACCTGGCGGCCATCGAGCAGTTGGAGTCGGCCCTGCGGAGCTTCACCGGGACACTGCTCCTGGTGTCCCACGACCGACGCCTCCTCGAGTCGGTGGAGCTGACCCGGACGCTCGACCTCGGGTGACGCCCGATCCGGGGCCCGGGTCAGGCTCCTTCGGTCGATCGGGTGAGCCTCCGCAGCGGCGGCACCGTCGTCGGGGGGCGCCGCCGGGCCGGTAGTTCGGCCAGCAGTGCCGCGGTGGCCTCGGCCACCGCCCGGACGGCCCGGTCGACGGCTTCGGCGGTGGCGGCGGACGGGGCCGCGAGTCCACCCACCTTGCGCACGTACTGGAGGGCGGCGGCCTCGACCTCGTCGGTTGTGGCGGGCGGGTCGAGCCCCCGCAGGACGGTGATGTTGCGGCACATGCCCCCGAGGCTAGGGGGGGACGGGGCCACAGATCCGATCCGGGTGCACCGGTCCCGGTGACCACCCGGCGCCGGATGGCGGCCACGGACCGTGGGGGGACGGGGACGTGGTGGGTTCCCGTCGGGCCCGGGGGGTTGCAACCCGGTGGTCCACGTGGTCTCATGTGCACCGGGTGACCGGGCCGAGCGACGCGTCCGGACCCGACGGGGGAGGCAGGGGCATGATGCGACACAGGTTCTCGAAGAGCGTGGTGGCCCTGGCCCTCGCCACGGGCGCCCTGGGCACCACGGCGGCCGGACTGTCGGCCGTGGTGCAGCCCTCGGTGGCCTCGGCCACGTCGCCGTTCCTCTGTCACAAGTTCTTCGGGTACCTGACCTCGACGGTGACCGTCGCCAAGTGCGGTGTCGCCCAGAAGGGCGCCCACTTCGCCGGACCGGACCTGCTGGCGGGCGGCACGCTCACCTGGGCGGTGAGCAAGGCGACCACCACCTACACCGGCACCTCCACCTCACCCGGCCAGGGGGTCTGTCCCACGGGCCGGGTGGAGTACGACTTCACCGGCACGGTCACGGCGGACACCTCGGGCTACGTCACCGTGGGCGACGCCGTCGCCTACGACGTGTGCGTGAACTCGACCACCCACGTGGTCAAGCTCGTCCTGCACACGACCGGGAGCTTCTGAGCCCGACGTCCGGGCCGGCGCCGCCGGGTCGGGACGGGTGACCACGGCCGCCCGGCCTGCAGCAGGTCAGCCGCGGAACACGTCCGAGCCGAAGGTGGCGCTCGTGGTGGCGGCCTGGCCCAACTTGGCCAGGCCGAACAGGGACTCGATGGTGGCCAGCGTCGAGTAGTGGTTGTAGGGGACGTTGCTGACGGTACCCCCGGCGATGAACGGCGACAGCAGGACGGTGCCGGTCCGGCCGCCCCCCGGACCGGACACCCCCGGTCGGGCCGAGGCCGGCCCCGGCTGTTCGTTGCAGCACGCCGAGGCATCGGCGCCGGGCCCGCTCACATCGGCCTCGTCGAAGGTCACGATCAGGAGCCCGTCCTTGGTGAACGCCGGCGAGTGGGTGATCAGGGGCACCCAGGTCGACAGGAAGGCGTCGACGTTGGCCCCGGCGGATCCGGCCCCGGTCCGGTTGACGCACGGGAAGTCGTGGCCGTCGCTGCACAGGTCCGGCGTGATGAAGCTGAGGTTGGGCGTGGTGGCCACCGAGGCCAGGTCGGTGGCCAAGCCGGTGGTGCCGGCCGGGACCGTGGACGGCAGGGCCCCCGACGGGGTCCCGAGCGGCACGACCCGGGCGTCGCACAGCGCCGTGTCGTCGATGATGGTGTGGAAGTAGACGAACGGGTCGTGGCGGGTGGCGTAGCCGTCGCCGGTGACCGCCCGCTGGGTGGTGTCGACCGACCCGACGGCGGGGTGACCGCACACGGCGGCCTCTCGGGACGGGACGTTCCCCATGCCCTCCATGTAGGCCTTCCAGGTCAGGTGGGCGGCGTCGAGCTGGTCGGCCACCGTGGGCACCGAGGTGGGGAAGACGCAGCCCGACCCGTTGATCTGCCCGCTCGGCAGTGTCGTGGTGCCGGCCGGGAAGTCGGCGAACACCTGGCAGTCGGCCTGGTTGGCCGGGTTCGGGGCCTGGCCCGACACGAGCGCGATGTAGTTGTCGTTGGAGAAGTGCCCGATGCCGTAGTAGTGGGTGAGCGTCGCCCCCTCGGCGGTCAGCGTGGTGGCGAGGTAGGGGTAGGCCGCCGGGCTCCCGAAGGTGGAGGCGTAGCCCTCGTTCTCGAGCACGATGACGAAGACGTGTCGGATCGGGGGCCGCCCGCCGGTGGAGGCGGGGGTCACCGGGGCCGTCGTGGTCGTCGCCGGAACGGCGGTGGTGGACGAGGCCGAGGTGCCGGACGAGCAGGCGGCGGCCAGGAGGGCCACCGCGCCCAGGAGTGCCAGGGCCGGGCCGATCCGGCGGCGGCCGGGGCGGACGGGTCGGGTGGGACCGGGACCGGGGGACGAGGGGGACGAGGGGGACGCCATGCCGGAGTTCTACCAGGTGGCCGCTGTCCTGGCGGCCGGCCCGGGGGCCGGTACAGTGGGTCGTCGTCACCGAACCCCCGGAGGATCGCCGTGAAAATTGTTGTGGACTACGACGAGTGCGCCAGCAACGCCGTGTGCATGGGCATCGCCCCAGAGGTCTTCGAGGTGCGTGACGACGGTTTCCTCTACGTCCTGAACGAGCACCCGGGCGAGGACCAGCGGGAGGCCGTCCGCCAGGCGGCCAACGGGTGCCCGACGGGCGCCATCACCATCGTCGAGGACGAGTAAGCCGGGCGTGGCGCCCGACGCCCCGAGGGTCCGTTTCGCCCCGTCCCCGACGGGCTACTTCCACGTGGGGAGCGCACGGACCGCCCTCTTCAATTGGCTGGTGGCCCGCCAGTCCGGCGGCACCTATGTCCTGCGCATCGAGGACACCGACGCCGAGCGGAACCGCGAGGAGTGGGTCGACGGCATCCTGAACGCCCTGCACTGGCTGGGGATGGACCCCGACGAGGGTCCGTACCGCCAGTCACTGCGCGCCGAGCGCTACGGCGAGGCCGTCGACGCCCTGTGGGACGCCGGATTCCTGTTCGCCTGCGGCTGCACCCACGACGAGGTGACGGCCCGCAACAAGGCCGCCGGCATCCTCACCCCCGGTTACGACGGCCACTGCCGCGCCCTCGGGCTGCCACGGGGCGAGGGCCGGGCCCTCCGGTTCGTCACCCCCGACGCCGGCGTCACCGTCGTGCCCGACGTCATCCGGGGTGACGTCGAGTTCCCGTGCTCGGCCATGGACGACTTCGTCGCCGTCAAGGGGAACGGCGCCCCGCTCTTCGTCCTGGCCAACGTGGTCGACGACATCGACATGGCGATCACCCACGTGATCCGCGGCGAGGACCTCCTGCCGACGACCCCGAAGTGCATCCTCATGTGGGAGGCGCTGGACGGGCTCGGCTGGACGACGGACGGCACGGTCGGTCCCGCCGGGGCCCCGACGCCGCCGCTCCCGGTCTTCGCCCACCTGCCGATGCTGGTCAACGAGGCCCGCAAGAAGCTGTCCAAGCGCAAGGACCCGGTGGCGGTGGAGTCCTATCGCGATCAGGGCTACCTGGCCGACGCCTTCGTGAACTACCTGGGCCTCCTCGGGTGGAGCCCGCCGAACGACGAATCCGAGACGTTCACCCGGGCCCAGATGGTCGAGTGGTTCCGGCTGGCCGACGTCAACCATTCGCCGGCGTTCTTCGACGTGGCCAAGCTCACCCACCTGAACGGCGAGTACATCCGCGCCCTGACCCCCGACGAGTTCATCGCCGCCTGTCGACCGTGGCTCACCGGGCCGGACGCCCCGTGGCCCGAGGCGTCCTACGACGCCGCCGTCTTCGCGGCCATGGCGCCGGTGGTGCAGGAGCGGGTGACCGTGCTCGGCGAGGTGCCGGCCATGGTCGACTTCCTCTTCCTCGACGTCCCCCCGTCCGACCCCGACGCCTGGGCGAAGGCGATGGCCGCCGACGACGGCGCCCCGGCGATCCTGCAGGCCGCCGTCGACGCCTACGGGGGGCTGGCGGACCGGTGGACGGCCGAAGCGCTGCACGCCGCCACGCTCGCCGTCGCCGAGTCGGTGGAGCGGAAGCTGGGCAAGGCCCAGGCCCCGATCCGCATCGCGGTGACCGGCCGTCGGGTGGGCCCGCCCCTGTTCGAGGCCCTCGAGGTGCTCGGACAGGGGCGCACGCTGTCCAGGCTGCGGGCGGCGGCCGACCTCCTGGCTGCCGGCCGGGCGCCGGCTCCGTGACGACTCCGGTGCGTCCCGCCGGACCGTCCCGCTGATCCCGGTCCACGCAGGTCCCGCGCTGTTCGCGCTCCGCCTCCTCCGCTTCTCGCTCCGGCTGGTCAAGTACCTCCTGATCGCGATCGCCGTCTACCTGGGCGTGACCGCCTACCAGGTGTGGAGGACGGGCCAGCGCTACGAGCCCCGGGCCGCCGGAGCCATCGTGGTCATGGGCGCCGCCCAGTACAACGGGGTGCCGTCGCCCGACCTGCGGGCGCGTCTGGAACAGGCTGCGCTGCTGTGGCACCAGCACTACTCGTCCACCATCATGGTGACCGGTTCCAAGGAGCCCGGCGACACCTACACCGAGTCGGAGGCCTCGGCCCGCTACCTGGTGGCCGTGGGTGTCCCGCCGTCCGACATCCTCCAGGCCGGCGGGCGCGACTCGTGGGAGAACCTGGCCGAGGCGGCCCCGGTGCTCATCGCCCACGGGGACACCACCGTCCTGGTGGTGTCCGACAAGTTCCACGTCGCCCGGAGCCTGGCCATCGCGTCCTCGGTGGGGCTGACCCCCTACCCGACGCCCACGCAGTACTCGCCGATCACCGGGCTGTCCGCCGTCCCCTACTACGCCAAGGAGACCCTGGGCGTGGCCGTCGGGCGGATCATCGGCTTCGACCGGCTCGACAACCTCCCCTGACCTTGACCCTGATCCTGACCGTGACCCTGACCCTGACCGTGACCCTCGGTCAGCGGCGCCGTCCGGTGACGGGCTAGCCGAGGAGGAGCGCCGGGAGTTCGGCTACCGATCCGAGCAGGTGGGTGTGGGGCGCCTCGCCCAGCTCCTCAGCCGAGTGGGCCCCGGTGAGTACGCCCGCCACGACCGAGGCACCCGCCCGGGTCCCGGCGATCAGGTCGTTGGTGGTGTCCCCGGCCACGGCCACCTCGGCCACGTCGTCGATCCGCAGGCGCAGCACGGCGGTCAGGATCATGTCGGGCCACGGCCGTCCCCGGCCGGCATCGGCGGGGGAGAGCGTCAGGTCGACCAGCCCCTCCCACCCGAGCGCGGCGATGATCCGGTCACGGGTGGCGGGGGAGAAGCCGGTGGTCAGGCACAGGCGCACCCCGCCGTCCCGTAGGGCGGCGAAGGTGTCGACGGCCCCGGGCAGTGCGGCCACCTCGCCCCGGGCGACCGCCTGGTCGAAGGCGGCCTCGAATGCGGTGTTGGCCGCTTCGGCCCGGTGGCGGTCGCCGCCCAGCAACTCGGTGAAGACGGTGATCTTGGACTGGCCCATGGTGCGGCGGATGTAGGCGCCCGGATCGTCCATGAGGTCGCCGGCGACCAGGCCCACGGCGTCGAGGGCGGCCTGGAAGGCTTCCTCGACCGCACCCTCGTCGGCCACGGTGGTCCCGGCCATGTCGAGTGCGGCCAGTCGGATAGGAACGGTCATCGGGTCAATTCCTCCCAGGTCTCCTCGGCGATGGCCGGCGAGAGGGTCATGCCCCGCCCGGCCGGCCCGGTCACCACCACGACACCGGCGTCGACGGTGGAGCGGTAGTAGATGCGGTCGTCGGTGGCCCCGGTGTAGACGCCGGCCCACCGCCGGACGACCGGCGGGAGGGCCCACCCGAGGACCGCCTCGGCGCGGGCGGCCAGGTCGGCGTACAGGTGCTCCTCGACGGCGAAGTCGAACGGCTCGTCGTAGGCGTGGGTGTCCCCGACGGTCAGCCCGCCGCCGGCCCGCTGGACGAGCAGGAGCTGCATCCCCCGCTCGACGGTGGTGGCGGACGGCTCGGGCAGGCCGGCCTGCCCGGGGAGGTCGAAGGCGGGGTAGTAGCGCAGGGAGTCGGCATCGGCCAGGGCGGTGGACAGCCGCTCGGCGGTCGGCGCCGTCTGCATCATCTGCAGGCGGCACCTGCGCAGCGGCGCGGCGGCCAGGGCGGCCCCGACCCGTCCGCCGAGACCCGACAGGCGGTCGCCGATGCACAGGACGACGGCGGAGCCCTCGTGCCGGTCGCCGAGCTGGTCGACCGCCACCGCGGTGCCGCCGGCCGCGGTCTCCACGTCGACGACCTGGCGCCGGGGGAGCCACGTGTAGCGGCCGGTGGCCGCCAACGTCACCCGCAGGGCGCCCAGGACGAGGCCGGGCTCGACGATGGCGTCGCGGGAGCAGTGCAGTCCCCCGAGCAGGTCGCCGCGCACGGCGGGGTTGACGGCCCGGACGCCGTCGGCGTCCAGCAGCTCGAATCCCCGCAGGTGGGCGTCGGGCTGGGCGGCCGCCTCGGCCATCAGGGCCAGTTCGCCAGGATGCCGGGCCACGGTCAGCGACCCGTCGGGGCGGAACCCGACGGCGGGGGAGTGGACGGCGAGCTGCTCCCACAGCTCGCGGGCCCGCACGGCGAGGGTGAGCTCGGGACCGGCGGCCCGGCCGCTGACCCACACCAGGCCGAAGTTGCGCACCGAGGCCCGTCGGGGACCGGCGTCGGCCTCGAGGTGGACCACCTCCCACCCCCTGCGGCAGGCCTCGAGGGCGTGCATGGTGCCGAGGACGCCCCCGCCGACGATGACCACCCGGTGCGCGTCCATGGGGCGATCGTAGCGAGGGGCGGGAGTGGCGCCGGGCGGGCCGCCACCGCCCGGGGTAGGGTCCGGACAGCAGTTGGGAGGGAGGCCGTCTCCGGGGTGTCCCGCGTCGGCTAAATTGGCGCTTCGCCCATTCGGGGGTAGCTCAACCGGCAGAGCGCCAGACTCTGAATCTGGAGGTTGGAGGTTCGATCCCTCCCCCCCGAGCAGACACAGTGACCTTTCGGGGGAGTTGTGGAAGACCGTCCCTCACGGGACGGGGCAGGACCGCCCCCATCGGGGGTGGCAGTACGGGTCGCCATCCGTGGCGGTCCGACAGGGTCCCATCGTCTAGAGGCCTAGGACACCACCCTCTCAAGGTGGCGACACGGGTTCGAATCCCGTTGGGACTGCCAGTAGAATGGCCAGTTCAGAGGGTATTTCTCCTCTGAGCTGGTCTCGTTGCTATCCTCATAGCCAGAAGAACCCAACAGAAAACCCAACAAGGGGCGGGGGAGTTCGATGGCAGGAAGCATGCGACTGGTCGGTGATCCTGATGTCTGGGAACTCCGGGTGTATGTGGGCCGGGACAGCGAGGGCCGGGTGCGGCACGTCCACCGACGGTTCCGTGGAACTCGCCGGGCCGCAGAGCGGGAGCTCGCTCGCATGGTGACCGAACAGGAGGCGGCGCCGACTCCGGTGGCCGAGGCGTCCTCTCGGTGGGGACCGAGGACAACGGTCAACGACGCCATCACGGCGTGGAAGGCCAACGGCTGGTCCGATCTTTCGCCCAATACCGCCTCCGACTACCAGACGGTGTGGACCCTTCATATCGAGAAGTCGATTGGCCGGCGCCGCATCGCAGGGCTGACGCCATTCGACGTGGAGCAGTACCTCCGGACGCTCAAGGACTCGGGACTTTCCCAGGAACGGGTCCGCCGCATTCGGGCGATCCTCCATCGGGCCTGTCGGCTGGCTCGAAAGTGGAGTGGAAACACTCTCCCCAACCCCATCACCGACACCGAACTCCCGGTGTGGAGCCTCACTGAGGGAAGCGATGAAGTCCGTTCGCCGAGTGTCGACGAAGTCAAAGCGATCCTGAGGGTCGCTCGCACGGGGGATCCCCGGATCGCCGCATTCGTTCGACTGGTGACAGCGACGGGCCTCCGAAGGGGAGAGGCATGTGCACTTCGGTGGTCGGACGTGGACATGGATGGCCAGCGGATCCGTGTCGACAAGTCCGTCGTGATCGGTCGATCGGGGATCCAGGTCAAAGCTCCGAAGACAAGGGCGAGCATCCGAACCATCGCGGTCGACGGGGGCACGCTCGACCAACTGCGAACCCTCCGGAGACGCCAGGACGAGATCGCGGGAGCGTGCGGAGTGACCCTGGGACCAGAAGCCTTCATCTTTTCGCTCGAAGCCGATGGACTCGAGGCACCCCGACCTGACTCGCTCAGCCGCACCTTTGCCCGACTCCGGGACAAGGCCGGCGTGGCATCGGACATCCACTTGCATTCCCTCCGTCATTTCGTGGCCACCGAGCTCGATTCCGTGATCTCCGAGAGTCAGAAGCAGGCCAGGCTGGGCTGGTCGACGGTCCAGATGGCCCGGCACTACACCGACAGCGTCAGCGCAGAGGATCAGCGGGCGGCCGACCACATGGGCGACCTGTTTGGTGAATTAGGGAGCCGCGATGGCGGTGGCGATCAGCCGGTGACCAAGCCCATGGCCTCGTAGCGGGCTTGATCCATCGAAGGCGGAATCGCTCCGGTTGCGCACTCACCCAGACGGCGTCGATGGAGCCACATGCCCTGGAACGTTGCCGGCGATCAGGTTCTCGACGGCGAGCCGTGGAATCCGGATTCGGGACCCGATGCGAAACACCGGAAGTGGGAGCGTTCCGGCCTTAACCGCCCGGTAGAGGGTCGAGCGGGTCTCCCCCAAGAGCATCGCTGTTTCTTCGACGCTGAGCAATGGACTGGGGTTCACGTTCTTCCGATGGGTGGGCATGGCGCCTCCTCGATGCGTTGCCAGGACCGCGTGCACTGGACCTCTCCGATCGTCCTGACGGACGTCACCCCCAACGTCACCTGCCGGTACTGTGCCGGGAACTGAGAATCGTCCCGAACGTCACCCTGGCCCGGATTGGACGTCACCCGCTGGAGACGAACGTCACCCTGACAGCAACCGAACTTCTTGCGCTGACTGGTTGAACCCGCCACCCCTTAACGTCACCCTCCCTGGTGGAGGAGATGTTCGCCAAGAATCCGGCCAGACTGTGACAATCTCATCCGCGACGGACGCGCGCCGCCTCAGGTGTTCGGCAATCCGCTAGCAGGGGTCGCTGTAGGCCGTCGCCAAGTTGATGGTTGGCTGCGCCATCGACTTGCCCAGCTCGGCTCAGGTCGGCCCCTTGCACGCAGACGGTGACCCCCGATGGCCATGTCTTCATCGGAGCAAGTCGTTCCCGCACTTCACCCCGTGGATCGGGAACGGTCCGAGCGCCCAGGCGGGCATCGAGCCCGCTTGGGCGCCAGAACGGCTCATGCAGATCGGTTCTGCGAACCCTGGACGACAATGTCCACACCTGTGCATCATCGATGCGAACGTCACCCTCGCCCTTCGCGATGCTCGAGCCCGTGGCGGTGGCCGGGGCGGCAACCGACGTTGGCACTCCCTCGGGGCGGCGCCCCAGACCCGGCTACGCAATGACCATGCCCGGAAGGTGTACGGTAGGGAGCGCAGCACTGCTTCCGCCCGTCGAGTGTGGAGGGCACCCCGCCGTCGCTCCAGACCTCTGGTGACGCAATTTCGTCATGAGGTG
>Ga0302267_10002005_pt1 | contig 25142 bp, 14 predicted proteins | sample III_Bog_E1_3_FD_194555 | JGI IMG/M metagenome (GOLD analysis project Ga0302267, IMG submission 194555) | Peat permafrost microbial communities from Stordalen Mire near Abisko, Sweden - III_Bog_E1_3 | ecosystem: Environmental > Terrestrial > Soil > Wetlands > Peat | place: Sweden: Abisko...
GGCCGGTGTAGCTCTCCCCCACGGCCGCCACCTGCTCCGGACTGCCCTCGGCCACGACGGTGCCACCGCCGTCACCCCCCTCGGGGCCCATGTCGATGATCCAGTCGGCGCTCTTGATCACATCCAGGTTGTGCTCGATGACGATCACGGTGTTGCCCTGGTCGACCAAGCGGTTGAGCACGTCGAGGAGCTTGCGGACGTCGTCGAAGTGGAGCCCGGTCGTCGGCTCGTCCAGCACGTAGAGCGTCGTACCGGTCGACCGGCGGCTGAGTTCGGAGGCGAGCTTGACCCGCTGGGCCTCGCCCCCCGACAGCGTCGGGGCCGACTGCCCCAGTCGGATGTAGCCGAGACCGACGTCCACCAGGGTCTGCAGGTGCCGCGCGATCGGCGGCTGGGCCGCGAAGAACCCCAGTGCCTCCTCGCACGACAGGTCGAGCACGTCGGCGATCGTCTTGCCCCGGAAGGTCACCTCCAGGGTGTCCCGGTTGTAGCGGGCGCCGTGGCACACCTCGCAGGGCACGTAGATGTCCGGCAGGAAGTGCATCTCGATGCGGATCGTGCCGTCACCCGAACACGACTCACACCGACCGCCCTTGACGTTGAACGAGAACCGCCCGGGCTGGTAGCCGCGCACCTTGGCCTCGTTGGTCTGGCTGAACAGGCGACGGATGTGGTCGAACACCCCGGTGTAGGTCGCCGGATTCGAACGCGGTGTCCGTCCGATGGGTGCCTGGTCCACGTCGACCACCTTGTCGATGTGCTCGACACCGGTGATGGTGCGGTGCAGGCCGGGCAGGCTCTTCGCCCGGTGGACCTGCTTGGCCAGCGACCGCAGCAGGATGTCGTTGACCAGGGTCGACTTGCCCGAACCGGACACACCCGTGACCGCCACCAGCTGCCCGAGCGGGAACTCCACGGTCACGTCACGGAGGTTGTGCTCCCGGGCGCCGTGGACCACGAGGTGGTCACCGTTGCCGGGCCTGCGGAACTGGGGCACCGGGATCGACCTGGCCCCCGACAGGTACTGGCCGGTCAGCGAATCGGCGTTGGCGAGGATCCCGTCCGGTCCGTCGACCGGGCCGGAGTGGACGATGCGCCCGCCGTGCTCACCCGCACCCGGGCCCACGTCGACCACGTGATCGGCGATCTTGATCGTCTCCTCGTCGTGCTCCACCACGATCACGGTGTTGCCGAGATCACGCAGGCGCTCGAGGGTGCCGATGAGCCGCTGGTTGTCCCGTTGGTGCAGACCGATGGAGGGCTCGTCCAGGACGTAGAGCACGCCCACGAGGCCGGAGCCGATCTGGCTGGCCAGGCGGATGCGTTGGGCCTCACCCCCGGACAGGGTGGCGGCCGATCGGGCCAGGGTCAGGTAGTCGAGCCCGACATCGAGCAGGAACTGCATCCGCTCCTGCACCTCACGGAACACCCGGTCGGCGATCATGTGGTCGCGGTCGGACAGCTCGAGCTTTCCGACCTCCTCGACGGCCCGGCCGATGGGCAACGAGCAGAGCTCGAAGATGTTGAAGCCCCCGACGGTGACCGCCAACGATTCGGGCTTGAGCCGGCTGCCGCCGCACTCGGGGCACGGCACCTCGCGCAGGTAGCCCTCGAGGCTGTCGCGCTGGAAGTCCGAGTCGGCCTCGGTGTGGCGGCGCTCGATCCAGTGGACGATGCCCTCGTAGGTCGAGTGGAAGGACCGCTGCCGCCCGTAGCGGTTGCGGTACTTGAGGTGGACCTGCTCACCCCCGGTGCCGTACAGCACGAGCTCGCGGTCCTCGGCGGACAGTTCCTCCCACGGGGTGTTCACCGAGAACCCACCCAGGTCGGCCACGGCCCCCTGCATGCGCTCGAAGTACTGGCTGCGGGCTCCCGACCACGGGGCGAGCGCCCCGTCGGCCAGCGACTTGGTGGGATCGGGGACGACGAGCTCCGGGTCGACCTCGAACTTGGTTCCGAGACCGGTGCACGCCGGGCAGGCGCCGTAGGGGGAGTTGAACGAGAAATTGCGGGGCGACGGGTCCTCGAAACTGATCCCGCAGTGGGTGCACGCCAGGTGCTGGCTGAAGGTGATGGCCTCCTGCTCGGACCCGTCGCCGTCCACCACGACGATCTCGGCCACCCCTTCCGCCAGGCCCAGGGCCGTCTCGAGGGACTCGGTCAGTCGGCGCCGGATGTCGTCGCGGCGGACCAGGCGGTCCACCACGACCTCGATCGTGTGGTTCTCGTAGCGGGCCAGGTCGAGCTCGGCCCGCTCGGACAGCTCGAGCGTCTGCCCGTCGACCCGGACGCGGGCGAAGCCCTGCTTGGCCAGGTCGTCGAGGAGGGCGCTGTACTCGCCCTTGCGGCCCCGCACCACGGGTGCGAGCACCAGGAACCGGGTCCCCTCGTCGAGGGCGAGGATCCGGTCCACGATCTGCTGGGGACTCTGGCGGGCCACCGGACGCCCGCAGACCGGGCAGTGGGGCTTGCCGATCCGGGCGTAGAGGAGCCGCAGGTAGTCGTAGACCTCGGTGACCGTCCCCACGGTGGAGCGGGGATTGCGGGATGCGGACTTCTGGTCGATCGAGATGGCCGGCGACAGCCCCTCGATGAAGTCCACGTCCGGCTTGTCCATCTGGCCCAGGAATTGGCGGGCGTAGGCGCTCAGGGACTCGACGTACCGGCGCTGCCCCTCGGCGTAGATGGTGTCGAAGGCCAGCGACGACTTGCCCGACCCCGACAGTCCGGTGAAGACGATCAGCCGGTCCCGCGGCAGGTCGAGGGAGACATCCTGGAGGTTGTGCTCGCGCGCGCCGCGCACCACCAGTCGATCAGCCATGGCGGTGAGGATACCGGTGCCGGGGCGGTGCCCCGACGGGCGCGGGCCGGGTCACGCAGGGGCCGGTGTGTCGATGTCGGCGGTCACCCCGGTCAGGACCGGGGTGCCGTCGACCGGGTCCCGGGCGAGCAGGGCCCGCAGTTCGGCCACCTCGTCGCGGATCAACGCGGCCTCCTCGAAGCGGAGTTCCTCGGCCGCCTTGACCATCTCGGCGTCGAGGCGGTGGATGAGGCTCGACAGCTCGTCGGCGTCCGGGCCGAGGGCGTGGGCCATTTCGGCGGCCACGGCACGGGGATCCACGCTGGTGCGCTCCCCCCGGGCACCCTTCTGACGACGGGGTCCGGCCACAGGGGTGAGCCCGGCCAGGTTCCCGCCGGAGGCGAACCCGTCGCCCCGCACCCGCTCCAGGATGTCGGTGACCGACTTGGTGATCGATTGGGGGTCGATCCCGTGGGCCTGGTTGTAGGCGATCTGGCGGGCCCGGCGGCGTTGGGTCTCGCCGATGGCCGCCGTCATGGAGTCGGTGACCCGGTCGGCGTACATGACCACCCGTCCGTTGACGTTCCGGGCCGCCCGGCCCATGGTCTGGATGAGGGACGACGCGGAGCGCAGGAAGCCCTCCTTGTCGGCATCGAGGATGGCCACCAGCGCCACCTCGGGCAGGTCGAGACCCTCCCGCAGGAGGTTGATGCCGACCAGCACGTCGAACACCCCGAGGCGCAGCTCGCGGAGCAGCTCGATACGGGCCATGGTGTCCACGTCCGAGTGCAGGTACTGGACCCGGACCCCCTGTTCGGCCAGGTAGTCGGTGAGGTCCTCGGCCATCTTCTTGGTGAGCGTGGTGACCAGCACCCGGTTGCCGGCGGCCACGACCGCGTCGATCCGGGACCGCAGGTCGTCGATCTGCCCGGTCGTCGGCACGATGTCGACCTCGGGGTCGACCAGGCCGGTCGGGCGGATGACCTGCTCCACGATGTTGGTGCTGTGCTCGAGCTCCCACGGGCCCGGGGTGGCCGACAGCAGGATGGTCTGTCCGGTGCGCTCCGTGAACTCCTCGAACCGGAGGGGGCGGTTGTCCATGGCCGACGGGAGGCGGAACCCGTGGTCCACCAGGGTCTCCTTGCGGGACCGGTCGCCGGCGTACTGGCCCCGGATCTGGGGCACGGCCACATGGGACTCGTCGAGGACGACCAGGAAGTCCTTCGGGAAGAAGTCGAGGAGCGTGAAGGGCGCCTCACCCGGGGCCCGACCGTCCAGGTGGCGGCTGTAGTTCTCCACGCCGCTGCACACCCCCGTCTCGGCCAGCATCTCGAGGTCGTACTCGGTGCGCATCCGCAGGCGCTGGGCCTCGAGCAGCTTGCCGGCGTCGTGCAGTTCGGTCAGCCGACTCCGCAGTTCGTCCTCGATGCTGATCACGGCACGGCGCATCCGCTCGTCGCCCGTCCCGTAGTGGGTGTTGGCGAAGACGACCAGGTCCTCGAGATCGTCACCGATCTCGCCGGTCACCACGTCGAACGGACGGATCCGCTCGACGGTGTCGCCGAAGAATTCGATGCGCACGGCCCGGGACTCGTAGGCGGGGTGGATCTCGACCGTGTCGCCGTGGACCCGGAACTGCCCGCGGTTGAGGGTGACGTCGTTGCGCGAGTACTGGAGCTCGACCAAACGCTTCAGGAGGGCCCGCTGGTCGTGCTCGGACCCGGGCTCCAGCGAGACGATGCGGTCGCGGTACTCGTCCGGTGAGCCCAGTCCGTAGATGCAGGAGACCGAGGCCACCACGATGGTGTCGGGTCGGAGCAGCAGCGACGACGTGGACGCGTGCCGCAGCCGGTCGATCTCGTCGTTGATGGACGAGTCCTTCTCGATGTAGGTGTCCGAGCTCGGGACGTAGGCCTCGGGCTGGTAGTAGTCGTAGTAGGAGACGAAGTACTCGACCCGGTTCTTCGGGAAGAACTCCTTCAGCTCGGCGGCCAGCTGGGCGGCCAGGGACTTGTTCGGCTCGATGATGAGGGTCGGGCGCTGGACCGCTTCGATCGTCCAGGCGATGGTGGCCGTCTTGCCCGACCCGGTGATGCCCAGCAGCGTCTGGTAGCGGTCCCCGCGTTCGAGCCCCTCGACCAGCCCGGCAATGGCCTCGGGCTGGTCGCCGGCGGGTCGGAAGGGTGAGACGACCTGGAACGGAGGCACGTCGGACAGGGTACCGGGAGGGTGTGACAGCGTCGCCGCCGCCTCGCGCTCACTCCGTGGGGGAACCGGCGGCCGTCGCCTCCGCGGTCCGTTCCGGCAGCTTCACCAGCTCGGCCCACACCCGGTCGACCTCGGCGGCCAACGCCTCGGTGCCATCTGAATTGTCGACCACGAAATCGGCACCTTCGAGCCGTTCGGCCCGGGACGGCTGGGAGGCCTGGCGGGCCCGGGCGTCCGCCTCGGGCATTCCCCGCAGGGTGGTCAGCCGCTCCAGTGCCACCTCGGGCGGCACGTCGACCACCACGACGGCGTCCAGCGCCAGCAGCTCGCGATGGAACTGCTTCAACAGGGGGATGTCCATGACCACGATGCGGTCGGTTCCGGCGAAGGCGTCCTTGCCCTCGATCATGGCGACGCCGATGGCCGGGTGGATGATGGCGTTCAACGCCTCGAGCTCCTCCGGATGGCCGAACACCTTGGCCGCCAGCGTCGGGCGGTCGATCCGGCCGTCCGCGTCGAGGATCTCGGGGCCGAACCGGTCGATCAGCGGTTGGTAGGCCGCGGCTCCCGGCTCCACGACCTCGCGGGCCACCTTGTCGGCATCGACCAGGGCCGCTCCGTGCGCCACCAGCAGCTCGGCCACCGTCGACTTGCCGGCGCCGATGTTGCCGGTCAACCCGATGGTCCGCACCCGTCCCGTCCTCCGCTCAGACGTCCCGCCGCGGCCGTGAGGCCGTGGCGAACAGCACCATCGTCGTCGTGTCGAGGTCGTCGGTCACGAAGAAGTCGTCGGCCGTGATGCCGGTGGTCCCGCCCGCGTCGCCACGGGCGATGAGCTTGTAGGCGACCGGGAGCGCCCGGGTGTAGAAGCCGACGTACCAGGACCGGGGGATCTTGTGGCGCAGGTCGAGGACGTCGAACCGCAACACCTTCTGCGCCCTCACCCGCCGTGCGGTGAAGTCCGCCTTGACGTGCGGGACGGCGTCGAGGCCCTGGACGGTCACGTCGTGGAAGTACCGGGACAGCAGGGCCCGGAGTTCGGGAGGTTCGAACAGGTGGATGTGGAACGGGTTCTCGAAGTCGGCCGGCGCGTTGGGGGTGAGGAAGAACGCCGTCCCGTCGTCCCGGAGCACGCGGGCCAGTTCGGCCACGTGACCCTCGGGATCGTCGAAGTGCTCGATCAGGTGTGACGAACACCCCCAGGCGAAGCTGCCCTCGGCGAACCCGAGGGCCAGGGCGTTCATCTGTGCGGTCTCGAGCCCCGCCGCACCGTAGGTCCGGCTGGCCGCCTCGACCGCCTCGGCGCTGTAGTCGGCCCCGACCACCCGTCGGCCGGGGGCGAGGAAGCGGGCCGACTCGAATCCCTGGCCACACCCCACGTCGAGCATCGTGCCCGGACCGAGCCGCTCGATGACCGTCCGGTAGCCGGCGGCGTGGAGGGCGAGGAGTGAATCCGGGGTCACGCCCTGTTGGGGACGCTCCCCCGTCAGCTGTCGCCCCTTGCGGTCCGCGGTGGCGGCGGACCCTGCGGGAACGTGGGTCGCGCTCATCGGGAGGCGTGATCCTGTGCGTGCTCGACCTGCTCCATCTGGCTCCCCGTTCTGGCCCCGGTGGCCGGTGCTGCCGACCCGGCGCTGGTGTTGTTTACACTACCGACCACTCGTGCCGGAACCAGAACCTTCTGCCGCCGGGCCCACGGACCGGACCACCGGCCGGAACGGCTCCCTCACCACACGTCTGCGGTCGCCCGGCGGCCTGCGGACGTGGGTGGACTACGTGGTGCTCGCCGTCCTGGCGTTCGTCCCCATGCTGGCCTCCCAGCCGGGCGTGGTGACCGACGACACCAAGACCTACCTCTACCTGGATCCGGGCCGCTACGTCCGCCAGGCCCTCTCCCTGTGGGACCCGAGCGTCGGGCTCGGCACGGTGACCCACGAGAACATCGGCTACCTGCTCCCCATGGGGCCCTTCTACTGGTTCCTGGCCGAGCTGCACGTCCCGCTGTGGATGGCCCAACGGCTGTGGATGGGCTGCCTCCTCTACGCCGCGGGTGCCGGTGCCCTCTACCTCAGCCGGGTCCTCGGCCTGTCGGGTCCCGGGCGGTACGTGACCGCCGTCGCCTACATGTTCACCCCCTACGTGCTCCAGTACTCCGGGCGCATCTCCGTCATCCTGATGCCGTGGTCCGGACTGCCCTGGATGCTGGCCTTCGTGGTGCTGGCCCTCCGCAAGGGGGGCTGGCGCTATCCGGCGCTCTTCGCCCTGGTGGTCGCCCTCGTCAGCGGCATCAACGCCAGCTCCATCCTCTACGTGGGCATCGCACCGGCCCTGTGGCTCCCCTACGCCGTCCTGGTGGCCAAGGAGTCGACCTGGAGGAAGGCCTGGGGGGTGGCCTGGAAGGTCGGCGGCCTGACCGCCCTCGTCTCCCTGTGGTGGGCCGTGGGATTGCAGATCGAGGCGGCCTACGGGGTCAACGTCCTCAAATACACCGAGACGGTGCCGTCGACCAGTGCGGCGTCGCTGGCCTCGGAGATCCTGCGCGGGCTCGGGTACTGGTACTTCTACGGGACCGACCGGGCCGGCCCGTGGACCCAGAACTCGGTCGAGTACACCCAGAGCATCTCCCTGATCCTGTGGAGCTTCAGCGTGCCGGCCCTGGCCTTCCTGGCCGCCTTCGTGGCCCGGTGGCGCTACCGGTCGTACTTCATCCTGATCACCGTGGTCGGCATGGTGCTCGCCGTCGGGCCCAATCCCTTCGACCACCCCTCGAGTGTGGGGTCGGTGATCAAGAAGATCATGGTCGACACCACGGCGGGCCTGGCCATGCGGTCGACCGACCGGGCCTCGCCGGTCATCCTCCTGGCGCTGGCCGTGTTCCTGGGTACGGGGGTGAGCGCGCTCAGCTTCCGGGTGCGCAAGACGAGCCTCGCCATCGGGGCGTTCGCCGTGGTGGCGGTGGCCGGCGCGACGTCACCGTTGTGGACGGGCCAGATCCTGGCCGACAGCTTCAACCAGCCGGCCGTACCCCCGGCGTACACCCGCGAGGCCGCCGCCGCACTGAACGACGCCCATCCGGGGACCCGCCTCTACGCGCTGCCCGGCAACAACTTCGGCGCCCAGCGCTGGGGGGACACCATCGACACCGTGTACCCGGGTCTGATGACCCGACCGTTCGTCACCCACGAGCAGCAGATCATGGGGTCGCTCCCCACCGCCGACGTCCTGGAGGCCATCGACGGACCGCTCCAGGACGGGGTCATGGACTGGAACGCCATGGGGCCGATGGCCTCGCTCCTCAGCGCCGGTGACGTCCTGGTCGAGTACGACCAGGCCTACGAGCGCTACGACACCCCGAACCCCCAGACCCTGGCCGCCGAACTCGCCACCCCGCCGAACGGGCTCGTCGACCCCGTCTCCTACGGCACGCCGCGGCCCAACGTCTCCCTGCTGCCGCACTTCGACGAGGGCTCGTTGGCCCTGCCGGCCAACCCGGGGTGGCCCGCACCCCTCGTCTCCTACACGGTGACCGACCCCCGACCCATCGTCCGCGCCGAGTCCACCGCCACGCCGCTGGTGGTGGCCGGGGACGCCAGCGGTGTGGTGGGAGCGGCGTCGGTCGGCCTGCTGTCCGGCAATCCGACCATCCTGTACTCGGGCACCCTCGACACGGACAAGACCCTGCGGACGGCGACCCTGTCGAAGCCGGCGGACCTGGTGGTCACCGACACCAACCGCAAACAGGGTTACCGGTGGAACTCCCTCAACCAGAACACCGGGTACACCGAGACCGCCGCCCAGGGGCCGGACACGTCCGACCCGAGCGACGCCCCGCTCGACCTCTTCCCGGGGGCGCCGGCCGACGCCCAGACGACGACGTCGCTGGCCGGGGTCTCGTCGGTCACCGCCTCCTCCTACGGGTCGTCCATCACCTATCTGCCCGAGGACCGGCCGTCGGTGGCGCTCGACGGCAACCTCCAGACGGCGTGGCTCACCAACTCGTTCGCCGACCAGTTCGGCCAGTGGTGGCAGGTCGTGCTCAACAGTCCCCGCACCGAGGACCAGCTGCACTTCGTCCAGCCCCAGACCGGTGACCCCGACCGCCACATCACCCGTGTCACCCTCACCTTCGACGGAGGGCACCCGGTCACCGTCCCGTTGTCCGCGGCGTCGCGGACGGCGGCGGGCCAGACCGTGACCTTCCCGGCCCGGACCTTCCGGACGCTGCGCATCACCATCACCGGGGTGGCGGTCGACGACCCGTCGTCGCCGGTGGGATCGCGCAGCTCGACCGGATTCGCCGAGATCGGGATCCCCGGGGTGTCGGTGGACGAGACGGTGGTCATGCCCCAGGACCTGCTGCGGGCCGCCGGGACCGCGTCGCTGTCCGACCGGCTGACGCTGGTGATGACCCGGCTGCGGACCTCGGGCACGCCGCCCCGCACCGACCCCGAGTCCTCCCTCCACCGCCAGTTCTGGCTCCCGACGGCCCGGACGTTCTCCCTGGTGGGACAAGCCCGGGTGTCGCCACTCATTCCGGACGACGAGATCGACCGGGTCGTGGGACGGCCCGGTTCGGACTACACGGGCACCGTCGCCTACTCCCTCGGGCGGCTCCCGAACGACCTGCGGTCCAACGCCATGGCCACCCTGGACCAGGACCCGTCGACCGTGTGGCAACCGGGGTTCGGGGCCTCCGAACAGATCGGGCAGTGGCTCCAGTACCACTTCGCCCGTCCCCTCACCTTCGACCACCTCGATCTCCAGATCGTCGCCGACGGTCGCCACTCGGTCCCGACCCAGCTGACCATCAGCACCCCCACCGGGTCGGCCACCGTGCCCCTGCCACCGATCGCCAACTCCACCGTGGCCGGCGCGGTGGTCGACGTGCCGATCGACTTCCCGACCCTCACGGGGTCGAGTGTGCGCATCACCTTCGACAAGGTGGATCTCCAGGACACCCTCGACTACTACTCGCAGAACCCGATCGCCATGCCCCTCGGGATCGCCACCGTCACCTTCCCCGGCATCACGGCGGCCCCCCTGCCGACCGATGTCCCCACGTCGTGCCGCAACGATCTGATCAGCGTCGACGGCGCCCCGGTGTGGGTCCAGGTCACCGGCACCACGGCCGACGCCCTCGACCGGGATGCCCTCGACGTGTCGCTCTGCGGCCCGGACGCCGGTGGACTCACCCTCGGCCCCGGCGACCACACCCTGACGGCGGCCCTCGGCCAGACGTCCGCCTACGACATCGACCAGCTGGTCTTCGACTCGGCGCCCGGTGGAGGTCCGATGCCCCCTGCCTCCGCCACCACCCTGGCCGCGCCGACGGTGGCGCCCTCCCCCACCGTCGTCGTCGACTCGCAGACCGCCACCACCATCCACGCCACGGTCGAAGGGGTCGACACCTCCCGCGGCGCGACCCCGTTCGACTTCATCCTCGGCGAGTCCATCAACAAGGGGTGGACCGCCACGGTCGGGGGCGGGCCCGGACTCGGCAAGCCCGTGCTCATCGACTCCTTCGCCAACGGGTGGCGGGTCGACCCGGCAGCGGTCGCCCCCTACGTCCACGACGGCAGACTGACGATCACCCTGCGGTGGACGCCCCAGCGCACGGTCAACGCCGCCGTGCTCGTCTCCCTCGTGGCCATCATCGCCTGCGTGGTGCTGGCGCTGTGGCCCGCCCGTCGCCGGCGCCGGGGCGCCCACGCCCACCGGACGACGGCGGAGGCCGGTGCCGCCCCGGGCGCCACGGACACGGCGACCGACGGTGCCGTCGCCGACCCCGCCGTGGTGCTCGACCGACGGCCCCGGCTGGCGATCCCCTTCGGCTCCGAGCCACCCCGGGCGTCACTGCCCGTGGCCGTGCTGGCTTCCGTGCTGGCCGGCGTGATCGCCAGTGCCATCTCCTCGGGCATCGCCGGGCTGGGGGTCGGGGTGGCGACCTTCGTCGTCCTCCTGGTGCCGCGACTGCGCTTCGTGCTGGCCCTCGCCGCGGTGGCGTGCGTGGCCGCCGCCGGTATCTACGTGGCCGTCCACCAGAGCCAGGACCTCGTGCCCGACAACGGTGCGTGGCCCACGTCCTTCGGCGTGGCGAGCACCTGGGCCTGGGCCGGTGTCGTCTTCCTGGGGGCCGACGGCGTGGTGGACGTCGTCCTGCGGGCCCGACAGCGCCGGGTCGACGCCCGTCGGGTCCACGACGACGATCCCACCCCCGACGCTGCCACCGCCCACCCGGACGCCGGAGCGTTCACAGGTCCGGGCTGACGGTTGACCGGTCCGGGGGGACGGTCCCGGTCGACCGGGACCGTCAGAGCGAGCGGGCGAGCGCCTCGGTGCCGAGAGCGGCCAACGTACCCCGGGCCGTGGCGTCCCAGGTGAGCCGGCCGGCGTGGTCGAGCGCCCCGACGCCGAGTCGGCGGCGCAGGATCTCGTCCCGCAGCACGGCATCGAGGGCGGACACCATCTCGTCGGTGCCATCGACCAGGAGACCCGACGTACCGTCGTCCACGGCGTCCTCGTGCCCGCCGATCCGCGTGGCCACCGACGGCGTCCCGCACGCCCCGGCCTCGGTGACGGTCATGCCCCACCCTTCGCGCAAGGAGGCGGAGGCCACGACCCAGGCGGCGCGGTAGAGATCGACCAGGGCGTCGTCGTCGACGAACCCCGGGAGCCCGATCCACTCCTGTGCCCCCGCGGCACGGATGTGGGCCTCGAGCCCGGGGCGCTCGTACCCTTCACCGGCGATGACCGCACGCAGGTCGGGGTGGCGGGCCTTCAGGCGCACCAGGGCGTCGATGAGGAGCGGGAACCGCTTGACCGGCACCAGGCGGCCGACGGCCACCACGAGCGGCACGGGCGAGCGTTCGCCACCGGGGGTGAAGCGTGCCTCGACCCCGGGCGGGGTCACGCTGATGCGGTCGGGCGACAGGCGTAGCCGTTCCACGATCTCGGCCTTGGAGGACTGGGAGAGCGTCACGATCCGACTCGAACGGTAGAAAGGCGGTGCGATCCGGTGCTCCATCAGGTGACCGAGCTCGGCCAGACCCCGGGGCAGCACCATCTTCCACATCTCGGCGTGGACGTGGTGCAGGAAGGTGATGTGGGGGCTCCTGGACCAGAGTGGGCTGAGGAACGGCATCCCGTTCCAGATCTCCACCACGCCGTCACCGGTGCCGATCCGGCCCACCGCACCGGACAGGATCGACCGGGGGAAGACCGAGTAGCGCCCGGCCCGACGGATCACCCGGTAGCCGTCCCGCCGGACGACCCGCCGTCCGCCGGGAACCGAGGAGGTGGTCATCGAGACGTCCAGGCCGGCGGACGACCAGGCGGAGATCACCCGGTGGGCGTGGAGCTCGCTGCCTCCGGCCTCGGGATCGTCGAAGTCCCGCCACGCCACCACGTCGATGCGCCGGAGACCCGACCGTTCGGCGATCTCGCCGAGCGGCATGCCGGCGAACATCGGCACGGGCCCGGACTGCCCCCGTCCCGCCCGTGTGGCGTTCCGGGCCGAGGGGTGGTCGGCGGCCACGGCGGCCGCCGCCCCCTCGCTCAGCGGTGCCCAGAGCGGCTGGGACGGCGCGTGCAGATCCGTCACGGTGGCCGGGTCGTGTCGGCGGTCCTCCGCCGGAGACCCGTGGCGTCCGTCCGTCACGGCGCCGCGCACTCCACTGTCCCCCCCGGGTGTGACATGTCGGGAGTGTACCGGACCCCGGCCCGGACCCCCCGGAGCATCCGCCCGGGCCGGCCCACCCGTCAGTCGGTGGAGGCCACCCGTTGCCAGCCGAACCGGCGGGACCAGTGCTGTCCACGGTGGCGCTGGTGGATGGCGAGGAACGCCACCCCCATGGCGAACGCCAGCAGCCCCTGGACGATGAGGTCGGCCCATGCCGTGGCGGTCGGCCGGCCGTCGGCCACGGTGACGAGCACCGCGGCGAGCCCCGAACCGGCGACCAGGAGCAGCACGATCCAGCGTGAACCGGTGCCGAACAGATAGTTGGTCACGAGCACGGTGAACGACAGGCACATCATGGCCAGTACCAATGGCGCGAAGGCCGGGGCCGCCGTGGCCAGACGGGCCGAGAAGATGAGGGTCAGGAACTGGCGGGGCACGAACACGGCGATCCCCAGGAGGGCGACGGCCGGCACGGCCAGGAACAGCAGGGTCACCCCGAGCTGGCGGATGGCGTGGCCGCCCTCGTTCCAGCGGATGGTGGCCTCGGGGAGCAGGTAGGCACCGAGGGCCAGGGCGCCGAACACCAGGGCCTTGGACGCCACCGAGATCGCCGCGTAGGGACCCACCTGCGAATGGTCGAGCCGTCCGAGCAGGATGACATCGATGTTCTGCAGCAGCCCGAGCAGGGCCAGTCCGACGAACGCCGCCGACACGTCGGCCAGCAGCTTCCGGCGGGCGAGCAGGTCCCCGGGGGTTTCGTGGCTGACCGGGCGCTCGCCCCCGGTGTCCACGACCACAGGTGCGGAGGCGGGATCGGCCCAGGCCCGGCCGGCGAGCCAGTGGGCGTGGACCGTGGCCACCACCTCACTGATGAACACTCCGAGCGCGTAGCCGACGACACCGACCCCGCCGGCCACCAGGACCACGACGAAGGCGGTGCGGACACCACCCTCGACCAGGAGGTTGCCGGCCAGGGGCCGGTAGCTGCGATGGGCCTGCAGCAGGCCGCGGTCGACGCTGAGCAGGATCCAGATTCCGGCGGCCATGAGGATCAGCACGACACCCCGGCCGTTCGGCAGACCGAGCCAGCGGGCGATCCACCCCTGGATGAACAGCACGACCACGAGTTCGACGGCGATGGCGGCCAGGCAGATCCGGTGGGCGCGCGCCACCCAGCGGCGGACGAGATGGGACTGGCCACTCGTCTGCAGCCCGGTCACCCGGCGCACCACACCGACCAGGACCGCGGAGCCGGGCATGGACAGGATGAAGAACAGGCCGAGGAGCTGGGCGATCTCTCCGTAGGCCCGGGAGGACACCAGGCGGGCCACCGCCACCACCACGAGGGCGGCGGCGATGTTCACCACCATCCCGGCGATGGCCACCGGACCCGCGGTCAGCAGTCCCGCCTTGACGGTGTTGTCCGCACCCACCAGGCTCGGCGCCGCCTCGTCCGGTGGGAGGGGCACCATGGGCCCACCCGCCACGGCGATGCCCATCGCCGGCCCGAAGGCGGCGGACTCGGCGATCGGGTCGGCCACCGTGCCGACCTCCTCCAGGATCAGTCCGAGACCCGGCTCCTCGGCGTTCGGGGCGTGGGCGGCGTCCTCCTCCCCTGGTTCACCGGGAGTCGCGCCCTCGTCCTCCATCGGCCCCGGGATCCTGCTCAGCCGACCCGGCGTGGCACGATCGGGGCGTCCCGACCGGTGGAGCCCGCGGAACCACCCTGCTCGGCGGTCTCGTGGTACTCCTCCTCGACGTTGACCGACCAGATGTCGTGGTGGGCGCCGTGGATGTTCTCCACGGTCAGCATCGCCGTGTACATGGAGTGGTCCTGGTTGTTGTACTTGTGCATGCCGTTGCGCCCCACCGGGTGGACGTTCGGTGCATGCTGCTCGAACCACCGGCGCAGGACGTCGACGTTGTCGCGGTACGCGTCGTCGTAGACCGGATAGGCCTTGGGCATCCGGACGACGTAGCCGGCCTCCACGTCGGACGGGTCGACCAGGCCGATGGTGGACAGTTCCTTGGTCCCGAGTGCCACGAGGTCGTCGTCGCTCAAGGTCCACAGGTCGTCGCCCTCGAACACGAAGTACTCCATGCCCAGGCAGGTGCGTCCGTCCTTCACCAGGTAGGGCGACCACGACCCGAAGTTCTGGATGCGGCCGACCTTCACGTCCGGCGAATGGATGTAGATCCAGTTGTCGGGGAAGCCCCGGTCCTGGGGCACCACCAGGGCCACGGTCAGGAAGTCCCGGTAGTGGAGGCCGTCCGCCGCGGCCAGGACCTCGTCGGGAACCGGGGGGTCGACCACGCGGGCCAACGCCGTGAACGGCATCGAGGAGATGACGTGCTCCGCCTCGATCCGCTCCGTCGAGCCGCCGTGGTCCACCGACACGGCGACCGCCCGCCCGTCCTCCACGTGCACGGTGGTCGCCGACGTCTCCATCCGGACCTCGCCGCCGAGGTCGACGACCTGCTCGGCACAGCGCTCCCACATCATGCCGGGGCCGTACTTCGGGTACTGGAATTCCTCGATGAGACTGGTGACCTGCTTCGCCTTGTCGCGGCGGCTGCCGAACGACGAGCGGATGGGCTCCCAGACGGCGTTCCACAGGGACATGCCCTTGATGCGCTGTGCGCCCCAGTCGGCCGACAGCTCCGACGCCGACACGCCCCAGACCTTCTCGTTGTAGGTCTTGAAGAAGTGGTGGTAGAGCCGCCACCCGTAGTTGGAGACGATGTAGCCCTCGAGGGTGGTGAGGTCCTTCGGCGGATGCACCCGCACCCACAGGAAGGACAGTCCGCACCGGACCGCCTCGACGATGCCGAGGTTCGACAGCGCGTTGCCCAGCTTGATCGGGTAGTCGTAGTACTTGCCGCCGTAGAAGATCCGGCTCATGCGCGGTCGCAGGAGGAAGTCCTCGTCGGGCAGGATCTCGTGCCAGAACTCCTCGACCGGGACGACCTTGGTGAAGAAGCGGTGTCCGCCGATGTCGAAGCGCCACCCGTCGCGCTCGACGGTGCGGCTGATCCCTCCCAGCACACTGTCCTGCTCGACGACGACCACCGGATCGCCCGCCTGGACGAGCCGGTAGGCGGCGGTCAGTCCGGCCGGTCCGCCCCCGATGACCACCACCGGCGCGCCCGCCCCGTCCACCACGGCGGCGTCGGGTGCGGTCTCCGATGTGTGCGGCGTTGCCATGCGTTGTGATCCGTTTCTACTGGTTGCGGAGGTCCGGTCCGGGCACTGCCCGTCCGGGGCCTGACTGAGCGGGGCGGCGGATGTTCCGGTGCGATGGTGGGACGGGCCGACGACCCACCTCTCTCGGGACGGGGGTCTGCGGCACTGCCCTGCGACCGGCAGGATAGTTGGTCCCCCGGCCCCGCCGTTGGAACCGACCTCGCCTAGGGAACGACGATGCCCAGGAAGCCGAGCGTGGCGTAGGCGGCCATGGCGGCCCCCGAGGCCACGAGCACCACCACCTCCACCGGACGGCGTGACGTACAGGTGGAGGCGGCGATCACCAGAGGGAAGGCCCCGAGTGCGTAGCGTTCGAACGAGTCCAGGTTCGTGCTGGTCAGCGACACGACCAGGACGGCCGCGGCGAAGAGGGCGTAGGACCGGGGTAGCCGCCTCCAGGCCACGACGACCAGGGCGGCACAGACCAGGATCCACGGGATGTGGAGTGCGCTGCCCAGGTGGTGGCCGTGCAACGCGGCCAGGCCGTCGTGCCACATGGCGTCGAAGGGGACGGCCAACTGGCCGCGGTGACCGGACTCCTGTTGGACCGTGAAGGGCAACCACGGTGTCCCGAACCGATGGTCCACCCAGGCCAGGTAGGCGCCCGCGCCCACGACGGGAGCCGCCAGTGCCGCACCGCCGGCGACGCGCGCCCCGGACCCCGACAGGGTCGAGCGCCGCGACCAGAGCTCGACGGCCACGGGAACCACGAGGAGCACTCCCACCGGCCGCGAGGCTCCGGCGGCGGCGCCGGCCGCGGCCGCCCACCACCACCGGTCGGTGCGGATGCCGAGGAAGACCACCACCGCGCACAACAGCAGCAGGGCATCCGCATAGGCCAGCACCAGCGAGTAGGCCGAGGGCGCCAGGGCCAGCAGCCACACGGACCGCCGGGCGAGGCCGGGGTCGAGTGGCAGACGGCGGAGCACGTCGTGCTCCACGAGCACGAGGAGGGCGGCCATGGCCAGGAGCGAAGCGGCGTTCGCCACGAGCACCAGTGCGTCACCCGTCCCGAGACCGGGGAGGTGGCCGAGCCAGCGACCGAGCAGCGGGAAGAGGGGGAAGAACCGCAGGGACTGGCGGCCGGCGGCGAGGTACCCGTGGTCGGCGATGGAGAGGTACCACCCCGCATCCCACCCGAGGAGTCCGTCGTGGACCCGCTGGAGTGCCGTGGGATTGCGTGGCCGGACCGACCGGACCGACAGATGGGCCGCCACCAGGGCCGCCGCCACCAGGACGCGGGCCACGATCCACGCCGGCAGGACGGCCGCGACGGCACGGCCCAGGACCGACAGGTCGGCACGCACACCGGAGTCGACAGTGTCCACCTCCGGTCCCTCCACCGCCGTCGGGACCCCCACGCCCACGTCGGTCAGGTCCCGGTCGGGGTCAGGCGGACCAGGTACATCGGTTGGTAGAACTCGGTGTCGTTGCCGACCACCAGTCCGGTCGAGTGGTAGGCCGGGTTCCCCTTCGGGTCCAGGGCCCCCTGCAGGGTCTGCACGACACCCTCACAGGAGACACCGAACGCCTGATAGCCCGGAGCCCACACCACGTAGATCTGGTGTCCCCCCGCAGCCAGCGCCTCGACGTGCTCGGCGAAGGTCACCGGCGAGGCGGCCTTGACGGCCTGGGCGTAGTCCACCCAGTTGACGAACGCGGGACCGGTGCCTCGTGGGAAGGTCACCTGCGGGTAGCGCCCGGCGGGCAGGAGCCGGTTGACGGCCGGGCCGAGCTGGTCCGGGCAGTAGGCGATCACGTCACCGGGCTTCGCCGTGGCGGCGATGGCGGCCGCCACCTCGCCGGCCTGGGTCCGGTTGGTCCAGATGTTCGGCAACGAGGCGGCCAAGCCGAGGACCATGGCCAGCGCCAGGATGGCCACCCGGACGTGACGGTCGCGGAACACGGTGAGGCCCAGCGAGACCAGCAGGATCAGCGGGACGAACACCACCGAGGCGTAGCGGGCGTCGAACGCACTGTTGGAGACGAATCCGCCGACGATGGCGGCGGCCAGGGTGCCGGCGACGACGATGGCGAGGGGCCGGCCGGTCGGACGGGTACGGATGTCGAGATCGATGTGCAGGCGGTTCGTGGCCAGTCCGAAGAGGCCGAGACCGGTCAGGGCGAAGAAGAGGAGGGCGAGGGCCCGCCCCTGACTGGTGCTGCCGCCGGCGAACGACGCCACCGCATTGACCATGGCGGCGAAGTTCGCCGGGGTCGACCACGGCGTCCCGGTGTGCTTGGACTGGTAGAGGAAGGTCGGCACCCACGGCAGGAAGGTCAGACAACCGACGACGGTGGCGACCAGTGCCGCCCGGGCACCACGCCGCCAGGCCGGACGCCCCCGCCAGGCCTGGAAGGCCAGCCACACCAGGACGGTGGCCAACAGGTAGACCGACCAGTAGTGCGAGTAGAGGAGCAGGCCGGACACCGCAGCCACCGCCACCAGGTTCCCGATGCGGGGCGAGCGGAGCGCCCGGTCGAGGGCGAGGAACCCCGCGACGGTCAGGAAGGCCACCAGCGAGTACATCCGTGTCTCGGTGTCGTAGCGGACGGCGAACGGCGAGGTGGCCACCAACAACATCGCCGCCCACGCCGCGGTGCGACCCCCGAGGCGCCGGCCGGCGAAGAAGGCCAGGGGGACGGTCGCCACCCCGAACACGCCGGGCAGCGACCGGACGGCGAGGTCGGACGTTCCGAACAGTCCCATCCAGAAGTGGAGCAGCACGTAGAACAGCGGGGGGGCGCCGTCGCGCTTGAGATACCCGGGGATCTCGTGGACCGGCAGCCGCGCGATGTCGACGGTCAGCGCCTCGTCGAGCCACAGGTCGGATCGGGTCCAGAACCGCAACACCAGTCCGATGACGAGGGCGAGGACCACTCCGATGCCGATGGCGACCACGGTGGCCCGTGAGAACGGGGGGCCCTCCGGATCAGCCGGTTCCGGATCGGCGGGTTGCGGTCCCACGTGTCCGCCGTCGACCGGTCTCGGCTCCACGTCCGCGGTCCCGACCGGTGACGACGGGAGCGCGTCGCGCCGCCCGGTCGACACGGTGTCGTCGGGCGCGTCGACGGGAGCGCTCGATCCGGGGGGTGCGGCATCCATGGCTGGCATGGTACCCACGGCACCCACCGGTACGGGAGCCGGGCACGCGCGAACGCCACGTGATCCATGGACCCGCACCCACGGGGGCACTACTGTGCGCCCACGGTGCGGCTCTCCTGTGGCAGAGTCAGTGTCAGCAGGTCATGAGTCCGCCGGGGGAAGTGCACGACCTGCCGGCAGCAAGGCATCAGATCAGATCGGATCGGCGTCGGTTAGCCGCCGGAACACAATCGGGGGAATGTGGATGTCGGACGAGCACGAGATCAGTCGTCGCAGCTTCATGGCCCGGGGCGCCGCCGTCGGCGGTGCGGTGGTGTTGGCCGGGGCGGCGGGTGGTGCCCTGGCGGCCTGCGGATCCTCGAGCACGGGTTCCGGCTCCGACACCTCGACCACGGCCACCGGCTCGGCACCGGGTGTCGGCGTCGGGACGCCGGTACAGGGCGGCTCGCTCAGCGTCGGCCTCGTCGCCGAGATCGACGGGTTCTATCCCCCGGCCAACCACTGGGACACCAACGGGTACATCTACGCCCAGTGTCTCTACGACCCACTGATGGCCATCGCCGCCGACGGTTCGACCCAGCCGTACCTGGCCGAGTCGATGACCCCGAACTCGACCTACGACACGTGGACGATGACGCTGCGGCCGAACGTCAAGTTCCATGACGGCACGGCACTCGACTCCACCGTCGTGGTCAACAATTTCGCGGCGCTCAAGGCCTCGCTGCTCACCGGCCAGGCCCTGACCCAGGTGACGTCGTGCACCGCGTCGGACGCCATGACCGTCGTGTACCAGCTCCAGGGTCCGAACCCCGAGTTCGCGGCGGGCCTGGCCACCCAGGTCGGCTACGTCGTCGGCCAGGCCATGATCGACCAGGCCAACGCCAAGGTCGCCAACCCCACACCCGTGGGCACCGGCCCCTTCGTCTACCAGACCTGGCAACCGAACAACCACTTCACCGCCACCAAGAACCCGAACTACTGGCGGCCCGGCCTCCCCTACCTGGACCAGATCACCCTGCGTCCGATCCCCGACACCATCCAGCGCGAATCGACGCTCCGGACCGGTGGCGTCGACATGATGGGGTCCACCGATCCCAACACGATCAAGCGCTTCAGCGGCCAGTCCGGCTACCAGGTCATCGACACCCTCACCGGTGTCATCGGTGAGCCGTCGATGGCCTTCATCATGCTCAACACGGTGGTGCCTCCGACCAACGACCTCCGGATCCGCCAGGCGCTGGCCAAGGGCCTCGACCAGGCGACCGTGCAGAAGATCTTCGGCGGTGGCTACGCCGTCCCGATCAACGGCCTCTTCCTCAAGGACTCGCCCTACTACTCGGAGACGGGCTATCCCGCCTACGACCCGTCCGGCGCCAAGGAGCTGGTGGCCCAGTACAAGGCCGAACACGGGACACCGTCCCTCCAACTGCTGACGATCCCCGATCCGCGACTGGCCCAGGTCGTCCAGATCATCCAGCAGATGTGGAACCAGGTCGGCTTCGACATCTCGATCGCCCAGATCGAGCAGGCCACGCTCATCAACGACTTCATCGCCGGCAAGTTCCAGGCCGCCACCTCGTACCAGTTCGGGGCCACCACGCCTGATCTCAACTACGTCTGGTGGAGCACCACGACCACGGGACCGGTCGGCAGCATCGCCCTCAACTTCCCGCGTAACTACGACCCGGTGATCGAACAGAACATGCTGACCGGTCGGCACACCACCGATGCGGCGACCCGGGTCGCGGCGTACCAGAAGGTCAACGAGCAGCTGGCCAAGGACCTCCCCTACCTCTGGCTCGAGCAGTACATCTTCTCGGAGGTGGCCACGGACAGGGTCCAGAACTTCGCCAACCCGACCCTCCCCAGCGGCATGAAGGCCTACGCCTTCGACGAGGGCATCTTCAGTCCGACGGCCATCTGGCTGTCCAAGTAGCGACGGTGATGACGGGTCCCCGGAGATCGCATGGCTAAGTACCTCCTGCGACGCTTCCTCCAGCTGGTCGTGGTGTCCTTCATCATTTCGGTGCTGGTCTTCCTCCTGGTCCACCTCCTGCCGGGTGACCCGACCACCCAGATCCTCGGCGCCAACGACACGGCGGCCAACCGGGCGATCCTGCTCAAGCAGCTGGGTCTGAACCTGCCGCTGTGGCACCAGTACACGATCTGGCTCAACGCGGCGTTCCACGGCAACCTCGGGACGTCGTACCTGAACCACGAATCGGTCACCCACATCCTGGCCACGGGAGCGCCGGTCTCGATCGAGCTGATCATCATCAGCCAGGTCCTCGCCTTCGCGGTGGCCATCCCCCTCGCCCTGGTGGCCTCCCGCAAGCCGAACAAGCCCGTCGACAACATCTCGACCACGGCGACCTTCGGACTGCTCGCCCTCCCTCCGTTCGTGGTGGCACCGATCCTGGTGGCCGTCTTCGCCGTGGGACTCGGGTGGTTTCCGGCCACCGGTTACACCCCGATCAACCAGAACTTCGCCCAGAACATCCACCAGATGATCCTGCCGTCGATCGCCATCACCGCCGGCTCGATCGCCGTCTACTTCCGGTTGCTGCGTTCCGACCTGATCACCACCCTGCAGCAGGACTTCATCACCATGGCCCGGTCCAAGGGCCTGTCCAACCGTCGCATCATGTGGCGCCACGCCTTCCGGCCGTCGAGCTTCTCCCTCCTGGCCGCGGCCGGCATCAACATCGGCAGCCTGATCGCCGGCACGTTCGTGGTCGAGGCCCTGTTCGCCATGCCGGGGATCGGGTACGCCCTGGTCCAGGCAGTGGAGCAGCGGGACTACCTGGTCGTCCAGGGCATCTCGCTCGTGGTGGCCATCGCCTTCGTGATCCTGCAGTTCATCATCGACTTCATCTTCACCATCGTCGACCCGAGAGTGGTCCGGGAGTGATCCATGCCTGACGACAGAGAACTCCTCGACACCCGTTCGACGGAGGGGATGCTGGCCAACCGGATCCCCATGACGGCGGCCACGGACGAGGCCGTCCTCGAGATGCAGTCCCCGGCGCTCGACGAGGACGGCGAGCCGCTCAAGCGGAAGCCGTTCGGTTTCCTGTTCTGGTTCGCCATCGCCTTCGTGGCCGTCGTGGTCCTGTCCGCGGTCCTGGCCAACGTGCTCCCTCTCCAGAAGCCCAACTTCGGGAACTACAACGAGATCAGCCAGGCGCCCAACGCCGCACACTGGCTGGGCACCGACGACCTCGGGCGGGACCTCCTCTCCCGGTTGGTCTACGGCGCCCGGGTCTCCCTCATCGTCGGCTTCGTCGGCGTGGTGATCGGGCTGGTGTTCGGGGGCACCGCCGGACTGATCTCGGGCTACCGGGGTGGACGGCTCGACGTCGCCCTCAACGGTGTCTCGTTCATCATCCTGGCCTTCCCGGCGATCGTCGCCGTCATCGCCATCGTGAGCTTCTGGGGGGCGTCCCTCACCCACATCACCATCATCCTGGGGGTGGCGACCATCCCGTTGATGTACCGCGTGATCCGGGCCTCGAGCCTCTCGTTCGCCCAACGGGACTTCGTCGTCGCGGCCAAGACGATGGGGGCCACGAACAGCCGGATCGTGCTCCGCGAGATCCTCCCCAACGTGATCCCGGTCACCGTCACCTTCAGCCTGATCACGGTGGCCGGACTCATCGTGATCGAGGGCACCCTCGCCTTCCTCGGCCTGTCGGTCCCCCTCCCGACCCCGTCGTGGGGCAACATGATCAACGAGGGCACGGCCAACAACCTCCTCAGCACCGACCCCTGGATCATGCTGTGGCCGGCACTGGCCATGTTCCTGCTGCTGTGGTCCATCAATCTCATCGGCGACCGCCTCCGGCAGCGCTTCGACATCCGCGAGGGTGTCCTGTGAGGGGCCTCCAGCGGGGGGGCCGCACCCTGGACTTCAAGGACGCCGGCACCCAGGTGGGGCCGCTGCTCGTGGTGGAGGACCTGCACACGTCGTTCCGCACGGCACGTGGCACGGTGCGGGCCGTAGACGGTGTCTCCTTCGAGGTCCACGAGGGCAAGACCCTCGGGATCGTCGGCGAATCCGGGTCGGGCAAGACGGTGCTGTCCCGCTCCATCATGGGACTGCTCCCACCCCGGGACGTCATCCGCAGCGGCACGGTGCACTTCGCCGGCCACGAGTTGTCGGCCATGGACGACACCCAGCTCCGTCAGGTGTGGGGCGCCGAGCTCTCGATGATCTTCCAGGACCCCATGACCGCCCTCAACCCGGTCAAGCGCATCGGCGTCCAGATCGGCGAATCCCTCAAGCTGCACCTCGGCATGGACAAGAAGGAGGCCCACTCGACGTCCGTCGAACTCCTCCGGTCGGTCGGTATCCCCTCCCCCGAGGAACGGGTCCGCTGGTACCCGTTCCAGTTGTCGGGCGGCATGCGCCAGCGCGTCATGATCGCCATCGCCCTGGCCTGCGCCCCCCGTCTGGTGATGGCGGACGAACCCACCACCGGCCTCGACGTCACCGTCCAGGCCCAGATCCTGGACCTGCTGGCCGATCTCCAGCGCGAGCGCCACATGGCCGTCATCCTCGTCACCCATGACCTGGGCGTCGTCGCCAGCCGCGCCGACGACATCATCGTGATGTACGCCGGACGGGTCGTCGAGCGGGCCCCCACCCGGACCCTGTTCCACGACACCAAGATGCCCTACACCCGGGCCCTCATGGACTCCATCCCGCGGCTGGCCGACCCGAGCGGCGTCCGCCTCGACGCCATTGCCGGACGACCCCCGGACCTCATCAATCCCGCGCCGGGCTGCCGTTTCGCCCCCCGCTGCCCCTACGCCCAGGACAAGTGCCGCGAGTCCGAGCCTCCGCTGCGGACCGTAGGCTCCCCCGACCACCTGTTCGCCTGCTGGTTCCCGCTCGTCGACGGCGAGTCGACGGCGCCGGCCGTACCCGTGACCCTGTCGGGACCGCCGAACGGTGACGCCGGATCCATCACCGAGGGGGACGCATGACAGACACCACGCCCGTCGACACGATCGCCCACCAGTCCGGCGACGTGGTGCTCGACGTCAGGGACCTGGTCGTGGAGTTCAAGAGCGGTCGGCGGCGGGTCCAGGCCGTGTCCGGCGTCACCTTCCAGGTCCGCCGGGGTGAGACGCTCGGGTTGGTGGGTGAGTCGGGTTGCGGCAAGTCCACCACCGGACGCACCCTGATCCAGGTCCAGCCGGCCACGTCGGGCGAGGTCGTCTACCAGGGCCAGGACCTCAACGAGCTGAAGGGCAAGGAGCTGCGCCAGCTCCGGACCAAGATCCAGATGATCTTCCAGGACCCGATCTCCTCGCTGAACCCCCGTCGGCGGATCAAGGACATCGTGGCCGAGCCCCTGGTGATCTGGAAGCGGGGGACCCCCGAGGAGCGGATGGCCAAGGTCCGCGACATGCTCGAGGCCGTGGGGATCGACCCCGACTCGGCCGGCGATCGCCGACCGGGCGAGTTCTCCGGTGGTCAGTGCCAACGCATCAGCATCGCCCGGGCCCTGATGGCCGACCCCGACCTCCTCATCTGTGACGAACCGGTCTCCGCGCTCGACGTCTCGGTCCAGGCCCAGATCCTGAACCTGCTCGCCGACCTGAAGGAGCAGTTCCACCTCACCATGGTGTTCATCGCCCACGACCTGGCGGTCGTCAAGAACGTGAGCGACCGGGTGGCGGTCATGTACCTGGGCAAGCTCGTCGAGGTGGCCGGGTCCGACGAGCTGTACCGCTCCGCCGGGCACCCGTACACCGAGGCGCTGCTGGCTTCGATCCCCGAACCCGACCCGGACCATGCGTCGGACCACAAGGCCCTGAGCGGCGAGCTCCCGTCGCCCCTCGACCCCCCATCGGGGTGCCGGTTCCGCACGCGCTGCCCCTACGCGCAGGCCCGTTGCGCGGCCGAGGAGCCACCCCTGCGTGAGGTCTCCCCCGGGCACCAGGTCGCCTGTCACTTCCCCGTCGGGCCCTTCGCCGGACAGGTGGCGCCGGCCGCCACCGCACCGACCGCCTGACGGGGTCGGCGACGGAATCGACCGCGCCGACCCGGGACGCTCCGCGGGTACGGCATCTGGGCCGACGGTGTCGGCGTGGTCCT
>Ga0302267_10002013_pt1 | contig 25113 bp, 23 predicted proteins | sample III_Bog_E1_3_FD_194555 | JGI IMG/M metagenome (GOLD analysis project Ga0302267, IMG submission 194555) | Peat permafrost microbial communities from Stordalen Mire near Abisko, Sweden - III_Bog_E1_3 | ecosystem: Environmental > Terrestrial > Soil > Wetlands > Peat | place: Sweden: Abisko...
TCCTTCCCGCCGACAGGTGCTCCTTCGCAGCGGCAGGCGCTCCTTCGCAGCGGCAGGCGCGCCGTCCCGCCGGCAGGCTTGCCCTCCCGCTGGCGGTCGGCTGGCTCGGTGAGCTAACCGCCGCTCACGGCTTCTTCGCCGCCGCCGCCGGCTCGCCCGGGCTGAACGTGATCGGGTACACCACCGACACCTTGCCCCCCTCCGGCTGCGGAAAGCTCAGCCCGCCGAAGGCCCGCGTCACGCAGGCGGTGACCTTGGCGTCCGGCATCGCCGTGCCGGCGCCCGCGGCGACCGAGGTGACGGCCCCGCTCTCGTCGATCACGAACGTGACGCTGACCGTCCCCGCGAGCGTGGGCTTGGCCTCGAGGCCCTTCTCGTAGCAGAGGCGGAAGCGCCCGAAGTTCTGCCGCACGATGCGCTGGATGACCTCGGGCGGGAGCCGGCCGTTCACGGTCGTCGCGCCCATGCGCACCTTGGCGCCCTTGTGGGACGCGCCGTGACCCAGCGTGCCGATGCTGCCCAGGCCGACCCCGGAGCCGCTGCCGCTGCCGACGCCGGAGAGGCCGAGCCCGCCAGCGCCGAACGATTCGCCGACGCTGTCACCCCACATGTTGCCCTTGGCGCTGGTCGGATCGTCGTCGCGCCCCCACGGCGCCGTCGGCGCGTTGGGATCGCCGCTCCCGCCGCTGCTGAGCAGGCCGATCATGCCGTACTCCTCGGCCTCCTTCGGCTTGGCCTCGGGCGGGGGCGGCGCGGCCTTGGGCGCGGCGGGGGCGGGAGGCGGGGTGAGATCCACGACCACCGGCGGCGCGAGGGGAGCCTGCGGCGCGAGGGGCGCGGCCTCGGCGCCGGCGCACGCGAGCGGCGCGAGCGCGAGTGTCAGCACGAGGAGGGACTTCATCCCCCGACGGTGCTCCCGCGCTCGGGGTCGCGTCAAGAGGACGCCGCGCTCAGCGACCGCGCTTGATCCGCTCCTGCTTCTTCATCCCCTTCTTCACCAGCGCCGGGCCGAGGAGCTGCACCGCGGCGGGGGCGGAGTTGGCGAGCCGGGCCAGCAGCGCGCGGGTCCGCGGGATGGCCACCTCGAGCGGGCGGTGCGGGAGCACGGTGTCGACGATGAGCCGCTCGATGTCCTCGACCGTGAGGGGCCGCGCGCCGGAGAAGGTCATCGCCGCCTCGTCGTAGGCCACCTGCTTGTCGAGCATGGGCGTCTCGACCGCGTCGGGCATCACCAGGGTCACGGCGACGCCGTGGGCGCGCAGCTCGGCGGCGGCGGCGAGGGTGAAGCCACGCACGGCGAACTTGGAGGCGCTGTAGAGCGAGAGCCCGGGGACCGGCGCCAGCGAGGCGAGCGAGCCGACGTTGACGATGTGGCCGGACCGCGCCGGGATCATCCGGCGGGCGGCGGCGCGGGTGCCGAGGACCACGCCCTTGGCGTTGACGTCGAAGTGGAGGTCCACGTCGCGCAGGGTGACCTCGGCGACGTAGCCGGGGTGCAGGTAGCCGGCGATGTTCATCACCACGTCGAGCGGCCCGTGGACCCGGGTGGCGGCGTCGAGCGCGGCCTCCCAGTCGTCCTCGCGGCGCACGTCGAGGCGCTGGGTGAGGACCCGCCGGCGATCCCAGCGGCCCGCCTCGGCCGCGGCGGTGAGCGCGACGAGGTCGAGGTCGGTGGCGACGAGGCGGTGGCCGAGCGCCGAGAGCGCGCCGGTGAGGTGCCGGCCGATGCCGCTGGCGCAGCCGGTGAGGACCATGACCCGGGAGGACATGGCCCTCCCATCTCACGGCGCCAGGGCGCAGACCACCCCCGCGGGCCCCTGCGCGCACGCGTCGGCGCGCCCGTCGCCGTCGACGTCGACGAGCTGGAGGCTCGGGCCGTACGGTGCCCACCCGGCGGCGTCGCTCATCTCGGCGAGCCAGACCGTGGGCGCGAGGAACGAGGGGCCGTTGGAGAGCGCGCAGAGCAGACCGTCGGCGCTCCGCCCGCAGACGTCGGCGCGACCGTCGCCGTTGAGGTCGGCAACGCGGATCGTGGCCGCGTCCACCGCGGCGCCGAGGGCGGCGACGGCGGCGGGCGGCGGAACCGCGCGCGCGGCGTCCGGCAGGGCGGCGTGCGCCGCGAGCGAGGAGAAGCGGAGGACCGGCGCCGCGAAGACGAAGCCTCGCGCCGCGAGCGCCGGGATCAGCGCCCGGGCCACCTGGAGCGCGTAGTCCGAGCCGACGTGGCCGACCCGATCGTGGAGGAGCACGATGCCGTGGCCCGCGGCCTCGGCGGCGGCGAGGTAGCGCTGCGCGACGACCGACGGCTTGACGCGGGAGGCGCCCCCGGGGGCGGCGCGCTCGCACTCGAGGGCGGGGCGCTCGGAGCGGCAGTAGAGCGACCCCTCCCAGTCCTTGCCGTCGACGTCCCAGCGCACCGGCCCGACCAGCCGCGCGAGCCGGGGATCGCCGTCGACGACCGCGGAGGCCGAGGCGCTCCAGGCGCCGCCCGGCGCGCGAAAGAGGCGGAGACCTCCCCTGGAGAACGGCTCGATCGCCTCCTGGTTGCCGCGGAGCTGGTGGTCCACCTCCGCGGCGGGGGCGGCGCCGAGGAGCACGTGATTGAGCGTGTGGTTGGCGACGTGATGGCCGAGCGCCACCAGCGCGCCGAGCACCGGGATCGCCTGGTGGCCGGTCGCGAAGACGTGCGCGCCCTGTCCCGGCTCCTCGGAGACGCCGGCGATCCACGCGCCCACCACGAAGAACGTCGCGGGGACGTGCTGCTCGTGGAGATACTGCGCGAGCGCGAGCGTGCCGGTGTCGGGTCCGTCGTCCCAGGTCAGGGCGAGGACCCGGTCGGGAAACGAGCGCCCGTCGAGCGAGGGGCGAGCCGCGCGCGGCGCGGGTGGAGGGTCGGCCTCGACGGCGCCCGCGTCGCGAGGGCTCTCGCCCCGAGGCGCTGGCGACGGCGACGAGGGGCAGCCGCACACGCCGGCGGCCAGCAGGAGCCGCAGGAGGGCCAGTGCCCGCGCCCCGCTCATGCGCGCGCCGTCACCGCGCGGAGGATCTGCCGCTGCGCCACCGCGAACACCACCAGCACCGGCACGCTGAGCATGACGTTGCCGGCCATCACGATGTGCCAGCGCACGCCGGTGCCCTGCTCGCGGAGGAGCGCGACGGCGAGCGGCAGGGTGCGCACGCTGTCGTCGGTGGTCATCACCAGCGGCCAGAAGTAGTCGCTGTAGTGGAAGACGAAGCTGAAGAGGAACAGCGAGGCCAGCGTGGGCCGGATCATCGGCGCCAGCAGCCCGTAGATGATGGTGAGCTCCCCGGCGCCGTCCATGCGGGCGGCCTCGATGATCTCGTCGGGCACCGAGAGCAGCGCCTGCCGCACCAGGAAGGTGCCCAGCGCGCTGGCGCCGAAGGGGAGCACCAGCGCGCCGAAGGTGTTCACCAGACCCGCCGCCCCGAGCATGGTGAACACCGGCACGAAGGTGACCTGCGCCGGGATGAGCAGGCACGCCAGCACCAGCGCGAAGGCGGCGCGCTTGCCCACGAAGTGGAGCTTGGCGAGCGCGTAGCCGGCCGGGAGCGCCAGCGCCATCTGGAGGAAGGCGATGGTGAGCGCCATCGCCAGGGTGTTGAGGAAGTAGCGGCCCACCGGCACCGACTCGAGCACCTCGCGGTAGGCGCCGAGCTGGAACGACGAGGGGAGCGGGTACGCCGGCGCGGCGATGATCTCGGGGAGGGTGCGCAGCGAGGTCAGCGTCATCCACGCGTAGGGGCCGAGCCAGAGCAGCGCCACCACCACCAGCACCAAGGTGGAGAGGGCGGCGCGGCCGCGGTGACCCCGCTCGATCACGCAGTCCCCTTTCGGGCGCCTGAGGCGCGCCGGAACGCCCAGAGCTGGAGGCCGGTCAGGCCGAGGAGCAGCGCGAAGAAGACCACGATGAGCGCGCTGGCGCGGCCCACCCGGAGGTTGACGAAGACGTCCTCGTAGATGGCATAGACGAAGATGGTGGTCGCCTTGACCGGGCCGCCCTGGGTCATCACTCGCACCACGTCGAAGGCCTGGAAGGAGAGGATCAGGCTGGTGGTGCCGACGAAGGCGGCGCTGGGGCGGAGCGTGGGCCAGGTGACGTGGAAGAAGCGCTGCCAGGGGCCGGCGCCGTCGAGCGCCGCCGCCTCGTGCAGCGAGCGAGGGACGTCCTGGAGGCCGGCGAGGAAGATGACCATGGAGTAGCCGGTGATCTTCCAGACGCTGACCAGGGCGAGCGTGGTGAGGGCGACGTCGGGGTCGCCGAGCCAGCTCCGGGTGGGCAGGTGGAGCTTGCGGAGGACCACCGTGAGCAGCCCGGCGTCGGCGTCGAGGATCCACATCCAGAGCAGCGCTACCGCCACCCACGAGACCACGTACGCGCTGAAGACGGAGGCGCGCACGAACGCATAGAGGCGGCCCGGCCGGTCGAGGGCCACGGCCAGCGCGAGGCCGAGCGTGACCGAGAGCGAGACGACCACGGCGCTGTAGCTGAGCGTGCGACCGACGGTGCCGGCCAGCTCGCCGCTGGAGATCAGCGAGCGGTAGTTGCGCAGGCCGACGTAGGTGGGCGGGGTGAGGAGATCCCAGGCGTAGAAGCTGTGGTGGAGCGCGAGGGCGAGCGGGTAGAGGAAGAAGAGGCCGAAGACCAGCGCCGTGGGGGCGAGCATCAGGTACGGGTGGAGCGGCGAGCGCGGCCTCATGGCTCCACCGCGACGCGACGCGCCTCGTCGAGCACCGCGCGGGCGGCCTTGCCGGTGAGCACGGCCTCCTCGAGGCGGGGCTGCACGGCCTCGCGCTCGATGCGGAAGAGATCCGGCGACCACGGCCAGGGCTCGGCGCAGGCGAGCTGGTCGAGCGCGATGCGGTCGCTGGGGTGATCCCGGTAGTAGCCGCTCGCCTCCAGCTCGGCGATCCCCGCGCGGGAGACCGGAATGTAGCCGGTGCGGGTGGCCCAGGCGTTGGCCTGCGCGGGGGCCATCATCCAGCGGAGGAAGGCGAACGCCGCCTCTTGCTCGAGGCGCGGGCGGCCCCTGGGCATCACGAACAGGGTGCCGCCGGTGGGCACCGAGGCGCGCACGCCGCGCGGGAGCCTGGCGGCGCCGACCGGGAACGGCGCGTTGTCCTCCAGGTAGCGAAGGAACGCCGTGGAGGTCCAGATCATCGCCGCGCGGCCGGAGAGGAAATCGGTGTTGGCGACCTGCCAGGCGTTGTAGTCGCGGCCGGGGGGCGGCTTCATGCTCCGGTCCTGGTGGACCATCGTCTGCCACAGCTCGAGGGCGCGCACGCCGCTCTCGCCGCCGAGCGTGGGCGCGCCGTCGGCGCCGATGAGCGAGCCGCCCGCCTGGCCGACCAGCGCGAGCCAGAACCACCAGTCGATCGGGCACTCGAAGCCCCAGCGCCCGTCGCGCGTGGTGGCGCGCGAGGCGACGAGGCGGAGCTCGTCCCAGGTGGTGGGCGGGGTGAGGCCGAGGTCCTGGAAGAGGGTCTTGTTGTAGTAGGCGATGGGGGTGGAGCGGTTGAAGGGCAAGGCGACCAGGGGACGCGCGTCGCCGCCCACGAAGCCGCGATCCTGGGCGAGCGCCGGGACGAGGTCGAGGCTGTCGCGACCCGCGCCGTCGAGAAACGGCTCCATCGGCTCGAGCACGCCGGCCTCGGCGAGGTAGGGGACGACCTCGCCGATGACGTGGGTGAGCGTGGGCCCGGCGTGGGCGGCCAGGGACGTGCGCAGCTTGGCGAGGGCCTCGAAGTAGTCGCCCTGGTAGGTGGCGTGGATGCGGAAGCGATCCTGCGCGGCGTGGAACTGCTCGACGAGGGCGAGCAGCACCTTGCGGTTGTTGCCGCCGTAGGCGAACCAGAGCGAGGCCTCGACGCGGCCGTCCGGCGCCCGCCGCGCGCAGCCGGCCGACCCCGACGGGGCCAGCGCCGCACCGATCGAGCCGGCGAGGGCGCGGAGGGCGTCGCGTCGAGGGAGGCGCTTCATTCGCAGGGGCGATCCGCGGCGACCGTACCGCCCGCCTCCCGCACGGGCAAGCGCGGGCTGGTCCGGTCGAGCGCGCCGCGGCGCCGGGAAACTTGGCCCGGCAGCCTCGCTCGACGGAGGCTCGCCCGCATGAGCCAAGGTCTCGAGGGCTGCGCCGTGTGCGGCGGCCAGGCGCCGCTGGGGTCGAGGATGAGCAAGGTCGTGGTGGAGGGTCGCGCGCTCGACCTGTGCCGCACCCACGCCGCCACCGTGGTGAGCGCGAGGCCCGCGACGTTCCACGACCTGCGCGAGCTGTTCATCGGCGTCGGGGTCGATCTCGGCGCCGGGGCGCCCGCGAGCGCGACCTCCGAGCGCCGCTCCCCCGTCGAGCGACGGGCTCCCGAGGATCGGCGCGTGTTTCCGCCCCGGCCCGAAGGCCGGCGTCTGGCCGACGGCGGGCGCCGCACGGGCGATCCGCTCGACTGACCGGTGGCGGGGCGCCCAGGAGAGCGGCACGAATTGCGCAAGCTGCTGCCCCAACGTGGGCAACTGTGCGATAGTACCGGCAGGTAGCTGTCGTGGACCATGTGCGTCGTGTCGTGATCGGGCTCGGATCCAACCTCGGGGATCGCCAGGCGAACCTCGACGCGGCGATCGCGCGGTTCCGATCGGATCGTGCCTTCCACGTGCTGCGACGCTCGCCCGTGTACGAGACAGCACCCGCCGGCGGGCCGCCCCAGGGCGACTATCTCAACGCCGCGCTGCTGGTGGTCACCGCCCTCCACGGACGCGCCATCCTCGATCGGGCGCTGGCCATCGAGCGCGACCTGGGCCGCGAACGCTCCGCCGAGACCCGCTGGGGGCCGCGCACGATCGATCTGGATCTGCTCTGGATCGAGGGCGAGTCGATCGAGGAGGAGGGCCTCGAGGTGCCCCACCCGCGACTCCCGGACCGCCCCTTCGCGGTGCGCCCGCTGCTCGACGTGGCCCCCGACGCGGTCGACTTCCGCACCGGGGTGGCGTTCGCGTCGCTCCCCGCCGCCACCGCCCCGATCACCCAGGTGGCTGAAGGCGGCCGATAGCCACGCACGAAACCCCACCGGGGGATCGAGGAACGAGGCCCGATCGCGGGGTCAGGGAAATGGGGCGAAGCCCCCCCGCGGGGTCGGGGCCTCTTGGCGAGACGGCGGGGCGGAGCCCCCATGTTGGCTACCGGCGCTCGATCGCCCACTCCACGGCCCGTCGCGCGCGCACGACGCCGGCGCCCTGGCGCTCCATGTCCAGGTTGGCGAGGGGCACGGCCGTGCCGACGAGGCCCTCGCGGAGATCCGCCGGGGTCAGCCGCGGGTTGGCCTCGAGCATCTGCGCGGCCACCGAGGCGATGATCGGCGACGCGAACGAGGTGCCGTCGACGTGCTGGTAGTCGGGGGAGATGTACTTGCTGCGGTTGATGCGGCCGGCGACGGCGTCGATGACGGACTGCACGCTGGCGCGCTCCTCGGGCGTGGCGACCTGGCGGGTCTCGGAGAAGCCGTACTCGGTGGACGCCTCCTCCAGCACGGAGAGGAGCTGGAAGAGCGGCGCCGCCTCGCGCGCGACGAGCGTGCCGGGGAGCATCGGGGCGGGCACCCAGATGGCCGGGGCGAGCAGATCGGGCTTGTGGACGCCGGGGTGCGGGGAGCCGTGGCTGGAGGGCCAGTGGGTGTGGCCAGAGAGGCTCTCGTCGCCGGCGTTCTTGTCGTCGGCGCCGCCGGCGGTGATGGCCTCGGGGCACGAGCCGGGGGCGCGCGGGACGGCGCCCGGCTCGTTGCCGGCCGCGGCGAAGACGGCGATGCCGGCGGCGACCACCTCGCGCACGGCGGCCTCCACGTCGGCCACGTCGGGGTCGTCGCTGCGCACGCCCAGGGACACGTTGAGGATGCGAATGCCGAGGTCGGGGAAGCGGAGCGGGAAGCGGATGGCGTGCGCCACGTGCTTGCCGAGGATCCGGCCGTCGTCGATGCTCGCCTTGATCAGCACCACGTCGGCCTCGGCCGCGAGCCCGCGGTAACGGCCGCCGGAGACCCAGCCGTTGCCAGCGGCGCAGCAGGCCGTCATCGTGCCGTGCCAGGTCCACGGTTGCGGGGTGAAGAACTCGTGCCGGATGGGGTCGGTGCGCGCCGCGTCGGCGTAGGCCTTGATGCGACGCCGGGGGCGCGTGAGATCGGGGTGCGGGTAGAAGCCCGAGTCGACGAACGCGATGCACACCCCGCGACCAGCGTACCGGGGGTGTGCCTGGAGGCGCTCGGGGAGGGAGAGGATCTGGGGGCGGGCCACGGCAGGGATGGTCGGGGAACGCTCTCGGGCGTTCCCCAGGATGATTACTGCATGAAGGCTGGCAGCTTGACCCCGAAAATACGCCGCGGCTCGGCTTTGTCGGGCTGAGCGGTCTCGGCGCTCGCCACCTTGGGCTCGGGCGGGAGAGGCGGCTGCCCGGGCGGCGGCCGGTAGCCTTGCTTGCGCCACGTCGCCAGCGCGATGGTCTCGTTGGCGTAGGGCTGGCTCATGCCGGGCTTGGGGCACTGGTCGCGGACCCAGTAGACGTCGTACGCCACCAGCTCGTCCTCGGGCCGCCCGGTGCGCAAGTGCCAGGCCTTGAGGTACTCCTGCAAGCCCTGGCGGTAGATCACGTTGCGATCGAGGCGGATGCGGTTGAAGTAGTCCTGCTGGATCTGCCCGAGGCCGAGGCCGTCCGAGCGGGTCAGATCGAGCTCCGGCTCCTTGCCGGTGAAGGGGTCGATGCGCCGCCCGTCGATGGTGCGCCCGTCCACCACCACGGTGCCGTCGTCGGTGATCGGGTTGGGGGCGAACATCCCCCAGCCCTGGTAGAGGCGCGGATAGCCGATGGTCGCCTGCATCACCCGCGGCATCGGCAGGTGGTCGCGGATGGCGGCGGGGATGGACTTGTTCTCGTTGACGGCCTGCCAGACGGCGCACACGGCGAAGTAGACGAGCACCGCCTCGCGACCGAAGGCGCGGTAGCGGCGGAGGGATCGAGCGAGCGGCGAGGGCTCGTGCGAGCCGCGCGCGCGGGCGTCGGGATCCGGGAGGGTGAGGCCGAAGAAGCGGGCGACGCCCTCCCGCCGCGTCGAGGCGAACGCGAAGAGCGGGCCCACGATCACGCGGAGCACCGGGAAGGCGTACTTCCCGCCCGGGAGCGCCTGGGCGATCTCGCGCAGCCCCGCCGAGCCGGTGAAGAGCGCGCCGCTCGCGTCGTCACGCGCGGCGAAGAGAGCCTGACGCGCCTCGTCCGCCGAGCTCTCCTCGAAGCGGAGGAGATCCATGCCGTTGAGCCGCGACAGGAGGCGCATCACCGCGAACGCGAGCGGCGAGCTCCGGTCGTAGACGACGGTGCGAGCGTGGGCGCGCCGGCGATAGAAGCCGTCGAGCAGGTCCCACTGCTCGCGCCCGAGGAGCGTGAACGACCAGCCGATCATGAACCAGGCGAAGGGCCCGAGGCGAAACATCAGCCCGAACAGCGTGTGCAGCGTCCACACGCCGAAGATGGCCAGCGTGCGGGTGAGGCGCTTGCCGAAGGGCCAGAGGATCCACGGCACCAGGAGCCCCTCGAGGCACATCACGCTCCAGGTGATCCCCCGCGTCGCCCACATGGGGAGGATGTTGCGGAAGAAGACCGCGACGCCGGTGACCATCCGGTTCAGGTAGAGGACGTAGTGGACCGTCTCGCCGGTGCGCCAGATCTCGCCGCTCTTGTTGATGACGTTGAAGAAGTAGACGACCGCCAGGTTGAGCACGACGAGGAAGACGGCGAGCGAGACGTAGTCGTCCGTGGCCCACGCCGGGAGGTAGCGCGCGTCGAGATCGGCCGGCGTCCGCTCCTGCCGCTCCCGGTAGGACCTCCGCAGGGCGTCGACGGAGAACCGCCGCTCGACCGGGAGGAAGCAGGCGTAGAGCGTCACCAGGTTGACGACGACGTACCCGCCGTTCTCGACCATCACCAGGCGGTTGTCGAGGCTGGTCACCACCACGAACGAGAGCACGGCGAAGAGGCGCGCGTGCCAGCCGACGAGCAGGCAGAGGTGGCAGAAGAGCGCGAGGGCGAAGGCGACGTGCACCTCTCCGAGGGTGGAGAAGGCGTGGTAGAGGCTGAAGTTGAAGCCGCTCGACGGCTTGAAGAGGTGCCAGTGGTTGGTGAGCACCCCGTCGTTCGAGTAGAAGACGCGCGCCGACGCCCAGTGGCGGAGGCAGTCGAGCGAGCAGAGCACGCCGACCATGATGCGGAAGAGGCCCGCCGTGCGCGGGTCCATCCGGCCGTAGTGCTCCCTCATCCAGGCGCCGCCAGCGCGCACCGCGCGCACCGCGCGGCGGGCGCGGCCCGGCCGAGGTGCTTGCGCAGCCGGCGCTTCTTGCTCCCCTTGCTCCACGGTGATGGCTCAGCGCTTGAGCATGTCGGGGCGCACCACCGGCAGCGTCTTGGTCGCGTTGAGCCGCCCCCCGCGTGACTGCGTGAACAGCTTCTCGCGCGCCGAGAGCGCCTCCGCCCGCGGCTGCCCGGGCGCGGGGATGGGCTGCTTCATCCAGTAGGCGTCCAGGCCGACGAGCTGGTTGTCACCCTGGGGGTCGTCCCAGGCGGGCCCGCCCTTGGCGATGTAGTCGCGGAAGGCGCGCTGGTAGTCGAACCAGTCGTGCTCGTGGATGCGCCACAGGTACTCGTTCCAGAGCTGGCCGAGGCCGGTGCCGCGCATGGCCCCCGGGTTCTGCTCGGGCTCCTTGCCGGTGAGCGGATCGACGCTGCGCCCACCGCGGGTCTGGGCGTCGATGACCATCACCTCGTCCTCGGCGGGGGGCGCGGCGAGCACGTCCCAGCGGGCCAGCATGCGCGGCCAGGCGGCCACCGCGGCGAGCCAGGCGGGCTGCGGGATCCGCCAGGGGAGGTCGTTGACGGCGGTGCTCTGCGCCAGCGCGGCGGCGAAGACCACCGCCACGGCGAGCTCGCGCCCGAGGCCGACGACGCCGCGACGGAGGCGGGTGGAGGGCGCCGGGGCGCGGACGGGGAGGGCGAGCGGGGCCTCGGCCGGGGCCCCAACCGGTGTGAGCGGCGCGTGATCGTCGATGCCGCAGGCCGCCTTGCCGAGAGCCACGCTGATCCGCTGCCGGCGCGCCGCGACGAAGTCGTAGAGGGCGCCGAGCCCCTGGACGATGCCGGGCAGCTTCATCGCCCAGGCGAGCAGCCAGCCGAGCGGCAGGGCTTGCACCACCTCGGCGACGGCGCGGGCGCGGGTGTGGACGTGGCCGTCGGGGTCGATCACGACCACCGTGCCGGCCACGAGCTCGGCGGTGACGGCGGCAGGCAGCTCGCGACGCGCGACGCTGCCGGTGAGGGAGCGGGCGTTGAGCCCGTCGAGATCGTCGTTGCCCTGGAAGGTCAGGTTGCCGCGCAGGTCGAGGCGTTTCAGCAAGCGGCTGAGCATCAGGCAGACGCCGCAGTCCACGTCGTAGATGACGGTGCGGGCGCGGCGGGCGCGCGGGTGCTCCTCGAGCCGGTCCCAGGAGCCCGGGGGGACGAGCAGCGCGGCGGAGGCCGCGAGCGTCCAGCCGAGGGGGCCGAACGCGAAGAAGACGCCGAGCGTGAGGCCGGTGAAGAGGACGAGCGCCACGGCGAGGCCGCGGGTGAGCCGCCAGGCGAAGGGGAGGAAGATCAGCGCCGGGATGGCCAGCTCGGAGAGCCGGAAGGCGCGCGACCAGGCCGCCAGGGCCACCGGGCCGAGGACGTCGCGGGCCGAGGCGCCCGCGGCGCTCACCCAGCGCTCGGCGTTGAGCGCGTAGTAGAACGCCGTGCCGTCGCTCCAGGCGGCGCCCTTCTGCTGGAGCGCCATCGCCAGGTAGATGACGGCGATCTGCGCGAGCGTCGCGAACGCGGCCATCGAGGTGGGCGTCCAGCCCGGCGCGCGCTCCGCGTCGAGGGCCCCCTGATCGAGGCGGCGGCGGTCGTTGAGCGCGCGCGCGTCCTTCTCGTCGTGGGCCTCGAGCGACGCGCGGAGGCTGTCCAGCGAGAAGCGGCTCCCCAGCGGGAGGAAGGCGGTGAAGCCGAGGAGCGCGATGGTCGCGTAGCTGCCCGCGCCCTCCAGGAGGATGTTGCGCGCGTCGAGGCTGACCACGCAGGCGAGGGAGACCACGTGGAACACGCGGGTGCGCCAGCCGAGGAAGAAGCAGACGTAGAAGAAGAGCATGAACGAGAACGCGGTCTCGCTCTCGCCCACCGAGGAGAACGCGTGGAGCACGCTCCACACGTGGCCGGTGTCACGCAGGTTGAAGAGGTGGTTGTGGTTCGGCAGGACCCCGTCGTTCGTGTAGAACTCCTTGAGGTAGCGCCAGCGGCGGAAGAGGTCGTAGAAGAGCACCAGGCCCATCGCCAGGCGGAAGAGCCCGAGCGAGCGCGCGTCGATGCGGAGCCAGTGATCGCGGAGCGCTTTCGGCAAGTTCATCTCGGTCCGGTCCAAGCTAGGTCGGGCACGCTGTTGGACGTGCCCCAGGATCAGTCGCGGAACGTTCTCGGGCGTTCACCGGGCGCGGTCCCCGGGAGGCGTCGGGGAGATCTCAGTCCTCGACGCGGAAGTGGTAGTCGCCCTCGCGCTCGAGCGAGGGGAGCGTGGGCTTGCGGAGGAGCAGGCTCCGCACGGCCCAGAGGTCGCCGAAGACGCGGTAGCGGAGGGCCGTCTGGTCGAGGTAGTCGACGCCCGCCGAGCCGCCGGTGCCGGTGCGCCGGCCGATGACCCGCTCGACCATGCGGGCGTGGCGCTGGCGCCAGACGACCATCGACTGCTCGAGCTCGATCACGCCGTCGACCAGCTCGCGCGGCCAGGCCAGGCGGGGCAGCTCGCGGTAGCTCTCCACGAAGACGATGCCGGCGCGGACCCGCCGGCGGAAGGCGCGGGTCTCGGCGTCGGCCTCTGGATCGTCCTCGGCCATCAGGAACTGCTCGGAGAAGCCGACCTCCTTCTCGTAGCGGGCGCGGAGGCGCTCGACGTCCTCGGGGCTGAGCGCCTGCTGCTCGGCGAGGCGGGTGCGCTCGCGGATCTCCGAGCGGTGCGCCGCGACGATGCGCCGGAGGAAGGCGTCGGACGACTCCTGGGTGTTGGGGCCGTCGATGGGCGTGCGCGCGAGCCACTCGTAGATCACGTGCTTGAGGCTGGGACCGCCCCGGTCGCGCGCCTCCACCCGGCGGGTGGCCGGCGACGGCTTGCCGTCGGCGCCCTTGAGGGCCTCGCGGTAGCTGCCCTCGCGGCCGAGGGGGATGCGCACGGCGTCGTCGAGGCCGAGGAGGATCTCGATCTCGCGGAGCTGGGCCGACTGGAAGCCGCTCGCCGGGATGAGCCGATCGCGGAACTCCAGGTAGTCGCGGGTGGTGAGCGTCTCCATCACCCGGAAGTGCTGGATGGCCTGCTCGAAGATGGCCACGACGCGGCGGAAGGATCGCACCGCGGAGGCGAGCTGGAGGTCCGGCACCGGGTTCTGCCGGAGGAGATCGCGCGCGGTGGAGAGCTCGCGGAGGATCAGCTTGAACCAGAGCTCGTAGATCTGATGGACGACGATGAAGAGCGTCTCGTCGTCGGAGATCTTGGACTCGTCGCCGTCGAAGCCGCCCTGGAGCCCGAGCAGCTCCTCGACCTTGATGTATTCCCAGTAGTTCATCGGTGCGCTCGCGGGCTGGGCCTCCCGGGGTTGAAAGGCGGGCCGAGTCTACTTCCCGCGGGGGAAAAGAGAAGCGGCGAAGGCCGCTTCTTGCGGGAGTTCCGTTGCGTGATCCGGTGGGAACGACGGGGAGAGCGATGAAGAGCGAGCGGCCGCACGCCGCCGTCGTTCAGGCGCCCGGGGGCCAGACGTGGGTGCCCTGCTCGTCGAGCAGCACCTCTTCCAGGTAGAGGCCCTCTCCGGGGGCGGTGATGCCGGCGTCCTCGCGATCGCGCGAGGCGAGCGCGCGAGCGACCGCGCCCTCGGGGAGGCGGCCGCGCGCCACGTCGGCGAGCGTGCCCACCAGGATGCGCACCATGTTGTGGAGGAAGGCGTCGCCCTCGATGGTGACGTGGAGCAGGCGCGCGTCGAGGGGATCCTCGACCAGCGCGATGGCGCGCACGGTGCGCACGGTGTTGGTGCGCGCGTCGGCGCTGGAGCGAAACGCGGCGAAGTCGTGCGTGCCCAGCGCGGCCTGGGCCTCGCGCCGGGCGCGCCCCACGGCCTCGGCGTCGGCGAAGCTCTGCGAGCGCCAGGCGCGGCCCTCGAGGAAGGGATCGCGGACCGGGTCGCGGAGGATCACGTAGCGGTAGCGCTTGCCGTGGCTGGTGAAGCGGGGAGAGAAGCCGGCCGGGACGATGGAGGCGCGGCGCACCGCGATCTGGTCGGGCAGGTGGCGGGTGACCGCGAGCACCCAGCCCTTGGGCGGGATGTCGGCCGCGCTGTCGAACGCGACGCGCTGGCCGCGCGCGTGGACGCCGGAGTCGGTGCGGCTCGCGCCGCGGATGTGGCGCACGGCCGGGTCGACGGCCTGGAGCGCGCCGAGCAGCTCGCCCGTGATGGTGCGCTGCCCGGGCTGGGGCGCGAAGCCCGCGAAGAGACCGCCGTCGTAGGCGACGGTGAGCAGGATCCCGCGTCGCTCGGCCGGCGCCGCGAGGGGCTCCGCCGCGGGACGGCCCTCAGTCGCTTCCCGCGTCACCGCCGCCTGATCCTCCGCCGTTGGAGGGGCCGCCGCCGTAGCCGTAGAGGCAGTCGGCGAGATCGCTGCCGGTGAGCGCGCCGCCGTCGGCGTCGACGCAGCAGGCAGCGGGCGGACCCAGCGGGCAGGTGGCGAACCCTTCGCAGCCACCATCCACGATCTGGATGCCATCCTGGCTCACGTTCTCGGTGCAGACCGGGGTCCACGTGGTCGAGGACGTGCACGCGCCGGTCGCGCTGATCATCACCGCGGCGGCGCCGGCGAGCATGGTCAGCAGGAGCGAGGAGGCGGACGTACGCATGGGGCTCCTATTGCTTGATCGCGAACGCGATGGGGATGTTCACGGTGACGCAGCCGCCCGAGGGCGCGGGGAAGGTCTGGCCGCGGAACCGGCCGAGGACGCAGCTCGCGATCTCGTTGGAGTGGACCGAGTCGTTGGCGAGAGAGGCGCTGCACACCTGGCCGCTGGGCCCGACCTGCACGCTCACCGTCAGGCTACCCGAGACCTCGGAGGTGCGCAGCGCGCGGTTGTAGCAGCCCTGCGCCGAGCGGGCGCGCCCGGTCAGCGCCGAGCTCAGCGCCGACGTCGCCTGACCCGCGCAGTTGCCGCCACAGGGCCCCGCGCCGGCCGTTGCGACGACGCCGCCGTTGCTCTTCGGAGCCACCTTGCCGGCGTCGGCGCCGGCGTCGCCGTCGTCGTCGAGCTTGGGTGGGGGCGGCGGCGCGAAGAGGGTCACCGGGGCCTCGGGCTTGGCAGAGACGGTCGCCGTGGCGGAGGCCACCTGCGGGGTCGCCGGCGGCGCGCTGCAGCGCTTCCACGAGAAGAGCGCCACCGCGGCGCCGACGAGCACGACGGCTCCGGCGAGGTAGAGGCCGCCGCCGGAGGAGTCACCGGGGATCTTCTCGGAGGGCGGGGGCTGCGAGGGTACGGGCACGAGGGAGACCTCTCAGGGATTCCGAAGGATGACGCGGTGCAGTTTACTGGCCCGATCCGGGCGCAGGGGAGGAAATGACCCGTCGGGGAACGCTCTCGGGCGTTCCCCAGGATGACCTCCCCGCCGCTGGCGGAGCGTAGCCCATCCTACCCGGGCTCGTCGCAGTCGTAGATCGTCACCGTGGTGTCACCGTAGGCGCGGCTCGGCCGCGGGCTGAGGCCGGCGATCTCGGGCGCCGGATCGCGCGAGGCGTGCTCGACGATGAGCCGCGCCTCCGGGGCGAGCGCGCCGCGCAGGACCTTGAGGGCGACGGGCACCTCGGCGAGCGCGGCGTAGGGCGGATCGGCAAAGATCAGGTCGAAGGGCCCGCTCAGCGTGGACGCGGCGCGGGCCACCGGCAGCGCCAGGACGCGCGCCGAGCGGGTGAGATCGAGGACGCTCAGGTTCTCGCGGAGGGCGGCCAGAGCCGGCCGGGCGCTCTCGACGAAGGTGGCGTGGGCCGCGCCCCGGGAGAGCGCCTCGATGCCGAGGGCGCCGGTGCCCGCATAGAGGTCGAGCGTGCGCGCCCCGCTCACGTCCCCCAGGGCCGAGAACAGCGCCTCGCGCACCCGGTCGCTGGTGGGCCGGGTGTCGAGGCCGCGCGGTGCGGTGAGCTTTCGGCCGCCCAGGCGACCGGCGATCACCCTCACCAGGTGTAGGAGAGGTCGACCTTGTTGAGGCCGGGCCCGAGCTGTGGGTTGACCATGAACCCGGTCCGCGGCGCCGCCGACTTGCCGCTGGTGGCGATGAGGAAGATGCCCACGCCGCCCGCGATCGCCGCGAGCGGGAAGGAGACGATCTGCAGCGTCTGGAAGGTCTTGCCCTTGCTGCAGGCGCTGCTGAGGCTGGCCGCGCTGACGCCGGAGTTCATCGGGTCCACGAAGCCGCTGCTGCACACGTCCGCCGACGCCGGCTGCCCGGTGCGGACCTGGGTGACGGTGCCCTGCACGCTGTTGACCTGCGCCGCCGACGCGACGCCGACGATGCCGAACACGGCCCCCACGCCGAGGGCGCTGAAGCCGGCGATGCGCTTGCCGTTGAGGGGCGTGCGGTCGCCCTGCGCGATCATGGTCACGCTGACCTCGGTGGGGGCGCCCGTGGGCTTGACCGTCACCTGGCTCTCCATGTCGGCGTAGCCGACCGCCTTGACGGTGACCTTGTGGGGCCCCGACGGCACCATGAAGGTGCCCTCGCCGCCCTTGAGCGCGCCGAGGGGCTGCCCGTCCACGAAGACCTGGCCCGCCACGCTGCCCACGTGGACGTGGATGCCGCCCTTGGGGGGGCCGCCGGTGAGCTGGGTGATGGCCTCGCCGGCGATCCGCTTGAGGGCGTCGTCGTTGGCCTCGGTGAGGTTGGAGGTGTAGTCGAGCTTCCAGCTCGAGGTGCCCTTGCCGCGCACCCAGAGGTGCACGTCGCCGGAGATCGCGGTGCCCTTCTTCTTGATCGTCCCCCACACGTAGCGATCGCTCTTGATCTGATCGGCGATGCGCGACTGGCAGTTGGCGTCGGGCGGCTCGGAGCACTTGAGGCTGAGCGTGAGCACCTCGAGCGAGTAGTCGCCGACGGCGAGCGACCAGCCCGGCATGGCCCGGACCGCGACGCGGAGCGCCTTGGTGAGCGCCTCGGCCTGGTCGTCGGCGTCGTTGGTCTGGATCGTGATCACGTTGATCGGCAACGTTTCGGGGCCTGGCTCGGCAGCCAGCGCCGAGCCGGAGCCGGCCGCGAGCACTGCCGCTGCCGCTGCTGCGAGGGCTCGTCGAGGTACGCGCATCGTCTTCTCCCGCATCGGTGTGGCCATCTTCTGGCGCACCACGTTAGCCTCCCCGGCGCGATCTCTGCAATCTTCGGTGCGCGGATCGCCTCTGGAGCGCCGCCGGACCGCTGATCCGTTCAGTCACCCGATCTCGACCTTGCTCCACATGTCCCGGCGCATCCGCTCCTTCTGCCGATCGGTCCGGGTGACCAGGCGCGCCGCTCCCCAGGCGGCGAGGAGCTGCCCCTCTTGCCCGAGCCCGGGCAGGACGCTGCGGCCGACGAGCAGCGTGCGCTCGATCGGCCCCCGGATGGGCTCCCCGGCGAGGCCGAGGTACCCGGGCGGGTCCACCTCGAGCTGCCGGACCATCGGCTCGGCAGTGGACGACGCCCCCCGGAGCGCCGCCCGCTCCACGCTGCGCCGTACGCCGTTCTCGTAGACCCAGGCCGGCAGGCCGTCGTGGACCGAGTCGACCACGACGAGGTGCCGCTCCAGGAAGGGCAGCTCGGCCGCGACCACCGCGAGCACCGCCTGGCGCGCGTCGTGGAGCCCGATGGGTCCCCGATCGGGCAGCAGCATCTCCGCGACCAGCAGCTCCTCGTCGTCGCTGGCGCCGCGTCCCACCCGCTGCAGGTGCACCATCGGCCGCTGCGCCGGCGGCACGCTGCGACCGGAAGCGGGGGCGAGCCCGCCGCGCGGCCGCTGCCCCGGCCAGTCGCCGGGGAGCAGGAAGGCGTGGGGACCGAGCGGCTCCGGCAGGCCCTCCCGTCGCACCACCAGCGAGACCACGAAGCGCCCGACCGACGAGGTGATGCGCGGCCACTCCCGCTGCGCCCGCTTGTGGATGCCCTCGCCGCCGGCGAGGAGCGCCAGCGTCTCGCCGTCGCTGTCGGCGAGGACGAAGCTCGCCCCGGTGGGCAGCTCGTCGCCGTCGATCATCACGCCCGCGGAGGCGCCCCGGCGCAGGTGCAGCGCGGCGGCGCGATCGTCGAAGAGGCAGCGGCCGCCGTAGGCGTCGATGCGGTCGACGAGGAACTCCTCCAGCTCCTCCTCGCCGCGCGGCAGCGTGTACACCCCGCGGGTCCAGGCGCCGTGCAGGCGGGCGACCGCGAAGGGCGGCGGCAACGACGAGAGATCCGCGGCGAACAGCACCGACGCGGTCACGATCTGCCGGAAGGCGTGCCCGCGCGGGAACTCGGAGAGCAGGTCCGCGTCGGGCTCGGCCCGGATGTGAGGGAGGAGCGCGGCGTAGCGGTTGGTCTCCCGCCGCTCCCAGAAGGTGCCCGGCGGCCAGACCGCGTCGTGCTCGAACGCCTCGTCGGCGGCCCCGTTGACGCGCCCCAGCTCGCCGTAGAGATCGTCGACGAGGCGGCGCAGCTCGGGGTACTCGCGGTCGATCTCGCGCCCCAGCAGCGCCATGTCGGGCGGCACCTCGAGGCGCCGGCGCGGCGCCAGGACCTGCATCATCGGCGAGGCCGCCTCGATCCGTCGCTTCCACGTCTGCGACTGGGCGAGCTCGACCACCACCTTGCGCCAGGTGGGCGTGGTCGCCGCCAGCAGCGTGAACCCGCGCCGCAGCAGCGTCCGCTTGTCGAGCCGGTAGCTCGCCGCGCGCTCGCCCTGGCCGAGGACCAGCACGGTGAAGTCGCGCCGGGCGAGGAGCGCGGCCGCGGTGAGCGCGCCGATGGAGCGGCCCAGGACGATGACGTCGAAGTGCTTGGTGGTCACGGCTCGGATCCCAGGCCGAACCAGGTGCGCTCGCCGTGGACGCGCACGGTGGCGCGGCTACCGGGCGAGGCGGGCGGGACCACCTCGAGCTTGCCGGCGGCGATCCACGCGAGCGCGCGCACCAGGAGCTCGTGCTCGCGCGGGAGGATGCGCGCCGCGAGCGCGTCGCGGTCGTCGCCGTCGAGGATGGGCACCGCCGCCTGCGCGATCACCGGGCCGGTGTCGGTGCCGGCGTCGACCAGGTGCACCGTGCACCCGGTGACCCGCGCGCCGTACGCGAGCGCCTGCGCCTGAGCGTCCACGCCGGGGAAGGCGGGGAGGAGCGCGGGGTGGATGTTGACGACGCGATCGGGGAAGGCGTCGAGGAACACCGGCGTGAGCAGGCGCATGAAGCCGGCGAGGACGACCACCGAGACCGCCGCGTCACGCAGCGCGGCGACCAGGGCGGCGTCGAAGGCGGCGCGATCGGGGTAGGCGCCGTGAGGGATGACGCGGGTGGGAATCCCGGCGGCCGCGGCCCGAGCGAGGCCGGCGGCGTCCGGCTTGTTGGAGACCACCAGCGCGACGCGCGCCGGGAGCGCCCCGTCGTCGATGGCCGAGAGGATGGCGGCGAGGTTGGAGCCGCGGCCGGAGATGAGGACGCCGAGGTTCATGAGCGGCTCACCCCTCGAAGCGCACCCGCGCTTCGTACGGGACGTCGCCGACGTCGATCACCTCGCCGAGCACCCACGCCTCCTCGCCGGCGGCGCGCAGGGCCTCGAGCGCCCTCGCGGCGCCCTCCTTCGCCACCACCGCCGTGAGGCCGACGCCGAGGTTGAAGGTCTTGCGCATCTCGTCCTCGTCGACCGGCCCGCCCGCGGCGATGACCCCGAAGATGGTCGGCCGCTGGTACGACGCCAGCGAGAGGCGCGCCCCGAGCCCGTCCGGGAGCACGCGCGGGAGGTTGCCCCCCAGGCCCCCGCCGGTGATGTGGCAGAGGCCGTGCAGCGCGGTCCCGCCCAGATCGAGCAGGGCTCGCACCGCCTTGGCGTAGATCCGGGTGGGCACCAGCAGCGCCTCGCCCACCGTGGTGCCCAGCGCGGGCAGGCGGTCGGTCATCGAGAGCTTCATCTCCCCCTCGAGGACGCGGCGGGCCAGCGAGTAGCCGTTGGAGTGCAGCCCGCTCGACGCCACGCCGAGGACCACGTCGCCCGCGCGCGCCTGCTTGCCGTCCAGCATCCTGGCGCGCTCGACCACGCCCACCGCGAAGCCGGCGAGGTCGTACTCGCCCGGCGCGTACATGCCCGGCAGCTCCGCGGTCTCGCCGCCGAGGAGGGCGCAGCCGGCGAGCTTGCAGCCCTCGGCGATGCCGCGCACCACCGCCTCGCCCACGTCGAGGTCGAGCTTGCCGGTGGCGAAGTAGTCGAGGAAAAAGAGCGGCCGCGCGCCCACCGTGAGCACGTCGTTCACGCACATCGCGACGAGGTCGATGCCCACCGTGTCGTGGACGCCGGTGGCGAACGCCACCTTGAGCTTGGTGCCGACCCCGTCGGTCCCGCTCACCAGCACCGGAGACGCGAGGCCCTCCGGCACCGCGCAGAGGCCGGCGAAGCCACCGACGTCGGCGATGACCTCGGGGATGCGGGTCGGCTTGGCCAGGCGGGCGATGCGATCGACGAGGGCGTCCCCGGCGTCGATGTCGACCCCGGCCTGGCGGTAGGTGATGGCCATGCCGCGGTCTGTCATGACCGCCCGGAAAAGGGAAGGTGCCCCGGGCGAGGACCGAGCTATGCCTCCGTTGCCGGCGCCAGCTCCACCCGCCCCAGCTCCTCGTTGGTGCCGGCGATGACCACCTCGATGGGCTCGCCCACCGCGTAGCGGCGCGCCTCGCTGGCCGCGGCGTAGCCGCCGGCCTCCATGTGGTAGGGGCCGTCCGGCAGCGCGTCCATCGCCACCGTCCCCGTCGCGCCCGTCCCCTTGAGCTGGACCACCAGGCCGAAGGGCTTGACCGCCACCACGTTGCCGGAGACGTGCTCGCCCACCCGGGAAGCGAACCAGCGCGCCACCACCATGCGGTGGCGCTCGGCCTCGGCCTTGGTGGCCCGGTAGGCGAGGCGGTTGAGCTCCTGCGCGAGGGCCTCGATGGCGGGATCGCCGGCGATCAGGGACCGATCGCCCCCCAGGTACCGCTTGATGATGCGGTGGACGGCGAGGTCCGAGTAGCGGCGGATCGGCGAGGTGAAGTGCAGGTAGAGCGGCGCGGCCAGCCCGAAGTGCGGGGTCGGCTCGACGGTGTAGCGGGCCGGCCCGAGCGTCTTGCCGAGCACGGTGCGCATCGTCGGCTCGATGGCGGTGCCGCGGAACTGCGCCTCGAACGCCGCGAGGCCGCGCGGGCTGAGCACGGGGCCGAAGCCGGTCTCGACGCCGAGGTTGTGGGCGAACTGCGAGAGCATCTCCACCCGGTCGGGGCTGGGCTGGTCATGGACGCGGAACACGCCGGGCAGGCCGCGGGTGCACAGCCACTCGGCGACGGCCTCGTTGGCGGCGACCATGAGGCGCTCGACCAGGCGGTGCGCCTCGTTCTCGCCGCGGGGCTCGATGCCGGTGGGCTCGCGCGTGGCCGGGTCGAAGGAGACGTACGCCTCGTCCCGGCCGAGATCGACGCCGCCGCGCGCGGCCCGCACCGCCGAGAGCCGCGCCGCCGCGGTGCGCAGCCAGCGCATGGTGGGCACGACGGCGGCGGGGACGCCGCTGGAGGCGCCGGTGGCGAAGAGCTCGGCGACGGCGTCGTAGGTGAGCCGCGCGTGGGAGCGGATCAGGCTGGCGTACAGATCGATGGCGGTGACCCGGCCCTCGGGATCGATGCGCAGCTCGGCGGTGATGGCGGGCCGCTCGCGCCCCTCGTGGAGGCTGGCGGCGTCGCTGGAGAGGAGCTCCGGGAGCATCGGGATGACGCGGCCGGCCAGGTACACGCTGGTCCCGCGGAGCCGGGCCTCGACGTCGGCCGGGGATCCCTCGGGGACGAAGGCGTCGACGTCGGAGATGGACACGAGCACCCGCAGCGCGCCGTCCGCGCCGGCGGGGATGACCGAGAGCGCGTCGTCGATGTCGGTCGTGGTCGCGGCGTCGATGGTCACCGTCGGCACGTCGCGCAGATCGCGGCGGCCGCCGGGGAGGCCGAGGGCGGGGGCGAGGGCCGCTGCGCGGGCCGCCTCGAGCGCGATGGTCGGGAAGATGGAGCGGATGCCGTGGCGCACCACGCAGCGCTCCAGGCCGAGATCGGCGCCGGCGGCGACGGCGCGCAGGGGCACCACCTCGCCGCCGCGGATGGCGGCGACCATGAACGCGCCCTCCTCGAGGCCCTCGGCCGAGCCCTCGGCGAAGGGCCAGTCGGTGTTGGCGACGATGCGATCGACCTTGAGGTGGCGGCGGCGACCGCGGGTGGTCACCGAGCCGAACAGCTCGGTGCGCTCGCGCTCGACGAGGGCGAGGGCGCTGGCGGTGAAGCGTCCTCCCTCGGAGCTGGTCACCACCGCGCTGACCAGGTCCCCATCGAGGAAGGGGTTGAGGTCCGGCGGGGTGACGAACGCGACCCACTCGCCCTCCGGTCCCTCCAGGTTGAGGAAGCCGAAGCCGCGCGGGTTGAGGGAAATCCGGCCGGTCTGGCGAGCGGTGCTCTCGTTCATGGCCCGCGCAAGGTACTCCAATCCCTTGCCCCGAGGAGGCCCTCGTGCTCGCCTCCCTCCGTGCAAACGGCCAGCGCCCCCGTGGTCCTCGTCTCCGCCGCCGTGATCCTCGAGGCCGGACGGGTGCTGCTCACCCAGCGGAAGAGCGGGACCCACCTGGCGGGCGCGTGGGAGTTTCCCGGGGGAAAGGTCGAGCCGGACGAGGACCCGCGGGACACGCTCGTCCGGGAGCTCGCCGAGGAGATCGGCGTCACCGCGACCGCGGGCGAGATCGTCGAGGCGACCTTCCACCGTTACCCCTCGAAGAGCGTGCTCCTCCTCTTCTACGAAGCGCGCCTCTCGCCTGGCTCCCCGGAGCCGCGCGCCCTCGAGGTCGCCGCGGTGCGGTGGGCCCGGGCGAGCGAGCTCCTGGACGAGCTGTTCCCGCCTGCCGACCTGCCGGTGCTGGCCAAGGTGCGGGCGCGGCTACTCTCGTGGGAGGTCTCGTGGGAAGGCTCGGGGGAGGTCTCGTCAGCGGCCCGCGCCGAGCCGCCGCGGTGAGAACGCCGCGACGTCGTGCCCGGGAGTCTCCCCGAGCAGCAGCGAAGCGATGATCTCCCCGGTCACCGGCGCGAGCAGCACCCCGTTGCGGAAGTGCCCGGTGGCGACCAGCAGGCCGGCGATGTCCGTCGCTCCGATGAGGGGTAGCTCGTCCCACGTGTACGGTCGAAAGCCCGCCCATGCCCGCGTCACGGTGGCGCCCGCCAGCTCCGGGACCAGGCGGATCGCGCCTGCGAGCAGGTCGCGCACCGCCGCCGCCGTCGCTCCCCGACGATGGCCGGCGAGCTCCACCGTCGACCCAACGAGGATCCGCCCGTCGTCGCGCGGGGAGAGGTACGCGTGCGCCCCCTCGATCACGCCGCGGAGGATCTGGCGCTCCACCGAGAGCTCGACGATCTGCCCGCGCGCTGGCTCGACACTGCCAGGAGGCAGGGCGGCGCCCTCGACCAGGGAGGACCAGCTCCCGGCGGCGACCACCACGGCCGAAGCCGCGAGCGTGCTCCCGTCGACCAGCCCCACGCCCCAGGCGCGGCCGTCGCGCACGAGGACGCGCCGCACCTCCGCTCCCGTGCGCAGCTCGGCCCCCGCGGGCTCGATCGCAGCGCGCAGGGCGGTGAGGAGCGCCGGCGGATCGATGCGCGGATCGTCCGGAAAGCGAAGGGCGCCGACCACCTCCTGGCTGAGCGCCGGCTCGAGCGCGCGCGTGGCCGCGGCGTCGAGGCGGTCGACCCGCAGACCCGCCGCCGGTTGCCAGGAGGTCTCGGCGACGAACCTGGCGAGCTCGCTCTCGTCGAACGCCGGCCTCAGTACGCCCGACGCCCGGAGCTCGACGTCGATCCCGGTCAGCTCGCGCAGGTTAGCGGCGAACGCCGGGTAGAGGGCGCGCCCGGCGATGCAGAGGCGGGCCAGGGGGCCGTCCGCGAGCGTGGCGATCTGCGCGGAGACGATCCCCGCCGCTGCCCAGGAAGACGCGCCGGTCTCTCCCGGAGCCTCGACCCGAGCGCTCCCGCGCTCGAGCACGATCGCTCCCACGCCGCGGCGCGCGAGCGTCAGGGCCGTGGCGCAGCCGATGACTCCGCCGCCGATCACCAGGACCGTGTTCACGCTCGGTGTCCTAGCACGCGAGCCGAGGGCGTTCCCCAGGATGCGTTCCTCGGGATGACCGCCCCCCTTACTCGTCGCTCTCTTCTTCTTCCGTCTCGGTGGCGGCCACGGCAGCGCCCTTGGCGCCCTTTTTCCCGGTATTGCGGGCGATCGCCTCCCGGGTGCCCTTGCCCACGGCCTGCGGGTTGCCGCCGGGGAAGGCAGCCGTGCCCGCCGCGCTCACGCCCAGTCGCCGCGCCTCGGGATCGGTCTTCGGGGTCGGCGGGGCCGTGACCGGGCGCGGGGCGCGCAGGCGATCACGGAGGCCGGCCTGGGTGAAGATCTCGACGTCGCCGAGGATCTTGGTCTTGTTGGCCAGGCGCCTCCAGCCGCGGATGCCGCTGAGCTTTTCCCAGAAGCCCGGGGCGGAGACGCAGCCGTCCGGGCCCTTGATCCACACGGTGTAGTTGCCGATGCCGGTCCCCGCGAACTCTTCGCGGCAGACGGCGATGCCGAGCTCGGCGGCGACGTCGCTGATTTTGCGGCCGGCGGCCACCTCGACGGTGCGGTTCTCGTTGACGAAGGTGACCTTGGGCATGACCGGCCGCGGAGGGTGGGACGAGGCGCGTTTCGCGTCAAGCGCGATGCGTGTTCTCTTCATTTTGGGAACGCCCGGGAGCGT
>Ga0302267_10002015_pt1 | contig 25097 bp, 22 predicted proteins | sample III_Bog_E1_3_FD_194555 | JGI IMG/M metagenome (GOLD analysis project Ga0302267, IMG submission 194555) | Peat permafrost microbial communities from Stordalen Mire near Abisko, Sweden - III_Bog_E1_3 | ecosystem: Environmental > Terrestrial > Soil > Wetlands > Peat | place: Sweden: Abisko...
GTGGTCAAACCCGCTCGATGATGGTGGCGATGCCCATGCCGCCGCCGATGCAGAGCGTGATCAGCGCGGTGGCCTTGCCCGTCCGCTCCAGCTCGTCGAGGGCGGTCCCGATCAGGCAGGCGCCGGTGGCGCCGAGCGGGTGGCCGAGCGCGATCGCGCCGCCGTTGACGTTGATGCGCGCTGGGTCGATGCCGAGCTTGCGCGCCGTCTGGAGCGGCACGGTGGCGAAGGCCTCGTTGATCTCCCAGAGGTCGATGTCGGAGACGGCCATCCCCGCCTTCTTCAGCGCCTTGGCCGAAGCGGGCGCGGGCGCGGTGAGCATGATCACCGGCTCGGCGCCGGCGGTCGCGGTCGCTCGCACGCGGGCGCGCACCTTGAGGCCGTGCGCCTTGGCGTAGTCGCCGGAGGCGAGCGCCAGGGCGGCGGCGCCGTCGACGATGCCGCTGGAGTTGCCGGCGGTGTGGACGTGGTGGATCTCCTTCACGTCGGGGTAGCGCTTGAGGGCGATGGGATCGAGCGCGGCGCCCATCCCGGCGAAGGCGGCCTCGAGCTTGGCGAGCGCCTCGATGGTGGCGCCGGCGCGGGGGTGCTCGTCCTTGTCGAGGAGGGGCTTGCCCTCGAGATCGACGACGGTGAACAGGCTCTTGGCGAAGCGGTTCTCCTTGATCGCCTGCTCGGCCTTGTGCTGGCTGTGGAGGGCGAAGGCGTCGCAGTCGGCGCGGGTGAAGCCCTCGATGGTGGCGATGAGGTCGGCCGAGATGCCCTGCGGCACCTGGGTGAGCTTCTGCCGCAGGTGCATGTTGTTGCCGTCGATGCCGCCCCCGTCGGAGCCCATCGGCACGCGCGACATGCTCTCGACGCCGCCGGCGACGACCAGCTCCTGCTGGCCGGACATCACGCCCATGGCCGCGAAGTTGAACGCCTGGGCGCCCGAGCCGCAGAAGCGGTTCAGGGTCACGCCCGTGGCGGTGTCGGGCCAGCCGGCGGTGAGCACGGCGTTGCGGCCCACGTTGGCGCCCTGCTCGCCGACCTCGCTGACGCAGCCGACGACGACGTCTTCGACGTCCTCCGTGCGCAGGCCGGTACGGCGGGCGAGCTGGTTCAGGACCTGGGCGAGCAGCTCCTGGGGGTGCATGCTCGAAAGAGCGCCCTTGCCGGCCTTGCCGCGGCCGCGCGGGGTCCGGACCGCATCGAGGATGAAGACGTCACGCATGGGGGATACCTCGCTTTCCAGGGCGGGTGTTTAGCATACGAAGCGCTCCCCGGGTTGCGCTATGCTCCGCGCCGATGGCTGAAGCCGCGCCGCGCCTGGTCTGGGTGGATCTGGAGATGACCGGCCTCGATCCGGCGACCTGCACCATCGTCGAGATCGCGACGATCGTCACCGACCAAGAGCTCCGGGTCCTCGCCGAGGGCCCCAGCCTGGTGATCCGCCCCTCCGACGAGTCCCTGGCGAGCATGAGCGCCTTCGTCCGCGAGCTCCACGTCAAGTCCGGCCTCCTCGACCGCATCCACGCCTCCACCACCACGCTCGCCGACGCCCAGCGCCAGACGGTCGCCTTCCTCGAGCAGCACGCCAGCAAGGGGGCCTCGCCCCTCTGCGGCAACTCGATCTGGAAGGATCGCGCCTTCCTCGAGGTGTACATGCCCGACGTGGTCGCGCTCCTCCACTACCGGATGATCGACGTCTCCACCCTCAAGGAGCTGGTGCGGCGCTGGTACCCGGCCCCGTTCCACGCGCCCAAGAAGCGCGAGGCCCACCGCGCCCTCGACGACATCCGCGAGTCGATCGACGAGCTGCGGTGGTACCGCTCCCACGTCTTCGTCCCTGTTGACGATGGGGCCGCGAGTGGCTCCGAACCCCGGGCTCCCGCGGAGCCCTGATCCGTCGCCGTCAGCGTGGCGTGCTCGAGCCCACGGGCGCCGCCATCCAGCCGTGCGCCGCGAAGCCGATCGCCGTCCCGGCGAGGAGCGCGGCGAAGAGGGCCAGCGCCGCGACGCGCAGCGAGAGGGTGCGCGGGCGCTTCGCCTCGGTGACCGCTGCGGGCTCGGGCGGGGACACGTCCAGGGTTCGCGCCAGCGGGTGGGGGCTCATCGTCGGCGAGAGCACGGTGGGTCGGGTCGGGCGTGGATCGGTGGACGGGATCGACGCGCGGGGCAGCTCGGGCGCGGGTGACGGCGCGGCGGGCTCGCTCTGCAGCGTCGGCGGGCCGGCGGACTGCTGGGTGGGCTCGTCGAAGAACGCGTCTTCGTCCATCGGCGGGCGCGACATCCGCCGGGTCTCCTCGCCCGTCGTGAGCGGGAGGGCCGAGGGCGGCAGCGCCTCCTCGGTCGCGGCGTCGAGATCGAAGGCCAGCGCCCGCGCCACGTCGCGCAGCTCGGTGAGCTGCCCCCGCATCTCCTCGGCGCTCTCGAAGCGGTCCTCGGGCTGCCGCTTCAGCGCCCGCGCCACCACCGCCGCGAAGCCCAGGGCCACGCGGTCGATGCGGGCCACGCGGAGCGCGGGGGCCTCGCTCATCAGCTTGCGCCGGGCGGCGAGGGCGTCGTCGGCGTCGCCGAAGACCGTCTCGCCGGACACCGCCCGGTAGAGGATGGCCCCCACCGCGTAGAGGTCGGCGGCCCCGGTGGCGGTGCTGGAGCTGAGGAGCTGCTCGGGCGCCATGTACGGCAGCGTGCCGACCGCGCAGTCGACCTGGGTGATGCTGGTCACCGACTCGTCGGTCGGCTCGGTGTCCAGCCGGCTCACCCCGAGATCGACGATCACCGCGCGTAGCCGCCCGTCGGGGCGCGGCTCGAGGATGATGTTGTCGGGCTTGAGGTCCCGGTGGACCACCTTGGCCCGGTGCAGATCGCAGAGCGCGCCGGCGATGTCGATGCCGAGCTCCACCGCCTCGTCGACGTCGAGGCGGCGCGACGCGAGCACGCTCCCGAGCAGCTCGCCCTCGACGAAGTCCATCACCAGGACCAGGCCGAGCGGGTCGTCCTCGATGAAGTCGAGGACTCGCGCCACCCGATCGCTGCGCAACCGCCCGAGGAGCTGCGCCTCGCGCCGGAAGCGGGCCACCACCTGCGGGTCCGCTGCGGCCGCGGGCAGCAGCGTCTTCAGCGCCACCCGCACGCCTATCCCGACGTGCTCACCGGCCCACACCTCGCCCATGCCGCCGGAGCCGATCTTGCGATCGATCCGGTAGCGACCGGCGATCACGGCTCCGGGGCACAGCTCCATGATCGGGCGATGGTACCCGATCCCCAACCTGCCCGGATCAGCGGCGGGACTTGGAGCTGATCTTGGAGCGCACCCGCTCGGCGACCTTGCGCAGGGCGGCGTTCTTGCCGTTCTTCGCGGCGTCGAGGAAGGGCAGCGCCGTCGCGCCGAGATCCTGGAGGAGCTGGCTCGCCGCCGCGCTGGTCACGTCGCCGGTGTCCTTGACCAGGAGCCCCTCGAGGATCGCCGGCAGGTGCATCGCCGGGGACTCGCCGAGCGCCACCAGCGTCCGGTGGGCGTGGATCGACATCCACGGATCGGCGTCCGCGGCCAGCTTCTGCAGCACCGGACGCGCGCGCTCGGCGCGGCTGCCCAGCTCGGCGAGGGCGGCGAAGGCGGGGGCGGAGACCACCGGCTCGCCCGGGATCAGGTGCTCCACCAGCGCGTCGATGACCCGCGCCTCCTCCGGCCCGGACGCGGCCAGCGCGGCGAGGATGCCGCCGACCTGCACGTCCTGCGTCCACTTCTTCTTCTCGTGGACCTTGGCCAGCGCCGCCAGCAGCGGCTCCACGGCGGCGGGGCTCTGGTACTCGGCGAGGGCGTCGGCCGCCTGATCGCGCACGTCCTCGTTCTCGTCGGAGAGCGCCTTGACCAGCGCGGGCACCGCCGCGGCGGGGCGCGACTCGACGTTGCCGAGCGCCGTCACCGCCTCCTCGCGCACCTCCTCGTCGCGGTGCCCCGCGAGCGTGGCCAGCGCGGCGATGGCGGCGGGCACGTCGAGATCGGCGAGCACCCCGATCGCCGCCGTGCGCGGCACCCTGCCCGTGGCGGCGGCGATCACCGCCTCGGCGATGGCGGCGCGCCGCTCCCCGGTGATGGCGGCGAGCTGCTCGCGGGCGGCGTAGTGATCGTTGAGGTCGTCGTCGTCGAGGAGCCGCTCGATCAGCGACTCCTCCGCGTCCTTCTTCCCCTTCTTCGGCGGCGTGGGCATCCTCACATCATAGGGGCCCGCCCTCACGCGCCGCGCGGGAAACGGCAAGGCTCGCGCGGGAGAGCCGTTCCTCACCCCCTCGCCCTGGCGGCTGCCCCATGTGGACGACCAGCCATCCTACGCGGACGGCGAGCCGCCCTACGTGGGCGCCCAGTCGCCTTACGCGGACGACCCGCCGGGGTACGCGGACGACCAGCCGCCCTGCGTGGATGACCCGCGGGGGTACGCGGACATCCAGTTGCCCTGCGTGGCCGCCGAGCCGTCCTCCTTGGACGACCAGCCGCCGTACCTGGACGAGCCGCCATTGCCAAAGGCCAGGCGCGATGCTCGAGGTTCGAGGATCCCGCTCGATGATCTAGACTCCCCGCCCGTGAGCCGCGCCGTCGAGGAGAGCAACCGCCGCCTGCTCCGCGCGCGCGACGCGATGGACCGCACCTACGCCCAGCCGCTCGACGTCGCCGCGCTGGCCCGGATCGCCTGTGTCTCCCCGGGGCACTTCATCCGCACCTTCCGCGCGACCTTCGGGGAGACCCCGCACCGCTACCTCCAGCGCCGCCGGGTCGAGCGCTCGATGTCCCTGCTGCGCGAGAGCGACCGCAGCGTCACCGACATCTGCCTCGACGTCGGCTACACCAGCCTCGGGACGTTCAGCCGCACGTTTCGGGAGGTCGTCGGCCAGTCGCCGCTCGCGTACCGCCGCGGCAGCGCCCCGGGGCCGGACGCGGCCCCCACCTGCTTCACGATGGCCTGGGCGCGGCCGAGCAGCCTCGGAGAAGCTGGCCGGCCGAGCGGCACGGTGACGTCGACTCCAGCGAGAACAGCAGTTTCGGAGAAGCCGGCGGACCGAGCGGCGCGGTAACGTCGGCGCCATGAACAACTTCAACGCGATCACCCACGCGCACGTCTGGGTCCTCGATCACCAGGAGGCGCTCGACTTCTACGTCGGGAAGCTCGGACTGGAGGTCCGGGCCGACTACACGCAGGGCGGCTACCGCTGGCTGACCGTGGGGGTCGCCGGCGAGCCGGTCCCCGAGATCGTGCTCGACGTGCCTGGCCCCCCGGTGATGGACGCGAAGGCCGCCGAGCAGGTCCGGGAGCTCGTCACCAAGGGAGCGACCGGGGTCGTCATGGTGCTCCGCACCGGCGACTGCTTCGGCACCTACGAGCGGCTCCGCGCCAAGGGCGTCGAGTTCACGCAGGAGGCGATCGACCATGGCTACGGGATCGACTGCGGCCTCCGCGACCCGTTCGGCAACCAGATCCGCATCCTCCAGCCGAAGGCCCGGCAGGGCTGAACCGATGAAATAGGCAAAGCCGGAGCGGGCCACGGCAGCGACCGTTTGACGCAGTACGGAGCCGCCGGATACGCTGTCCCCGATGCGGCGAGCGTGGATCTTGATGCTGGCCAGCCTCACGGCAGTCGGCTCGGTCGCGGGTTGCCTGCTGACCTCCTCGTTCGACGGCCTGACCGGTGGCACGGTCCTCCCCGACGGCGGCACCGGAGGCGTGGCAGCCGGGAGCAGCAGCGTCGGCAGCGCGACGACCACGAGCAGCAGCGCGGCGGCCACCACCAGCGGGACCGGCGGGGCGGCCTCCTCGAGCAGCAGCAGCAGCAGCTCGGCGACCGCCAGCTCCTCAAATAGCAGCAGCAGCAGCGGCAGCACCGGCGGCGATTCGGGGGCGCCCTTCCCCTCCACTCCCGTGCTCGACAACTTCAACCGCCCGGACGGCGCGCTCGGCGGCCAGTGGCTGGTCCAGACCGCCGACGTGTATGCCATCGCGAGCGACCAGCTCTCGGTGCCCGCGAACGCCGACCCCGGCACCATCATGTGGCCCGCCACCTTCGGCGCCACGCAGGAGGCGTTCATCACCATCGTGACGATCGCCTCCAGCAACTTCGAGTTCGAGCTGCTCCTCAAGAACCAGTTCGGCGTCAGCGAGTGCGAGTCGATCGAGGTCACCTACCACTACCCGAGCATCCAGCTCTACAGCTGCAGCGGGGGCAACAGCACGCAGCTCGGCAACACCGTGAACGAGGCGCTCGGGCCGGGGGATCAGCTCGGCGCGCGCGCCTACCCCGATGGCCGGGTGGAGGTCTTCAAGAACGGGACCCTCGTGGGCACCTGGGACGCCTCGTCGTTCCCTTCGTACGCGAGCGGCGGGCGCATCGGCTTCGAGACCGACGGCATCACCACGGCGGTGAATTTCGACGACTTCGGCGGCGGCTGAGCCGCGCTCAGAAGCTGCCGAAGAGCGCCGCGCCGCCGCCCTTGGCCAGCGGGAGCGCCTCGACGCGGAGCCCGGCCATCGGGGGTGCGGCGCGCAGGTGCGCGATGAGGAGGCCGGTGGCGACGCCCACGGCGACGACCCCGGTGGCGAGGGAGATGTCGGCCGCGAGCAGCTTGTTCCGCGTCGCGTCGACGTCCGCCTGGGCGCAGGTGTGCGTCACGCCGCAGGTGTCGCGGAGGTTCGAGAGCTCGTTCTTGCCGAGGATCCCCAGCGTCGCCCAGGCGCCCAGCGCGACGACGCCGAGCCCGCCGAGCACGATCGGCGCCACGGGGACCGCGCGACGCGGCGGCGCAGGAGCCGGCGGAAGCGGCGCGGCGAGCCCCGGAGGCGCAGGCGCGAGCTTGCTCGCGAAGCGCGCGGACACCAGGCGGCGCTGCTCGCCCTCGTGCGCCACCACCGACACCTCCACGGGCGCGAAGCCGTCGGCCTCGAAGAGCAGCGTGTGCGGGCCGACCTCGACCGCCATCGCCTTGCCGTCGAGCGACGCCGCGGCCGGCTTGCCGTCGATGCTCACGCGCACCGCCACGAGATCGTGCTGCTCGGCGTCCACCGCTGCGAGCACGATGGTCGGCACGCTCGCCTGCACGCCGGCCAGCCAGTCGAGGCAGTCCTTGCGCACGGCGCCGGGGCAGGCGTCGCGCGCGCAGAGCGCGAACTGGTCGCGCGCGTCCCGGAGCTTGCCCTGATCGCGGAGCTGCTGGCCCTGCTCCGAGGCGGCGACACACGCCGCCTTCTCGTCGGCCCGGACGAGCCCGGCGGTGAGCGCCACGACGGCGAGGACGGCCGCAGCCGCGCCGCGGCGGAGGGGCGCTGCGCTGCGCCTGCTCGTCATAGGCACTCCATCTTGTAGTGGTGGTGCCCCTGCGCGTCCGTGGTGTAGGGCGGATCGCAGCCTGTCGGGCGCGGCTTCGCGGGCGGGTGAGGCGCCGTCGGCGCGGCCGTCCTCGGGTCGGCGGGGGCGACGTTGGCGCGCCCGCTCCCCGCGGTGCCTCCGGCAGGGACCACCGCGGTGCCTCCTGCGGTGCCTCCGGCGGGGACTGCGGGAGGCGGCGCGGCGCTCTGGGTCGGCGGGGGAGGGGACTCCGCGAGCACCGGGGCCGCGCTCGTCGCGGTGGCCGCGAGCATCGGCGCGTTCGACCCGCTGGCAGTCGATGCGGGCGCCGGGGCCCGCACGAGGAAGTAGACCCCGGCTGCCAGCACGGGAACCGCGACGACCGCCGCCACCAGGAGCGCTCGCAAGGGCGAGCGCGACGTTGCGCCGACGGGACCGGCGACGGAGATGCTCGAGGGATCCTGCGAGAGGGGCGCGGCGGTGGCGGGCTCTGCGGGCCTCGCCGGCGCGCCCGACCCCTCGGTGATGGTGAGCGCCTCGGGTGGCACGATCTGCGGCTGGCTCTCGATCCCCGTGATGGTCTGGCTCCGCCGGCTGAGGGCGGCGCGCGCGCTGGTCTCGACCCAGTCGCCCACCTCGGACGGCGAGGCGACGCCCACGCAGGCCTCCAGGGCGAGCGCCATCTCGCGCGCGGTGCCCCAGCGCTTGGTGTCGTCGACATGGAGGCCGCGCATGACCACGTCGTCGAAGGCCGCGGAGACGTCGGGCCCCGCCTTGCTCGGCGGCACGGTCGCGCCCGCGACGACCCTGGCGAAGGTCTCCATCTCGTCGCCGCCGCCGAAGAGGCGCTTGCCCACGAGCGCCTCCCACGTGACGATCGCCGCGGCGTAGATGTCCGTTCGCCGGGTCACCGCGCCGCGGAGCTGCTCGGGCGCCATGTAGGGGATCTTGCCCTTGAGCTGGCCCTCGCGGGTGCTCTGCGCGCGGCCGTGCGCCTTGGCCACGCCGAAGTCGAGGACCCGCGCGATCCCGTCGACGCCGACGAGGATGTTCTGCGGCGAGACGTCGCGGTGGACGATGTCGAGGGGCTCGCCCTGCTCGTTGGTGGCCTCGTGCGCGGCGTGCAGGCCGTGGAGCACGCCGCACATGATCGAGGCCAGGATGCGCGGTGGCGCCTGCCGGCCGCGGGTGAGCCGCGCCAGCGACTCGCCCTGCACGTAGTCCATCACCAGGAAGATCTCGCCGTCGGTGGCCACCACGTCGAGCGTCTGCACCACGTTGGGGTGCCGGACGCGCGCGGCCAGCCGGGCCTCGTCGAGGAACATGGCCACGAACTCGGGATCCTTGGCGAACTGCGCGTGCAGTCGCTTGATCGCCACCGTCCGGGAGAAGCCGACCGGCCCCAGCAGGCGGCCGAAGTGCACGGTCGCCATGCCGCCGGCGGCCATCTCGTCGTGGAGGGCGTACCGCCCGATGACGCGTGGGGGAACGACCATCGGGGCGAGCCTACCAGAGATTGCCGGGCCGCCGCGCGCCGCCCCCGGATCGCGCGCGCGATCCGAACGGCTCAGCCTCGGTCGACGATGCGACCGACGGGATCACCAGCGGCGGGGTCTCCTGCGCCGGCTGCCACCCCGAGGGGCGCGACGACGGGCATGTGTGGCACGAGGCGACGCTCGTCACCAGGCGGAGCGGCCTGGGGGCGCACTTCCTCGGCGACGCCGATCAGGCGCCCGTCGAGACCACGGCGAGGGTGGGCTTCGCGCGGCAGACTCCCATGCTCGCCGGGCGCGTCGCGGCCAGCGGTCCTCACGGGTGGCACGCCGAGAGCTGCTCGGCCGCGCCCAGGACCTGATTCGTTCGTGGCATTCCTCGAGTGTGGCAGTCTGGCAACCTCCCGCCGATAGGGGTGGCCGCCGCCTCCGAATCGACGTCAGCGATCTACGCGCGGTTGTCCGGCCACGCCAACCGTATGCAGGCTTGCACTGCGCCCCGCTGGCCGCGTACCCTCCAGCATCCCTGATGCCCACGACCCGCGCCATCCTCGACATCCTCCCTCGGGCCGAGCTTCTGAACCTCGTCCGCAAGCACGACCTCGTCGTCGGCGACCGCCGCGTGAAGGCCCGCATGACGAGCTCCTCCATCGGTCGGTTGCTCCCTGCGCTCGGCGCTCTGGCCCTGCTGCTCCCTGCATGCGGGTCGCACGCGTCCGACTCCTCCACGGCCGGGAGCGCCGGTGGGTCCACAAGCGCGGGAGCCGGTGGGTCCGTGGGGTCCGTGGGCGGAGGAACCGCGAGCGGGAGCAGCGGGAGCACCGGGAGCAGCGGCAGCGGCGGCAGTGGCGGAACGCATTCGACAGCCACGGCAGGTGCGCCCGGCGCACCGATGGCACCCGTCTACGCCAGCGGCGCCACCATCACTCCCACGGGGACCATCTGGTACGTGCGCCTGGACGGCGGGACGCCTGCGCAATGCGACGGCAAGACCGACCACGCGCTCGCGGGTGCCTCGGGCAACAACTGCGCGTTCAGCGACCCGGCCTACCTCTGGTCGAACGACGTCGCGGGCGAGACCGCACAGTGGAAGATCGCTGGCGGCGACACGGTGATCTTGCGGCAGGGTCCCTACCGAATCGGATACAAGAGCAACACCGGCACCGCGCAGGACGCCTGGGGATACTGCCCAGGAAACAACACCGGCTGCACGATGCCTCCGATTCCTTCCGGCACCTCCGGTCAGCACACCAAGATCCTCGGTGGTAATTACGCCAACTGCACCACCAAGACTCAGCTCCATGGCGGCTATGGATTGAGTGCCGTCGTCGAGCTGACCGGCGCCCAGAACGTCGATCTGGCCTGCCTCGAGCTCACCGACTGGGCGAGCTGCTCACGCGTCGGGGTCGGCGACGTCTGCGCCAAGGTGTTTCCGGGTTGGGGCGACTATGCGGACAACGGCATCAACACCGACGGCTCGACCGCAGACATCAACCTGATTGACCTCGACATCCACGGCCTCACGACCGGCATCGCCGGCCCGATTGGCGGCACCATCAACGCCGATCACGTGAGGCTTCACGCCAACGGAAGCAGCGGGTGGAACTTCGACAACGGCTCCCCCCTGACCAACCCCGCGGCCCAGGTCAACGCGTCGTACCTCATCGTCGAGTACAGCGGCTGCACCGAGGAATATCCAATCGTGAGCCAGGTCCCGATCGGTGTTTGCTACGACCAGCAGTACAGCAAAACCAACGGGGGCTGGGCGTACGGAGATGGCGTGGGCACGCCGTCCTCCTCGCTGCTCAACTTCGCCTGCGATCACTGCAACTTCAATCACAACACCCAGGACGGCTTCGACCTGCTGCATACGACCGGGAGCACCATCTCGATCACCAGCTCGGTCTCGTATGCAAACGAGGGGCAGCAGTTCAAGCTGGGTGCGATGGCTCACGTGAGCTTCCAGGACAACATCGTCCTTGGAAACTGCCATCGCATGGCGGCGCCGATCCCGGGCGGGACTCCGGGGTACAACGCAGGAATCAGCGACAATGGCAGCGACCTGACCGACAGCGGGGGGCTCTGTCGCGCCGACGGGACGGCCCTGGCGCTCGCCATGGTGGGCACCGGGACCTACACCTTTCAGAACAACACGGTCGTCGCCTATGGCGACATCATGTGGGGCATGAGCTGCTGGGACACCAGCGGTGACTGCTCCGGCGCGAACGTCTCGTTCGAGAACAACCTCAGCGTCGCTTACTCCTATCCGAGCGGCACCTTCCCGAAGAACCCCGTCTCGATCATTTTTGAGTCCGGGTCGATCGGGAGCGGCTTCAAGCAGCGCAGCAACAACCTCTTTTACAACTTCCGAAATCCGATCTGCCCGACCGGGTTCTCCAAGGAGAGCTGCACCACCGACCCGCTCTTCGTTTCGGTACCGGATCCCCTCGCGACGTACTCGGACGACACCATCTTCGACGCGATGAATCTCCATCTCCAGAGCTCGAGCCCAGCCCTGGGTGGAGGCGTGCTTCTGCCGGACCTGTCTTACAACTGGGAGGGCACCGCGTTCGCCAACCCGCCCGACATCGGCGCGCTCTGAGCGTTCGGCTCGCCGGAGGGGCCGCGCCCCCCGGCGACGCGCGATCAGAACGCCGTCAGAACTGCTCGGCCTCGGTCGAGTCGACCAGCGCCAGGGTCGAGGCGAGGCCGCCCGACACCACCTGGGCCACCTGATCGAAGTAGCCGGTGCCGACCTCGCGCTGGTGGCGCGTGGCGGTGTAGCCGTGCTCCTCGGAGGCGAACTCGCGCTGCTGCAGCTCCGAGTACGCCGACATGCCGCGCTTCCCGTAGTCGTGGGCCAGCTCGAACATGCCGTGGTTGATGGAGTGGAAGCCGGCCAGGGTGACGAACTGGAACTTGTAGCCCATGGCGCCGAGCTCGCGCTGGAACCGGGCGATGGTGGCGTCGTCGAGGTGCTTCTTCCAGTTGAACGAGGGCGAGCAGTTGTAGGCCAGCATCTTGCCGGGGAACCTGGCGTGGACGCCCTCGGCGAAGCGCTTGGCGAGGGCCAGGTCCGGAGTCGAGGTCTCGCACCAGACCATGTCGGCGTAGGGCGCGTAGGCGAGGGCGCGGGCGATGGCGGTCTCGACGCCGGCCTTGATCTCGAAGAAGCCCTCCTGGGTGCGCTTGCCGGTGAGGAAGGGCTTGTCGCGGGGGTCGATGTCCGAGGTGAGCAGCTTGGCGGCGTCGGCGTCGGTGCGGGCGACGAGCAGGGTGGGCACGCCCATCACGTCGGCGGCGAGGCGCGCGGCGACCAGGGTGCGGATGAAGTGGCCGGTGGGGATCAGCACCTTGCCGCCCATGTGGCCGCACTTCTTCTCCGAGGCGAGCTGGTCCTCGTAGTGGACGCCGGCGGCGCCGGCCTCGATCATGCCCTTCATCAGCTCGTAGGCGTTGAGCGGGCCGCCGAAGCCGGCCTCGGCGTCGGCGAGGATGGGGACCAGCCAGTGGCGGGCGGCCTTGCCCTCGGCGTGCTCGATCTGATCGGCGCGGACGAGCGCGTTGTTGATGCGCTTGACCACCGACGGGACGCTGTTGGCGGGGTAGAGGCTCTGGTCGGGGTACATCGACGAGGCCTCGTTGTTGTCGGCCGCGACCTGCCAGCCCGAGAGGTAGATCGCCTTCAGCCCCGCGCGCACCTGCTGCATCGCCTGGTTGCCGGTGACCGCGCCGAGCGCGTTGACGTACGGCTCCGTCCTGAGCAGCTTCCACAGCCGCCGCGCGCCCATGTCGGCGATGGTGTGCTCGATGCGGTACGAGCCGCGCAGCTTGCGCACGTCCTCCGCGCTGTACGGACGCACGATGCCGTCCCAGCGGCCGGGGAGCGCCTCCTTGGAGAGGGGGGCGGAGTCGACGAGCGGATCGAAGGCGGTGTCTGCGGACATGGCGGTGCTCCTTTTCTGGGTCTACTGAGTGCTCGGGGCGCGGCGGCGGCGGCGGCGCCGCGCGTCGCGGAGCGCCCTCGGGCGCCCCGCGGGGTAACCGGGCGCGGCTACGAGGTGAGGAGCTCGTAGGCGGGCACGGTGAGGAAATCGGCGAACGACTCCGCGGTGGAGAGCCGCTCGAAGAGCGCGATGGCGTCGACGAAGCGCCCCTTCTGGAAGCGCTCGGCGCCGAGGGTGTCGCGCAGCGCGCTCATCTCCGCGGCGAGGATGCCGCGGAAGAGGTCGACGGTGATGGGGCGCCCGTCCTCCAGCGTGGCCCGGTGGTGGATCCACTGCCAGACCTGGGCGCGCGAGATCTCGGCGGTGGCGGCGTCCTCCATCAGGTTGTAGAGCGGCACGCAGCCGGAGCCGCGCAGCCACGCCTCCAGGTACTGCACGCCGACGCGCACGTTGAGCCGGAGCCCGGCCTCGGTGCGGGTGCCGGTGGGGATCCGGAGCAGGTCGGCCGCGGTGACGTGGACGTCCTCCCGCTTCCGGTCGAGCTGGTTCGGCCCCTTCATGTGGGCGTCGAAGATCTCCCGCGCGATGGGCACCAGGCCGGGGTGCGCCACCCAGGTGCCGTCGTGGCCGTCGGTGACCTCGCGCAGCTTGTCGGCGCGCACCTTGGCGAGCGCCGCGTCGTTGGCTTTGGGGTCCGACTTGATGGGGATCTGCGCCGCCATCCCGCCCATGGCGTGGACGCCGCGGCGGTGGCAGGTCTTGATGAGGAGCTGCGTGTAGGAGCGCATGCAGTGCTGCTCCATGGTCACCTGGCCGCGATCGGGGAGCACCGCCGCCGGGTCGTTGCGCTGCTTCTTGATGAAGCTGAAGATGTAGTCCCAGCGGCCGCAGTTGAGGCCCGCGGAGTGCTCGCGCAGCTCGTGGAGGATCTCGTCCATCTCGAACGCGGCGGGCAGGGTCTCGATCAGCACCGTCGCGCGGATGGTGCCGCGGGGCACGCCGAGCTTCTCCTGGGCGAGGAGGAAGACGTCGTTCCAGAGCCGCGCCTCGAGGTGGCTCTCCATCTTGGGCAGGTAGTAGTAGGGCCCCGAGCCGCGCTCGATGAGCGCCCGCGCGTTGTGGAAGAAGCACAGGCCGAAGTCGAAGAGCGAGGCGGGCGCGGGGAGGCCGTCGACCTCGAAGTGCTTCTCGACGAGGTGCCAGCCGCGGGGCCGCACCATCAGCGTGGCGGTTGCGTCGTTGAGCGCGTAGGCCTTGCCGGTCCCCGGGTCGGTGAAGCGGATGGTGCGGCGGATCGCGTCGGCGAGGTTCTGCTGGCCCTCCAGGAGGTTCGCCCAGGTGGGGGAGGTGGAGTCCTCGAAGTCGGCCATGAACACGCTGGCGCCGGAGTTGAGGGCGTTGATGATCATCTTGCGGTCGACCGGGCCGGTGATCTCCACGCGGCGATCGCGGAGGTCCGCCGGGACGGAGGCGCCCTGGAAGGCGCTCTCGCGCACGGCGCGGGTCTCGGCGAGGAAGTCGAAGCGCTCTCCCGCGTCGAGGCGGGCCTGGACGGCGACGCGGCGGGCCAGCAGCTCCCCGAGGCGGGGGGCGAAGGCGCGGACCAGGCCGGCGACGAACGCTACCGCTTCGGCCGTCAACACCCCTTCGGCCCCGGCGACCGGGGCTCCCAGGATACGGACACCGGGGACCTGGGGGGACCCGGCGGGGACGGAGGAAGGCGAGGGCGCGACGGTCATGGGCACACTCCGGGTTCATTCAGGGGAACCCACGAGGCGTTCCCGGGAGCTCCTCTTCAACGCTGCGCGTCGTTACAAAGCAACTTCTTAGCCATCCGGCCCAAGCAATCAACGATCAAACGTAAATCCCGGATGTTGATCCTGTCAGGTGAAAACATTTACTTGCTGTCAATCTGTCATGTTTGTAAACCTGGGAGCCGTGAACGATGGCTGACGCGCCCCTCCTTGGAGCCAAGCTCCGCGCCCTCCGCCGCCGGGAGAACCTCACCCAAGTCGAGCTGGCGGGGCGGCTGGAGATCTCGGCGAGCTACCTCAACCTGATCGAGAACAACCGGCGCCCCCTCACCGCGCCGCTGCTCATCCGGCTCGCCCAGACCTTCCAGCTCGACCTGCAGTCGTTCGCCGCGTCGGACGACTCGCGGGTGCTGGCCGACCTCCTGGAGGCCTTCGGCGACCCGCTCTTCGACAGCCACGGCCTCACCAACGGGGACCTGCGGGAGCTGGCGGTCACCTCGCCCAACATGGCCCGGGCGGTGATCACCCTCTACCGCTCCTATGCGGCCGCCCGCGACGCCGTGGCGACCCTGGGCGAGCGCCTCTCCACGGGCGATGGGCTCGCCGGCATCGACCCCGGCGGCCTCCCCTCGGAGGAGGTCAGCGATCTGGTCCAGCGCCACCAGAACCACTTCCCCCTGCTCGAGGAGGCGGCCGAGCAGCTCTGGCGCGAGGCCGAGCTCGACCCCGAGGACGTCTACCGGGGCCTGGTGCGCTACCTCGCCTCCGTGCACCGGATCCAGGTGCGGGTGGTCCGCGTCGCCGACGAGCGCCACGCCATGCGCCGCTTCGACCCTTCGAAGCGCACGCTCAGCGTCTCCGAGGTGCTCCCCCCGCGCAGCCGTCGCTTCCAGCTCGCCCACCAGGTCGCCCTCATCACCCGGTCGGACCTCCTCGACCGCCTGGTCCACGACGAGGACCTCACCACCCCCGAGTCCCGCGCCCTCGCCCGGGTGGCACTCGCCAACTACTTCGCCGCCGCGCTGCTGATGCCCTACCAGCCCTTCCTGGAGGCCGCCCGCGCCGAGCGCTACGACATCGAGCTGCTCGCGCACCGCTTCGGCGGCAGCTTCGAGCAGGTGTGCCACCGCCTCACCACCCTGCGCCGCCCCGGCGCCGAGGGGGTGCCGCTGCACCTGGTCCGCATCGACATCGCCGGCAACATCTCCAAGCGCTACAGCGGCTCCGGGATCCGCTTCGCCCGCTTCAGCGGCGCCTGCCCGCGGTGGAACGTGCACGCCGCGTTCATGACGCCGGGCATGATCCGCACGCAGGTCTCCCGGATGCCCGACGGCAACGTCTACTTCTGTATCGCCCGCACCGTCCGCAGCGACCGGGGTGGCTACCACGCGCCGCACACCGTCCAGGCCATCGGCCTCGGCTGCGACGTGCGCTACGCCCGCGAGCTGGTCTACGCCTCCGGCGTCGACGTCGACGATCCCAACGCGGCCATCCCCGTGGGCGTCACCTGCCGGCTCTGCGAGCACCTCGACTGCGAGCAGCGCGCCTTCCCGGCGCTCACCCACCCGCTCCGCATCGACGAGAACGTCCGCGGGGTCTCGTTCTTCGCCCCGGTCGGGCCGAAGGCGCCCGCCAAGCGCTGATGGGGCCCGAGCCCTGACGGTCGGGGACGCCAATCAGAGGCGTGCGTGACGATCAGGGGGTTTGGGGGGCCCTCGGCCCCCCCATCGCGACGGCGAGTTTGAGGGGGGCCCTCGGCCCCCATCAACGTCGATTGACGCGCTCGACGTACTTGCCTTCGGTCGTGTCGATCTTGATCCACTCGCCGTCTTGCACGAAGAGCGGGACGTTGACGACCGCGCCCGTGGAGAGCGTGGCGGGCTTGGTGGCGCCGCTCGCGGTGTCGCCCTTGACGCCCGGCTCGCAGCCGCTGATCTGGAGCACGACGTGCGAGGGGAGGCTCACGCCGATGGCGAGGCCGTTGAAGATGGTGACGTCGACGTTCATCCCGTCGCTCAGCCAGCGCGCGTCGTCGCCGACCTTGTCGCCGGGGACGTGGATCTGCTCACCCGACTGGGCGTCCATGAACACGAAGTCCTGGCCGTCCGGGTAGATGTACTGGAGCGTGCGCTCCTCGACGTCGGCGGGCTCGAGCTTCTCGCCCGACTTGTAGGTGCGCTCGAGCACGGCGCCGGTCGCCATGTTCCGGATCTTGAGCCGGGTGAACGCCTGGCCCTTGCCGGGTTTCACGAACTGGAAGTCGACGACCACGTAGGGCTGGGCGTCGATCATCATCTTGAGGCCTTTGCGGATGTCGCTCGTGTCCATGCAGACTCGTTCCTGTTGAAGGCGGGGCGGCGCCGCCCTCTAGCACGACGCCGGACGCGGCGCACAGCCCCCGCGCGCGAATCGTCCGGGAACCCGGCTGGCGAGCCAGGCGGGGAAACGCTCGCGGGCGTCCGCCGCGAGGACCGCCGGGCCGGTCCGGCTCCGTCTCAGAAGCTCGGGAAGCAGCAGTTGGTGTGGGTGGCACAGGCGTCCGTGCCGGCCGGAAGGCTACAGGTGCATTGCGGCGTCACCGGGCCTCGACCGCCGCTTCCGTCCTGGGATGCGCACTCGCAGGCGTTGCCGGTGCAGCTCGCGATCCAGATCACGGAGGCGCCGGGGACGGTGTCGCAGACCTCGAAGGTGCAGGCACCCGACCCTGCGTCGGTGGTCCCGTTGCAGTTCGTCGCCTCCCCCACCATCGGCCCGTTCACCAGGCAACTCCCGCCGCCGGTGCCGGTGCCGGCGCTGGTGGTGCTGCCGCTGCTGGTGCCGGTCGTGCCGCCGCTCCCGCTGCTACCGCTGGTGCTGGCGATGGTGGTGCCGCAGCCCTCGACGACGACGTTGCCGCCGCACGTCAGGAGGACCGCCATGACCGCTGACGGGATCCTCGCAAGAAGCATCCTGTCATTCTAGCGCAGCCGCTCAGTTGGCGAAGCAGCAGTTGATGTTGTTGGCGCAGGCGTCGGTGTTGCCCGACAGCGCACAGGTGCACACCGTCGTCGCCGGGCCCCCCGGCGGCTGGCTCTCGCACTGACAGGCGCTGCCCTGGCAGGACGCCGTGTAGACGAAGCCGGTCGAGCCGTCGCAGAAGGCGAACTGGCAGGTCGCCGACCCACCGTTGCCCGAGCTGGCGCCGGCCGTACAGCTTTGCAGGGTCGACTGCGCGGGGATCCCGCAGTTCGAGCTGGCGCCGCCGCCCGTCACGGCAGTGACGCCGGGGGAACCGCCGATGCCGCTCGCCCCCATCCCCGTGCCCGCGCCTCCTACGCCGCCGGCGCCCGAGCCCGAGGGCGAGTCGACGACGACGTTGCCACCGCAGGCGGCACCGAGGGCGACGGTCGCGAGGGAAAGGCCGAGGAGGAGCTGCTTCTTCATCGCGTTCATCGCGCATCTTCCAGGGCGCCGGGAGTGGCGCGGCGCGCACTCTAGGGCAAGGGCCGGCGTCCTGCACTCGCAGACCTCGCGCCGGGAGGGAACAACCGGGGGATCCGGCGGTTGGCATCGCACCGATCGGAGGGGTGCGATGAGCAAGGCTGGCCCGAGAAAGGCAATGCGCGCGGCGCGGATCGCTCTCGCCGTCGTCGTCGCGTACGGCGTCCCGATGCTGATCGGATCGCTGCTGCTGTGGCCCGGGGCCGGGCAGGGGCCTTCGCGGCTCCAGGAAGCGGTGAGAGGTTGCCAGGCGGTGAAGCAGAGTGGAGAGCTCTACCTGAACCTCACGGACGGGCCCGAGGGAGCCTGCCCCAGCGTCGACGATCTGGTGCGCGCCAAGCAGCTCGAGCCGCAGCGGACCCTCGACCCGTGGGGCGCTCCGTACCGGATCCACTGCGAGGGCGACGAGCTCCGCGTGGTGTCCGCGGGGCCGGATGGCGTCGAGGGCACGGCGGACGACCTCCGTGATGACAGCAAGCACCTGGACGTCGGCCTCTGGCGGCGCTTCGTTCGCTGGATCTCGAGGCCAGCTCCGCGGGCCGTAATCCTGTAGTGGGCCCGACGATAGGCGTGAGAGATGTCCGGTTTTTCCAATCGGGGGCCGCGCGCGCGTGCCATGAACATTTCGATGACCCACCCCGACGCCACGACGAGCCGCTCCCCCCGATCGACTCCGCTGGGCAAGACCGGCCCCAGCGTCTTTCCCGTCGGCCTCGGCTGCATGGCGATGTCCGGCGCCTACGGCTCCACCGAGGACGCCGAGAGCGTGGCGACGATCCGCCACGCCATCGAGCGAGGCATCACCCTGCTCGACACCGGAGACTTCTACGGCAGCGGGCACAACGAGCTCCTCCTCCGGCGCGCGATCGAGGGGGTGCGCTCCAGGGTCCAGCTCTCGGTGAAGTTCGGCGCGATGCGCGGCCCCGACGGCGCCCCCCAGGGCACCGACAACCGCCCGGCGGCCGTGAAGAACTTCGTCGCCTACAGCCTGCAACGGCTGGGCGTGGAGGTCATCGACGTGTACCGCCCCGCGCGCCTCGACCCGCAGGTGCCCATCGAGGACACCGTGGGGGCCATCGCCGACCTCATCAAGGCGGGCTTCGTCCGGCACATCGGGCTGTCCGAGGTGGGAGTCGCGGCGATCCGGCGCGCGAGCCAGGTGCACCCCATCGTGGACCTGCAGATCGAGTACGCGATCGCGACGCGCGGGCCCGAGGCGTCCATCTTCCCGGTCCTCGCCGAGCTCGGGGTGAGCGCGACGCTCTACGGGGTCTTTGCGCGGGGGCTGCTCACCGGCAGCAAGCCTTCGGGGAAGGGGGACTTCCGACAGTTCATGCCGCGCTTTGCCGGCGAGCAAGGCGCCAGGAACGCCAGCGTCGTCGAGAAGCTCCACGCCTTCGCCGCCGAGCGGGAGATGACGCCGGCTCAGGTCGCGCTCGCGTGGGTGCTGGCCAAGCAGCCCACGCTGGTGCCGATCATCGGGGCCCGCACGCGAGCGCAGCTCGACGACGCCCTGGTGGCCCTCGACAAACCGCTGTCGGTGAGCGACGTCGCGGCGCTCGAGAGCATCGTGCCGGCGGACGCGATCGGCGGCACGCGCTACCCCGCCCAGCACATGAAGGCCCTCGACAGCGAGCAGTAGCCGCCGGCTTGAACGGCCGCACGAGAGGCGCGATAGTGACGACCGTGGCCGCAGCGATGGATCTCCTCACTCTCGCTCTCGCGCGCTTCGTCGAGGAGGTGCGCATGGACGCGCCACCCCCCGGTCAGGCGTTCGAGGGCGTGCGGCTCCCCGACGGCAGGACGAGCCTGCTTTTCCGTGCGTTCGAAGGCGGGCGCACGGGGGACGTGTGGGTCGCGGGCCCCAAGATGCGCGCGAAATTCAAGACCGCGACCGGCATCACGCGGATCGTCTCCCTCCAATTCAAGCCGGGCTGGTCGGTTCCGCTGCTCGGCGTGCCCGCCAGCGAGCTCACGGACCGGATCGTCCCCCTGGACGAGGTGTGGGGCCGCGTGGGGCACGAGCTCTGCGGTGATCTCCTGGCGGCGAGGAGCCCCGCGGACGAGATGGCCGGCATCGCCCGGGCGCTCGCCCTGCGTGCGGGCCGCTCGTTCGAGACCACCTCGGGGCAGCTCGCTCGTCGGGCAGTGCGCTTGCTCGAAGGGGGCGAGACGCGGGTGGAGAGCGTCGCCGACCGGCTCGGCGTCACGGCGCGGCACCTTCGCCGCGCCTTCACCGAGAACGTCGGCATCGGCCCGAAGGACTTCGCGCGGACCGTCCGCCTGCAACGCGCGGTGCGAATGGGCGCGACCTCGAGCGACTGGGCACGCATCGCCGCCGAGGCGGGCTACTACGACCAGGCCCACCTCATCGCCGAGTTCCGGCAGCTCGTCGGGCTCACCCCCGGCGCGTTCTTCGACCGCGCGGGCCGCGGTAAGGGCTCGCTTGTGAGAAAGGCAGGTCGACTGCGAGGAAAGCAGGTCGACTCCAACGAGAGCCGATCGACTGCAAGAAAAGCAGGTTGATTGCAAAGAGAGCGGGTCGACTGCGAAAAGAGCAGGTCGACTGCGAGAACAGCCGGTCGGCTGCGAGAACAGCCGGTCGACTGCAAGAAGAGCACGTCGACGGTAAGAGGAGCCGGTCCACGGCAAGAAGAGCCGGTCGACTGCCGCTGGAGCCGGTCGACTGCCGCTGGAGCCGGTCGACTGCTCTCGCCAAGAAAAAGGCGGCGAACGGGGAACCTTTGCCGGCGCCGGGTGTCAGCCCGTCTCCATGCGCCCCATCCTGCCTGCGATCCTCCTTCTTGGCGCCGCCGCGATGGGCTGCGCCGGTCCCGTGGTCGCGACCTCGACCGAGGTGCCCCGCGCCCTGGGCTCGGCGGCCCGGGGGGGCAGCCTGGTGATCGATCCCGCGTGCCTCGTCGCCTGGATCGCCGACACCGACAACCACGTCCTCCACCGGGTCGACCTGCTCTCCGATCGCGTCGTCTCCTCCCCCGTGGAGGGCGCGCCCGAGCAGGTGGTCCTGGCCGGCGACGGGCGGCTCGCCGTGACGCTGCGCGACAGGAACCAGGTCGCCCTCCTCCAGGAGGACGAGGATGGGGGCGTGGAGCCGGTCGCGACGGTGGACGTCGCCTGCGATCCGTTCGGCCTCGCCGTCACGCCGCAGGGCGAGATCCTGGTCACCTCCGGCTACTGCCACACGGTCACCGCGCTCGACCTCGGGACGCTGGAGGCGCGCTGGTCGGCCCCGGTGGCGCGCGAGCCGCGCGGGGTGGTGGTCACGGCCGACGGGGCGCGGGCGTTCGTCACGCACGTGGTGGGCGACGCGATCACGGTGCTCGACCTGGGAGACGCGCCGCCGACGCCGCGGCGGGTGCGCGCGCTCGGAGGCCTCTATCGCAACCGGGTCGACGCGGCCCTCGGCGCGGGCACGCTCCACCCGGCGGCGGCGCTGGCGTACACGGCGGTGCTCTCGGAGTCGGGGAGCCGGCTCTTCGTGCCGCACCTCGCGGAGCAGAACGGGGAGTCCACCACGCGCACGGTCCCCGGAGCCTATGGGGGGGTGCCCGTGGAGGAGGAGACCTCGTTCGCGTCCGTGGCCGTGATCGCCGTTCATGGTGAGCACGTGGTGGGGGACGCCGCCGGGCTCGCGCCGCGCGAGGGGCTGCAGAAGGGCGCGTTCGTGGCGGCGGATCCCTCGGCGGACTTCGCCCTGCCACCGACGCCGGCGCCGTGCCGGCAGGCCCGCGCGGCGGCGATCGCGGGCGATCGGCTCCTGGTGGCGTCCCAGGGGACGGGGGAGCTGTTCGAGCTCGACGCGAGGGCGCTCGATCCGGCGATGAGCGTGCGGCGCGTCCACGTCGTCGGCGAGGGGCCCAAGGGCGTCGACGCCGCCGCGGGCCTGGCCGCGGTGTGGAGCCAGCTCTCCCACGAGATCGCCGTGATCTCGCTGGGCTCGGGGGCGGCGACGCGGCGGGTCCTCGCGGCCGATCCCTTGCCGCCCGACGTGGCCGCGGGGCGCCGTCTCTTCTTCACCGAGCGCGATCGGCGCATCTCCCGTGACGGCCGCGCCTGCGCCGCCTGCCACCCCGACGGTCGCGACGACGGGCTGGTCTGGAAGCTCGGCGCCGGCCCGCGCCAGACCCCGACGCTGGTGGGCCGCCTCGGCCGCGGGCCCTTCGGCTGGCAAGCGAAGCACGCTCGGCTCGAGGACAACATGCGCGAGACCATGTCCCGCCTCGGCGGCGGGGGCCTCACCGAGGTCGAGCTGACCCGGCTGGCCACCTTCCTCCGCGAGGGGCTGGCGGCGCCGTCGCACCCCTCCAGCCCGACGGATGCGCTCGCGGCCCGCGGGCGCGCGATCTTCACCTCCGAGGCCGTCGGCTGCTCGGGGTGCCACCACGTCGAGACAGAGTTCAGCGATCGGACCCTGCACGACGTCGGCTCGCGCTCCGCGACGGACGCCTCGGCCGCGTTCCGGACGCCGCCCCTGCTGTTCGTCGGGGCGAGCGCGCCGTACTTCCACGACGGGCGCTACGCCACGCTGGAGAAGCTGCTCGCGGACAACCTCGATCGGATGGGCCAGACCTCGCGGCTCTCGGGCGACGATCTGGCGGCGCTCGCGGCCTTCCTGAGGACGCTGTGAGCACCTCGCGCCTCTTCACGCTCGCGGTCGCGGCCTTCTTCGGGAGCACCGTCTCCATCGTGCCGGGGGGCTCGCCGGCGCCTCCCTCGGTCGCGTCGCGCCCGACCGTCGCCGTGGCCGAGGTGGCTCCGGCCGCGCCGCCCGGGATCGAGCTCGTCGGAGGGTCGCCGCCGCGCGACGTCGAGCTCGAGGTCGCCCCCGACGGCCACGGGGATCACCGGGTGGTGGTGCGGCGGCGTGGCTTCCTGGTGTCGCTCCGCAACGAGGACGCGCGCTCGGCGGGCCAGGACTGGACGGCCCTGCGCATCTCTCCGCGAGCGGGTCGGGGAGGGCCGGCCGGGCGGCTGATCTGGGAGACCACCCCGCTCGAGGGGCTGGAGACGACGCGCGGAACGGTGCTCCTTCGCAGCGACGGCGGCACGCTGGCCGGCACCCTCCAGAGGGCCATGCCGCCCACGCCGGCCCGCGCCTGGCAGAGCCCGCGCGCGACCTGTCGCGGTCAGCACGACGGGCTGGGGGGCTTCTCGGTGCTGTGCCGCTTTGCCCGCGCGGTGCGGGTCTCGGGAGCCGTCAACGTGACGGGCGCCCGCTCCCTCGACGATGCCTGGCTGGTGCCGGGGCCGAGCCCGCTGGTGCGGCTGGACCTCCCGCGCTCGCCGGGGAGCGCGGCGGGGCGGGTGATCGGGATGACGCAGGGGCTCACCGGGGTGGCGCTCCGGGTGGAGGCCACCTTCGTGGACGGGGAGGAGCCGGCGCTCCTCTACGAGGAGTCGGAGCGGGCGCAGCCGGTGTCGAGGGGGTTCTGAATCGACACGCCCCGGGGAACTTCTCCGTGCCGCGGGTGTCGCTCACCCCATGCCGACCTCCCCCGCCCCCCTCGCCCTGAACGTCACGCTGCGCTGGCGCGACGACGCGCTCGCGTTCCGCTGCCTCCAGGGCGATGGCGCCGTGGCCGTCGGCGAGCACCCGGACGCGCTCGCGCCCATCCCCTGCCCCGTGGGGCTGGCGGGAGGCTTCGTCTTCGCGCGGGTGGCCGGAGGGGCAGTGACGGCCCTGGCGCCGCGCGACTCCGTGATCACGGTGTGGCCCGCCGCGGGGGGCGTCGAGCTCGTCGAGGGGCCGGCCACGATCGCGCTCGGCGCGGGCGACACGGCCGAGCTGAGGATCGGTGACTTCCGCTTCGTGGCCCGAGCCGACGTGGCGGAGCCGCTCCCGCGCGGCCGCAGGCGACGCCTCGCCGGGGCCTGGGGAGCCGTCGCGGTGGCCGCCCTCGCCCACGCGGTGGTGCTGGGGCTGGCGGCGCAGGAGGCGCGGGCGTCGATCGCGGAGGACCGCGAGGAGGAGCGCACCGACCTGCTGCGAGGCCTGCTCGCGTCCGCCGAGATGCGGGCGCGCGCCGCGGACCTGCCCACCGAGGATGGCAGTGGCGCGGGGGAGGGGCGCGTCGTCAACGAGGCGCGCGGGGACGGGCGGCCCGGCGGCGGCGCGCGGGCGAAAGGCGAGGAGGGTGCGATGGGCGACCGGCTCGGACGGGCCGGTCCGGCGCGCCGCTATGCGGTGCCCGAGCGCCTCAGGAACGATCGGGAGCCCTCGGCAGCCCGGGCGGAGGCGCTCGTCGATGCGGCGCAGTTCGGGATGATCGGTCTGCTCGGTCAGGGGCCGGCGGTGCCGAGCGCGACCTTCGCGGATGCGTGGGCGCACGGCGCGGACGCGGTCGCGGCCAGCGGCGCGATGTGGGCGCGCCTGCCCGGGGAGTCGGGCGGCGCGGGCGGGCTCGGGCTGACCGGCATCGGCGAGGGCGGCGGCGGGCGCGGCGAGGGCATCGGCCTCGGCACGGTGGGCACGCTCGGCCACACCGAGGGGCGGGCAGGACCGGGCACGGGAGGCGAGGGCTCGGCATTGCGGGGGATCACCGGCGGAAGCTGGGGCGAGAGCTGGAGCGCTAGCATTGGTGGCATCGGGCACAGCGGGCATCACGTCGCCCGTCCACCCAGCACGTGCATGTGCGGGACGATGGTCTCCAGCCGCATCCCCCCGGAGGCCATCCAGCGCATCGTGCGGCAGAACTTCGGCCGCTTCCGCGCCTGCTACGAGGCGGGGCTGGTGCGGAACCCGAACCTCGCCGGGAGGGTGACCACCCGCTTCGCGATCGATCACTCGGGGGCGGTGGCGAGCGCGGCCGACGTCGGCTCGGATCTGCCCGACGCCACCGTCGTCGCCTGCGTGGTGCGCGCCTTCTCCGGGATCTCCTTCCCGCAGCCGGACAGCGCCATCGTCACCGTCACGTACCCGATTCAGTTCTCGCCGCCGGGGTAGGGCCGGGGGTCTGGGGGGGCCCTTCCGCGGTGACCGGCGCGTCGCGCACGCCGTCGAGCTGGGCGTTGACCTCCCCGCCGACCAGCAGCGCCAGCGCCAGCAGCCACAGCCAGAAGAGGAAGATCGCCACCGCCGCGAGGCC
>Ga0302267_10002017_pt1 | contig 25087 bp, 16 predicted proteins | sample III_Bog_E1_3_FD_194555 | JGI IMG/M metagenome (GOLD analysis project Ga0302267, IMG submission 194555) | Peat permafrost microbial communities from Stordalen Mire near Abisko, Sweden - III_Bog_E1_3 | ecosystem: Environmental > Terrestrial > Soil > Wetlands > Peat | place: Sweden: Abisko...
ATCGACGACCTGGGAATGCGCAAGCTGCCGCTGACCGCCGCCGAGGAACTGCTGGAGATCATCATGCGTCGCTATGAACGTGCGAGCACACTTCTAACATCCAACAGGCCCGTTGAGGACTGGGGTAAACTGCTGGGCGACAGCGCCGCCGTCACCGCCATGCTGGATCGCTTGCTGCATCACGGTCACGTTCTCAAGTGCGGCCCGCGCAGTTGGCGCACCAAAACCGGCACCCCTGGAGAAGGCCAATGACAAATGCAAAAGCAGAGGCAAAAACAAAAGCGATATGGATGCCGGGCAAAGAACGCCCGGCGGCGTCGCGACTCGTGATCCAGAAGCCTCCCACGACGGAGCCTCACCATAGGAATATCTGCAGAAACACGAAACCCTCTGCTGGCCAACCCATCGGGAAAGCCGCAGAGGGTCTCGATTACCGATTCCTTCGGAGCCAGCCCCGTGTCATCGGCCCTGGATCGATCCGCAAGGCGCGACCCCGGCGGAGCGAGTACAACACTAACACGAAATCAAAGGAGCTGAACATCAACGCCCAACTCCCCGCCTTGCAAACCTACACGTTGGCAAGGTAAAACAATAACGTCTTCTGCCTCTCTCTATGGCCGCTTTTAACCCGATCACGTATGGCCGGATTTAACCTGATCACCGAGGCATGGAGTCGAATTGATAGCCCTGTCGATTTCCTCCATGCAGAAGGGCGTGAGCGATCAGGTCAAAGACCTTTCCCGGATCTACGGGCAATAAGAACTCAAGAATCTGCAGCAGGTTGTAAATGGTGTGGGAAGCTCCCAGATCACCGAGTTTTCTGAGAATCGGCTCAACGTCGCCTAAGAATCGAATCTTCTCTTCGGGCGAAGTGAGGCCGGCTGGCTCGCGTGGGTTCTGCGCATGAAACGCTCCCGAAGCGAAGTAAAGCTGGTGGCAACAGTTATCCAAAACCTTGGCCACGGATTTCGCTTCTTCCTGCTCCTTGAGCCGCTCGTCCGGGTTGCGCGCATAATAACCCGCCAGCCAATCGGAAGTCTTGTCAACGACGTGCGCTAGCAGCGCCTGGCCGCGGTGGCGGTAGCCCTCCTTGGCAGGCGCGTCTTCGGCATATCCATCGACCAGGGCGCTACGGATAGCCGTGATGGCAGAGGTCAACTCTGTTTCATGAGCGCTCGGGTGCTCGCACCATTCCCTAACCACTGATCCGGATGCGGAGCGGTCGTTCCATACGTAGAGCATCGCGAGCAGCGATGCCAAATTCTCGCGCACTCCACGCCTCGCGTCGCTCGGCGCAGGCTCGGTCCCCAGGCGTTGCTGCAACCCCAGAACCAGTGTCTCCACATGTTGCGGGTCGGCGTTGCGCGTGTTCCCGAGAAACTGCGTGAAAGCCATCAAAACGGCCTTATTCGACTCTTTTTCGGCGACTCCATCGGCAAGCCTCCACATCGTGTCGCGACTGCTGCCCCAGAGCGCCGTCAGACCACTCGCGACAATTCCCCGGACGGCGGGATGCGGGTCAGATAACAGCTCTTCTAGTCTTTTGAGGATGTCGTCATCGGGCTGAGCCTTGAGCTGGCATAACCGCAGCAGGTGCCGTGCCGCATCGGTGCGCTGGGCTGGGCCGCCGATAGATTGAGAGCGCTCAAAGCGTGCCTCTTCTTCGGGCCCTCCCACCGGGAAGTGCGCGTGGGACAGCCCGAGTGCAAGCCGCTTGAGGACATCGATCTGATAGGGACTGAGAGCCTGCTCTCCGTGCGTCGCGAGAACTGCCGAGCAACCATCTGCCAGCGCGCCACCGGGGACGCGCAACACCTCTTGAGAAACCCCGCCGGCTGCTGCGACTTTCATCGCCGATTCGAGTTCGGTCATCAGATGCAACGCGGCAGGAATGTCAGCGACGGCTGGAAGCGGTTGGCCGGTCCTCAATCCCAATGCGTCCTTGAACGACTTAGCATGGGCGAGAATGCCCGCGTTTGCCGGCTCCTCGATTTCGATACCTTGCTCCCGCAGCCACCAGTTTTCCTCCATGGCAACCGGTCCGCTCTCAATCTGAAAAGGGCGGCTGTTCGCAACCGCCGCATCATCCACCGCCGAATCCAGTTCGCCACGAGCGGCCGCAGTTACAAGATGATCCTTGCCAATCGCCTGGAAGAGCAGCACGAGCACGTGCTGCCTCGCCCGTTCCGGTTGTACAAACATCGAGAAGTCCGTTTGCAATATCAAGTCTTCAAATGTTTTCCGTTCAGTATCCGTTCGGCTCGGATAGACCGCTGCGATCAGGTCAACGGCATCCTTCCGCAGGTCCCGCGATAACAGCACCTGCTCCTTAGTGGCCAGCTCCCAGAGAAGATCGCCGAAGACCTCAGGCCGCTCAGCTCCGACCATGAAAAGGCGCGTCCAAAGGAGCGCAAAGCGATTTTCGGCCAAGAACAACTCGACCACCGCGCGCACTTGTTCCGGGGACGCCGAGCGCAGCCATCCCACAAGAATCTGAACCAGGCTCATTGCAGTATCGGGATGAGCGTCTTCTACCTCCCACGCCCAGACATGGCTGAGGTCTTCGACCACCCGCACGTCGTGCCCAGCCACGTTGAAGGTCCAATCGCCATGCTCTTCCTGGAGCGGGTGCTGACTTGTGATGAATCCGCCGATGGCCCCAAGCAGAGCTCTGATTGCCTCCACGGGTGAACTCGTCAAAAATTCAGGGAAGGTGTGAGCTAGTTGGAAGCGCGCCCTCTCATAGTCCTGAGAAACTTGGGTCTTGAACGGCATAATCTGACTGTCATTCATGCGCGCGAAGGCCTCGGACGTTACGCGACGCGAAAACACTTCACTGTAGATTCGGTTTGCAAAGTCGGGATCGATCGCCCGGATCGTCGCTATCTGATAGCAGAGAGCCGGAACCTCGGCGTGAGCATAGGTCTCAAAGCGGTCTACCGCAAAAACCTGACTCAAGAGAGCGCGGGATGCTTTTACATCGGTCGCGTAAGTTTCGGCAACAAACCGGATACCGCCCGCCGCCAAGTCCGCCAAGTAGGCATCGCCCGTACGAGCCAACGCTGCTTCCAGCAGATTCCGAGCGGCCATGCCCAATTCGTCCCGATGTTCGCTCGCCGTTGGCTGCTTCATCAGAATGGCCAACAGGAAGCTGATCGATCCGACCAGAGCAGGAATCTTGCTCGCCGCGACAACTACCTGGGTCCACGGCGCGAGAATCAGCAAACCGGAATGGTCCTCGTCCCACAGAGCAAGGGAGCCGATGATTGCGCCAAAGATCGCTCGGCCCACTCCGTCTTTCGACAACCGCTCGATAAGCCCGTCAGTGTCGCTCTTGACCCCAGGGAGCTCGCTGCAGGAGCGGGCAGCGATGCTGCGGGCGATGGGATCGATCGCCCGGTCCCCAATCAACCCCGCAATCATATTCCAGTAGTCCCTGCGGTCGGCGTTGCTGTTCCAGAGCTCCTGCAAGGCGTATCCCAGAGCCGGACCCAGCATCAGACCCAGGCCGTTCTCGCGAAGGAACGCGCTGTGAACTGCGGCGGCATCGAATGGATTCAGGTATAAGCGGCTGGCTGCATAGTCAAAGAGAATATGATGGCGGAACGCAACACTCCTTGCCCCGGATTGCTCGACCAGAACGCCCGCACCAAGCAGCCGCGCCAGGCCGTTTCCGCCGCTGCCAAAGGCCGTCTGTTGCGATGCGCGTAGCGAACGGGAAGGGACCATCTCCTCAAGGACGGCGCGCAGGCAGGCGTCACCTTCGGGCGCAAGTGGCTGAACGCGGCGTTGCCAGTACAAATCGAGTAGCTCGGCCTGCGTACTCAACGTGCTGAGTCTTGTGGGAGCGACGCCATCGGCAAGCAGGTCCGCAAGCAACTGCGTGTTAAACGGATTCAACGCCAGATTGCGGAGCCGATCTCCTCCCGCGGCGATCGCTGCCGCCAGGGCTGGCGCCTTCGCCAACAAACCCTCCAGTTCTTCCTTGGTCCAGGGAGTGACCTGAATATGCCGGACGTTCCGGAAATCCGGATTGGTGAACTCCGGTGCGGGCGGCGTCCCGGGAAAAAGCTGGCGGAATTGGGTCCCCAGGCGAAGGTCGAAGGACCGTACCGACGCGATCACGCGCCATCTTCCTCCCGGCAGGGACAGCACCTGCTCGATCAGACTCTTGAACACTACCTCGCCAGTGCCGCCCCGAACGGCGTCCAGCGAATCGATCAGCAGGAAGGCCGGCTCGATTCCGGGCCAGTTTAACAAGACTTCACGAATGGGATGGCTCATGCCGAGTTCTGTTCTAAGCCCATCGAGGCCCGAGACAGGCATCCGATCAACGGAAAGTTGCAGAACGTCGCTTCTGCCCAGATTGCGCCCAATGGTGTTGAGAAAGGCGCTCTTTCCCGCGCCTGGTTCCCCGACAACCAAAAAGGACCCCTCTTGCGCCGCAGTGAGCGCGGGAGCGAGGCATTGTCGCGGCACAGCAACATCCTTGCCGTCCACATGAATAACCTCGAATGCGGCCAGATACTCCTGGTTGGTTTTGCTGAATGCGCGAAATGCCTCCACGTCGGCCCGATAGTCCGGAGGAGCGAGCAACCGGATCGGTTTTTGCTCCAGATCTCTGCGCAACGCCTGGGGGTCTGCGCCCGTGCGTTCCGCCATGTGCTTTTCGCAAATGGAACCGAGGACATCGAAAGCAGAAGGCGCGTCGTCCGGTTGCAGCAGTGCACTTCTCAGGATTTCAACGGCGACATTTCTGTCGGCGCCGTTGGTATCAAATTGCACGATCGCGGTGAAATCGAGAAGCCGGACAATGTCCTCAGCCGTTGCCTGGCTGCCAACGACCTCTTCCCAGGCCAACTGGAGCAAGGCCGTGAAGGTTTCCAGAGCCTTCTTCTCATCGGCTGGAGTTGTCTCGTCGGTTGCCTTGCGTCTGCGACGGGAGAGCCCCTGGGCCAGGTCCTTGGCCACCGTTCCGGTTGCGCCAGGTCCGACGGCAATCAGAAATGAGTCGCGGCCCGCCACGACCGGTCGATTCCATGCCAACGAGCCGTCGCCGCCTGAACAGGCAATCCATTGCCGAACGATCTGTTCGGCCGTCTTGCCGAGCTCGCTGTCCAGTTTCTTTGCTAGCGTGAGCGACGTCTTTACCTGGGTAAAGACATATCCGTCCGCATCTGTAGCGATCATGATGTCGTCAAGCGGAGCTTCGGCTTCGAAGCGCAATTCCTTGATGCGAACGGCTCCGATTCCGAACCTGGCGTCGAGAGGCCGGTCGGCAACTGCGGTGGCAGCAAAGAGCGCCCCGACCGCTCCCTGGAACGTCACTCCGGCCGCAGTGGCGTTCCCGCCCCCTGTCGCCAGGGTCGCAGCCCCCGATGCGGATTCGTTGTCCTTTATGACCTCGTCGGCTTGCTCGTTCATGGCACTTTGCCTCTGTGAGAGCTCTCGTTAATTTTAGTCCTCGCCGTCCAGAGTCCGGAGCCACCGCAAACGGATCGTTTGAAGCGCGCGCAACGACTGTCCACCTTCGGAGCCGAACAGTTGGGAAGCCGGCTCACGCTGAATGAGGATTGCTCGATGACGGAGAGCGGTCCGTAGACGGACGTAGCCGGAACTGCGTACATTCCGAACTCTCCAGTATCCCGGTCCAACTTCGATGAATACGACGTCCACGCGCAGTACGGGTCGCAGATACTGTCGGAACGTTTGCGACCGGCTCACATAACCCCCGAGACGAATCTGCCGGTCCATCTCGGCCAGGCTCAGCGGCGAACCCGCGGCGGTACGCACCGCCCGCGCGTGCATTTTGCTTCGGCGGAAGCACTGCCTCATTGATTTCAAACCGAGCCGCCTTCTCTGCCGATTCTGCGACCTGAACAGCAAAATCGGCAATCGCATCCCCGAACGCCAGTTACGGCCTCCGAGGCTCACATTCCTGATTTGCATTCCATCGACCGCTTTCGACCAAACAGCACCCATTACTTTCGTTTCTTGGAATGTATATCGAATAAATGTATAGTAAAACAACATAATGTCTACTGCACTAGAGACTAGTGCAGTAGACATGGATGAAGAGGGAAATATGAAAGTCCACAATCTTGAACTGGAAGCCGTGCTGAGGAGGAGCACACCAACTAAGTTGTCAAAAACGCCATCCACGGAGCGCAATGAAAAAGCGTCCTCGGTTGATCGCACGTGCGAAAGTGCATCGCTTGCGCAAGCACCTAGTCTGGTCGCGGCGGGGAGCCGCGCAGGAGAAGTCGTTACGGACCCATGCCGTTGCATCACCGGCAGCGCGGACCTTACCGGTGCCACTCCGACGTTTTCCGAGATATCGCAGCCGAGCCCGGCGATGTTATCCGAGTTGCTGAAGTTCTTTTCGCTGCTCGACGAGCTTGACCGGTCGGCATTTGTGGAATTGGAGCGAGCAGCGTAATGCCGAGACAACAAGCCGAGATTACCAACCAGCCTCGAACGGGCGGCTTTGATGCCGCGAAACAGGAGGATTCAATGACCCAAAAGCAGAGATTGACACTGTTGTTTGTGAGGGTTGCAACTGTGCCACAGGATTGCTGCAATGCCGTGCAAGCCGTGTCAGTCCAAGCCCAGTTACAGGAGTTGAGGCGCTACGCAGCGTTGAAAGGACTCAAGATCAGCAAAGAAATGGTCCAGACCGGTTTGGACCGCGACCACGGCAGCTCGGTCGAGCGGCTCTCGTCGTACTTGTCGCAGCACCGCGAGGTGCGCGTAGTTGTAGTGGATCGCCATGACCGCCTCGCTCGCTCTATGGACGGCATCGAAGGAATCCGCAAACTCGTCAAGGACTTTGGTGTCGAGATTCACTTTGTCCGGGAGCGCGAAGTGCTGAGCCCGGGAGATTCCTCAACAGACCAACTGGTCAGCGAAATCTTTTCTTTGCTGGCGCGCAACTACCTTCAAAACTGGGTCGAGGAAATCAAAGAAGGTCAGCGCCGGAGGGCAGAGCGGGGGCAATACCCCGGCCTGCCCCGATTTGGTTATCGCGTGAGATCGGGCCGGATCGAAATTCACCCAGGCCAAGCCAAGATCGTCAAGGCCGTTTTCGCGCTTGCTGCCGCGGGACAAACCGATCTAGCGGAACTTCAGATAGCCATTGCTCAGACCTTTGGCCGCCGTATCACTCGCAAGACCCTGCGGCGGATACTCACCTCGATCTTCTACATCGGCAGCTTCAGCTGGGGTGGACGCGTCTACACCGGCAGCCACCGTCACCTCATTGATCACGATACGTTCGACGGTGTTCAGCGGCTGCTTGGCTCCAACAAGAACCTTGAGGAGGGCACAACGAGCGAGTCATAAGAATGATTGGGAATGGATGCCGGACAGGTTGTCACTGTCCGGCACTCCTTGACAACCGCGACTTACCGGCATGGTTTATGGCCAACCGGCGCAAACAAGGAAAGTCATGAAAGAGCTTGCAGTTACTTACGCGAGGGTATCGTCCAAACCACAGGAAGACGGTTTCTCCCTCATCTCGCAAAACCGCACTATAACCCAGTACGCAGCTTCCAGGAAATTTGAGATCGTTCGTGACTTCACCAGTTCAGAGAGTGCAAAGAAGCAGGGCAGAAAGAACTTTAACGCTATGCTCGCGTTCCTGCGTGAGCATCCCGACGTGCGCATCGTCATCGTAGAGAAGACAGACCGCCTTGTCCGCAATTTGCACGATTTTGTGGAGATTGAAGATCTGGTCGAAGAGCTGGATATCGAAATCCACCTGGTGAAAGAAGGCCAGGTTCTGCGCAGGTCCGCCAAATCGCAGGACCGTCTGGTCCAGGGAATGTTCGCTCTTCTCGCTCGGAACTATATCCAGAACATGCTCGAAGAGATTAGCAAAGGACAGATCGAGAAGGCCAAGAACGGCGACTTTCCCGGTCGCGCCCCTTATGGCTACAAGCATGATCGTGAGAACCGGACGATCGTTGCCCACCCGGACCGGGAGACCGTGGTCCGTTTGATCTTTGATCTCTTCGCCAGGGGGAACTACAGCATCAAGGCTCTGCGGCAGGCAATCCTCCGTCAGACCGGAGAACGGATCAGCAAGTCCTATTTACATAAGATTCTGACCAGCCGGTTCTACATCGGAACATTCCGGTGGAAGACGATTGAATACGCCGGCAACCACCCTGCGCTTATCGACCCTGGAACATTCCAACGCGTCCAGGCAATCGTCACCGGCAAGAGCAAGTCAAAGCCGCGCAGGCATTCCTTCCCATTCGCGGACCTTCTGTACTGCGCCAACTGCGGCTGCGCCGTCACCGCCGAACTGCACAAGCAGATTCACACCTACTACCACTGCACCTTTGGCCGGGGCCGTCATGCGTTTCCCTACATAAAGGAGGATACGCTAGCTGAACTCTTGAGTCCGGTATTCACTTCGCTCAATGTCACCCCGGAACTCGCTCGAGTCATTGAAGCACAGACTAGCGATGCGAATTCAGCGCGTGCCGCATCCCTGCGCCAGAAAATCGGCACACTCAAACAAAGATTGACTGCGGCTGAGACGAGAATGGCGAACGCATTTCGGGAGAAGTCTAATCATCCCGATCTTGTGGACGACGATGTCTATGCCAATTGCATGGAGCAGTTCAGAGAGGAGAAAAACCAGATCAAGGCTGATCTCGAGAGCGCTTGCCAATCACCCATCGGTGACATTGGTCTTTCAGCCAGCCGGGTGGTCGACCTTGCGAGGCGAGCACACGAAATCTACCAGCGGTCAACTAACCAACATCGGGCCCAACTGCTGAAAATGGTTTTGAGCAGCTGCAAGACAGATGGAACGGACATCCACCCAGAATTCCGCGAGCCTTTTGGCCTGATCTTCGGTTCTGCGGGAAAGGAGAAGAAACCAGCCAACTAACTTCGAGAAAGGTACTGCACCGAAGCGTCACATTGGTGCCGATCGGAAATGAAAGCAATCGCGGGCTAAGCCCCGCGGCAGAAAATGGACGAAGCACGATGGATGTCGAACACAGTAAAGCACTTGTAAGATTTGGAAATCTCAAAGTCACGATCGAAGGCGCCATAGACGCGGCGAATGGGACGCCCGATGCTCTGGCAAAAGACGTTGAACAGCTACTTGAAACTCTGATCGCGGAGCGATTCAACCGCATGGAATTCGGTTTGGCCGCATCCAGAATTCGAGCACGGTGCAAGGTAGACCTGCACTGGATGCCGGTCCGGAAAATGCTCGCCAAGTACATCCATAGGTCGTATTCAACCTTGGACAGCATGATCAATGCTGCGGTGAAGGCAGCGAGACTGGATGATGCCCGCCTTGCAGCTCTCATAGGCGAGGGAATCGATCCGACTGAAAGAAAATACGACAGCTTGCTTGATGACCTGCAGGGAACAGCCTTCTCTGGTACCGTCGCGGAGGCGCGGGACGTTGTTCGGGAAGCATTGGGTAAATTCCGCGTGTTGCTTAAGAGAGTTGCCGATGAGCGCAGGCTCGCCAAAGCAGCCGCCGAATTGGATAACCCGTCTCGTATAAGGAGAATCCTGAAGGATCGCCTGCGCCACATTCCTTCGGGCAAGAGGAATGAAGCCGGACTAATGATATTCCGCGAGTTCGCGAATGCCTTCGAAGCCGAGTTCTCAGAATCGATGCTCCAATTCGCTTTGGGACAGGCCAAAGCCGAGGTTCGCGAGGGCCAGAACCATCGAGGCACCGAGCTTACTCACGACGCACCATTAGGAAATCGGACTCCGACAGGCGTTGCAGAGTCTGGATTCGACGCTATTTCCGCTGCAATGTGACGGCACCTCCACCGGGGTTATTGGCTCAAAGCGAAAGTCCAAGAGCCAATACCCCGGCCGCACTCCAAGTGACTCACGTGGAATCATGGGGAGAGATTTCGTATACGTCACACCAATCCTCCCTTGAGTTCTTCCTTTCAAGTGAATGGGGTTGAGAAGCCCTGGAGCGGTTTCTCACTAGTTGCCACTACGCCCGAACAATAATGCGATCGAGGCTCTGAGCAACACTCGGAGATTCCCCTGGGTCTGCTTTGTGGGAGCCTGGTCAGCGTTTTTCCGCAAGTCAAGTCTTTGGTTCGGCGTGCCAAGAACTTCAGCCTTACGCGCAAACCGACACACTTGCCTAAACGGACGCGGGAGCAAACCTCGGGAAAGGAGGGCTTCGATTCACCCCAGCAAGTGATTTGACCAAGGCAGCGAAAGAGTCTTCATTATGCTGCTTAGTAACCGCTCAGGCTGCGATCTCTAGACGGTTATTGCCTACCCACTACTCACCTACTTACATCCGAACAAGCGCAGAACCCAAGAGTCGCTGACATGCGCTCTGACCGGGGTAATTGGCACGACCCATGCCCATGACCCTCCATGGCGCTGCCCAAATTCTGTCTATTAGACGATCTGCCCGTGGCAGCGATCAATCGTTCGTTGCTCTCCCTCGGCTGAGCAGCATCACGCCAACGCAGAACTAACCCGTGGCCGGCCGCTCGTTGCCTTTGGGCATCGATGCGGCGGGCCATTTGATTTTGGAGGATTGATCGTGAAATCAATTGAAGAGTTCCTGTTGCAACACCCTCGTCGAGACTCACGGGGTGCAGTTCGCACGTCCCCAAACGGGAAGTCACACTCAAGTCTGCCTCCGGAGGTGCGCCAGATCGCGAACCGCGGTCTCGCAGTTTTTCCAGCTCCGGAATTTGCGAGGCTCAACGGACGGGAGGATTTCCTAATCGGCGAGGCGACGAGCCAAATCGCTCGCCTCGAGGAACTTGCTCTAGAGTATCCGTTGTGCACCTGGCGCGTAGCCATTGGTCAGTCACGGATATGCGTGCTTCGAATGGATGGGCCCGATGGTCGCGCCTCGTTAGCTGGGTCAAGCGAGAATCAGCCAGACTGCTCGACCCTCATTTCAGAACGGGGACAGACAACCTGGGCATTCTTTTGGCGGCCCAAGGGAATCCGCCGTGACTCGGCCACGAGGTTACCACCCGGCATCACGATTTTCGCCGACAGTGGCAGCTGCCCCATCCCACCCTCGCACGGATGTGCGTGGAGAGATCTCGCCGCGGACATCGAAGCAATGCCTTCGTGGCTTCGTGAACTTACCTTCGAGAGTCCGGAAAACCCACCGGCAAAAGCATTGTCGGTCTCGCCGTCGTCTGCTGGTCCAGCCCCTTGCCGATCGCGTATGCAATTCGAATCCCCGCGGTCTGTGAGCCGAAAGGCCTCCGCAATCTGCAACCAGGTGGGTTTTCGCGGTTACCGAGCGTGCCGCCGACGCTAATTCCTTTCCCGCATCCAGAAATGGGAGCGCCAGACTTCTGCAGTTATGGCGCTCCCAGCCAAAGAAATAGCTCCCAAAGGAAGATAAGCTCATGAATCAAAAAGCATTGACATTTTATATGAGCCTCGCTGCCCGTTCCGCTCGCTCCTTCTCAGATGAGCCTGTAGCGGCCGGAAGGAAAATGCGCGCAGGGAAGATATGCAAGTCCTGCAAAGTACCCCTGCCGTTGCCGCACACACCGGTTTCGAAGCGGTGCGGCTTTTGTTCTGTCCGACACCACGTCCTCATGCACTTCCGCCGGCGCTCAGGGTGGCATTGCCACTTCACAACCGAATCCAAGCAGAAGCTCTCAAAACGTTTGACATTCATGAGCGCCGGCAAAGTTCACGAGATGGCCAAGCGGGGCAACGGACTGATCGACAACTGGGATCGCGACGGGTTTGAAATTGACCTCGAGATCGGCAGGGGCTGCATCTGGCTCCGGCTTTCGGACGAACAGTATTTGGCCCTCGGCGGTGTTCTCTAGGTCATCCCTGGATAGCGCAGTCTCTAAATGGGGCCGGCCCCGGTAGGATCGCAGGGCAGCGTCCAAGGAGTTGATGTCGAAAATCCGCAAAGACTTCGCGGATATCTTTCAGCAGAATCCGAATATGGTCGACAGCGACCTTGATTTTCGGAATTTCATGTGATCCAGCTGTGGTCTCCTACCCCTGCGCAGGGGGGCTCAGATTAATTTGCAGTTCTGTCACGATCGCATCGCGCTCAGCTTCGGGAATCTCGGCCAGCAGATATGTAATCAAATCCTCTTGCCGGCTCTGGCCGAAAACCATGCGGTAAATCGCAAGCGCCCGCCGCAGTCCGTTGAGACGCTCGACCTCGCGGCTGAACGGCAGGGCGGGAACATGTCTCTCGATCTTGGCGTCGCCGGGGAACAGCCAGTAAGGCACGAGATCGTTTTCCTTCTGCGATCTACCCTTCCGGCCAAGTTCAAAGGCCGTCTCCCAGGCATCCGCGCCTTCATCACGCAAAGCATTGGCGCCAAAAGCATCCGCGACGTTCTTGCGAACCGCGTGTCCCTTGTAACGATGAATGCGGCCCTCGCGCTGTTCAAGGTCAACGGGATTGGATGGCAGGTTCCAATGGGTAATGGCGTGGCAATAATGGTGAAAATCGAGACCCTCCTGCCCCACCGAGGTCGAAACCAGTACGAACGGCCAGAATGGCGAGTTGAACGCTGAGCGCACGCGCTCCTTGCGTGTCGCCGGAGACGTGCCATCCGAGACAAGCAGCGGCTCTTCGTCCGAGCGGTCATCGCCGAAGCGCATGGCGAAACGGATGCGCATCGGTTCGGGCTTGACGTTTATCTCGCGGGCATAGCGGGGTGCGGTGACTTCATCGATCCGGAGAGACGCCGCGCGGATCGTGAGTGCCGCAATGGTTTCTGCGCCCAGCTTTTCTGCGATTTCGTCGGGCGGGAGTGCCGCAACGCTGAAAGATTCGCGGAGCACATGGGTGTATTCATCCAGCACCGCCTGGAGCCCGCCCGCATGAGCATATTCCAGGACGCGCTCCCAGTAAGGTTCGCCCGAAAACTCCGTCCTGACGGCTTCGATGACTTCCGCATGATTGAAAAGTGTCAGAAAGGCTCTCCCGGAGCGCGCCGCGACATCGCGCAGAGGCAGGCACGTCGCGGGTTCTGTGCGGCTCGCACGCGCATAGGCGCGCATCGCAGCTGTGGCTGGAGCGGCGGAGGCGGCGAGGGCCAGGACGCTTGCAAGGTCGTCCGGCGGTGTGCCCAGACGGTCTTTACCGCTGCGAATGGAATCGAGCGTCTTCTTCGCGTGCTCGACATGGCTCGACCAGCCTGCGTCCTCCTCTCCGAATTCCGCGCCGGCCCATCTCTGCGCCAGATCCGCGCGGTCCCACCATTCGCGCGCCGCGTCGGGAAACTCCGCAAAATCAAGCAGCATCGGCGCGAGCCAGTACCAGCGGTCATCAGTGCTGGTGGTTGCCTCCTGCGCGATCTCCAGCTTTTCGAGCGCGGTTTTAATGCGGATGATGAACTGCTCGCGCACCTCCGAAGCCGTCAGGCTGTCGCTTCGCGCCAGCGCGCGCGGATCGAAGTCCCGGCCGAATGTGAGACAGGGATAAACGAGTAAAAGTAAGGGCAGGCCTGTCCGGCGGTCGTCTGATATTCCGAAACGCAAAAGTCCGCGCTGTTTCTTCCAATCGTCTTGCGTCAATGGCCCGCGTGGGGTGGCCGCCCGCATCATGCGGCGCTCCGCCTCGAATGAAAGAAGGGAAGCGACGGCGCGCGGAACCATGTGCCACGCGGAGAAGACCAGCCGCTTTGTCACGCCGTGCAATTCCGGAGCGGCGAAAGGTCCTTCGAGGGCGTAATAGCCAAGGGCCGGCGGCATCCAGAGCAAACGCCACATGCCGCGGTCAACGGTCTCTGAAAGCAATTCGCGCAGACGCGGGTTCGCGGGCTCGATCGGCTTATAGGCGCGCGCGCGGTCAAAATCGAGAAATGTCTCCGGAAACTGCCTTACAAGGCGCACCATTTTGTCCTTTTCCGGTGCGTCGCTGAATGCTTTCTTCAGGGCATAGTTATCCATGAAGTTGAACAAGTAGGGCGCCGACTTCCAATATTCGACAACGTCCCCTTGCTCCACCGCGTCGCCGACGCTCTGCGCGCCCAGATACGCGCGGACATCGACGGCATGAAGCGAGGCGTCGGCTGGCGGCGCATCGAGAAGCATGCCGCCCCGGGCTTTTGACGAGGCGAGACGTTCCGTACGCGCCATCACTCGGCACAGGCGCTGCTGAAGCGCCGTTTTCGCAGTTCTCAGCCGAGCGAGCCCGTCCGGCGTCATCACGGCTGGCAGGGCGGCGCGATACTCCGCCAGTATCTCCTTGCAGCCCGCCGCGTCGCTGTTTTCCAGAAAACGCAGCAACGCGAGAAAGTCGCCGTAATGATCGTCATCGGCCTCGTGATAAAGACTCAGGCCGCGATACGGCGTGGCTGAGAGCAGAAGGACGCGAGCACCTTCCCCCGCCTCTGAATCAAACAGGCCCCGGGCCAGGTCTCCCGCGTCCGAATCTTCATCAAGCAGGTGCTTGAAGCGCTGAAATTCGTCCAGGATGATCAAATCCGGCTTAAGCGTTGCGATGCACACCTGCGCGAGCAGGCGCCTCAACTCTCCGATCCACCGCGTCCGCCGCTTGGTCGCGCCGTGCGGCGGAACGGAGTTGCTGCGCGAAAATATGCCGCGCAGCTCTTCGAAGCGCGTGCGCAAATCCAGTTTGCCGGCGGCTATCTCTTCCTGCACCTGTTTTGCGAGGGCGGAAACAAACCGATCCGCAATCTGCTCATTGAGTTTCCCGAAATCAAACGCCTCAAGTGCCCGCTCGAAGGGAACCACGCCGGCATAGTCTCTCATCACATAGAGCGAAGCGCGCGATCCTTTGATTCCCCATGCCCGATCCAGCAGCCGGTAAAGCAGGACCCGCTCATCGATGCGCCCGCCGCCGCCGGTTTGCTCGAAAGACGTGCCCGGAGTGAGAGCGACAAAGTTGATGCGGCGGAAATCCTGCATTTGCAGCGGCAGCAAGGTCAGGCGCGTTGCCTGCGTCGCTTCATCGCAGCCAGGAATTTTGATCCGGTCTATGTTTTGGCGGGCGATGTCCGCGTTCGAACAGATGTAGATCACATCGATCCGGCGCGTCTCGTCGCGCGTAAGTTCGTCCCAAAGATGATCGATCGTTTGTGCGATCACGCCGCGCGCCACGAGAGTCTTGCCCAATCCAACTTCGTCCGCGACAAGAAAACGCCGCGTCGGGTCTGCGCCGTGGAACCGCCGAAAGACATAGTCCACGGTGTTGCGCTGAAAATCCTTCAGCCCTTTGAGAGCGGATCTGGTGTCGGGGCGCGGGATCATTTCGGCGTCTCCTGCCGGGTGGCTTCCCAAATGGGCTCCCATATTTTCTGAAAATCCTCGCTGAGCAGCTCGGAGCTCCCCTCCTGCTTACGGAGAACGTCCAGCAGAGACGAAACACGTTCGAGTTGCGCCGGACTACGGTGAAGCGCGCGCAGCATGGTTTCCAATAAAAAGGGATTGTGCGCGCCGCGCTCGCCCTTCTCTGGAGATTCAAGCAATCTGCGCAGTTCACCCGAAGATGCGGCTCCTTCATCGGCACCGGCAAGAAGAAAGAGGATGTAACGGAGCAGCTGATCACGGTTCTCGATGAGAGAGCGCACAACGCGATCCTGCCGGTCCACAGGAGCCCCTTGCATGGGAAGATTCATGACGAAGACGGCCGTGCGCTCCTTATCGCCTATCCTTGCGGTGACGGAAAAGGCGATGAGAGGCGTCAGCCCGCGAAACGACAGCCGCGGAAACACCACGGACATGTCCGGGGCCTGACCCACCTCAGCTTGCTGTGTTATCGGCCACGCGCTCATCTTGACATTCGCCTTCGGCCAATGCGGCGCGCGTCCCCACTCGAGCCGGAGTTCGAACAGGTCCGCCTCGTCCGCCGGCGTGACAATCAGCCGGGGCCCCGCCGCGTCTATCGCCCGCTTCACCGTCTGGAGCAGATCATCGAGCTGCTGCGCCGTGGCATCGGCCGGTACCGGCGGCGCATCCACGTCGTAGGGCTTGAGCAGGTCGGCAAAATTCGTTTCGCCTTTCGCCTGCCGGAGAAACTGGTCCACGCCGCATTGGCTCTTTCTGCCGACGAGTTCGACCATGAACTCGACATTGTGCTGCAATGCATGCGCGGTCGCGTTGAATGAGCCGCTGAATACACTGGCATTCCAGCCGCGGTCGATCACGAAAAGCTTCGCGTGCAGACCCTCCAGCACCTCGCTTTTTGCGGGTGGTGCGTCCTCATCGGATTCGTCGGTAAGCTCCGGCGCCAGGAAGCTGACGCTGTCGCAATCCCGCAATGTCTCTTGGGGCAGCTCCTGCAGACACTCAGGACGAGATACCAAATGGGTTTTGCCGGTGTGATCCAGGAAGTCGCGCACGACCGTATTCGAGATGAATGGCGAAACGATCAAAGCCTTGTCGTGCCGCGCGCCGAAGGGGGCGGCAATCCTCCCGTTTAGTCCCGCGACCCAGAAGCGGCATTCTTTTTCGTCGAAGCCCTCGGGCCAGGTGAAGCGCACGCGACGCAGTTCATCGGCGATCTTATCGATTCCTTGGCGGCGTGGGCCAGGAAGCCGCAGGCGGGCAAGACTGGGCAGCGCCGCTATGAGATCAGCGAGAGGATGATTGGCCGCGATGGCGTTCGACCGGTCCGTGAGCTCGCCATCGAGTGCGACGACAGTGTCCCAGCAGCGGTCAAAAGTCAGATTCCGGCTCAGGCAGAGCACGCGATACCGAATCGCGCCGTCCTCCGCAATGAAGCGCAGCGCCCACACCTTCGGGTGAAATACGCCGTCGGCGTCTGGCGCCTTTACGTCGTAGATGCATGGTTCGAGGAACGTGACCAGAGGCTGATACTTGCGCGGCAGCCGGATTTGTCCGCTCTGGCAAAAGATCGTGAAGCGGTCGCCGTAGCGTCTCAGCGCTTCGAGCAAGGCCAGCGGATCGGCAACCAGCTCACCGTCTTCGTGCTCCCAGTCAAAGAACGCGAACGAAAGTGGGAGCATGAGCGCACTGAGGAGATCGAGTGAAAAAGTCGTGCCGACGGCAATATCGAGCTTGCTTCCCGCCGGCGGCCGGAGCAGCTCCAGCAGATGCTGTCGTTCGTCCGGTCTAAGCATCGGCCGCCTCCAGACCATCGAAAATATCGCCGAGCAGCCGCTGCGATATGAACCATCGGAACTCCAGCTGCGATGTCCCAGAATCGCCGGTCCACAGTTCCTGTGCGCCCGGATTGTCCAGCCGCGCAAGATTCTTTTTCAGTTTGTGCTCACGGTCGTGAATGAGCAGACGCGCGGCGGGACTGTCGCACAGCCTCTCTGCATTTCCTGCCAGGGCCATATCCCACCAACTATTGATGAATTCGTGAGTGGGTGCCGTGATTCTCGGATTGACGGACCGGGCGATCTCCCAGAAACGTTTTCTGTCCCACTGCGCCAAAACGCGGGCGCGCGTGGAGATCGATTTCGCCCACTCTCCGAAGTTCCGGCGATATTTCGCTATGCTCTCTTTTCTACGGGCCTGCTCGGCCAGCATCAGGTTGTATAGCAAAGGCGCTCCGTGCATGACTTCGGAGAAATTCTGCGCGTGATCGAGCATTTCACGCAGTCGCGGCGCCAGCTTTGCGCAGTGTGGATGATGCCACGCGAACGGAACATCATCGTAGCGTTGCCGCTGCGTGACAAGCTGGGCCAGCAATGAGCCGGAACAGCCCGGGCTCAAGCGGATGCGTTCAGCGAGATATTCGGCTTCGCAGCGCGTCAGGCTCAGGGAACATTCCTTGGGGAAATCCTTCGGCGGTGCGACCAGCCCGGCATGCCAGTTCGGGGAAATGAGATCGTCATGCTCAACGTCGCGCTCCGATTTCCGTCCGCCTTGCTGCGCAAGTTGAACATAATATTGATCGAGGCTACGGTGGTATTGAACTTGCGCGCCGTTGAAGGAACGAATTCCCCATACATTCAGCCCCTGCCAGTAAACGCTGCTGGGAAGACGTTTCAGGGCTGTTTTCGCCACCTTGCCAATATTGCCGTCGTTGTCATCGGAGCGCTCTATGGGCTCAACAAGGTTCAGCTCCGCCTGCCGAGCGCTCGCCGCCATTTTTGCTGATTCGACGCGCGACCGCTCGAGTCTCTGATATGTCCAGGGGACGAGAAGAAAATATCGCGCACGGGTCATGATCGTGCTCGTGCCGGGGAAGAGCATGTCGGCGAATGCGTCACGCACCGAGCCGATGCCGAGTTCATCCCGAGTATCGTGTTCTCCGAAGAGATCGACGACATCGAGCATCTTCCGGCGCTCGCGCTCCGAATAATCCAGCCAGACAAACGTGGACATCATTTCCTCCCGCTTGCCAGACTCAGATCCTCGTGCTCAAAGGATGACGCCATACGGTTGATTTCGGTTTTGCTCAGGCCGTGCCGGGCGGCTTCATCGCACCATTTCGAGACAGCCGTGCCGACCTGCTTTGCTATCTCGCGGGCCGCGGCGTCGTCCAGTTCGAAATACCCCGCAACTTCCAGGGCCAGTGCGAGGGACGCCGTGTTGTCATCCTCGTTGATCGCCGTGCTGAGGATGCGCGGCTTAATGTCTGTCGGCACGGGGTTGAGGTCATAGGCCGGAGAGAGCCGCCAGCCCTCCTGCCCCGCGTAGAGAAAACCGTGATTACGCAGGTGGTCGTCCGTGTTGGAAATCAGAATATTGAACACCAGCCGTCGCCACAGCGCCTCCATGTCGGCTTTCGGCGCGGCCCCGTGCTGGCGCAGCGCGTCGACAATTTCCAGATAGCTTCGGCCTTCGTTGTCTTTTGACCCCAGCATGCTCATTGCGGAGAGAAACGGAATTCGCTGCTTGCCTTCGCGGTCGAAGCGCCGCACCAGAAGCACGGGTTTCCCGGAAATGGTCTCGATGCGGCTTTCCGGCACGGCGATGCCAGCTTTTGCAGCTAGTGCAAGAGCGACCGCTTCCCACACCACCGTGTTGATGTCATCGTCCTTGCGCGGGAATTTCGCGATAGCAAGATGGCCGTCCTTTTCAAGGACGGATGCCTTCGGACGGGCGCCGCCGAGCGATGAACCCGGCGCGAACAGCAGGCGCAGATCTTCCTCGGTGTCCTTTTCCTCCATGACGTGTTCCGCTGCGGAAAGAAGTTTCGGCAACTCGACCAGCGGCGGGATGCGCTTGACACCCTCCTCGCGCAGGAACGGTCCGCCCTCATGTTCAGCAAAGCGCAGCCCGCCTTGTCGCGCCTCGTCATCTACCAGAAGCAGGAAGTCGATCTCCTGAAGCGTGCGCGGCGCCGTGCCTTCGCGTTCCGCGCGGCGCCGTTCCATGCGGCGCATCAGCGCCCGCCCCCACCGGTCCGGCGCCGAGTCGCCGATGGCGCCGAACATCGGCGTGTCGGCCGGCGTGTGGAACGGTCCGGGGCCGAGGTGCAGCGCCGGCTCCAGCGAGAAACGCGCGGGATGTTTGAGCCAGCCCTCGTCGTATTCGAATGTGGCGCTTTCCTTGTTTTTGCGCACGCGCGCCCACAGCCGCCCCATCAGGTGGGGAACGCCGTCCAGGTCTACGTACACAAAGGTTTCTTTGTCCATCACTCGTCTTTCGCTCGTTTCGGTTTGGGCGCACTGCGAATGCGCTGCGGTAGGTTTTCCTCTTCCAACTGCAGGCCCACCGGGTCGTTTTTTGGGGCCGCGAGGTCGCCCAGCCGGTCGGCCATGCCCAGTACATAAAGGACAGTGGCGTAGCTGGCGATGGAAACGGTCGGATCGCCGCGCTCCACTTTGATGAATGTCGGCTTGCTTATGGACGCCCGCTCCGCTGCGATCGCCATGGGGATGCGCCGCCGCCGCCGCGCATCCTTGATGTCGTGGCCAAGCTTGCGCAGAGCGCGTGAAACCGGGATCGGCAGCGTCAGCATGGTTGGAATCTCCCTTTCATTTAAAGTAAAGCATAAATTACCATATAAGCAATAGGGTAAACTATAAGATATCTTATGCCAAGTTGAAAGTGGGCATATTCGGTGCAGGCGGCGCCTCAGCCATCATTGGAACTGCGGGGAGGAGGTGTTCCCGTAGCCTGCGTTAAATGAGCATGGCCAGTCTTAGTCAGTGTATACTCTGACCATAGTAGTTGCGGTAGTCATTGCCCTTGGCAAGGGAGCGGTAAATTCTCAGGTCATGCGACTAAGAGGGAGGATTCTATGTCAGCCGCCGAGACGAGGGTAACTAACCCCAGATGGAGATCACGCGGGAAAGCTCGAATAGCCGCGCACAAATCATCCGAAGCACCAAATCGAAGTGAGGAATCCACGAAAATCCGGAAACTGCGACTTGATCTTGACTTCACTCAGGAGAAATTTGCACATGCCTGTGGTGTCACGCGGATATCTGCCACAGCCTGGGAGATCGGAAAGAGCAGCCCTGCTCCGCGTGCCTGGAAGCAAATGGCGAAGTTGGCGGCGAAAGTTGCTCCGTCAACTGCTATGTGGTTCTGGGCAAAGGCCGGGTTCGAGCACGACGATTTCCAGTACTTGTTTCCGGAATTCAAGCGGATGGTGGAGGACTCAGAACTGCGGATCGAGCAGAAGCTGAAATCGTCAACCAGTGACGCCGTGCTTGTTCCGATAGTTCGGACCCCGTTACCAGGGCAATTGCGATTCCCGCCTTCTTCGGAGCAGATAGAGGATTATCTTTCCTTACCAACGCACCTGATCCAAGCCGACTGGAAATTGATCGCAATTCGCATCTCGGATCAATTTGTGCGCCCGATCTTTTCCAAGGGCGATATTGTCCTAGTTGACGCATCAAGTACAAATCTCATTGACCTTGAAGGGCAGCTGGTAGTTGCCAATTACACCCCGAGTGCGGAAACTCAGGACTTGGCATCGATGCAAAGTCGTGGCCGCCCGGTCGCTCCACATGCACATGGCAGGTACCCATTTCTTGAGAGTGGGATGTACATGGGCTGGCTGAAGATGGATCCTCGCTTGCCTGAATCGAATATGCGACAGTTGAACCTTAATTCAGAAAAGGTCTCCACAGAACAACCGGTCACCGTTGGACACGAGTTCACCGTGCCGGTCGCCATGGTAGTTGAATCCAGACCAGAACGAAGAATTGTCACACCTGAGTCTGAAGCGATACTCGTTGGGCGCGTCGTATGCTGGATTGCCGCAGGCCCGCAATTACACAATTCCTAGGCTCATAACGCCGTGGAAGCTTTGAAGCGTGTAGTGGAGACTCAAATGCCTGGACCACAACCTATCCCCAAAGCGCAATCGGGCCCCCGAAAGGCGATTCTCGTAGCGCGAGTGTCCAGCAAGCCTCAGGAAGAAAATGGCTTCTCCTTACCTGCGCAAGATAATTTCCTCACAGCGTATGCGGCTCAAATCGATGCCACTATCGTCAAGAAGTTCTCCTTCGCGGAGAGCGCGAAAAAGGAAGGTCGCAAACACTTCGAAGAAGTGCTTAAGTACCTGCGCGACCACCGCGACGTCAAGATCGCCCTGTTCGAGAAGACGGATCGGCTGAGCAGAAACTTGCAGGACTACGTCAAGGTCGAAGAACTAGTCGAAGAGCTGGATATCGAAATCCATCTCGTTAAGGAAGGACAAGTCCTCAGAAAGACTGCCAGGTCACAGGATCGCCTGGTTGCAGGAATCTTCGCACTTCTTGCCCGCAATTACATCCAGAATATGCAGGAAGAGATTATCAAGGGGCAAATCGTGAAGGCCGAGAGAGGATACTCCCCGGGCAGGGCCATGTTCGGTTATATGCATGATCGGGAGACTCGCACCCACGTGGAACACCCCACGAAAGGCAAGGTCGTCCGGCTGATGTTCCAGCTCTATGTCACCGGCGAATACAGCGTTGAATCATTGCGGGAGGCGATCTTCACCCGGACGGGCGCTAAGATCAGTAAAGGCCATCTTCACAAAATGCTTCAAAGCCGGTTTTACATCGGTCAGTTTGTCTGGCGCCGCGTGGAATACAAAGGCAAACACCCGCACTTAGTCGACCATAAGACATTCGCTCGCGCACAGGAATTGATCTCAGGGCGCAATGGCAGCAGATCCAAATCGCGCAAGCACTCTTTCGCATTTACCCAGCTGGTTCACTGCTCGAAAGATGGGTGTTTGCTCACGGCCGAACTGGCGAAGGGTAAATACCCCTACTACCATTGCAGCTTCGGCAAGGGGCGACACAAGGTTCCCTGGTTGCCGGAGACAAAGCTGTCCGAGATGCTCGGCAATGCTGTCACGCAGATTCGTATCCCAACGCAAGTGGCAACCGGCATCTTAGCCGCGCTTGAAGCTGACCAGTCGAAGCTAGTGAGCCAGCGGCAGGAGGAGTTCGATTCCGCGAGCAAGCGCCTAAAGGAGATCGAACTGTCAAAGCTTGAGGCCTATGGGGACTTCAAACGTGGCGTGATCGACGAAGCCCTCTGGTCCTCACTGCGAGATGGATGGAGCGTGGAAGAACTTCGGCTTCGAGCGACCGTGGAGACCTACTCAAGTAAGCCTCTAGCCTCGGAAATCGAATCAGTGCGCAAAACTTTCGAACTCGTTCAATTCGCTCATTCTAAATGGGATACACTTCTCAACACCGAACGAGCCAAAATCGCGAAAATAGTACTTTCGAACTGTTCCTCAGATGGCGTAACTCTTTCATTTCAATATAGAAAGCCATTCGACCTAGTTGTTGAAAGGGGCAAAAATGAAGAATGGCGGCTACGACGAGATTCAAACTCGCGCCGTACTGCTCGACAAGCAGGCGTCCTGTCATTAGACGCCGTAGCCGTTCTGGGGGCACGATTCGAACGTGCGAACTCTGCCTCATGAGGGCAGCGAGATGGGCTGCTTCTCCACCCCAAATGTTTGAAACACAAAAACTCTGGTGCATGTGAAAGGATTTGAACCTCCAGAACCCGAGAGGGTAACAGTTTTACAGACTGCCGCAGCTAACCGTATCTGCCTCACATGCACGTCTTGGCGGAGAGTATTCGATTCGAACGAATGACACCCATGAGGTGTTCCGCGTTAGCAGTGCGGCGCCTTAGACCACTCGGCCAACTCTCCGTAGTCAATTACCTTGGTGCCGGCCGGGGGCATCGAACCCCCACGTCCGAGGACACTGCGTTTTGAAAGCAGCGCGTCTTCCCATTCCGCCAGGCCGGCACATCTTTGGTAGGAGCGGGAGGAGTCGAACCCCCAAGCCCGAAGGCGCTTGATTCTAAGTCAAGTGCGGCTTCCAGTTTCGCCACGCTCCTACGATCTTGGTGCGGATGAAGGGATTTGAACCCTTACGCCATTTTCGGCACATGGTTCTGAGCCATGCGTGTCTTCCGTTCCACCACATCCGCGTGGTACCCGAAGAGGGATTCGAACCCTCATGCTCGATTGAGCACAGCGACCTCGACGCTGCGTGTCTCCCATTCCACCATCCGGGTGTAACTCTTGAGGGCATAACTCTCCCGAGACGACTTTGTAAGTCGCCGCTTCGAGCTTTGAGTTACAAGCTCGTGGTGCGGGATGCAGGACTTGAACCTGCACGTTCAAAGACACTCGATCTTAAGTCGAGCGCGGCTTCCGTTTCGCCAATCCCGCACAAACTAAAAGCCCCCCGATTTCTCGGAGGGCTTCGAATCTGACCAATCTAATGGCGTCAGCGCACGAAGCCTCCCCATTCCAGCTGATAGCTGAACGATGAGAGTCGATCGGAGTTGACTAAGTTGACGCGCATAGGCTTCAATCCTTCACTAACTTAATACAATGTTTTTGTCGATAATGCAAGCGCGAACTGTAAGTGAAATTATTTCACAGCATTGAAATGCCGGCTTGAAGCGTCTCACCAGCGACCATCTGTCTGGAATTCTTGGCGAGTTGCCCCCTCACAGCACCGCCTCGCACGAAGTCACTCGACGCAAATGCTCCACAATTGTGGAGCATGTATATCACTATCCTTTGCGAGAAGCGGAACTTCGGATTCGTATCCTTCAACTCGACGGGCTTCCCATCCTCCCGCCGAGCGAACAAGACGTGTTCGACAGTGAGCCCATCAACGTCGGCGAGCGTAAACCAGCCGTTCAAGAACGCAACTCTTGCAAAAAGCCCAAGCCGGACGACTTGCCATCGCTAGTCCTGTGGAAATTCAAACTGAACCACCACCCGTGCTTCGAGAGCGTCGTCGTTTCCGGAATGCCGATTATCTACCCAAAGAGAACGTTAAGTTGATTGTGGTCTGAACATCCACAGGCTGACTGTCAAGCATATAGGGCCTGTAGCGCCATGATCCCACGGCATCCATTGCAGCCTGCCGTAGCATTACGGGGCCGCTCAGAACGTGCACGCCCTGGATGGTTCCGGACTTCGAAATGGTAGCTTCCAGCACCACCGTGCCAGAGACATTGGATTGCTTGGCTAGAGCCGGATAAATGGGATCTCTTCTCTGAAGCAACAATCCCGAAGCTACGCCGGACGAGATGCTCACACTCTTTGGAGCGGCAAAATTCACCTTTGGATGTGCTGTCCCACCCATGACGCTGCCAATTGCGGCCCCCGACGAGCCTCCCAGACCTTCCAAACCGGATGCGGAAAAGTTCTGCGAGGATCCCAATTCCTTGTCTTGGCCGTTGATATTGTTCGCGATTCTGGATGGCGCAACCAACTGGTCGACCATTTTGCCGGGGTCTACGGAATGCGGCTGCTGTGCGGTTTGAGCGGCCGCCGCTTGTTGCTGCAGGGGCGATGAGGGAGTCAGCGTTGTCTGTGCCGACGATGGTGCCGGCGCAGTGGAAGTCGCGGTCGGCTGCGTTATCAACGGTTGGTTCACCGCCACCGTCTTGGCTGCGGACTTTGTGATCATGCGAGGAACGAGGACGCCCGCCAAAACGAGAACAAGCAGAGTCGACCCAATGGCAATCCCTTTCGCGGGGCTCTTCTCTTTGTCCTTGCTCTCCTTTTCAGGTTCGACACTCGATGGACGGGGCCGCGATGGCGCAGGAATGGCAACCGCTGCGACAGGGGCCGTTTTTGCCTTGCGCGCGGCGGTCTTGTCGGGCACCTTGGCCGGTGCGGGCATCGCGACGGTTTGCGCCTTTGCAACCTTCGCTGGCGCGGCGGGAGGCGTATCGATCT
>Ga0302267_10002023_pt1 | contig 25050 bp, 22 predicted proteins | sample III_Bog_E1_3_FD_194555 | JGI IMG/M metagenome (GOLD analysis project Ga0302267, IMG submission 194555) | Peat permafrost microbial communities from Stordalen Mire near Abisko, Sweden - III_Bog_E1_3 | ecosystem: Environmental > Terrestrial > Soil > Wetlands > Peat | place: Sweden: Abisko...
GCGCCGGCAGGAGTTCGGCAAGGTGGTCATCTGCTACGGCTCGCGTGGCACCCATGACATCCTCTACGAGGCGGATCTGCACACTTGGCGTGGTCGGTTCGATACCAACGTCCATGTCACAGTTCATGTCGCGCCGTCGGGCTATCGGGGGCGGGTCGGCAGCGTCGCCGCGGCCGTGCGCATTGCGCGCATTGATCCGTTGAGCACACAAGCCTTCGTCTGCCGCTCCGAGGCGATGACCCGGCCGGCGGTCGATGCGCTTGCAGAACGGGGAGTGACCACAGACCGCATCTGGACCACGCTGGAGCGCTCCATGAAATGCGGCGTGGGGCTATGCGGCCATTGCCAGTTCGGGCCTACGTTCATGTGCAAGGACGGCCCCGTGTACCGGTTTGACACAATCGAGCGGCTATTCGGAATGCGGGAGATCTGACGACCTGCGCAGCAGCCGGCCGTGTTTGGCTGGAGACTGGACATTACTCCACGGCCTCGAATCACATGCTTTGTGAATCGGGAGCGTCATGCTTCCAGGGCACCCAAGCTGCGTATGAGCGCTGCGCACCATCGGCAACTGGTCAGGCGACAACTGGTCGGGCCTTCTACGGCCCGACCTGCTAACGAGTGGCTACAGCCCTTCGAACAGCGCCGTGGTAATGTAGCGCTCGGCGAACGACGGAATGATCGTCACAAACAGCTTGCCGGCGTATTCCGGCCGGCGCGCGATCTTCAGCGTCGCCGCAACCGCCGCGCCGGAGGAGATGCCACCCGGAATGCCCTCGGTCCGGGCCAGGCGTTTGGCTGTGGCGAATGTCTCCTCGTTGCTGACCTGCACGATCTCGTCCACCAGCGAGGTGTCCAGGACCTGCGGCACGAACCCGGCGCCGATGCCCTGAATGGGATGCGGACCCGGCTTGCCGCCGGACAGCACTGGGCTGGCCTCCGGCTCGACCGCGAAGAACTTCAGCCCCGGGCGGCGTGACTTCAGCGCCTGCGCCACGCCGGTCAGTGTTCCGCCGGTGCCGATGCCGGAGACGATCGCGTCCACCTGGCCCTCGGTATCGTGCCAGATTTCCTCGGCCGTGGTCAGGCGATGGATTTCGGGGTTCGCCGGGTTGCCGAACTGGTTAGGCTGCACTGCCCCGGGCGTCTCCGCCAGCAGCTCGTTGGCGCGCGCGACTGCGCCGCTCATGCCCTTCTCGCGCGGCGTCAGGACCAGTTCGGCCCCGAGATAGGCCAACATCTTCCGCCGCTCGATTGATACCGATTCCGGCATGGTCAGGATCAGGCGGTAGCCGCGTGCGGCGGCGACGAAGGCGAGCCCGATTCCGGTGTTGCCCGAGGTGGGTTCGATCAGCGTCGAGCCAGGCTTGATCTTGCCTTCGCGTTCCAGCGCCAGGATCATGTTGACGCCGATTCGGTCCTTGACGCTGGCAATCGGGTTGAAGAACTCGAGCTTCAACGTAAGGTCGGCGGTGATGCCCTCCTCGGCGCTGATGCGCGGGATGCGGACCAGCGGCGTGTTGCCGATTGTCTCGGCGATGCTGTTGTAGATCCGGCCGCGCAGCGGGCGGTCGAATACCAAGGGCTTTTGCTCGGACATGGGGCGTCCCTTTATGCGAGGTTGATGTCACAAAAAGAGGACAGTTTTCTACCAACCGCAAGGGTTCTTCGTTTGGCTGCAATTCCTTCCTGTCGGTGTGCGAAAAAAGAAAAATACTGCTAAAATCGCCAGCGGGCAGGATAGATCATCGCTGTCCCGGCTGCCGTTGCCAGTGACGTGTCATCCTCGCATGCTTGCAGACTGGACCGGAGCCGAACGGACGATGGACGAAACCCTACGCAAAGCCGCGCTCGACTACCACCGCCTGCCGCGGGCCGGGAAACTCTCGGTCGAGTCGATCAAGCGGATGGCGACCCAGCGCGACCTGGCGCTCGCCTACTCTCCCGGCGTGGCCGCCGTCTGCGAGGCGATCAAGGCCCATCCGGAAAGCGCGCATGACTACACCGCCCGTGGCAACCTGGTCGCGGTGATCTCCAACGGCACCGCGGTGCTGGGGCTGGGCAATATCGGTCCGCTCGCCAGCAAGCCGGTAATGGAGGGCAAGGCGGTCCTGTTCAAAAAGTTCGCCGGCATCGACGTGTTCGATATCGAGGTTGACGCAGCCGACCCCGCCCGCTTCTGCGACGTGGTCGCCGCGCTGGAGCCCACTTTCGGCGCGATCAACCTGGAGGACATCAAGGCGCCGGAATGCTTCGGCATCGAGGCCGAGCTGCGCGCCCGGATGCGCATTCCGGTGTTCCACGACGACCAGCATGGCACCGCGATCACCGTGGCTGCGGCGGTCCGCAACGGGCTGCTGTTGCAGCGAAAGACGCTGGCGGATGTAAAGCTGGTCACCTCCGGCGCCGGAGCCGCGGCGCTGGCTTGCGTCGATCTGCTGGTTGCCATGGGGCTGCGGCCAGAGAACGTGACGCTGACCGATATCGCCGGCGTCGTGCGCACTGATCGCGAGGGCATGTTGCCCAACATGGCGCGTTACGCGCGCGATACCGGCGCCCAGCAATTGGTAGACGTTCTGCCGGGGACCGACATCTTCCTCGGCCTGTCGGCGCCGGGCGTGCTGAAGCCGGAATGGCTGCATATGCTTGCGGAACGCCCGCTGATCCTGGCACTTGCCAATCCCCACCCGGAGATCATGCCCGACCTGGCACGGGCCGCGCGGCCGGACGCGATCGTTGCCACCGGCCGCAGCGACTTTCCGAACCAGGTGAACAACGTCCTGTGTTTTCCGTTCATCTTCCGCGGCGCGCTGGACGTGTCAGCGACCACGATCAACGAGGCGATGAAGATCGCGGCGGTGGAGGCCATTGCGCAGCTTGCGCGGGTGGAGCTCAGCGATGTGGTGGCCGCCGCATATGGCGGGTCAGAGCCGGTGTTCGGCCCGGACTATATCATCCCGAAGCCGTTCGACCCCCGGCTGATCCTGCAGGTCGCGCCGGCGGTGGCGCGTGCGGCGATGGCAAGCGGCGTTGCGCGCCGGCCGATCGCGGATTTCCACGCCTACCGGGTTACGCTGGAGCGCTTCGTCTTTCGCTCCGGGCAACTCATGCAGCCGGTATTCGAGGCCGCCAGGAAGGACCCGAGACGCATCGTCTATGCCGAGGGCGAGGACGAGCGCGTGCTGCGTGCGGCGCAGATGCTGGTGGACGACGGCATCGCCCGGCCGATCCTGCTGGGCAATCGCGAGGTAATCGCGCGCAAGATGCAGGAACTCGGTCTTCGGCTGGATCTGGATCGCGGCGTGACCGTGCTTGACCCGGCGGCGGATCCCGACGTGTTCGGTCCACTGGTGCCGGCGTATCAGCAACTGGTCGGGCGCCGCGGCGTTCGGCCCGAAGCTGCCGCGCGGCGTCTTGCCACGCGCAGCTCGGTGGCGGCCGCGATGATGCTGCAAACGGGTCTTGCCGACGCGGCGATCTGCGGCGGTGCGGCCGGCTGGTGGCGGCAAATCGAGTACATCCTGCCCATCATTCCCCCCCGGCCCGGGGTCGAGCGCATTTATGCTCTGTCCGGCCTGATCCTGCAGACCGGGGTGCTGTTCATCTGCGACACGTACATGGTCGTGGACCCCACCGCTGAGCAGATCACCGAGATGACGCTGCTCGCCGCCGAGGCGGTGCGTGGTTTCGGCATCACGCCCAAGGCGGCGCTGCTGTCGCACTCCAACTTCGGCGCGAGCCGGTCGGAGAGTGCGCGCAAGATGCGCCAGGCGCTGGGGATGATCCGTGCGCGGGCGCCGGACCTGGAGATCGACGGCGAGATGCACGCCGATGCCGCGCTGGTCGAGGCCGTGCGCAAAAGCGCCGTGCCGGACAGCAGGCTGACAGGCGTGGCGAATCTGTTGATCATGCCGACGCTGGATGCCGCCAACATTGCGTTCAATCTTCTGGGGGCCGCGGCGGACGGGTTGTCGATCGGGCCGATCCTGATCGGCACGTCGAAGCCGATTCACGTGCTGGTGCCGAGCGCAACGGCACGCGGTGTGCTGAACCTGAGCGCGATAGCGGTGGTGCAGGCACATGTGGCTGCCAGCGAGGGTGCCGGGGGATCAGCGGCGCGGTAAGCGACAATCGAAAGCGCCAACGGTTTCCGCTAGCCTTGATGCATGCTCTGGCTTGTCCTTGGCGGCCTGACGGTGTTCGTTCTCCTGACCGGTCTCAGCGCGTTCGAGCGCGCCTCGGTCACCACCATCAAGTCCTTGTTCGCCTGGATCGCCGCGCTGGCCGGCCTGAGCTTCGCCGTGCTGCTGTTTCTCTCAGGCCGCGGCGGGATCGCACTGGGGCCGCTAATGTTGTTCGGGCCGCTGATCTGGCGGCGGCTTCGTGGAGCGCCGCCGGCCGCGCCGCCGCCTGGCCCACCGCCTGGTCCCCCGCCCGGTCCGCAGCAACGCTCCCGCAGCGGCGCGATGACCCTTGATGAGGCTTACGAGGTGCTTGGCCTCGCACCCGGCGCGAGCGAAGCCGAGATACGCGCCGCACATCGCCGGCTCATGCGGGTCGCCCATCCCGATAGCGGCGGCTCCGACTGGATCGCGGCGCGGGTAAACCAGGCGCGCGACCTGCTGCTCAAGCACCCCGCCTGAGCCGAAACCGAACGCCGCTCAGCCAGCGGGCGCCGTCATGACGGCCTCGCAGGCGGCGGGCAGCGGGGGAGGGTGGTGCGGCTTGCCCGGCGCCGCCGGTTGATCCAGCCGATCGAACCACCATTGCAGCGTCGCGTCGCAACCGTCGCCCGGCGGCGGCGGCGGCGCCTGCTCGCAGGCCGGCTGATCGGCGGGACAGCGGAACCGGATGTGCATGTGCGCCGCGTGACCGTACCAGGGCCGGATCAACCGCAGCCAGGACCGGTCGCCCTGCACCTCCTGGCACAGTTGCTGTTTGATCGCCGCATTGACCAAAATCCGGTCCACATCCGGCAGTCCGGCGGCGAGGCGCAGCAAGGTCACGACGTCCGGCGACCAGCGCGAGGTGTCCACGCCACGCTGATCGGCGCGCACCATGCCCGGCAGCTCGACCGATTCACGTGCTGCTGGGCCCAAGGCGGGCTTGGGCCGCGCGTCCAGCCCGAGATCGGCATCGAGTCCGAGTTGGTGGCTGATATGCCCGCCCGGCAGCGGGCCGCCGCGCGGGCGCGAGATGTCCTCAACGTAGAAATCTCCGAGCCCTGCCTGATGCGTCCGCTGCCCCAGCAGCTCGATCCGCGCGATGGTCGGTGGCGCGCCCCAGAACGCGCTGCGGCTGAGATGGATGGTCTGGAATCCCGGGCCGGAATCCGGCAGTCGCACTGCACCCGCCAGGCACCCAGCCGCCTGGCCTCCGATGATGCGCAGCGGTCCCGGTGCGGGCGTGGTGGCCGGTCCCGGCGCGGCCGCCGCCAGCAGGCTGATCAAAACGACTGCGCAACGCCGCATCAGAACCGCCGTTCGAAGATTGTCACCACGTCGCCGGGCTGCAGGTAGCTTTGGCGCCACACCTTGCCCTCCACAGCCGTCACGCCCACCGTTCGCACGACGGAAGCATAGTCGCTTATGGCGCGATAGGTGAAGCCGCCGGCCACGGCAACCGCGGTCACCACGGTCATGCCGGGCTGCCACGGAAACTCTCCCGGCTTGTTAACCTCGCCGAGCACGAACACCGGCCGATAGGCGATCACCTCGACCGCTATGGAGGGATCGCGGAGCAGTTGCGCACGCTTCAGCGCAACCGCGACGGCCGCTTCCAGTCCACTCGAGTCCAGCCCGGCCGCCCGCACAGGCCCCACAAGCGGCAACGCGATGTTGCCCCTGTCGTTCACCCGGAACTCCCCGGTGAGCCGCTCCTCGCCGAAGGTGATGATCCGAACCTGGTCGCCGGCGCCGAGTTGGTAGCTGCCAGCCGGGGGGTCAGGCAGCGGTAACAGGTCGTCGCCGGGCTGACAGGCGGCAACCAGCAGAGCCGTGAGGATCCAAATGATGGATCGCGCAGAGGGAAACGTCATTGAGCTCGCTGCATACCATCCTGCTGCATACCATCATGGGTGACGGTTAGCGCGTCGTTAAGTCCGTGGCCGATACGATCGCCCGATGCTGGACCGAGCAGCCGGAAACGAGACCGAGACCCCTCGCCCAAGGCGGCACACAACGCCAAGCGCCGGTTGCCGGCCGCCGGAGCCAGCACTTGGTCTGCCCGCACTGCTCGCTGTCCTGCAACGCCGCAGGGCACCGCTGATCGCCGTGGCCTTGCTGGTGCCGCTCGCTGCGCTGGTGGCGCTGAACCAGGTCTCGCCTCGCTACACCGCCACCGGCGCCCTGATCTTCGAACCGCCTGAGTACAAGCTTCAGGAGCTGCAAAGCATTCTCCGCAGCGATCCCGCGAACGAGGCGGTGATGGCAAGCCAGGCGGAAATCATCCGTGGCCGTCGTGTGGTGGAGCGTGTCGCCCAGCAACTCGCGCTGTACGATAAGCCCGAGTTCAACCCGGCGCTCCGACCGCCCGCTCTGATCAACCGGCTGCTGGCCATGGTACTGGCGCCCTTCGCGGCGCCGGAGCCGGCGCAGACCCTTGGTTCCGGTCCGCCTATCGACGACAACCGGAACGCCGCGCTGCTCGCAGTGCAGGGGGCATTCAACGTTCAGCCGGTCAAGACCTCCCATGTGCTGGAGATCAGCTTCACGAGCGCAGACCGCATTCTCGCTGCCGCCGCCGTGAATGCCGCCATGGATGTGTATGTGAAAGAGCAGCTCGGCGCGAAGTTCCGCGCCGTTCATCATGCCAACGACTGGCTGGAAGCGCGGGTCGTGGAGCTGCGCGACCAGGTGCGCGATGCCGAGGACCGTATCGCTGCCTACCGCGCCAAGCAAGGCATGGTGCAAGGCATGCACGCCGGCCTGGATGCGGAGCAGATCAGCCATTTGACCGAAGGCCTGGTGCGGGCCCGGAACGACCTGGCGGCGGCCGAGGGGCGGCTCGATGCCGCGGGCGGCTCCCAGGGGGCGGCAGCCCAGGCCGCCATCGCGCCAAGCGTGGTGCAGCTTCGCGCGCAGCAGGAACAGTTGGCCGCCCAGCTCGAGTCGCTGCAAAGCCGAGCCGGTCCGAGCCACCCGGACGTCATCGGACTGCGGACCCAGCTCTCCCAGGCCCAGCGGGCCGTGACGACCGAAGCCGCCCGGGTGGTGGCTGCCAGCCAGGCCGAGGTTCGGGCGGCGCGCGAGCACGTCGCCGCGCTCGAGCAGATTCTGGGCGAAGCCGAGCGTGCCAGCGATCGCGGCTCGGCGGCGCAGGTCTCCTTGAATGCTATGATGAGGGACGCAGATGCGTCTCGCGGCCTCCTGCAGGTCGTTTCGGAGCGTGTTCAGCAGACCGCGCAGCAGGCGGCGGTCGAGGCGTCCGACGCACACGAGATTTCCCTTGCGTTGCCCCCGATCCGGCCGAGCTATCCGCGTACCGGTCAGATGATGGCCGTTGCTTCCGCCGCCGGCGTAATGCTCGGCCTGTTGGCCGTCTATCTCCTGGAGCTGACCGACGGTACCTTTCGCAGCGGCGAGGACATCCGCACCGTGCTCGGCCTGCCTTGCTTCGCGCTGATCCCGGAGGTGCGTCGCCGCACGCTTGGCAGGCTTAGCGTTGACGCCTATGCGGCGCAGAAGCCGCACTCGCCGCTGGCCGAGCAGGTGCGGGCGCTGCGCGCCGGTCTGTGGCTGGGACCCACGCGCCCACGCGTCATCGCGATTACCGCCGGACGTCCCGCCGAGGGCAAGACTGTCGTCGCCCTGGCGCTCGCCCGTGCCGCGGCGATGGCTGGGGAGCGCGTGCTGGCGATCGACTGTGATATCCGGCACCACTCGTTTTGCCATCGCATGCACGTCGACATGGAGCCAGGTCTCGCCGATGTCTTGCGGGGCCAGGCGACCCTGGACCAGGTCGTGCGCACCGAGTCGGCCAGCGATCTGCACTACATTCCTGCCGGAAGCACCGATGCCGACCTGCTCGGCCTGCTGATGGCGGAGTCGGCAGCGGAGCTTCTGAAGCGCTTGCGGCAGGAGTATGACCTTGTTGTGCTGGATGCGCCGCCAGTGGCACCGATGGCCGATGCCCGCGTGGTGGCTGCGATCGCCGACGCAACGCTGCTTTGCGTACGCTGGCACAGCACACCCCGCGCCACAGCGTTGCACGCGCTGGAAATGCTGGAAGACGTGCAGGCCAGAGTTGTCGGCGTCGCTTTGACCCGGGTCAACCCTCGCGCGCATGTGCGCTCCGGATACGCCGATGCGGAGGTGTATCATCACCGCTACGGCAGGTATTTCCGGGAGTAGCTGTTATGGCGCGGCGTTATCTGGTGACCGGGGGGGCAGGCTATGTCGGCAGCCACCTCGTCGCGGATTTGCTTGATCGGGGTGAGAACGTGGTGGTCATCGACGACCTTCGCACCGGCCATCGCGAAGCGGTGCTGCCTGGCGCGCGGCTGATCGAGGCCGACATCGCCGATCCGGCCGCCATCGGCAAGGTGCTGGCTGATGGCCCATGGGATGCGGTATTTCATTTCGCTGCGATGTCGATCGTGGGCGACAGCATGCGCGAGCCGTTCCGCTACCTGATCGAGAACGCGATGACCGGTATCCGGCTTATCGAGGCTTGCGTCCGCCACCAGGTACCACGCTTCGTGCTGTCGTCCACCGCCGCGCTGTTCGGCACGCCGAAACAGATGCCAATCGCCGAGGACTGCCCGATCGACCCGGGTTCGCCCTACGGGGAAAGCAAGGCCATGATCGAACGCGCGCTGTTCTGGGCGGATCGCATTCACGGGCTGCGCAGCGCCTGTCTGCGCTATTTCAATGCGGCTGGCGCCGATCCGGCCGGCCGGATCGGCGAGGACCATAATCCGGAGACCCATCTGATTCCGCTGGTGATCGACGCCGCCCTTGGAAGGCGCCCCGAACTGCTTGTTTTTGGCAATGATTACCCGGCGCCCGATGGCACGTGCATTCGCGACTACGTGCATGTCACCGACCTGGCGGATGCGCATTTGCGTGCGCTGGAGCGGCTCGAGACCGGCAGCGTCACCTACAACCTGGGCAATGGCCAGGGCCATTCGGTGCTGCAAGTGATCCAGGCTGTCGAGCGTGTCGCAGGCCGGCCTGTTCCCTATCGCGTGGTCGAGCGCCGTCCGGGTGATCCGGCGGTGCTGATCGCCTCGTCCGAGCGCGTCCAGCATGAGGCGGGGTGGCAACCGCGGTTCGGCGAGATCGACTCGATCGTGCGCACTGCGCTGGCCTGGCGTGAGGCGCATCCGAACGGCTATGGCGACCGGTAGCAGGGTGGCCGATGTTGCTGCCGGCTCTTGGATTCCGGCACGGCAGCGGAACGTCGCCAAAGCTTGCCTTCCGCGATGGCGCGTGACGGCGGTGACGTCTTGCCGGTCATGAATGGCTGGCCGCGCCATGCGGCGTCCGACCGATGAGGGCTGGCACTGCGACCAACGTATTCTGGTCCGCGTTCGAAGCCGGTACCTCCGCCGCGCTGTCCTTCATGTCCGCTTTCGTCGTCGCGCGGCTGGTTGGACCAGCCGAGGTCGGTATCGGCGCCGCTGCGGTCGCTGTCCATGTTCTGTTATGGGTCACTGTGAACGCGTTGTTCGCCGACGCGCTGGTGCAGCGCCCGGCGGTCGATGACGTAGCCGCTTCCAGTGCGTTTTGGACCTCTGCCGCGATCGGGGTCTTTGCGGCCTTCTTGCAGGCGGCGGCGGGCTGGCCGCTTGCAAGCGCCTTCTCGGACGCGCGGCTTGGACCGATGGCGGTCGTCCTGGCGCTCCCGCTGCCGCTGGTGGGCGCGGGCGGTGCGATCCAGGGACTGCTGACGCGTGATCGCGCCTATCGGGTGCTGGCCGGCCGGGCGGTGATTGGCCAAGGCCTCGGCACACTGACCGGCATCTGCGCAGCGCTCGCCGGAGCAGGGGCGTGGGCACTCGTCCTGCAGCAGCTTGTCACCTCGTCGGCAGGGGCGCTGGCGCTGCTGCTGCGTGCCCCGTGGCGACCGCGCGCCGTCTGCCACTGGGCGCCGGTGCGGGAGATGCTGCGCGTTGGTCTGCCGCTGACCGCGAGCACGTTGGTACAGCACGGACGCTACCGGTTGTTCGCAGTACTGATTGGGGTCACCGCCGGCGCGGCGCCGCTCGGCCAGGTGCACATGGCGTTCCGGCTGGTCGATACGGTGCGCGAGCTGGCGATGACGGCGCTATGGCGGTTGATGCTGCCCGGACTTGCCGAGCGCCAGAACGACCTGCCGGCGCTGGGTGCCCAGGTGGACCGGCTGCTGGCGTTGTCCGCCTTGGTGGTCTTTCCCCTGTGCGGCGCCATGGCGGTATCGGTCGGTCCACTGGTCCGGTTGTTGCTTGGGCCGGTCTGGGAGCCCGCCGGATTGGCTGCGCTGCCGCTGCTCGGTGTGAGCGCGTGGCTGTTCCTGGGCTTTCCCGCGGGCGTCGCGGTGGTGGCACGCGGCAAGGCCCGCTACACCCTGATCGCCAACCTGGCTGGGACGGGGGCCGTTTTGCTGGGCGTGCTGTTGCTGCGTCCCGCGCACGCATTTGAAGCGGTGCTCGTTTGGCTCGCCGCACAACTCATGATCGCACCGTACACGCTCATGGTGGCCGCGCGGTTTCTACCCTCGGCCGTCGGTTCGTCCGGCCTTTCAAGCCTCGTGCGGCCGATCCGAGCAGGACTGCCAGTTATGGGGCTGGCAGTCCTAGCCACGGCGATGGCGGCGCTGGTTCCCGGCATGGTCGCCCGGCTCGCCGTTGGAGCGGCCGTGTACCTGCCAGGCGTCGCGTGGCTATATGGCAGCACACTGCGCTTGCGTGTCCTGGGTTGCCTGCGAGACGGGCTGCGGCGTCAGCGGCGTCTTGAAGTGGCGGATGCGGAACTCCGTTAGTCGGACGTCTTCATCGTAGCAACGCTCGCAAGCAAGGAGCAGCGGGGGTTTCGCTTGCCTGAAAACAGGGCGATCGGACGTGGGCGAGGCGCGGCTAAGCCGGGGTTCCGCTTCGAGTGCTTCACGCTTGCCGCGCCGCCGGACCGGACGCCGGTGTAGCGCGACCATCAGGACGGTTGCCGTGTTGCCTCGGCCGCGCGGCGCCGTGGAGCCGGCAAATCCGGAGATCTTGGCCTACTGCCCCGCGTCCTTGACTCTGACGTGAACGTCCGAATCGATGTGCCCGTAACGAATGACGGGGTCGATTCGTGGCGGTGGAAATCGCGGTCAAGAAGTACGTGGTGAAGCTCAGCGATGAGGAGCGAGAGCGGCTTAATGGCTTGATCAAGAAGGGCAAACACCCGGTGTCACCTGACAAAAGAGTTCTTCCTGTGACAAAAGAGTCCTTCCGGCGACAATAGACTTCTTCCGAGTACAATAAAGTCGAACCAGATTTGGGATGGGCATGCCCTTGCGCGGTCCTGGCGGCAGACTACTGGAACGCTTAACCCAAATCGGGCGTCCGGACGGGAACGGCTCAACCGGGACCGCGGCGGCCGCGACGGCGGGTGCTGGAGTTTCGCGCGTTTTGGCGGTTGCCTCATGACCGGCGATCGCCGCCGCCGTGGGCATGGCGGGAAGCAGATCATGAAGAACCCCTCCCATACCAGTTCGGCCGGGTCACGCCCCGAGGCGCCGCGCATCGCCGGCCTGCCGGTCACGCACTGAACTCGGCTTTCCGCATTTTATATGAGTTGTTTCAACCCGAGTTTCGCTCGGCGAACCGGCAGAGGTGGTTCAATCTATAACCTGAACCAAGGCCGCAGCCTCATGCCCAGCCAGCACCCGGGCAACACGGCGATGAACCACAGGAACCCGTGCAGGCTGCCGGAGGCGATGCCGCCGACCAAGGCGCCGATGTTGCAGCCGAAACCAAGCCGCGCGCCGACCCCCATCAGCAGGCCGCCGACTGCCGCCGCGGCGACCCCGCGGGCCGGCGGCCACGCCTGTCCGCGGAAGCTCCCCCGCCATGAAGCGGCGGCCGTCGCACCCAGGATCATGCCGATGTCCATCAGCGACGAGTCGTGCGCCAGCACGGATCCCGCCAGCGCCTGACGCGGGCCATCCCAGGCCCAGAAGGTGGCCTGCGCGATGGGGAAGCCCAGTGCCGCGGCGACTTTGGCGCCCCACAGCGTCAATCCAATCGTGACGCCCCAGGGCTGGCCCGACAGCAGGAACGCTGCCGCCGCCAGCGTGCCGATCAGCGCCGCCACGCGCAGCCGTGCCAGGTCGGGCAGCGGGCCGCGTCGCAGCAGCATGAGGCACAGCGCGCCAACCAGAGCCAGCGTCGCCGCCAGCCCGCCCCACGGCCCCAGCAGGGCGCCGAGCGCGACCGCCGGCAGCGTGGGCCAGGAGAGCGCCGCCGGCAGCATCAGCGTCCCCAGCACGCCGCCCAGGCAGAAGAACGGCAACACCACCCACATCCGGGGCGAGCCGCCGCCCGCCGCGTAGAGCGTGCCGGAGGCGCAGCCATTGCCGAGCTGCATGCCGAGGCCGAACAACGCCGCGCCGACCACCGCCGGCAGGCCGAGCGGTGCGACGAACCCGCCATAACCCCCGACCAGCGCCGACACCGGGACGATCACCAGCGCCGCGACGGCGGCCACCAGCAGCCCAGCCGCCAGACCGGACCCGTCGCCGCGCGCCAGCCAGTTGCGGAACGCACCGGTGTAACCGAAGGAGGCGGTGAGGAAGACCCAGCCCAGCGCCGCCGCCACGCCAAACAGCGCCACCGACGACCATGCGCCGGTGCGCACCAGCAGCGCCGCAACGACAAGCATGCCGCTTGCGGCCGCAGCCAGCACAATTTTGTCGCCGCGCCAACGCCGCCGCGCGGCGTAGGCGACGGAACTCATCGTTCGACCGGCCGCGACGGATCGGCGGTCCACTGGGTCATCGACCCATCATACAGCCTGGCGCCCTGGTGGTGCAGTACCTCTGACAGCACGAACCAGTCGGTGGCGCTGAGATAGCCGGCGTTGCAGTAGGTGATTGCCGGCTTGTCGCCGACCGCAGCGAACAACGGCGCCAGCGCCTCCGTGGGCTTCAGGCGTCCCTCCGGCGTCAGCGCCGTATGCTGGTCCACCCACACCGCGCCGGGCAGGTGGCCGAAGGCGTGGACCGCCGGCATCTTTGCCGTCCCGAGCCACTGGGCCTGTGGCCGCGAGTCCACCAGTGCCGCGCCGCCATCTGCCACCGCCGCCACGACCTCCGGCAACTCCGCCCGCACCGAGGCGTCGTACCGTGCCGTGAACGCGGCTGGCTTGGGCATCACGGGTCCGGTTTCCACCGGTCCGTTCCAGGCACGCGACCCGCCATCGAGGATCGACACCGCGCCGTGCCCCAGCACCTTGAAGGTCCAGTACACCCGTGCCGCTGCGGGGAAGTCGTCGCCCACGATGACCGCCTGATCGGCGTCGTCCACACCGAGCGCGCCGATGGTGCCCGCGATCACCGGCAGAGGCGGCAGGGCCCCGACGGAACCGTCGCGCTGAGCGACCAGCCACCCCGTCCGGCCGAACTCGGCCGACACCGCGCCCCGGATGTGCCCAGCCTCATGCTGATCGGCCGGGCGAATATCCAGGACGACCACGTGCGGATCTTGCAGGTGCGCCGCCAGCCAGTCGGCCGACACCAGCGGCTGCGCGGCTGCGGCCGAAGCACCGGCTATGGCAAACCCGATGGCCAAGGCAGAGAGCGTTCGCATGCGAGACAGTCCTTCGTTTGTGGACAGAGCCAAAGCCGCACATCGTGCGGCTATCGCTGGTTTGGATTTGGGGGCATCGGTGGCGAACCGACCCCTGAGTAGAAGCATTTGTTAGAGCGCCGAGCCAAGCTTGGTCTGCAGCACGCAGGGCGGCGCGCAGCCCTTTTTGGTTGGATCGACACCGACATGGGCGATTGGGCTAGCCCTCAGCGAGGAATGCCCATAATATAACGAATCACTCCATTAGCTACCCCTAATCCCCGCAGGGCACCATGGACCTCGCTCCCGCTGATCTGGCTCTTTTCGAGGCCCGCGCGACGGAGGTCGCGCGCATCCTGCGCAGCTTGGCCAACGAACGCCGGCTGATGATCGTCTGTAAGCTGGTGGAGTGGGGCGAGGCCAATGTCGGCACACTGGCCGACGCCGTTGGTCTCTCGCAATCCGCTCTGTCGCAGCATCTCGCCAAGTTGCGCGAGGACGGCGTGGTTGCGACCAGGCGGGAATCGCAAACCATCTGGTATCGGATCGAAGACGTGCGGGTGGAACAACTCCTGGCCGCGTTGCACTGCCTGTTCTGCAAGCCGGATTCGCCGGCAACCTGACAATCGCACTCATGGAATTCCCATGCCGTGCTTGACCCGCTGACACTGTCGCTTGCGGTTGCCGCGGGCAGCCTCGTCGGCCTGGTCCTCGGGTTGATCGGTGGGGGCGGATCGGTCCTGGCGGTACCGCTGCTGGTCTATGCTGTCGGCGTCCCGTCGCCGCATGTCGCGATCGGCACCAGCGCGCTGGCGGTTTCGCTCAGCGCCGCCGCCAACCTGGCAGCGCATGCGCGGGCTGGCCGCGTGAAATGGCCGTGCGCCGCCGTGTTCACCGTGATCGGCATGCTGGGCGCCTATGGCGGCTCGACGGTTGCAAAAGCCGTGAACGGAGAGAAGCTGCTGGCGCTGTTTGGCATGGTGATGATCGCAATCGGTATCGCCATGCTGCGATGCCGCGGTGCGGTCGGCGACCCGACGGTTCGGCTGACGCGCGCGTCGGCGCGGCGCATGCTGCCTCCCTTACTGGGGGCAGGCCTCGGCGTCGGGTTGCTCTCCGGCTTCTTCGGGATCGGCGGCGGCTTCCTGGTTGTCCCCGCGCTCGTCGCTGCCACCGGGATGCCGCTCACCTTCGCGATCGGCACCTCGCTTGTGTCCGTCACGGCCTTCGGCGCGACCACCGCGGCGAGCTATGCGTGGTCCGGCCTGTTCGATCTCCCGCTCGCCGCTTCGTTCCTCGCGGGCGGACTGGCGGGCGGGGCTGGCGGCTTCCTGCTCTCGAAGCGCCTTGCCGGCCGCACCAGGACGCTTGGCCTGATCTTCGGCTGCGTGGTGATCGCGGTTGGACTTTATGTCGTTGCCCGCGGGGTGATGACTCTGACGGGGCACGGTTGACGCGATCCGGGCGAAGCCGGGATGATCCGCCCTGCCCGCTGGTGCCGCGAATCGCTAACCCGCGCCACCATGCAGCAGGATAACACCCATCACCAATGCGGCCATGAAGACTGTCTCGATCAGCAGCAACATCACCGGCCGCGGACCGAGCTGCAGCATGGCCTTCAGCGACGTCTTCATGCCGAGCGCGGAAATCGCCGTGACCAGGCACCAGCGCGAGAAGTCGTTCACCCCGTCATGCAGCAGTTTCGGCACGACGCCGGTGCTGTTGACGACCACAAGCACGGCAAACATCACCAGGAACAGCGGCAGCAGCGGCGGCCGCTTCCCGACGGGCTGCTGGCTGCGGAATTGCAGCGAGATCGCCATGACCGCCGGCAGCAACATCGCCACACGCATCAGTTTGACGAAGGTCGCGGTATCGCCGGTCTGCACCGATATGCTGTAGCCGGCGCCGACGACCTGCGCGACGTCGTGGATGGTCCCACCGAGGAAGATGCCGGCACTGGCCGGTCCCAGTCCGAACAGGCTAACGATCATCGGATAGATGATCATCGCGACGGTGCTGAGTGTGGTCACGCCGATGACGGTGAAGATGGTGTCGCGCTCGGACGTCTGGTGCTTTGGCAATACCGCGGCGATGGCGAGCGCGGCCGATGCGCCGCAAATTGCCACCGCGCCGCCGGTCAGCACGCCGAAATCCTTGCGCAACCCCATCAGCCGTGACGCTGCCCACCCCACGAGGATGGTCATAATCACGGCGGAGCACGCCACCGCCGGCGCGAGCGGTCCAAGGCCGAGGATCTGGCCGATCGTGATCCGCATCCCGAGCAATGCAACACCGATGCGCAGGACGGTGCGAGACGCGGTGCCGATGCCGGTGACGCAGCTTCCCCCCTCCGACAGGAAGTTGAACGCCATGCCGAGCAGTAGGGCATACAGCATCACCGGGCCGCCGTAATGGTCTGACAGAAACGTTGCAGCGATGCCGACCGTTGCGGCGGCCAGGACGCCGGGGAACTCGGCTTTCAACCGGTTCGCTGTGCGCTGCAGCAGGTGATGCCGGCGGGTCGGCAGAATCTCGCTGTCGGTTCTGGCCATGTCCGAACGCGTCTCCTTCGTGCTGCTGCCACAAGTCGGCTGACCGGCTCCGGCATTGCGGGGGTTTCCCGCGAAACTACTACTTGAGCATCTTCTAATCTACCAGTATGAAGGCGCGCAAGCGCGGAAGCGGTTCGGGAGAACGAAGATGGCCAAAGGCTGTGTCTACCTCGTTGGCGCTGGGCCTGGGGACCCTGACCTGCTGACGGTCAAAGCGCTGCGCCTGGTCGGCGCCGCCGACGTCGTGGTCTACGACCGGTTGGTCAGTCTACCGATCCTCGGTCTGATTCCCACTGGCACACCGCACATCTTCGCCGGCAAGCGCGCCGGCTATCACCATCTGACCCAGTCCGAGACGAACGAACTGCTGCTGAAGCTGGCCCGGGCCGGCCGGCAGGTGGTCCGCCTGAAGGGCGGTGACCCGTTCATCTTCGGGCGCGGCAGCGAGGAGGCCGAGCACCTCGCCCGGCACGGCATTCGCTTTGAGGTCGTTCCAGGCGTTACCGCCGCCGCGGGTTGCGCTGCGTATGCCGGCATTCCGCTGACGCATCGCGGTCTGGCAAACAATGTACGTCTGGTCACCGGCCATGGCGCGAACGACGGCAGCGGTGACATCGACTGGGCGTCTTACGCCGATCCGGACAGCACCCTGGTCATCTACATGGGCGCCACCAGGCTTGAGCACATCGCCGCACAACTGATGGCCGGCGGACTGTCCCCCGACACGCCTGCTGCGGCGATTCAGGATGGCACGAACGCAGGCCAGCGCCGCGTGCTCGGCACGCTGGCCGGTCTGCCCGGCCAAGTGCTGGCTTGCCGTCTGGGCTCGCCAACCTTGGTCGTGATCGGTCGCGTCGTTGCTCTGGCCGAGACATTAGACTGGCTCGTGCCCGCCACTGATGCAGTTCAATCCTCCGTCGATTGCGTCTGCGGGTAAGTCAGCGCCTGTTGCAGTGCGGCGTGAAGCCATGCAGCGGTGGTCGCGTCCAGGTCGAGCATGGTAAAGCGCCGGCCTTCGCGGACGCGCACGCGCGCCAGGCACATGCCGCTTTCGTAAGACAGTGTCTGCACCACCAGTTCCTTGCCCCAGGGCGCGACAGTGCGTCCGATTTCGGTGACCAGCGCATCTCCGGTTTCATCCACGTGACAGTTCCCCTTCCGTTGCCGGCTACGGCCTGATAGCTCGGGCGGGCCGAAGACCAACAGGCTTATACGATGGAAAAAACATATCAGACGACACTAATTTAGGTGTTGCAATCGCCAGATCGATTCCATACGATCGGGATCAACAAGCGGACCCTGAAAATCCGCTGAAACGTCCGACCGAGGAACTACGTCACACAAAACAGCGTACCCGGCATGGCTACGCACGCGCCCAGTACGGCAACGACAAGCACAAGTGCACTGTCGTGCCGTAGTTTTGCGAAGTGCAGATCGATAACGTTGCATCACTTGCCGGTGAATGCTTTGAATAGTTGTGCGGCTATCGTTGCGTACGAAACGTACTGCCAGGAGACACGTCCGTATGGCCAAGGACATGCCGAAAACCCCGATGCTGGATCAGCTCGAAAGCGGGCCTTGGCCGAGCTTTGTCAGTGGTCTCAAGCGGCTGGCAGAGGCCGAGAACAAACCCTACGCGCCGATGATGAAGGACCTGCTCGGGCAGCTCGAGCGCTCCTACGAAACGCGCAAGGGCTACTGGAAGGGCGGCACCATCGGCGTGCTCGGCTACGGCGCCGGCGTGATCCCGCGCTTCTCCGAGATCGCCGGCGAGTTCCCTGCATCCGCCGAGTTCCACACGCTGCGCATCATGCCGCCGGCCGGCATGCACTATACCACCGACATTCTGCGCCAAATCTGCGATGTCTGGGAAAAGCATGGCTCCGGCCTGATCGCGCTGCACGGCCAATCCGGCGATATCATGCTGCAAGGCTGTAAGTCGGAGAACGTGCAGCCCTGCTTCGACGAACTGAACGCGCTCGGCTTCGACCTGGGCGGCGCCGGTGCCGGCGTGCGGACGTCGATCTCGTGCATCGGCGCGGCGCGCTGCGAGCATTCCTGCTTCGATGAAGCCAAGGCGCTGCGCCTGTTGGTCAATGCCTTCCTGGACGAGATGCACCGGCCGTCGCTACCGTACAAATTCAAGTTCAAATTCTCCGGCTGCGCCAACGATTGCGCCAATGCGACCCAGCGCTCCGACTTCGCGGTGCTCGGCACCTGGCGGGACGACATGCAGGTCGATCAGGATGCGGTGAAGCAATATGTGGCGGAGCACGGCCGCAAGTGGATGATCGACCAGGTTCTTACCTTCTGCCCGACCAATGCGCTGTCGCTGAACGATGACGACACGCTGGAGGTGGATAACCGTAGCTGCGTCCGCTGCATGCACTGCATCAACGTCATGACGAAGGCGCTGAAGCCGGGCAACGAGCGTGGCGTCACCGTGTTGATCGGTGGCAAGCGCACGCTCAAGATCGGTGACCTGATGGGAACGGTGGCGGTGCCGTTCCTGCGGCTCGAAACCGTGGAAGACTACGAGAAGCTGCTCGGCATCGCGCAGCGGGTCATGGAGTTCTTCGTCGAAAATGCTCTGGAGCATGAGCGCACCGGCGAGATGATCGAACGCATCGGCCTGGTGAACTTCCTGGAAGGCATCGGCGTCGAGCTGGACCCGAACATGGTCAACCATCCGCGCACCAACTCCTACGTGCGCACCGATGGCTGGGATGAGGAAGCCGCCAAATGGCGCGCCCGCAAGGCCGCGCCCCGTCCGGCCGCCGAATAGCCGTCGCTTGTCGATGCGAAGCATGATTCTCGGAGGAAGCTGTGGCTGAACCGCGTCGCCCCATTGAAAGCGGAGTCCCCGACCCGTTTCCCTTCATGCACCCGGTGCTGAAGCGGAACTACGGCCAGTGGAGCTGGCATGACCGGCCGCGCCCCGGCGTGCTGCGTCACGTCGCGGACAGCGGCGAGTCCGTCTGGACCGTGAAAGCCGGCACGCAGCGCCAGCTTGACGTGTTTACGGTGCGCACGTTGTGCGAGATCGCTGATGCGTTCGCCGAAGGCCATGTCCGCTTCACCACGCGGTCGAACATCGAGTTCATGGTCAGCAGCGAGCAACAGGTCACGCCGCTGGTCGAACGGCTGGAAGCAGCGGGCTTCCCGGTCGGCGGCACCGGCAATTCGGTGTCGATGATCTCCCACACCCAGGGCTGGCTGCACTGCGACATCCCGGGCACCGACGCGTCCGGCGTGGTGAAGTCGCTGATGGACGCGATGCACCACGAGTTCACGCATGAGGAAATGCCGAACCGGGTGAAGATCACCACCTCCTGCTGCCAGATCAACTGCGGCGGCCAGGGCGACATCGCCATCAACATCCAGCATACCAAGCCGCCGGTGATCAACCACGACCTGGTCGCCGGCGTCTGCGAGCGCCCTGCCGTTGTGGCGCGCTGCCCTGTGGCGGCGATCCGCCCGGCCATGGTGAACGGCAAGCCGAGCCTTGAGGTGGACGAGAAGAAGTGCGTCTGCTGTGGCGCCTGCTACCCGCCCTGTCCGCCAATGCAGATCAACGATCCAGTCCATAGCAAGTTGGCCATCTGGGTCGGCGGCAAACACTCCTCGACGCGGACCAAGCCGACATTCCACAAGCTGGTGGCGGCCGGCATCCCGAACAACCCGCCGCGCTGGCCCGAGGCAACCGAGATCGTGCTGAAGATCCTGGGCGCCTACAAGGATGGCGGCAAGCCGTGGGAGCGTGTGGGCGAGTGGATCGAGCGGATCGGCTGGCCGCGCTTCTTCGAGGTCACCGACCTGCCGTTCACCAAGTATCACGTGGATAACTGGCGGGGCTCGCGCAGCAGCCTGAACGCCTCCGCACAGCTCCGGTTCTGAGGCGCACGATGAAATTCGCGATCCTGGTCAACGAAGGACCGTTCAACCACCAGGCTGCCGACTCCGCCTACCGGTTCGCCCGCGCGGCGCTGGACAAGGGGCACGAGGTGCTGCGGGTGTTCTTCTATTATGACGGTGTCCTGAACGGCAACAAACACTCGGCGCCGCCCTCGGATGATCGCAACATCGTCGCCCGCTGGTCGAAGCTGGCAGCCGATCACAGTGTCGATCTCGCCGTGTGCGTCGCTGCGGGGCTGCGGCGGGGAATCACCGAGGAGGTGCTCGCGCCCGGCTTTCGCATCACCGGCCTCGGGCAACTCGTCGAGTCCGCCATCGACGCCGACCGCACCATTGTCTTCGGCGATTGAGGAGCCAGCAGCATGTCCGATGAACCCGAAGCCGCCGTCGTCAAGCGGTTCCTGTACGTGAACCGCAAGGCGCCGCACGGCACGGTGTACGCGCTCGAAGTGCTGGAGATGGTGCTGATCGCGGCGATGTTCGACCAGGACGTCCACGTCGCCTTCATCGATGACGGCGTCTATCAGGTCAAGAAGGGCCAGACCCCCGGCGCGCTGGAGATGAAGGACTTCTCCAAGACCTACCGTGCGCTTGAAGGCTACGGTGTCGAGAAGTTGTTCGTCGAGCAGGAGTCGCTGACCGAGCGCGGCCTGACCCAGGACGACCTGCTGGTTCCCGCCGAGGTGATTTCGCGCGCACAGATGGCCACGCTGATGAACAGCATGGACGTGGTCCTGAGCGCCTGAGGGGAAACCGATGCTGCACACAGTCAACAAGTCACCGTTCGAGCGCAATGCGCTGGAAGCCTGTCTGAATCGGGCTGCCTCCGGCGCCGCGATCCTGCTGTACGAGGACGCTGTCTACGCCGCCATGCAGGGCACCAGCTTCGCCGACGCCATGCACGGCGCAGCCAGCCGGTTCGAGGTCTATGCGCTCGGCCCGGACCTGGCCGCTCGCGGCGTGGACCCGGCCAAATTGGTCGATGGCGTTCGCGTCGTCGATTACGGCGGGTTCGTCGATCTCGTCGCGGAGAAGGGGCCGGTCCAGGCCTGGCTGTGACCCCCGGATGATCCGTTACGACAGCAACCACGAGGACCAGAGATGAGCTATCAGGTTGACGGTAAGACCATCGAGCACGACGAGGAAGGCTACCTCACCGACATCAACCAGTGGACCGAGCCGCTCGGCACGGTGATCGCGGAGAAGGAAGGCCTGGCCCTGACGGCTGAGCACTGGGAGGTGGTGAACTTCCTGCGCGAGTACTATGCCGAGTACCAGATCGCGCCCGCCATCCGCGTGCTGACCAAGGCGATCACCAAGCGCCTCGGCGCCGAGAAGGCCAGCAACAAGTATCTGTACGAACTGTTCCCGTATGGTCCCGCCAAGCAGGCCTGCAAGATTGCCGGGCTGCCGAAGCCGACCGGCTGCGTCTAGGGCGGAACATAAGCGGACCGCTTGATCCTCGGGGGAGGACGGTGTCGTGTTGAGCGTGGCGATTGCGAGTCTGCTGGCCGTGGCGACGCTGGTCCTGGTGACCGGACTCGGCTGGCGGATCGCGCGCTACACCGCGACGCCGGTGCCGCTCGCCATCCCCACGATGCCGGCGCCGCTGACCCGCGCGGGTGCGGCAGCGCGGGTTGGCCGCGAGGTCGTGCTGTTTGAAAGCCTGTTCGGCGCCGACAAGCTGTTGTGGCTCGCCGCGATGCTGTTCCACGTCGGCTTGCTGCTCGTGCTGTTGCGGCACCTGCGATACGTGTTCCCGACGCCGCCGCTGCTGATCGTGTTCGTGCAGCCATTCGGCAAGCTGGGCGCGCTGGCGATGATGGCCGGAGCGCTGCTGCTGTTGGCGCGCCGCCTGGTGCTGCCGCCCGTGCGCTTCATCAGCCGGCCGAGCGATGTCGCCATGCTGCTGCTGTTGCTCGCGATCGGTGCCACGGGCCTCGCCATGACCTACTTCGTCCATACCGACATCATTGGGCTGAAGCAGTTTCTGGCCGGTCTGCCGTTGCTCGAACTGCGGCCTTTGCCCGACGACCCGATGCTGGCGTTGCATCTCGGCCTGGCAGCGGCACTGCTCATCGTGCTGCCGTTTTCCAAGCTGCTGCACATTCCCGGCGTGTTCTTCAGTCCGACCCGCAACCAGGCCGACGACAGCCGTGACCGGCGCCGCGTAGCCCCCTGGGCGCGCAAGCTGGATGAGGCACGTCATGGCTGACTTTGCCGTCCCCGTGCTGGCCGACGATTTCGAGCTGGCCTCCCCGCCGGCGCTGGCGCCGGATGCCATGGCGCATTGCCAGCCATTCCGCGCCCAGCCGGCGCACAACCGGGCGCTGGGCTTTCCTGGCGAACTGGTGCCGGACTGGGAAGCGCGTGCGGTCGCCCGATTGGGCGAGCTGCTGGAGCGTTCCCGTGCGCTGCGTGTGTATCTGGACTCCTGCGTCAAGTGCGGCGCGTGCGCCGACAAGTGCCACTTTTTCATCGGCACCGGCGATCCGAAAAACATGCCGGTGGCGCGGCAAGACCTGCTGCGCAGCGTCTACCGCCGCCACTTCACCACGGCCGGCAAACTGCTCGGCGGCTGGGTCGGTGCCCGCGACCTCGACGAGGCCCTGCTGCAGGACTGGTACACCTACTTCCACCAGTGCTCGCAATGCCGCCGCTGCTCGGTGTTCTGCCCGTTCGGTATCGACACCGCCGAGATCTCCATGGCCGCGCGCGAAATCATGGACAGCATCGGCCTGGGCCAGAAATACTGTAACGAGATCATCGGGAAGGTTCACACGGTCGGCAACAATCTCGGCCTGCCGGGGCCGGCGCTGGCCAACACCCTGGAAGGTTTGGAGGAGGACGTACTCGACGACACCGGCATCGCGGTGAAGTTCCCGCTGGATGTCGCGGGCGCCGATGTGCTGCTGGTCACGCCCTCGGCCGACTTCTTCGCCGAGCCGCATGTTGACGGGCTGATCGGCTACGCGAAGGTGTTCCATCAGGCCGGGGTCAGTTGGACGCTCAGTTCCTATGCCTCGGAAGCGGCGAACTTCGCAATGTTCATTGGCTCCTACGAGCAGATGCACAAGATCGCCATGCGTATCCGCAAGGCGGCGATCGACCTCGGTGTCAAGCGCATCATCTTCGGCGAATGCGGCCATGCCTGGCGCGTCGCCTACGCCTTTCTGAACACGCTCGCCGGGCCGTGGGACTTTCTCGATCCGCGCTATCCGGTGCCGCAGCACATCCTGGAGTTCACCAATGGTCTGATCGAAAGCGGTGGCATCCGTCTCGACAAGGACGCCAATGCCGGGATGTGCGTGACGTTTCACGACTCCTGCAACGTGGCACGGGCGTCCCGCATGGGCGACCGGCCGGGCGGCCAGTTCGCCATTCCGCGCGCGGTGATCCAGGCCGCGGTGCCGCGCTTCGTGGACATGCATCCAGACACGATCAACGCCCGCACGTTCTGCTGCGGCGGCGGCGGCGGGCTGCTGACCGACGACCTGATCGAATTGCGCGTCAAAGGTGCCAAACCGCGCATGGAGGCGCTGAAGCAGGTGGTGACCGACCATGGCGTCACGCACATGGCCGCGATCTGCGCCATCTGCAAAACCCAGTTCGCCAAGGTGCTGCCCTATTACGGGTTCGAGATGGACATGGTGGTGTCGCTGCACCAGCTCGTCGGCCGGGCGATCCGGCTCGGCGACGGCGCGTGAGGCGGCAATGATGACCCAGCGGAAAGGATGGTCGCGATGACCGCGAAGACGGCACCGGAACAGACGCGCGGCCTGACCTTCCGTCGCTACGCCGATGGCGACTCGGCGCCGCTGCCGTGGCAGGAGGAAATCTTTCAGGCGGGCTGGTCGTACAAATGCCCGACCTACGTGCACAAGACCTCGCCGTGTCAGGCGGCGTGTCCGTCGGGGCACGACGTTCGGGGCTGGCTGGCGATCGCGCGCGGGCAGGACAAGGGCAGCGATGGCACGCCGTGGCAGGAATATGCCTTCCGCCGCATGGCCGCCGCCAATCCGTTCCCGGCGGTGATGGGCCGGGTGTGCCCCGCACCCTGCGAGGACGGTTGCAATCGCAACGAAGTCGAGGACCGGGTCGGCATCAACGCCGTGGAGCACTACATCGGCAATTGGGCGCTGGAAAACGGCATCGGCTTTGCGCCACCGGCGACTGAGACCGGCAAGCGTGTGGCGGTGGTCGGCGGCGGCCCGGCCGGTCTCGCGGCCGCCTACCATCTGCGCCGGCGTGGCCACGGCGTTACGATCTTCGAGGGACGGGCCGCGCTTGGCGGCATGATGCGGTTCGGCATCCCCGGCTACCGCACGCCGCGCGACGTGCTGGACGGCGAGATCGGGCGCATTGTCGCCATGGGCGTGGAGGTCCGCCTGAACACGCGGATCGGTCGGGATGTCACTCTGGCTGAGCTGGACAGCGACTTCGATGCGGTGTTCTGGGCGATCGGCGCGCAGAGCGGCCGGCCGTTGCCGGTGCCTGGTGCCGACGCGCCCAACTGCATCACCGGCGTGGCGTTTCTCGGCGCGTTCAATGAAGGCCGGCTGCAGGCGGTATCCGGCAAGGTGGTGGTGGTGGGCGGCGGGGACACGTCGATCGACGTTGCCTCGGTCGCCCGGCGGCTCGGCCATATCACCCATATGCACGAGAAGGACCGGCCGGAGAACGTCGTGCTCGGCCAGACCGCGCATGACGTTGCCAGCGCGGCGCGGCGCGAGGGTGCGGCAGTTGTGCTGACCTCGCTGTTCCCGATTGAGAAGATGACCGCCGCCGAGCGCGAGGTGCACGACGCGCAGCATGAGGGCGTCGAAATCCGCG
>Ga0302267_10002031_pt1 | contig 25018 bp, 31 predicted proteins | sample III_Bog_E1_3_FD_194555 | JGI IMG/M metagenome (GOLD analysis project Ga0302267, IMG submission 194555) | Peat permafrost microbial communities from Stordalen Mire near Abisko, Sweden - III_Bog_E1_3 | ecosystem: Environmental > Terrestrial > Soil > Wetlands > Peat | place: Sweden: Abisko...
CGTTTTACAGGGCGCTGAGAGCTCAATCGGACACAGTCCTTGATTCCTGGAGCCCGGAGGTGTATTCCGCGACAGGCACAGCCTTCCGCAGTCGGACGCCTATGTTCATCCGAATTTGTCCGGCATTCAGATGTTCATACCGCTCCTCAATATGCCAGTGGCGGGCAACTTCGTACAATTTGTCGAGGCTGAGCGTTCCATCAGCGTTCTTGACTTGACGATTGAGCCATCTGTTGAACGGACTGTTGGCCGTTTTCTCTATCCAGTTTTTTCGGCTCTCTGCTGAGATGAACATGGCCCTCTCGGGGTCAGATCGGTAACGACTTGCTCGGGTGAAGAGGCTGTCACGGGCGATCCGCACACTTTGCTGATCGAGGTGATACCCGCAAAACTCCATTATTTGACGAACGGCGTGCCCTATGTATTGCTTAACCCTGTCCTCAGCCACGTCCTCGCCAAACTCATAAAGTAGGCCCGGTGCGAGAGGCTCTACCGCAGGTCGAGCAAGGTACGTTGCTGTCTCCATCCGGATAAGATTGTCCGATCGCAGAAGGAAGTGCCAAATTGCCTGGCCGTAATCTGTTTCGTGGATGTTCCGGAACTGTTGCGGATCGTACTTGATGGCGCTCAAATCCGGCAGCTGACGATTCGTAGAGTTGGTGCTTTTGCTCATTTCCATTCCTAGATACTACCGCGTCTAAGACACCCTGTCAAATATGCCCTATGTATTTTAGCGAGACGTGATCAATGCCATCCTGGTGTCGGCATAACGTCAATTCCTAATACCGGTGAGCCCGTGGAGAATTTTCGTCGTTTGTTCTCCTATACTGGTTTGCATGAACCTGAACGACCGGTACCGGGCATCCGCGGTAGGGATTAGCAGCGAGGGGGGCATATTCCCCTGCTTGGCCGGCAGGAGCATAAATGTATGCGCAGCCAGGGAGTCCGATGGTACTAGTGTCAGAGATCGTTACGAAGTCGTTGGGGTTCATTGCAGTCTCCACATCTCGTTTTTGCTTCTTCAGTACTTGAATGTCCGTGTTAACTGGGGTCCTACCACGGGCAGCGGAGGTTCGCCTTTCTGCCGGTGTGCAGATCCTGCTAAGATCCCTGGAGCATGCCGCTCTGCACTCCAGCTTTCACCCAGCGCTGTTTCTCTTCGCTCCAGAGCTTCTGATTCGTCGGACACTGCTCATTGCAGCATTGCCAGGAGCCCCGGCAATACTGGCCATTCGAACTCGGCTTGATGGATGCAAAGTGATGACTTCCGCAAAAGCGGCAAACCATTTTGCCGCTGTAGGGATCAACAAGCTTCATGGGCTTCATCGTGTTCCTCCTGCGTGCCGTGCGGGTACACTGCTCAAATGGGTCAGGAAGCCGGTCTTGAGGACCATCGCCGTTTCCCATGTGGGCTCGATTTAGAGTTTGAGCGTTCTGGGGGCGCAATTGGTCGAATCTCGGGCACCGATAGGAACTTTGTCTCAACTGCTGTATTTTCAACACATTGTAGCCGTGCGGTTTTCGACCCCAATAAGTTTCATTTAAGCTGGTGCGGTGGAAAAGAAAGACATTTCGCACGAATGGCAGGTGACCAGAGTCGGTCTCTTTCTGCCCGGCAACCGGCAGAAGCTCAAACGCGAGATGAAAGAGGATGAAGAAGCTATTTATGCTGCGTTCCGTGCCGGTGGTGACGACCAGCGGGCTTTAAGACTGTTCCAGCACTTCAAACGATACCTTCTGAATACCTCTGCGCTCGCTTCGTACCATGGTCTCCTGCGAGGTTACGAGTGCTTTGAGTTGGGATCTCAATTGCCAAAAGGGTCTGCAAAGCGCTGCATCATCGAGTACCTGTACAGCAACGAGCAGAACACGGGACAACGAAAAGTCAGGAATAGGGAGCTCTGCGAGCACCTGAGCAAGAAACGGGTACCCATTCTTGAGACATGGCAACAGAAGATTGATGGGTGTTTGAAAACCACAGTGGGAAAGCGGAAGTTTGAGAAGAGGTTTGTAGTTGAACAATCGGACCAAGACAACAAGTGGAACGAAGCGATGTTCGTTTGTCCGGAACTTGTCGGTCCATACTTGAGTCACTACCGCAGGGAAGCGAAGAACGCTATGATCCGGAATGCCTTGCATTTGTGGCCCAAGATCGTTCGCGCAAGCAAGAAGACTGTGTAACGAGTACCGCAGCTGATGGACTTGAAATCTAGTGCTCCTCAATGCACGCAACGAATGTCCGTAGCGGGGCCGAGCGCGGCAACCCTGATTGACGGCTAATTTTGGCGTTTCACCTAACTAAAACCTAACTAAACGACTAGAGCCACCCGAAGGCGGCTCATTTTAAACAACTTAGAATCATATGGTGCCGAAGAAGGGAAATGCGCTCAGATCGCCCGAAAAATCGCTGTCCGATAGGTTTTCTTCTGTTATTTCAATAGGATACGAACGTTCGTCTCCCTAGCTGCGAGGCTATATAGACCCTGCATTGCCCTCCAGAACGGCAATTCACCTAACTATACCTAACTAAGAAAATTTGGGTAGAAAGCGCCACGAGGGAGTATCAGTTCTCACCCTCTGATAAAGGATCGTGAGATCGTGGCCAATAAGAAAGTTATCCTGCTGCGCTACTGCAAGACCGAAAACGGTTGGCGCCGCTTCCCCGTTGTGATTGGCAAAACCGGCAAGGTCAGGCCCGATGCCGTTTTGGCGAACGGGCAGGAACGAATCTACCCTGAGGGCTACTACTGCATCCGGACATACGAGGGCAACAAGCCAAAATACACCAACATTGGGACAGACCCCACCGAGGCGCTCCTGCTTCAGCAGAGGGAGGAGAAACTGCTCACGGCCCGCGATTCGGCACAGGAGGCCGGCACCGAGATCGTTGAACCGACCGAGCGCAAGGCGTTGAGAGATTGGGGAACGGAGTTCCTGTACCAGAAATCTCTCGAACCGCATCGCAGCCGGGACACGATGGATGGTTACAGGGTCATTCTCAAGGAGTTTCTTGCCGGATGTGGGGTAGATTCCCCGGACCAAATCCAGGCCGTGGACATCCTTCGATACTGTGCCGGACTCGATCGGCAAGGTCTGACAGCTCGCACTCGCTCCAATCGCTTTGGCTCTCTCTGCACTTTCCTGCGGTTCTGCAAATTGGATGTGAACGATATTCTTACGCGTGAAACCCGGAGGAAGTTAAGCAAATTTCCCAAGTGCGAGCCGACGGCGTACACCCAGGGTGATCTGGAGCGACTTCTATCGGTTTGTGACGACTACTACCGGCTTCTGTTCATCTTCCTGACGAATACCGGCTTCCGTATGCAGGAGGCCATGCACCTGACTTGGGCCGACGTCTCGTTCGTGGACTCTGTTGTTTCAGTCACACGGAAGCCGGGCGTGTTTGAAGTCAAAGACTATGAGGAGCGTTCAGTGCCATTAGTGCCGAGCCTTGCAATTGAGTTGCTCAAGTGGAAGGAGCGGCGGCAAAACAACCGCCTCGTATTCGGGACCCGAACAGATCGACCCAACAATCACTGGCTTGAGTATCTGAAGGTTTTTGCGACCAAGGCGGGTTTGAATTGCGGCGCATGCGCGGGTTGCAAAAAGGACGTTCCTGAGTGCCAGAAGTATCGCATACACAAATTCCGGGCAACCTATGCGACGCGCCTGCTAAGGAATGGCGTGGATGTCAGAACCGTCCAGAAGCTCCTCGGCCATTCAAGTCTGGACTCCACGCTCCGATACCTTCAACCTGCGATGGGCCGAGCTATGCAGGAAAGCGTGAGCGCAGCTTTGCTGGCAGCGTCCTCTGGGGAATAGTGGCGTGCAGCGCGAGAAAGTTGGCGGCGTCCTGGCCATCAATCCGGATCGATGTGCCAATTCTGTAAGCGTTCAACTTTCCGGACTTCACCAACTTGTATATTAGTTTGGGGCTCACTTCGAGGAAACCGGAGAGGGCCTCGACAGTCCACGCACCGCGCTTGCGGCGAACCTGTTCAACGATTGTTCCCCGGTCGGCACCGAGGCCCAGAGCCAAATCAGCAATCTCGTCATTTAACATGGCCAGTTGATACTGTGCAGCATGCAGTTTCCGAGAATTCAATCCAGATACTGTTGCCAGGAATCGACCGGTATTCGCTATTCGTCCAGAGGTTCGCATATTGTCCAATGGACTCTACCGAGCGAACCTGTGCGCCTACGGACTGCCAGTGCTCAGCGACCCGATTTCGGAGCAGTTCAAGCTTTGTCCTGGACGAATTTGGTCTCAGCCCATCTCCACAAGCGAGGGTTCTCCAAGGCCATTCCTTCGCGGGGGGGCCTTTTCATTTTGATAGGGTGCGAAAGTATTCCAGCGGCTTACCGTATTTTTGCGCAAAATCTTCAAGTTCAATAAACGACACATACCGCTTGCCGTTCTCGGCGCGAGAAATGACTTCTTGCGCTTGCGCGGCCTCATGCTTTCCGGGGTGGGTCAGATGCATACCAGCCTCAGTTTGAGTGAGACCGGCATCTTTGCGGGCGTTTTGGAGCAACTGGCCGAGGCGTTTCCTGCGCGGTGTTGGTAGCGGCATAACACCAGCGTAGCAGAATATGCTGTTTGATCTCTAAATATGCGATTTCACCTCTAAAGCCATGGACCTAAACAGTGCAATTCGCACATGTCATTCCATATCAATGACTTGCATTATTTTCTCGGGAAAAATCAAAAAAACTGCGATTAGAGACCATGGCCGAATGGGACTGGGGTTTTGGTCTTGGTCTGGCCACAAGGAGGATTTGTGGAACACGAGGAAGTAGTCACCGTTGATATGGCAGTGGAAGAAGCGGTAGCAGGCGGGGAGAAAGAAGCCACGGGGGAAATTTCCCCCAAGCCTCAGAAGCCGCCCAAGGAAATGAGCGATGTGGAACTGGATATCTACGTCCAGGAGTGGGACGCACTGGTAGCGGCGTCGGCATCGACGCTTAGGCGTAACCGGAGGATTCTGGGTGGTGCATTGTTTGAAAAGCGGGAACGCATCCGGGTGTGTCGGGTTGCGGGACAGGAAACCATCAATTGGGCTGATTGGTGCGCCTCTCTTGGTCTCGACCGCAAGTCGGCTTTTAACCTTGCGGAGCAGCATCGCATTGTGAGTGACGCGCCGGACAATCTCTGTGCGGCGGCTGACCGTGCCGGAATTGATCTGTTCCGACCCCAGGTGACGAGGCGGCTCAAGGTCATCAATGAGAAGTTGGAAGGTTTGGGCTGCACTGATGCTGAGTTGCCTGATCTGCTCCGGCAGCTCGACGGTGACTTGTTGCGTGACCTTGATGCGCAAGCTGACGCGGCTGAAACCAGTGAGTCGGCGTCGGTGCAGCCCAAGGCTATGAAGTTCAAGCCTAGTAAATCCGTCAGCAAGGCTGGAGCCACCGTTCCGACCGTGACGCAGGGGACTATCACCCAGGTCACCATCAGTACGGCCCCAGTGCGTCGCGCACCGCGCGAAGCCATCGACACCATCGTTGCAGACACCCCGCAGGAAGAGCGCGAGCAGTACCTGTATGCGTGCGCTCAAGAGATTGCCGCCCGTTTGAAGGGCAGCAAGTATCGCGTCACTGTTGCTGTATTGGCGAACCAGGAACTCAACCGGGCGGCGTAAGGCGTTCCTAACCCATACAAGAAAAGAGGAAACATGAATAGCAAGTCTAAGCGGATTGCACGCACTAAGGAGGAACGCGATAACCAGCGGGAGCTGAGGCGTGAATTCAAGAAGTTGCTCTTGGCGATTATTGCCACGCTGGGACGTGGGGATGCTGCTTGGGACTTTATCTCGCCCTTGTTTAGCCACGTGAAAACCGTGGACACCGTGGACATCGATGTCCTTCGCGAACCGATCTTTGAGGTCTATTACGCCACTACTCATGCGTTGGCAGGACCGTACCGTGACGAAAACGACACACCGGAGAGTAGGCGGCTGGCTCATAGCATCCGGAAGCGTTGGGCGCGTCGCGAGGCAAAGACAACAGAGGCTACAGCTTAACCACCATATGGGCGGCGTAAGTCGCCCCACAACCACAAGGGAGTTTTATGGAACAGCGTCTACAACATCTTCTCGGTTTTGTTACCGAACGTGAGTCTATCCGTAGAAAGCGCGAAGCTGGCGAGGAGTGGCCGTGGACCGACAATTCAATCCTCCGCGACTACAAGTTCTGCAACATTGAACGCGAACACGATGCCGTCTCAAAGGGCATCTCCGCCCTTTACCGCGAACCCCACAAGGATGACTCTGACCTGTGGTTCGCCCTGCTTGTCGCTCGCCGTGCTGTCAACTGGCCCGACACCCTGAAGGAGATTGGCTATCCGGTCCCGTGGAATCCCGACCGGTTCAAGACGGTGGTTCGGGCGCGCCAAGCTGTCGGCCTCAAGGCCTTTGAAGCGCAGGCGTACAAGGTCATGGTGTCTGGGCAGCGGGGTGAACAGGCTGACCTCATTGTGGACCGGGTGCTCAATCCCATTTGGCTGCGCCGCGACTACTACCGCCCCCGCCCGACCGATACGCTGGCAACTTTCTCTGCCAGGTTGAGCGAAGGCCCGTTCATGGGGGGCTTCTACTCCGGCCAGGTTATCGCAGACCTGAAGTACGTGCAGCTTACTGACGCGCCGGACTGGTGGACGTTCGCCGTGTCCGGGCCGGGGTCTCGCCGTGGCCTGGACCGGGTGATGGAGCGCGCACCGCGCAAGTATTGGCCGGAGTCGGAGTGGTATGCGGAATTCAATCGGCTCTACGCCGCCATGAAGCTGCCGATTCATGACGCAACGGGACTAACTCTGCACGCCGCCGATTTTCAGTCGGTGCTCTGCGAATACGACAAACTGTGCCGGCTGCTCAATGGCGAAGGAACCCACAGCGTGCGCCGGTATGTGTATGCCGGGTTGCCGAAGGCCAGCTAACCGTCAACGTGGGGGCTGGTTGATACTTGCTGGCCCCCCAACCAAGCCAATAGGAGAATTTGCATGAAGAAGCAGCTTTACACCGGCGAAGAAACAATGCCGGAGTCGGTGACGTTGACTCCGGTCCAGTTCAGGAAGTTTGCTAACAATCTGATCCGCGATTACAAGATGCAGTTGGAGATGAATGGCGAGGAGGACCGCTATTACTACGCCTCACTGCTGTCTACAGCGCTGTCGAATGCGACCTGTGCCATTAAGGGACTGGACGCGTTCTTTCCCGCTGCATTCGCAATCGAGGAGCGGGAGCACAGAGTCTGGGAGCGGAAGCACAAGGCAGCTTAACCACAACCGGGGTCGAGCAACCGGCCCCGCAACAGATTCACTGGAGGCAATAAATGGAACCAGAACTCACTGAACCTGAGAAGAATGTTCAGCCGCACGATGTTTTCAGCAATGCACTGGATGCTGTTATTGGCTTTATCGAGGACGAGTGGGACAGCGACTATGACACTCATAGGTACAACCTCAATGCGTCTCTGGTGGCGCTCAACGTAACCGCTGCTAATGGCGGAGTCGCTCAGGATGTTCTCTCTAAGCGTTTGAAAAAAGTCGGGCTTACGATGGATGCATAGCCACCAATCGGGGCCGTGTGCACCGGCCCCGAACCACTTCTTGGCTGGACTGAGACTTGCCAAACGGTGCAGGGCAATTCAATCCCGGCCCGCGCCGCCACTCCTCGCAGTTCGCCACTTTCGAACAAACTGAATACGTCACCCAAGGTATGGGAGCCGCGCGACCCACCCCGGCACGTAATCACAAGCTCTCCATTCGAGGAACCCGCATGAATAACAGCCTGTCAGCACAACTGGAATCGATGAATCATGCACTGAACGCAAGCGAGGTATCCGCCTTGCTTGCGATCAGACGCGACACCGTTTACGCCTATGCCAAAGCTGGCGTATTGCCGTCGATCAATATTGGCGCGCGGAAAACCCTGCTCCGATTCGATCCTTCGGCCGTTGCGCAATGGGTGCGCGACCGCCAAAGCAAGATGCAGGAGCGGAGTGCAGAAGGAGCACAGCAATGACCAGACTGCCGAGACCTACCCTTCGTGAAAAGCTGGCTGCCTTCGAAAGACTGATGCGGATGAAAAAGTCGCTAGACGTAGAGTCATGCAAGGTCAGAGAGCCAATTGACCCTTTCCCCGTTGAAGATGTCCAAGACCAGGAGGGCGACAATGCCGAAGCGGATCATCAGTGACGTAACCTGGAAATCCAAGAAGGTCCGCACCATTCAGCCACCGGAGTTTCGTGCTGAGTATGCATGGATTATGCCTGCGGTCGAAGACAACGGGGTGTTCGAGTGTGACCCAGAATCGCTTTGGGCAGATGCATATGCCTTAGCACGCCCAGGGTGGACTCCTGGGCGTGTGAAGGAACTGCTTGATGAGTTGATCCGTGTGGGGCTTCTGATTCGATACGAAGCTCAGGGCAAAACCTGGTGTTATTTGGTCGGGAGTGACAAGCCGGGACATCTTCCAGCTCCGTCAATGAGAAACTCTAAGTTTCCCCTACCTTCGTCCTATGACAAGCCTAGCCAGAGCCTAGGAAAGTCCTATGATGAGCCTAGCCTTCCGCTAACAAGTCCTACAGAATCCTTCCTCGGTATTGGTATTGGTCCTGGTATTGGTCCTGGTCTTGGTTCTGGTCTTGGTTCTGGTCTTGGTTCTGGTTCTGGTCATGGAACAGGTGAAGGCGAAGCATTGGCATTGGCAACGCAGCATTCAATGACTCTCCAGAAGAATACAAAACAAAAACACACAGAACGAGAATCAGTAGAGAAAGACGACAACGACAAGAGCATCAGCTTGGCAGAGTACCTCTACTTCTGCATGGACAAACTCAATCCCGATGCCATTCACAATGCCCCGGCAAAGTGGAAGCAGTATTGGGCAGGCGACATTGGGAAACTTCTTTCCACGTATACGGCAAGCCAAGTTTCCGAGATCATCAAGGAGAGCCAACTCAACCCGACGTTCAGGAAATACGTTGTCCGCGGAAAGGGTTTGGCAGACATGGCTGAGAGCATCTGGACTCATCTTGTCGAGCACGGAGGATACCCTAACGAACCTGGAGAGTCCGACGAAGACGTTGAAGAGTCAGATGATTCTGATTCCGAGGCAGATGAGGAAGACGAAGCTACTCCGGGGAGCGATGACGATGAGCAAGACGACGAAGAAGAAGCTCGCTGTCTGGATGATCTGGTAACCGTGTGGAAACTAAACTCAGGAAAGCACGTGAGCATTTTGGACTTTCGGGACATTCTCCGAGACGAAAAACTGCCCATTAGAGATCCAATCAATTACGTCGCAAAAGTTATCCGATGGACCTTGCAGTCTTGGCCAGAGCGCGGGGAGTTGAAATTCGGCTCCCAAACCTTCGCACGTCGCTTTAGAGAAATCCAGGAAGCCTTCGCCATCTCAATGAGTGGGCCAGAGTCATCCAGCCCCCCTGTAGATCCATCGGAGGAGGAGTTTTAGAATTCCTGACGGTTGCGTGCTGTGTTCGTCGTGCTTGCTTCCGCTGCCCCAGATACCCAGATTGCGCCCCGACTCCTGCCACACTCCCGGCGTGGATGCTGGCGGCCTGCTGGTCCAGTATCCGTGGTTCAGCCTTTACCCGTTTTAAGCCCATCAAGCGTTCTTCACCAGAATCCTGTCCAGAGGTAAGGAAGAGGGGCGCGCCGAGAGGGTTATTGGAAACTCGGCGGCATGGGAACGCTTGCGGAAAGTACGGAGACACGTTGAAGCGAAAGTGAGGGCCTGCGGGCTGGCCACAGAATAGCATCCGTCCCGATTGCCAACTCCAGCGCGGCGCAGTAAGGCCAGCACTTGATGAACGAGCGGAAATCATCGCATTTCTAACCGGTCTGTCAGTCTCGGCCGTAGAACTATATATGCGAGTTGCTCTCTACTGTCGCGTCAGCACCCGTGATCAAAACTGCACTCTGCAACTCAACGAGTTGCGCTCCTATTGCAACGCCCGCAAGTTCGAGATTGTTCGCGAATACGTTGACGAGGGCGTCTCCGGCTCCTTGGACTCCCGCCCGGGATTGAACCTGCTCATGGCCGACGCCCGCAAACGGAAGCTGGACGCAGTTCTCGTTTGGCGGTTTGATCGCTTTGCAAGGTCAACTCGGCACTTGTTACTGGCGCTGGAGGAGTTCAGAGAACTTGGCATTGGATTCGTAAGCTACATGGAAAACATCGATACCACATCGGCTCTGGGAAGGGCTATCTTCACCATCGTCGCCGCTGTCGCGGAATTAGAAAGGAACCTAATTGTAGAACGGGTGCAGGCCGGAATTAACCACGCCCGTGCGCGCGGCAAACAACTCGGTCGCCGCCGCCGCCAAGTTGATGTTGAGCGGATTATGGAAATGCAATCGTCCGGAATGGGCCTGCGACAAATCGCAGCCGCGCTCGGCTGCGGCTACGGAACGATTCGCGAACGCTTGCAATCTGGTGAGCGGAAAACCCCCGGCAAAAGTGGCGAGGATAACGCCCCGTTTACAGGAGTTCCGGCTGGGCTGTGAAGCGAGCGAGAATCTTATATTTCCCGCTCGCTGACCTCACTCAAATTGGGAGCACATTGATGGTAAGCAAGAGTAATCGCACACCGAAGCAGGACAACCCGCCCAAAGCGCATCGGCGCGTACGAGTCGTCTGCATCTCTGACACACACGAACTGCACCGGGACCTGGCACTACCCGATGGGGACCTGCTCATTCACGCGGGCGACTTCACTTTCTGGAACCACGTCGCCAAGATTCGTGACTTCAACGATTGGCTCGGCGAACTGCCGCATCGCCACAAGGTTGTCATCCCCGGCAACCATGACCGTGCATTCAACCAGGACCCTCGATTCCGCGCCATGATCACGAATGCGGCCCTGCTGATCAACGAAAGCGTCAGGCTCTGCGGCCTCAATATCTGGGGGTCGCCGGTTACATGTGACGATGACGCGTTTGGCTATACCAAACGGGATGAGCGGGCTAGACTCTACGCGAGCATCCCCGCAGATACTCACATCCTTATTACACACGGGCCGCCATACGGCATACTAGACCGCGAACCGGGCTCGCGTAAAAGGGAAGGTTGCACCGAACTGCGACTGGCAGTAATGCGGCTACAGCCCCGGCTCCACGTCTTCGGGCATGTTCACGCCGGGTATGGAACCTGCCATACCGAGAGAACGCTATTCGTGAATGCAGCGTTGTTCGGCTGGACCGGGGACATTGAGAACAGGCCCATCGTAATGGACATCACCTTACAGTGAAAATCAACCAACGAAAAGGAGAATCTGCAATGGCATTAACATGCGTCAAATGCGGCGGCACTGGGAAGTGTCAACCCTGCAAAGGCACAGGAAAAACGAATGGAACAGGATTCGGCTTCACTGACAAGAGCAAGCCAGACTGCGCATGGTGTGGCGGCGAGCGGCTATGCCGGGTTTGCAGAGGTACCGGGACTCTGCGATAAGCCTGACTCTCTCTGTGCCCGTCAACAAGATCAAGGGGTTGAAGCTATGCGAGCGGAACTTGAGCAAAGACTGCGCGAGCGGTGGCCTACCTGGTTCAACCTGGAGGGCAGACCTCGCCCCACGTTGATGTCCTTCAGCTTCGCGCACGGTGACGGCTGGTTCGATTTGGTCTGGGCACTGTGCGAGCGACTGGAGGCGGTCGTTCCCGCAGTTGAAGCAAAGACTGGGCGCTCATTCCATGTGCTCCAGGTCAAAGAGAAGTTTGGCGGGTTGCGTTTCTACACGAATTACAGCAATTACACGATCTCCGCTCTCATCGAAGCTGCCAGGATTGAGTCTATTCACACCTGCGACGTCTGTGGCAGCCCCGGCAGGCGGCGCGGAACCAGTTGGGTTGAAACCCGGTGCGACGAACACGCCAATGCATCTTGAAGCATTCTGACCAAGCACTCTCGTTACTTTTCTCGCACTGACCTCCGTAGAGAGTGAACAGCCGCGCATTTGTGAGTGGTCGATAGTGCGTTACCAAATTGAGAAAGGAAACAGATGGAAAGAGTCAAAGACGTGCCCCAAGTCTGGTGGGAGATTACCTGTACATACGATGGCATATCCGGGCGCTGGGCTTTGTCATCAGGCAACAGCCAAGAGGAGGCGGAATTGAATTTCTTTGGTTCCTTGGCAGAGCCTGAAAAAGCTGTGATTACGGCAATCGCGCCGATAGCCAAATGTACCCTCGACGATTTGTTCAGCGGCAATCCGCCAGAGGATTGTTGAGAAATGGCAAACGGCGGAACCGAACCCGAACGAAAAGAGGGTGCGAGATGGCCTGTCAATGCAACAGGTGTGTGGGAACCGGGAAGTGCCCAACTTGCAGCGGCACCGGCGAAGTAGAGGCCAGTGAACCGCGAAGCTTTCGTAGACCACGGCTGCATCGTTTCGAATATCCCGGTCCACAGTTTTACGGGATTTGGCGGTATCAGGCTCGGTCGGCAGTGATGACGTCAGCAAAGCCCATGACGGAAGGTGGGACTGCGGCGAAGCCTGACCCGGCTCCGGCAAGCCCGGAATGCGCCGAAGACAAAATCTGGCAATGCTCATCTGAATGCTGGCGGCCTTGCGATAGGTGCCACAAGCCGGTATGCGAAAAGCACGATTACCTCGTTCCGGTATGGCCGCCCGAGAATGGCGGGTATGACCCCGCCTACATGGTTTGTAGGGAATGCCTTGCGGCGTTGTGGGCAAGGGGCGACATATCACAGGGCGTTCTGGTCCAGTACATCCTTTGAGGTCCGTTCTGAGCGTTTCTCTGGAGGGGGTGACATGGGTCACAACTCCCGTCTTTTTGCCGCGCGTACGATGGTGGCGGCTTAGTCAGAGTCCAGAAATCACTCTGGACATTGACATTTCGAAACCGAGCGCGATGATTTCCAGTGTCGGGAGGCAGATGTTTTTCTTCCCGCGTTCCATATCGCTGATGTAGCTGCGGTCAATCCCGAGCGCATCAGCCATTTGAACCTGTGTCCAGCCTTTGGCTTTGCGCAACGCTTTCAAGCGCCTTCCAAATCGGATCGTGACGTTTTCTCTGGACACGCCCTTATCATCAACTGTAGGCTTTAGGCGATAAATCGGCCAAAGGCGACATTTGTAAACTCTTTTGTCCGTGCCTCAGGGTCGTGCCATGTATCACAACCTAAGTTTTTGGATGTGCATACGATTGTCAAGCTGAATTTCGGGTGTCATTGTATTCGTCGCAACCGCTATACGTCTTATTTGAAGGAGTTCAGATGTTTCTGCTAAAGGTCTTTGGTATCCAGGCGGTCCGACTGAGGTATGCTGCCTCGATGTTTGCGTTATTGTGTCTCTCCGCTCTCGGCCCCGCAATTGTTGCACAGACCGTGAGTGGAGACGACGTAGCAAACTGGGTCAAGATTTACATGAATCAACGGGAACCCACTGTAGCCTACAGCAATATCACCATCTCAAATGGCAATTGGAAGCGAGGGAGACTCGAGAAGTCTATAAAGGGTGAAGTTGTAGCGCCGTGCAAGGTACACATAACGTTGCATGACTCGGCTGTCTGGAATAGCAGCTTCGAGGCCAGTGACTCCTACTCAGAAGTTCGACAATGCGTTCTCAACTTGAGAGGTCTTCCTCCTTCGGCTATCACAATTCAGAAACTTGATGCAAACACAACGTACAGTGGGAATGGCCTTACGGGGCAAGTCCGGGCAACAGTATCATGGTTGCTGGAGATTGCGGATGAAAGACGAGTGGATTGCAACCCAGTCGGCACATTCAATCCGAAAAGTGCGATGGCAATCACATATTTGAACGAGCAGGAGGCGAACGAAGCGGCCAAGAGCCTGAAATTGCTCGTCCGGAATTCATGCTCTTCGGTAGATGATACTAAAAGGAACTCGACTGCTATCGCTGCCGAGCAGTCTGATCAACCCTTACCATGGATTGACCTGGCGAACCCTATTGCTTCATTGCCAGTGGCTTCTGTAGTCGCAAAGAAACCTGAAATAGTCACGCTTTCAGCAGACGTTACGGCTGGGCTCTTACTCAACAAGACACCACCTGTGTATCCGCCGGAAGCCAAGGCCGCACGGGTCTCTGGAACTGTGGTGCTCGAAGGCATCATCTCCAAGACCGGGTCAATCGAGAACCTGCGCGTTATTAGCGGACCGGACATGTTGCGGCAGGCCGCTCTGGATGCCGTGAAGACCTGGCGCTACAAGCCCTATCTGCTCAAGGGCGAACCGTTCGAGGTAGTAACCACCATAAATGTCATCTTTACATTGGGCGGATAGCAGACATTCAAGAGAACACTGAAATTGTCTGAGCTATGTCGATGAAAGGGGTTTTCCATGCCGGATTCGCGGGTAACACTTCCGATAGCGACTTTTACCCAGACCATGAGAGCGCTGTTCCCCCGATACATTTCGGAGTCTGACGAGCAGCTAATCGAAATGTTCGCTTCTGAGAATCCGCAGTGTCGATTGGTTAGAGAAGGCAATAGCGTTAGCTTAGAGAACCTGTCATCTGTTTTCACAACAGAAGCAGAGCGTCAGGACAAACAAGCTAATGCGCTCTCAGAGCCTCTGAAGCTCGTTCCTGTGCCAGAACCTACCCTGGCCCAAGTTCAAATCGATAAAACACCTGAGAGCATCGAACCCGACGACCACAAGTGGACCTCACGACTAGCTAAAATCAACCCGGTACTCGGAGCAATTGGCGTTGTCGTGATTGGCTTGCTGGCTCTTGCCGGATATGAGATGTATTATGCCCATCACGCCAGGGTTGACATTCCAAGCAAATACCCGGTTGAAGAATCATCTCCTATCGCGTCTGTAAACGCCCTTGCCGATCCTTGTGATGACGTTATCCATAGGTACAGTGCGCTTGACAATGGTCACAAGGTTGGTTTTGAGAATAAAGAATATGTTGCCTACAAAGACTGTTGGCGCAAAGAGAATGGGATAGGCGACAAGCCCGAGGTAGATACTGGTGGGAAACTATTCTTTCACTCACTGAGTTTAGGTGTGACCTCGCAGGAAGCAGCAAATGCAATGCCTGCTATTACTCAGGAAACGTATCGTCAGTCTTCCGATCGATACGGTTTCTACTGGATAGATCAGCGTGCTTGCGCCTATAGCTCCGATAAGACGAAATATTCTTGTGTCTTTATGCAAGCTGCTACTAACACACCGGTTTACAAAGAGATGATGGGAACTTCAACTCCTAATCTACTGACACTTTCACTAGGCGGCAATACCGCAGACTCAAAGGTTTTAGGGTGGGATCTAATGACCGGCGATTATGGTGCTGCTGGTCCAAAGACAACCAGTGACGTGATTCGGCAATTACGCAGTTCCTCCTGGCTCGTAAGTCTGGATCGTCTGGGTCCACCAGATATTGCGGATGATAATAGCGCGTCCTGGTATTTCAAGAGGGAGATCGTGGGCCTATTTGTTGAACGCAAAGAAAGAGGCTTCGTAGTTCAGCTTAGCGTCGATGAAGATGAACCTAACACAAGCGTTTCTGGCGAGGAGCACAGACAAGCCTCCAGGGGGCAGGCGAATTCACTTGCTTCGGCGCCATTACCAACCGGAGACAAAAGCAGCGTGGGGAGTCCGCTCTTCACGGATGATCAATTCGCGAAGGTAAAGTCTGCGCTTGCCCAGCCGCAGAATGGAGGGTTCTGGCAGGTTGTAAAAATGCCAGAAGTTCAGAAGCGCATCAAAGAGGTATTTGGCAACGATTTTTCCGCGTTTATGGATTCCACAGGCGGGCCTGGCGGAGTGAACATAAAGGATGGCTTTCTTCAAATAGGTATGTGCAAGGCCCATGACTGTGGTGATCACCAGGTCCTTATGATCATCAATCTTAAAGATTCAAGGGGCGCTGGGGCGCTCGCGTCAGAATCGTCAATCTCGGTTCACTTGGGTGACTACGATGGTCCTTCTTCCCTGCCTCTGCCATTACAGGACCACTTGAAGGACTGGCACTTAACACAGCGATTTATGGGTGGTAGTTTTGTCGATAGAGAAATCCACTATGAGCGATGACCCTGCTTTACCGCTCATTGATTGCGTTCGTTTCGGTGAGGGCCAGCCAGAAGCGCAGCGAGTTGGGGGCAGCAGAGACTGACTATCAGCAATTAGGCCACGTCTCTTTATTTGCTGTCGAACCTCTCGGTGTGCGATCACCGGTCCGGCGGGTGCTCTAGCCGATTAGACAGCCACAAACAGGCACTTCTTTTCTTCTCCCTCCGTTCCCGCAAATCCCTCCGTAGAGACTGAACAGCCGCGAATTTGCAAGCGCGGAATCTAAGGAGAAAAGCGTGACCCCAATCAATATAGTCATCCCTGAGTCCCTGACCGCCCAGAAGGCAGAACTCGAAACCACCCTCACCGGTATCGCCAGCGAAGAAGAGAAGTTGGCAACCCAGCGGAAGGACATTCAGACCGCCCTTCAGTCCATCAGCACCGCCGTTGCCATTCTTTCCGGACAGCCGCTCCCGGCTAACAAAGCAGTCGGTGGCAATGCCACCGCCCGAAAGCCAATGTCGGCTGAGGCTCGGCAGAGAATCGGGGAAGGCCTGCGCAAATACCGGGAGGCCAAGGCTCTGGCCAAGGCCGCTCAAGGTGAAGCTCCCGCACCTCCGGCCTCCGCGCCGGAACCCGCCGTCACTTTGGTGGTCTCCGCATCTGAAGCGCCCGTAAAAGTTCCTGCCGACGCTCCGGTGTTGGGTTCCGAGCCTCATGAGCCCCATGAAGCGCCTGCGAAAGCTCCGGTACCCGATAGCCCCCGTGGATCGAGGGCATCGCGGAAAGGGGCCAGGGCGTGACATTACCCCTCGGTCGAGTTGTTGCTACACCGGGCGCGTTACGCACATTGGAGGAGGCCGGGGTTTCCCCGGCTTCCTTGCTCGCCAGGCACGTGAACGGAGATTGGGGCGAACTGACTGAACACGACCGCAAGGAAAACGAGTTCAGCCTGAAGAGCGGATTCAGAATTCTCAGCAGTTACGCGCTTAGCAACGGCGAGAAAATCTGGGTGATAACGGAAGCAGACCGCAGCAGCACATGTTTGCTGCTGCCCAGCGAATACTGACAGTTCGAGCATACTGAGGACCGAGAGCAATGCGAAAGGCGGCGAAGGCTTGACGGTGCTACCCTTGGGAAAGGTCTTCTGCACAATGGGGGCGCTCTGTGCGTTCGCCCAAGCTCTGGACGAGGAACCTGACAAGTTCCTCGCCCGGCACGCGAACGGCGACTGGGGCGACCTGAGCGAAAGCGACCGGCAAGCCAACGAGCACGCTGTGGGGCACAGCCTGCGAGTGTTGTCAGCGTACAGGCTACGCACCGGCGAGAAAATCTGGATCATCACCGAGGCCGACCGCAGCGTGACGACGTTTCTGTTGCCGGAAGACTCTGGTTTCTCACAGTCATTGTCACCCCTGCCGGTGCTCGGTAGGATAATCAGCATTGGATCAAGGAGTTCTCGGATGCCGCAGCAGGAAATGTTTTTGGAACAACTGGCTGGAGATCGGCTGATAACGGTACTGAAGATCTATGATCGGTCGTATGCCCATGAGGTATTCGTTCAGGTCGATGACGAAGCCAAGAAGCGCCTCGCGATTGCGTTGGAGATCACAGAGAACTATGATCCCGAGAACATCCCAGATGCTACAGGGCAATACTACGAAGACTTCCTCTGGGAGGAGTTGAGCGAAGCATCGCTGGAAGATGTTCGCCAATCTCCGCAGCTCTATTCCTTCTTTGTCGTCACCGAGACCAAAGCCGGCAAGACTAGGGATATTTATATCTCGGCAGATTGGCCCAGCGCAGAGAGCTACGCGCAGAATCGTATAGCGAATGGTCGGGGCTCACTCTGACCATCTGGTCATTGTTCGCCCACCCATTCCAACAGGTCCGTAGCCATTGAGCACAACCGGAAAGCAAATGAGCCCATTTTGGAACAGAGTCTCAGTGCGCCCAACCTTCGCCCTCTCGCCTGGAATTCACGGGCCAATGAATCTGTTATCCTTGCGATCAAGAAAGGCAAAAGAAAAGCGAAGATGAATGCATGGTTAGAGTCGTCGGCTGCAGAACGGAGGCTTTCGGGAAAGGTCATTCCGATCTTGCTGGCTGCCAGCATGTCCGAAAGCGAAATCTGCACACTACTGGAAGGACTCCCGAACGCAATTCTTAAGGGAAACCATCACGAAAGTCGCTTTGACGACACCATTGTGCGTGTGCTGAACGCGGTACCAGAATTACGGCAAATCAACTTCGCAAGCGCATTCCCGCTTTCAGATTCTGACCTGACGGCCAACGTGATTGGCCGAATCTCGCAAGAAGTCTCCATCCAATTCCACGATCCAGCGGTAGACGGCGTGGTTGCAACGCCTCACATCCTCGCTCAAGACATGGTGAACGTTTCCGCTGCAGCTTGGTTGTCCGAAAAGCTTGGGATCGACCTGAAGACTACAACTCGACTCATCAGTTCTCCAGAACTATGCCCGGTTGAACTCGCCGAGGAGTTCCGACATGCTCTTTCCGCCACTACCTGGTGGGACCCCTGCGTCGGCGCTGGTGTTTTCCCAATATGTATCTTGAAGCTTGCAGCCAAATGGGAAATTGACCTCTTGTCTGTAGCCCAGCACATTTCTGGTGCAGACTTAAATCCACTTGCTGTCAGTGCCACTAAAACTCGAATGACCCTAGCTCTAGCTAGCCTCGGAGTAAACGTTGGGGTTAATTCTCGAGCACTTGAGGGCATTGAGACTGCCGACTCATTAAAGTCAGCTTCAGAACAGCCAACAATGTACGGTCGGAATTTGAGATCTTTCGACATTGTGATTGGGAATCCGCCATATGTGCGGGCCGACAGACTTAGTGGAGAGCTCAAAGCGTCACTCCGTAGTAGCTTTCCTTCCATAGCTACGGGGACAGCCGACTTGTATAACTACTTCATCGCTCTGGGACTCTCCGCCTTGAATCAGACCGGCGTCCTGTGCTTTATTTCACCGGCAACGTTTCAGAAAAGTCGCTATGGACGGACCACGCGCCTTTGCGTTTCGCGCAGTGGTGCTGTGCGGGCTTTGTTCGATTTTGATGAATTGCCTGTCTTCGAGGGGGCCGGAGTTCACCCGAGCGTTTACATCGTTGCGAAGGGGCATCCGCAGGGCGAATTTATTGGAGTGTCATTCACAGAGCTTCCCGAGTCAGAGCCCCTTACCAAAGGCATTGCAGGTGCCGATTGGATGCCCCCCGTTTCCATTAGCGCAGAGGGATGGAGGCTTGCAACGGCAACCGATCAGGACATCCTCAGTTTGATGCGAAAGGATTCTCTGCCCCTTTCCAAGTACTCCGGCGGGATTTTGTCGGGAATCAAGACTGGGAAAAAAGAAGCATATCTCTTGTCGAAATCTCAGGCTGAACCGCTCCTTCAAGACGATAGTTCTCGAAGCTTTCTGAGGCCGCTAGTTCGTCCAGTTGATGTTCGACGCTGGCATGTCGATTGGGACGGCACCCAATTGCTCCTGATCCGGTTCGGCGAATCTGTGCCAGACTCTTCGCAATTGATGGCTCATCTTCGGAGCCACGAGCACGAATTGCGTCGTAGACAGGACGTGCAAGGACATCCGACTTGGTATGGCTTGCGCGCCTGCACTTATTACGAGCGATTTGATAGCCCCAAAATATTGTTTCCAGACATCGCATATGGATGCCGATTTGTTATGGACACAGAAGGATTCTATGTGCCCGACGGCGCTTTCCTAATTCCAACTGAAGACTACTTTTTGCTGGGACTCTTGAATAGCCGCCTTGCAGACTTCTTCTTTAGGGCTTCTTGCACAAGCATAGGGAATGCGCAACATGACGGGCGCATTCGCTTCAAGAAAGCATACGTGGAACACTTCCCAGTACGCGTAATTTCAGAAAGCAATAGACATCTCGCGAATCGGATTGAGATGATTGCCCAAGAATTGAGTGTCTCTGCTGCTTCTCAAGCTGCAGAGAGAGAAATTGATGAACTTGTTTTAGAACTGTACGGTATTCCCGGGCACCTATGGCCCAAGATTCTCCGGGTGGAGCTGCCAAATGTCTAGTGAGTCCAAGTACCTAAAAAACTTGCGAGGTGCCGCGACATGCATCGACCTGTTCTGCGGCGCAGGAGGGCTCAGTTTAGGTTTTTGTCAGGCGGGCGGGGTTCCCGTTGCTGCTGTAGATGCTGACAGCGCTGCAATGACAACTTACAGGGAGATGTTTCCAATTTGTCCAGAGTCCCATTGTGGCCCGATTGAAGAGTGGCAGCCCACCTCTCAACTAGGGGAGGTGGACGTCATGATTGGTGGTCCTCCCTGCCAAGGCTTTTCCTTGGCGAGAGGTCTCAGGTTTGTCGAGGACCCACGAAACTCCTTATACAAGCAATTTGTTCGGCTTGTTGACCATGTTCGCCCAAAATGGGTTGTCATGGAGAATGTTCCAGGCATTTTGAACATCGGTGACGGAATTATCTATCAACAGATCCTGGAAGACTTCTCAAATATCGGCTATTGGCTAGAGTGCCGTGTAATCAATATGGCCGAGTACGGTGTGCCGCAGACGAGAACTCGTGCAATCTTTGTTGGAAGTCGCATCGTGAACAGGTTTGATTGGCCGATTCCATCCCATACCGCCCGTCTTGATTTGAATTACGGGCTTTTTTCTGATAAAAGCGCGTTTGTATCTGTGGCTCAAGCACTCGGAGACTTACCGTGGCCCATGGGAAACTACTTTTCTCATCGTGCAAATTCTCAAATGCGGGGGCCACGAAATAGAAGGACTGAGTTTGACCCAGCCTTTACGCTTCGGGTTCGGGGCGATGAGTTCGCGCTCTGTGAGCAGCCAGCTACTTCTGCGTTTGCACCTGGGCCGGTGCCACTGGTGCCACTTGTATATCGGCGCGCAGACCACCCGTTTCAAGAAGCAATGCGAGAGACTCCGCCATTCTGGATAAGTCATGATAGTCCCACCGAGATGACAAGTGCCCCCATAGCACGGCTGACAGGCACAAGAAAACTCGCTTCCAGAGAACAAGCGCGGCTACAGACGTTTCCTGACTGGTTTAGGTTCACCGGGACTCACTATGCTCAGGGACGACAGATCGGCAATGCTGTGCCGCCGCTTTTTGCGCGCAAGTTGTTTGACCACATTCTTGCATCACTCCAGTAAGCCGAATGCTGTAAGAATGGACTGGGCTGCCACCCGAAACTGCTCCTCAAGTAGAGCCACCGAGTCTAAGTTTAGGTTGATCTTGCAATTGCAGCAATGAGGTAGTTCGAGGCCATTCCCCGTGACCAGCGCGAGATGGTTAGTCTGAAAAATGTCCGAGTATTTCTCAACCTGGCCACTTGCAACTTGAATACTCTTGTTGACACTGCATTCGACAACCCCCAGGACTTCGAGTTCCACGGGAGTTGTGGGACGTCTACTAACTATTGGCAGACTTGGCGAGTTCTTGATTCGCAGCCGACCGAATGCTAACTGAACGCCATTCCTGTCAATCTGATAGTCAATGTACGGATCGCACACCCGAGGAAATCCATTTGGGATTTCTGCATCGACGAACAGGATATCGGGACGGTCTTCATAGTTCTTCTTAGTAAGGAGTTTGTGATAGGGGCACCCCTCACGAAACAGCAGAACGGTTCTGTTTCCTTTGAATAGCAATGCCTTTGGGATTAGGGACTGCAGAAAAAGGTCACGCAATGGCATTTCTGAGCGGGGACGTCCGGAGTGGCCAGCTTGAGCAGAATTATGATGTGGAACCTCGTTCCTTAGTGGGAACGCCCAGCCAAGCCCTGGGCGACCTGCCAAAGGGAAAGAATAGTTCCATCCCACTTTTGCTGCTTCGGAAATCAGAGCTGCCGTCGTGGTCCACTCAAATGCTACTCCTTGATCAAGGGGCCTGTTCCACAGACTGCCCCATTCAAACAATGCGAGCATATCGGGAACGAGCTGCCGAGAAACCTGAAGCAAGAGAGGACCAGTTGTCTGCGCCATTATCGAACCTGAGCGGCTGCCCGCGTCTTGAGGAACTTCTTTAGACTGTCCAATGAGAAATAGACATCCCAACCGACCATGACGAGTCGCGTGACTGCAAATGGAGGCGGTTTCAGTGTTTTGTCCATGTCAACGAACATGATGAGCGGAATTCCCGGATATGACTCTACGAAGCGCCCGCCACTAAGAGAGTATTTAAGTGTGAGCCCGACGTATGCCTCCTCCTTCGCCCTACGTGGAAACTCTTGCTTGCGGAAGTATTTTGCTTTGATTATTGCTAGTGGCTTGCTAGTCCTTCGATCACAGATGACTTTGAGGTTCTCGTAGGATGCGACCCCTCCGTCTCCGAACGATGACTGATATCCAATTGCTTTGCGGAGACCTGCCTTGTCAAAGGACTTGAACTCAAAGTCACCTTTGAGCGCCTCTTCAACATAGATAAAGCTGGGCCGTATGGTTGTTCCATTCTTGCACTCCAAAGTTAGAGAAGCTCTTATGATCCCCTTTGCCTCTGCACTCGTGAGAATTTCATGGAGCCGGCTTGCTGTCTTGATCCCCGCACTGCGGAATTTCGATTCGAATCCTGAGGCAAGCGAACTGTCTTGGGCTGCGGAAAAATCCTTAAGGTACAAATTGCGTTCAGTCACGCCCTTGATATCAAAGTCCTGTGCATACTTGACACCTTCAGTCTGATGAGCGCGAACCAGTATTCGGCGCACAAGTAGCCGCGCGGGCCGCGGCAGGTTCCAGAGTCTGAGGACATAAGTCGAAAGAGACTCTCCGGAATTGGGACAGGGAACATTGCTGGCCGCCCAATGTTGCCACTTCTCAAGTGCCTTGATGGCGCACTGCAAAAAGGGCTTGTCGGAGAAAATCCTCTCTAAAGTAGTAACCATAAAGGGATTTGTCGCGGCACCGCCTTTGATGATTCTTAGTGCTTCAGTCTTGATACCCTCACCACCTGAGCCTGCACTCCGGAGCGCCTCTCGAAGTTCTGCTGTGCGGGTGTCCCGCAGCTTCTGGAGCAAGTCACTTTGCTTATTTGCCAAGGGGTTTTGAGGGCACCCCTTCTCCTGCCAGCTCTTCAGGGCTGAAACCATGCAACCCACAGCGCGCGCCAGAATCGAAGACGTTCCGCGAGTGGCTTGTTCCAACGCCGCGTACTGATCCTCTTCGGTATCTGCTTTGACGAACGCGATGTGTGGCCGCATCGCGCTGCGCGAGATGCTTGGACAAGGCCTAACCCTTCTCGAAACACCGATGCATTTCCGATTTGCAGTATCACTACTGTGGGACCTTGATATGACACTTGCCGATCAACTCGCCGCCACGAAAGGAGTTCTGACCGTCCAGCAACTTGCGGAATGGCTGGGGCTGTCGGCGAAGACCGTCCGAAAGTGGATCAATAAATATGGCCTCCCATACACAAAAGTGGGGTCGAGCTATTGGTTGGACCCCCACTCGGTTGCTGAATGGCTACGTATTCACTCGGTGGTCAGAAGTTCGCAAAAACGGCATTGATGCGGTCCTGCGCTGCCTGACCTTTCGCAGGTGCCAGGTAACGACTCGTCATGGCAACGTCAGTGTGACCAAGCCAAGCCTGCACGGTCCGAATGTCAACACCGCGTCTCAAACTCCAAGTCGCAAAACTCGCCCGGAACTTATGCAAGAACCAGCGCTCACATTCCTTGCCTTTTGTCCGTGAGCAGGAGTCACAGACCCCACAATTGAGGCCTGCCTTGAATGCCGTCTGCTTGCAGGTTTCAAGATAATGGTTGTCTGGGAAATCTGATCTAGAGCCGAACAAGAACCGGGTGGTGGGGTTCATACGCTGCCAATGCCGCAGCTTTTCAAGGATTCCAGCCTCAAGGGGAATGCTGCGAGCCCTCTTCGTTTTGGTCTGGAACAAGATGTGTTTCTGTTCGCCCTTGACGATGAGGTTCAGCGATTTCTTCCCCTGGATATTCACACACGATTCTGCCCAGTCAAGGTCTGTCCACTCAAGGTGGGTGGCCTCCTTCTCCCGGCAGCCACTCTTCAGCAGAAACTCGAAGAACAGCCGGTGCTTCTCGTTGGTCAGGGAATCAAGAAACTTCCGCGCCTCGTCCTCTGTATAGGCTTCCGGGTCCGGATCGGTCTGGTGAGGACGGTGCTCCTTCGCGACAATCTTCTTGTGATCGACACCGACGTAGTTCAGGAAGGCTGTGATGCTGGAGTAGTAGTTCATCGTGGTGCGCTCGGACAACCCCCGCTTCCGTAAACCGTCGCAAAATTGCAGCAAGTCGGTCTCAACGAGTTGGTCGGCATACAGCTTCCCACTGACCGACAGGAACTCTCCGATCAGATTGTCATAGGCGCTTATGGTCTCTTTGTCCCGATTGGACAATTCCTTCAGTCGGATGAAAGCTGCCTTCTGTGCCAGCAAGGTCTTCCGGTCGGGAGCCTCGGTCACAAGTTTCACGCCCGCTTCGTCAGCAGCATTCTCCGCCCGTAGTAGCGCCTGCTTGGCCTCTTGGGCCGTGATGGCCTCCCGAAGGTCGTTGCCCACGCCGGCATATTGGGCTTTGCCGCCGGTCGTATACCACTTCAGTTGGTACGGGCCAACCTCCTCGCAATCTGGACCGTAGGTCCTTGGGGAGTCCCAATCCTTGTTCCAACCCCGGCCCTTGGGAACGGCTTCCACACGGACGCGGCGCCAGCCCTTTTGAGCCGATTTTATGTATCTGAGCAGAGAAACTCGCAGGTTTGCCATAGCGGTTTTCCTTTCGGGTTTCAACTATAAACCCAAAAACCGCGCTAGAACCGCGCTACGTTCTTCTTGTTCCATGTAAGTGATTGATTCTTAAGGATTAAAAAATAGTTGGTGCCGAAGAAGGGACTCGAACCCCCACACCCTTGCGAGTACGTGGACCTGAACCACGCGCGTCTGCCAATTCCGCCACTTCGGCACGGTACATCAGTTCAGCGGCTTTTCGCTGAACCGGCAG
>Ga0302267_10002033_pt1 | contig 25006 bp, 19 predicted proteins | sample III_Bog_E1_3_FD_194555 | JGI IMG/M metagenome (GOLD analysis project Ga0302267, IMG submission 194555) | Peat permafrost microbial communities from Stordalen Mire near Abisko, Sweden - III_Bog_E1_3 | ecosystem: Environmental > Terrestrial > Soil > Wetlands > Peat | place: Sweden: Abisko...
CGGCGCAACGTCTGCACCGAGACTCCAAGGGCGTCCGCCGCCTCACCTATCGTCACTAATCTGCTCATTTCGGTAATGTATGAGCATGTTTGCGCAATGTCAATGCACTCTGTTAAAAACCCCTCTGCATCAGGCCATCGAGCCTTGATACGTCAACATCAAGGCTCGATGGTATCATGATTATGAGTATGGCTCGTCGGTGTCGCATGTCCCGCCTTATCCTCTTTAATAAGCCATTCGGTATGCTATCACAATTTACCGATCCTGAACATAACCGCTCAACCTTAGCGGGCTCGATTCCGATCCCGAAGGTGGTGTCGGCGGGACGCTTGGACGCCGACAGCGAGGGCCTGTTGGCCTTGACCGACGACGGAGCCCTTCAAGCGCGGATTGCCGATCCGCGTTACAAGGCGCCCAAGGTCTATTGGGCCCAGGTCGAGGGCGCGCCCAGCGAGGCTGCCTTGGCGGGGCTGTGTCGAGGGGTTCTCTTGCGTGATGGGCCGACCTTGCCGGCTCTGGTCCGAGAGATGCCTGAACCGCCGGGTTTGTGGCCTCGGTTCCCTCCGATTCGGACTCGCCTTCACATTCCGACTGCCTGGATCGAACTGACCTTGCGCGAAGGACGTAATCGGCAGGTGCGACGAATGACCGCAGCGGTGGGGTTGCCCACCCTGCGTCTCATTCGCTATGCGATTGGGGACTGGACTTTGGACGGGCTGGCGCCGGGAGAATGGCGGGATGTGCCGGTCCCGGCGCCGTCCTTTGGGGGGAACTCCAGTCGTGGAGGGCCACCCCTCAACAACAGCGGGTCACCGGCGCGTGCTGGCTCGAAGGCGCGACATCCTCGATCGCGGTGATCGCGGGGTTGCGGTAGGCCTTCCAGCAGCAGCGGATGCCAAACACCAGCATTGTCAACACCACCCCCATGAACAAGAGGGCCAGTGTTGCATCAAGATGGTCGTTGGCGACCACTTGGGCGACCTGATCCAGCGTCTTAGCTGGGGCCAGGACTTGGTTTTGCTGAAAAGCCGTTTGGTATTTATCGGCATGGGCCAGAAAACCGATGGTAGTGCTGGAGTCGAAGACCTTCTGAAATCCGGCGGTCATGGTGCAGAGAACCAGCCACGTTGCCGGCACCAGCGCCACCCATGCGACCTTCTGCCGTTTGAGCTTGAACAGGACCACCGAGGCCAAGATCAAGGCGCAGCCCGCCAACATCTGATTAGAAATGCCGAACAACGGCCACAGACTGTTGATCCCACCAAAAGGATCGATCACGCCGGTATAGAGGATGTAACCCCAGGCCCCGACCGCGACGGCGGTGGCCAGGATATTGGCGGCCCAGGATGATGTTTGTGCCAGGGGCTTGAATACCGCCCCAAACATATCCTGGACCATGAACCGGCAGGCGCGGGTTCCGGCATCTACGGCGGTCAGGATGAACAGGGCTTCGAACAGGATTGCGAAGTGGTACCAGAACGCCATCCAGCCGGTACCGCCGAACAGGCTTAACAATTGCGCCATACCCACCGCCAGGGTCGGAGCGCCGCCGGCTCGGGAGAGCAGGGTTTTTTCGCCGACGTCCTGGGTCAACTGGTTCAGCATGTCGGGGGTCAGCGTAAAGCCCCAACCATTGATCACCTGGGCCGCGCTGTCGACGGTGCTGCCCAGCACCGCCGGGGAGACATTCATGGCGAAATAGACACCCGGCTCCAGGATCGAAGCCGCGCACAGTGCCATGATCGCGACAAAGGACTCCATCAGCATGCCGCCATAGCCGATAAAACGGACATCCCGTTCGTCGGCAATCATTTTCGGGGTGGTGCCGCTGGCAATCAAGGCGTGGAAGCCGCTACAGGCTCCGCAGGCGATGGTGATGAACAGGAACGGAAACAGGCTGCCGCTCCAGACCGGCCCCGTGCCGTTCACGAACGGGGTGGTCGCCGGCATCTTAAGCAATGGCGCCATCGCCACCACGCACAGCGCCAGCAGGATGATGGTGCCGAGCTTGAGGAAGGTGGACAGATAATCCCGTGGCGTTAGCAGCAACCAGACCGGCAAAACCGAAGCGATGGCACCATAACCGATCAGGTACCAAGTGACTTGGGTGGGAGTCAGTGTAAAGAGCGCGGCCAGGGTCGGGTCGGCGGCGATCCAACCGCCACCCATGATGGCGCCAATCAGCAGAACGACGCCGATGGCCGAAGCTTCATCCACCCGGCCTGGACGCAACTGCTTCATGTAGACGCCCATCAGGAGCCCAATCGGGATGGTCATGGCCACGGTGAACACCGACCAGGGGCTGTTGGCCATGGCTTTGACGATGATCAGGCTGAGGACCGCCAGAATGATGGTCATGATGCCGAAGATGCCGACCATGGCGATGGCGCCCGGAACCGGCCCCATTTCCTCGCGGATAATTTCACCCAAAGACCGGGCGCCCCGGCGCATGGAGATGCCAAGGATCAGAAGGTCTTGAACCGCACCCGCCAGCACCACGCCGAACAAGATCCATAGCATACCGGGCAGATAGCCCATTTGTGCCGCCAGCACCGGGCCGACCAAAGGGCCGGCTCCGGCGATGGCAGCAAAGTGGTGGCCAAACACCACGATGCGGTTGGTGGGGACGTAATCTTTGTTGTCATTGTAGCGCACCGCCGGAGTTTGGCGGTGGCTGTCCAAGGATAGTACCGTATTGGCCAGGAACAGGCTGTAGTAACGGTAGGCCACTGCGTAAATGCAGACGGAAGCAATCACCAGCCAAATAGCATTGACTGTTTCACCATGGAACAGAGCCACGATGCCAAAGGCAATGGCGCCGACCACTGCGATGATAGGAAAAGCTAAAGATCGAAACAGAGATGTCATGCCTTGCAACGCGACGGTGCTCATTTTGATGTCCTCCCACCATATTCTTCCTCGGATCGGTTTTTGTCCGAGGTGGGCGCTAGGGATAGGGTTATATAGTTTCGGTCAAGAAGGGTATTTCTGGGAGTGCGGAAATCTTGCCGGCTCTTTCTTCTTTTCAGGTGGAGGGCGGGCAAGACGCCCGCGCTCCCAGGACGTCAACCCAGCCTTCCCCTAGGATTTGATGTACGGCGCGCCGTCCGATCCTCCAAGGCCAGGGCGAAAGTTTTGTCATACCGGCGAGCCCTGATACTGACACATCGCCGGTCCTCGGGCCGCAACGGCGGCCCCGCGTCCTCGTGGACGCGAAGCCCCCGTGTGACTTTAGGGGGGCGCGGATGCACCCGCCCGGCGTCTGAGGGCGCCGCAGACGTGTCAACGTCCAAGGCCCGATGGTCTGAGGGCCGCTTTAGTGTCCCACCCGTCAAGGTTCGCCGGTATGGCCCTTGTTGAGCAAAGGGAACTCTCCCCGCAAAGCAGCCTCGGCCATGGGCAGGCTGTCGGGGCCGTAGCGCCGGGCGATGTCCGGCGGGACCACGCTGATAAAGTCCGCCAGGGCTTTCCGGGTCACCGGCCCCATCAGGCCGTTGGGCTCTCCGTGGAAATAACCCAAGGTTGCCAGAGCTTTTTGCAAAAGCAGGGTTTTCGAACCACCATGGGCTGCGGCCTCTGGAATGAGGGGAAGTGTCGCTTGTGAAGCGACGGGAGGTTCTGCCGGCAATGGGGCTTTGTCCGGCTTTTTAATCGCAGGCGGCGGACTTGGGGCCGGCTGTGGAGCCGAAATTGGGGGCACAGTGAGGCTGGTGGTGGTCGGCGAAGACGGCGGTGGTGCGGTGGTCACAACTGGGAGGGGTGTGGGCGGTATTTTCAGAGGGGGCGCAAAGGGGTTGGTCCCGGTCCCGCCAACCCCGCTTCCAGAGGCCGTTCCAGGAGTGGTTGCCGCCGGCCCGCCGCTGGTACTGGCGACACTGGCCACTGTTGTGGTGTTGGGCCGGGGGTGGGGACGGCTCTTGTCGAACAGTTGTAGCGACAGCAAAACCAAGGCGCAGCCAGCCAGCGTGAAGCCTCCGTACCACACCAGAGCTTTTACGGGAAATCTGGAATCCTGGGGGAGCGTCCATTGCCGGATCGGGGCCGTCCAGCGTTTCAAGGGAGCTGCGAGCTGACCAACGGGTCTTGCCAAATGCTTGAGTCGAGACAGGCGCGAGGGACGCTGTTTCGTGGCATCCGAGGAGGCCGTTTCGGGGGGAGCGGACTCGTCGGAAAGGGCGTCTTGAAGGTCAAGCGGCTCACCGACGGCCGCCGCGATGTTGGAAACAAAATGACAGACCAGATAATATTTTAGGATATGAGTCTTCAGGCTGGTGCTATCGGCATAATAATAGGACACATCATAGCCGGGGATATTAATTTGATAAGCGGCTTCAGTTGAAATCATCCCCCAATCATATTTCTGAATTTCATTAATGACACGAATAAAAAGAGCCCTACGATCAATCGCATCAAAAAATATTTTTGAATCTGTGTCGACTTCGTCGCGGCTGGTGCATTGTAACGTATTCTTGGGTGCCACCAAGGTTGGCTCGATCACTTCAATGCAGCGTCTCTCAACAGAGATTTTAAAATCAATTCCGAGGACGAGCGTGTCGTCGGGGCTATCCATTGGGGTATCCTTTGGTCATCTCTGGTGGTTTCGGGATCCAGGGGCTCGGCCCCTGGATCCCGACCGGGGCCGAGTGCCTCGGGTTTCCTATGCGTTCGGTTTCCAGCGGAGGATGGGTTTCCGGGCCGCAGCGGTTTCGTCCAGGCGGCGGCGCGGGGTTAAACGCGGAGCCGATTGGAACCAAGCCGCATCGCCAGCCTTGGCCCGATCCGCGAGAGCGAGCATGGTGGCGATGAACTGGTCAAGGGTCGCCTTGGTCTCGCTTTCGGTGGGTTCGATCAGCATGGCGCCGTGAACCACCAACGGGAAATACACCGTCATCGGGTGAAAGCCCTCGTCGATGAGCGCCTTGGCAATGTCGAGGGTGGTAACGCCGGTGCCTTTCAAGCTGCGGTCGTCAAACAGGGCTTCGTGCATGCACGGCCCCGTAAACGGCGCGTTGAAGGCTCCCTTGAGCCGTGCCAGCAGGTAATTGGCACTGAGAACCGCATCGCCTGAGGCTTGATACAGGCCATCGGCCCCATGGCTGAGGGTGTAGGCCAGCGCCCGCACAAAGACTCCCACTTGGCCATGAAAGGCCTTCATTCGACCATAAGCGAGGGCCGTTCCCTCATCCTCGTCCCGTGTTTCCGCCAGCCGCAGGCCGTCGTCATCGTGCAGGATCAGAGGCAAAGGCACAAACGGTGCCAAGGCTTGGGAGAACACCACCGGGCCGCTTCCTGGCCCACCACCGCCATGGGGGGTGGAGAAGGTCTTGTGAAGGTTGATGTGCATGGCGTCAACGCCAAGGTCCGCCGGGCGAACCCGTCCGACAATGGCGTTGAAGTTGGCCCCGTCGCAGTAAAGGAAGGCGCCGGCTTCATGGACCGCTTGGGATATGGTCAGGATATCGCGCTCGAACAAACCGCAGGTGTTGGGGTTGGTCAACATCAGGGCTGCGACGTCCGGCCCCAGTTTGGCCTTGAGCACCGCCACATCGACCCGGCCTTCGGCGGTGGCGGGGATGGTTTCGACAGTGAAACCAAGTGCCGCTGCCGTGGCCGGATTGGTGCCGTGGGCCGATTCCGGGACCAGAACCCGTAGGCGCGGCGGGCCGCCCCGGTGATCATGGGCGGCTCGGATGGCCATCATGCCGCACATTTCGCCATGGGCGCCGGCTGCCGGAGTCATGGCGACCGCCGCCATGCCGGTCAACGCCTTTAACCAGCCGGCCAGGGCGTCGATCAGCGCCAAGGCTCCCTGAACAGTGCTGATCGGTTGCAGCGGATGCAGGTCGGCAAAACCGGGCAACCGCGCCAGCTTTTCCCCCAGCCGCGTGTTGTGCTTCATGGTGCACGAGCCGAGCGGGTAGAAGCCGGCGTCGATGGAATAGTTCTTTTGGGATAGTCTGGTGTAGTGGCGGACCACCTGGGGTTCGGTCAGTCCCGGCAGGCCAAGACTGTCGCGCGGTACGACCCGTCCCAACCGGGTGTAAGTGGTGGGGGGGAGGGGCAGGTCGACGCCGCTCTGGCCGGGAGAGTCGAGCTCAAAAATCAGCGGCTCTTCCATTTCCAGGCCCCGGTGGCCGGATGTCGTGGTCATGTCACAGCAACTCCGCGAGGGCCCGGCAAAGGGCGTCCATATCGGCTTCGGTGGTGCATTCGGTACAGGCGACCAACAGCAGGTCAGACAGGCCGTCCGCGTCAGGGAACAAACGGACCACCGGCACGCCGCCCAAAATGCCCCGCTTGGCCAGCTTGTTGACCAGTTTGCTGGCGCGGCGCGGCAGGCGCACGGTGAATTCGTTGAAGAAGCTGTCGTTGAGAACCCGGACCCCGTCGACGGCTCCCAGTTTGCCGGCCAACTGAACCGCCTTGGCATGGTTCAGCCGGGCCAAGCCCATAAAGCCGGTTTCGCCCAGGAGCGAGAGGTGGATGGTGAAGGCCAGCGCACATAAGCCCGAATTGGTGCAGATGTTGCTCGTGGCTTTTTCTCGGCGGATATGCTGCTCGCGGGTCGACAGGGTCAGAACCCAGCCGCGACGGCCATCGGCGTCGACGGTTTGGCCAACCAACCGGCCCGGCATCTGACGGAGATATTTTTCTCGTGTCGCGAATAGGCCGAGGTGGGGGCCACCAAAAGACAGCGGGTTGCCCAAGGACTGGCCTTCGCCCGCGACGATGTCCGCACCCATGGCTCCGGGCGGGGTCAACAGGCCCAGCGACATGATCTCGGTGACCACCACCACCAGCAAAGCGCCTTTGGCCCGGCATGCGGCCGCCAGCGGCGTAAGGTCGTGGACATGGCCGAACACGTCGGGATTCTGCACCACCACGCACGAGGTGCTGTCGTCGATACTGTCCAGCAGTGTTTCGCGGCCACGGGGATCCGGCGCTCCGATGACCACCTCAAAGCCGGTGAAGCGTGCCAGGGTGGCGGTGGTATCTTGGTAGTGGGGATGCAGGTTGCCAGCCAGCACCGCCCGCTGCCGGCGGGTGATGCGGTTGGCCATCATCACCGCTTCGGCACAGGCCGTCGCCCCGTCATACATCGAGGCATTGGCCACATCGAGGCCGGTGAGCAAAGCCACCTGGGTTTGGAACTCAAACAGGGATTGGAGAGTTCCCTGGCTGATTTCAGGTTGGTAGGGAGTGTAGGACGTCAGAAACTCGCCGCGCTGGATCAGGTGATCCACGGTTGCCGGCACATGATGGCGGTAAGCGCCGGCTCCCAAAAAACAGGGGCCATAGCCAGCCGGCATATTCTTGGCCGCGAGCGCCGCAAGGGCGCGTTCCACTTCCAACTCGCCCTGGTGGTTCGGCAGGTTGGGAACCGGCCCCGGCAGCAGAGCCGCTGCCGGGGCGTCAACGTAGAGATCAGTGACCGACGCCACCCCGATCTCGGCCAACATGGCCCGGCGGTCGGCTTCGGTTAGGGGCAGATAGCGCATCAGGCCAACCCCTCCAGATAGGATTGGTAGGCGTCGTGGTCCAGGAGTTGATCCAATTGCGCCGGGTTGGTCAGACGCAGGCGGAAGAACCAGCCCTCCCCCAGCGGGTCGGTATTGACGCGGGCGGGCTCTTCGGTCAGGGCGTCATTGACGGCGGTCACTTCGCCATCCACCGGAGCGTAGACCTCGCTGGCGGCCTTAACCGATTCGACCACCGCTGCGTCGGTGCCCTGGGTCACTTCGCAACCGATTTCAGGCAGATCGACGAATACGATGTCGCCGAGGGCATGTTGGGCGTGGTTGGTGATGCCGACGGTGCCGATATCGCCTTCGACTCGGATCCATTCGTGGTCTTTGGTAAATTTAATCAGGCTCATAACCAGTGTCCTCCCTCAGGATAATTCGGGCGCGCCCCTAGGCTTGGTGCGAACGGGCGGCCATTGTGATCGTGTTTATGATCGCGTCGACGGGGAACGTCAGCCGCGATAGTAGGTTTGTTTGACGAAAGGCAGGGTGACCACCCGAGCCGGCAACGCCTTGCCTCGGACCCGCAGGTGAACCGGCGTTCCAGGAGCCGCGAAAGCGGCGGTCACATAGCCCATGGCGACAGGAGCGCCGACGCTGGGGCCAAAGCCGCCGCTGGTGATGTGGCCAATGATCTGGCCGTGCTCGTCGGTGATCTCGGTGCCCTCCCGAGCCGGAGCCCGGCCATCGGGGCGCAGACCCACCCGGCGTCGGTTCGGCCCTTGGTCGAGGTGACCGCGAAGGATCGGGAACCCAGGAAATCCACCCTCGACCCGGCGGCGCTTGCTGATGCTCCAGGTCAAGCCGGCCTCGATCGGGGTCGTGGTTTCGTCGATGTCATGACCGTACAGGCATAGGCCGGCTTCGAGCCGCAACGAATCCCGAGCTCCAAGGCCAATGGGGGCGACCTCTGGTTCGGCGAGCAACAGGCGCGCTACCGTTTCCGCCTGATCGGCAGCCACCGAAATCTCGAAGCCGTCTTCGCCGGTGTAGCCCGAGCGGGTCACAAACACCGGAATATCCCGCAGGCAAGCCTCGCCATAGCTCATGAAGGGCATGGTGGCCACCTGGGGCGCGAAGCGGGACAGGACCGTCACAGCCGCCGGTCCCTGGAGCGCCAGCAGAGCCCGGTCAAACTGGACATCGATCCGAACCCGGTCGCCTAACCGTTGTTGCAGGTGGGCAAGGTCCGCATGTTTGCAGCCAGCATTGACCACGACGAACAGGTGATCGCCGAGGTTGGTGACCATCAGGTCGTCAAGGATGCCGCCGTTATCATTCAGGAATTGAGTATAGCGCATCCGGTTGGGCGCAAGGCCCAGCAGGTCACCGGGAACCAGCGTTTCCAAAGCCGCCGCTGCATCGGCGCCGTGCAAGCGAAGCTGGCCCATATGCGAAACGTCAAACAGGCCAGCCTGTTCGCGGGTATGAAGATGCTCTTTGAGAATCCCGGCAGGGTATTGTACCGGCATTTCGTAACCGGCAAACGGGACCATCCTGGCCCCGAGTTCGCGGTGCAGGGCGTCAAGCGGGGTGCGAGCCAGGGGGGCCTCGGCGGGGGTATCCGGCGTTTCGCTCACAAGCGGTTCTCCAGCGGTTTCGCGACATGGCACTATCGCGCCATCGTCGGCACGATCTCACCCCCTCTGTCACCGGACCTGAGAGATTCACCACCCTTCCCATCGGTGCGGTCCTAGCGGCAGCCGCAGCACGAGGAGGGGGCGGTTTACGCCTTCGGTGAGGCCACACCGGAACCAACGGCGGTCCGATGTGGTCTGCTTTCCAGAGTGCTTCTCCCTGCGGTCCTTTTGCCTGAGAGTTTGTGGGGCGTTTGCTCCTTCGGCGCCAACGAACGACAGTTCGCCGGTCTCTCCCGCCAGGGATCGTCAGCATATGGCCGGGAGCCTAACGCCTCGGCCCGGAAAGTCAATCGGGCCGTTGGTCGCTCTGGTGGTCTAGGCAATATGTGAGCGTAAGCTCGTCAGTGCCAGGAAGGGCCGACAAGGGCGGGCGTTGGGGCGGTTTCCGGTCACAAAGATTGCGCTGGAGGCAGTCGATCACCTCCTGTTGGGAGGGGAGATCCTGCTCCGCCCGCCAAACCTGGACCTTGTCGAGTACGGTTCGGCAGGTTTCCGCCGTCGGTGGGCACCAGACAGCATGCCCGGTGTTGCGGCAAACCAGCGTCGCGCCAGTTTCTCGGTCGGTTCGGATGACTTGGGTTGGATCGTCGAGTTGGACCGAATACCGGAAGTCGGACGCCACCGCCGTCCGTTCGAAAGGCAGAGCCGACAACATCAGGATGAAACAGCCCGATAGCGGAAATCGGAGAGCCAAAGGCATGGAACCGTGGTCGTCGTTACACCACCTTGAAGACCAGCTTTTTCGCGGCGGTGAAGTTGAAGAACATGCCGGCAATGGAACCAGCGGCGACGCCCAGCACCAGATGAGCCGCCACCAGGGGGCTATAGGCGATGAGGGCGGCATAAGTGCTATAATTGAGGGCGCCGCCAACGCTGTTGGTAGCGACGAACTTGGCCCATTGTCGCCACAAAGAACCGTCATGCTGGCCACGGAAGGTGAAGTTACGGTTGAGGGCCCAGGTGGTGCTGGAGGCCGACAAAAAGGACAGAACCCGTGAGACATAAGGGCCTAAGTCGGTGGCGTTCATCAGCAGGTACAGTACAGCCACGTCAACCCCGAAGCCCACAACACCGACCATGCCGAACTTTCCAAACTGGAGGGCAAGGCGTCCGATTCGGGTTCGGGCGAGGCGTGAAACCAAGGTCGAAAGCGGGGAGACTGCGGAAGACGGCTCGGTCATGACGGCGGCGCGGTCCAAACTCGATTCGGGGGCAGGGCTTTTTCGTTCTAAGGGAAGGCTTCCGAAAATGCTATGGTTCTGTTTCTCCCCATCGGTCGCGTTTTTCGATTGCCGGACATCACAGCAACAGGTTATCACGTCAAGACGTTTGATAGAAAACCAAATAATTATGGATATTTCAGCGCCATGATCAATTTAAAATTGCCGCTCTGTCGTCTAATCCTGCCGGTGTCGTTGGTCATTGCCGTGGCTTTGGTCTATGCCCATGCCTTTTCCTATCCGACATTTAACCCCGAGCATCCGTTTCACTACATGCTGAATGCCGGATTAACCGGACGCGAATGGTTGGATTATTATCTAGTTGCTGGTGATCCATTCTATCGACCAACCGCCTATTTTACGTATTATCAAATTGTGACTCAGTGGATTGGCTGGCATGATATTTACAGTTTTAAGTTGGTTGGCCTCACATTATTGGTGTTATTGGGATATCTGATTTATCGCTTGGGGGTATTGCTGTGGGCCGGCGATCGCCTGGCTGCTGGGTTGGCGGCATTAGTGACCGTTATTCATCCGATTATGTTTGTCAGTGTCTATGAAGCTACCGGCTTTGATCTGCTCTATCAACTTTTGGTTCTGGTCATCGTTTTTCTGTTCGTGGGGCCGGCTCTGACCGGCTCTAGGCGCTGGCTGGTGGTCGGGCTGTGTCTTGGGCTCTATCTGGTGGCGCTGACCACCAAGGAACAGGTGGTGGCGTTGCCCGGATTCCTGTTGCTGGTTCTGCTGCTGGATCGGTGGGCTCCTGCGGTTCCAGCCCGTTGGTGGCTGCTGGTGGGCTGCATTCTGTTAACGATTGGCTATATTTTGTTCAGTTTGCCTCAAATAGGCTATGTTGACAGCGGTGAATATCGGACTGGCTTTAATATTGCTGAGGTCTTGGGCAACGTGACCTCGGGTCCATTATGGATCGCTCATCTATTCGTCAGGAACAGCGAAACTTGGCCTTGGATGACCGTTCATAATACGATTCCCGATACGCTGTACGGTTTGAGCGTGGTTGGTGTGATCCTGTGGTATGGCGTTCGGGTGTTTCGGCAGAGACAGCCGGAGGAGCAGCGGCGAGCCTCGATTGCAGTGATCTTTGTTATCAGTTTCATAGCCATTCCGATTTATTCAGGTGGCCGGTCTTGGCATTATGCGTTGCCTTTGGCTGGTTTTGCTTTGATCCAGGGCCGAGCGATTGCAATGGCCATTCGGGCTTGGGCCGGATCAGATCGGCGTCGGTGGGGCGGCGCGGTGGCGGTGGCAGCGATTTTGCCGGTGGCGTTGTCCATGGTTGGTTTTGCTCGAGAAATGGACGCTCGATCTGCTCTGTTTCGGATCAATACTGAAGCTCTAATTCACCCTCCAGTTGCTCCAGCGGCTATGCCCCACGGCGCTAGCATTCTATACGAGACAGGCGATAATTCTTGGATGTATGGATTGGGGCGGCTGTTTCGCTTTGCCTACCTGGATCCGAGCTTAAATGAGATCATTGTTCCGGCTTTGGTGGCTCTGACTCCAGAGCAGGGCAAGGCGTGGTTGGCTGCGCCCTCTGCTTATTACTTTGTCTACGATCCTGACCATTTGCCAGCTTGGACTGATCATAGCTCCCAATTGCGGTCATATCTGGAAGAGAGCGAGACATATCGGGTTAACGGCGGCCAGCCTTGAGTGTTGAATAGTAAAGGCCAAACCTTTTATCATAAGTGTCGATATGCTGGGTGATCCAACTACGAATTAGGTATGTGAGTTCGCTCAATTCGGCTTGGCGTTGCTCCAGACGTCCGGTCAGGTCGTCAAATCTATTGTAAAAGTCCCGGTGATCGGCCCGGTGTTGCTCCAGGTCGGGGTATTTTAACGTCTTCATGAGGGATTCTTCCGTTCTAAAATGGTATTCGGTATAGGAAAAAACTTCAGCGATAAAGGGTGAAAGAATAATTCGGGGTTGGTCCGCTGAATGAATCTGGGTGATCAACTCATTGTAAAGGTCGAGGAAATAGGCGTGTTGCTGATCAATCGCCCGAATGCCAACGCTTCGCGACTCAAAATGATGGATAAGTCCATCATCGACTTCGAATTGCACTAGCGATCCAGGCATCGGCATCTCCACCCATTAACGGCCCGCCGGAACAGCAGGAAATGTGCCAACGACTAGAAACCGCCTGGAAATAGGGTTGGTGCGACGGAATGTCGCGCAAGCTGATTATAAAATAGGCTCATCGTTAAAAGTGCTTAAAAAATAGGCTTTCCATGGTCCGAAGCATGTGTCGAGGGCGCTTTTCGGGCAACGATATTTTTAAGCTGTAGACCCTCATTTTTCCTCTTGACCGTTTGGCGCAGGAAGAACTACAAATCCCTACGGTCGCGAGACTTGGGCGAAGACGCCAAAAGGGCGGGAACGCCGGAGACAAAACGCTAAAGATAGGATGCCCGAGCGGGAAGCTGCGTCGGGTTTTTTTGTGTCTGCGGGCGCCTTCGCGTCCTTGGCTTCGCGCCTACGAGGCCGCGAGGCCGCAGTCGCGTCCTGATCATTGTTATGGCTCGCCAGTATGACTCTTTGACCTTTTACGGTCAAGGTCGTGCCGCCGTTTTGCGGGTTCAAGGTTGAGCCTTTGCAGATCCCGGTGGAAGTTAACACCGCCCCGTTTCACCAGAATTCCAGAGATCGCTGCATCCATCAGGGTGCGGTGTATGCCGTGGGGTGCCGTGTCACCCCCGGACCTTTCAACGTGGGCTGCTTCACGTTGTTATTCGACCCACACCAAAGGATAGTTCCATGGGAATCAGTAATTTTCCGAGCGTTATTCAAAATGCCATTCAGGATAATTTCCTGGAAAAGGCTCTCAAAGAATGCTTGACCTCCAATACCGCGTTCCGCGCGATTGCCGATCGCGAGAAATTTGCGGTGGGGATTGGTGAAAGCCTCACCAAAACTCGTGCAGGTCTGTTGATCCCGACCACCACGCCGTTGGACCCTTCGACCAATATCGCCTTGGATAATGGTCTGACTCCTCAAAACTGGACCATCGAACAGTATACATTGACGATCTATGCTTACGGTGCGACCATGGATCTCAATATGGAGACCTCTCGGGTCGGTATTGCCGAATTGTTTGACGAGAACAACACCAAGCTGGTTATTCAAGCCAAACAATCTTTGGATCGTCTGGCCCGCAATGCCCTTTATACCACCTATCTGGGGGCAAATAGCTTTGTCACGACCACTCTGGGGGCTGCTGCTGCTAGCCTTCATGTGGACAGTGTGATTGGCTTTGAAACTGTACTGGTCAATGGCGTGATGGTGCCGGTTTCGTCCACCAATCCGATGACGGTGACGGTGGGGGCCGATGTCTATACGTTGGTTGGGACCGCTCGCGATACCACCAATACCTCAACTCTGGCAGCGTTCGGCGGGGTTTCGGGGACATTGACGGTGTCGTCCAATGTCACGGTGGCTGATGGTACCGCCGGAAATGCCGTGGTTTCATCGGTGGCGCCGTCGATCATGCGGCCCAACAATCGAGCGGGTACGCCACAATTGGTAACGGGGGATCAGTTGGGTATCCAGTTGGTCCTGGCCGCAGTGGCTCAGTTGCGTGATAATAACGTCCCCGATATCGAAGGATGTTATAACTGCTTTTTGGACAATGCCACCATGCTGGAATTGTTCAGCGATCCTGACTTCAAGCTGTTGTATCGCGGGGCTTACAATTCCGAGGAATATAAGAAAGGGCAGGTGGTCGAGTTGTTGGGTGTTCGTTTTGTGCCCACCAACGAGGCGCCTCAGCAGACTTTGGCCCTGACCGGCAAGCGAATTCGCCGGGCAATCATTTGCGGAAAAGGGGCTCTGATCGAAGGCGATTATGCCGGGCTTGGCTATTCTGACCTCGATACTGACAAGGGACAGAGTGTTCAGCGGATGAATGAGGAGATCTGCCTGGTGATTCGTCAGCCTCTTGACCGTTTCCAGGAAATTATCTCGCAGTCCTGGAAGTGGCGTGGCGGATTCTGTGTTCCTACCGATGTGACAGCCAATCCTTTGGTCATTCCCACCGCGACCAACTCTTATTGGAAGCGCGCCGTGGTGATCGAGTGCGTGTAGGTCGTCGATAACTTCGGCACGGCAAAACGGGTCGGCACTTTGCCGGCCCGTTTTCGTCTTTGGGAGGGCCGTCATGGCGTTTACCGATGCGGAAAAGACCGATATCCGGCGGTATTGCGGATACCCGGTGTTTGGGAACACCCCCAGCCCGTTCTTTTGGGCGCGCTACACCGTTCAATATGGCAACCTGGAATTCAAGCTCAACAATCTGTCACCCGCCGAAGAAGCTGTGGTCCGTACCGTCTATTTGGCGCAGTTAGGGCCGTTGGAAGTCGCTGTTCCAGGAGCGAGTGCCAATCTGGATACGGCAGAAGCGGCAGTTTGGACGTGGAACACCAACGAGACACGGGATCGAGCCGCCCTTTTGGACCTGTGGCGGCGGCGGTTATGCGCTTTTCTGGGAACTTTGCCGGGGCCTGGACTGGCCGATGAAACCGGCGGCCTGAGGATCGTGGTATGAACGGCACGGCGCTTCAGGCGCGCATCTATTCGGGCTATGCCAAGGCGGCGCTACGCATTGGCTTGCCCTTCGATCTTTATCGTCCCTCCGGCCCCACCAATCCGCTGGCGCCCGCCAACAAACTGGCCACGCTGCCAGCCAGTTTCCGGGTCGATGATCGCTACCAGGAAGCCCAAGTCTACGGAAAATCCGTGTGGATGGCCTACCTAGACGATTCTCAAACCCAGGTTGGCGATTATTTGGTCGGGAATAACAGGACTTACTTCATTGCCGCCCAACAGCCGTTGTTGCCGGTGGTGGCCGTTGCCTGTACTCGGATTGTGAGTATTGCGCGGTTGCCGGTTCCCAGTTCCTATGGTGCCATCGATTATGGCGGCGCTTTGGACGGAAGCGAAGTTCCGGTGATGACCGGCTGGCCAGCATCGGTTCTCCAAGGCGGTGGCGGTGGGCGGAATCAGGTCAATTTGCCCTCCGATGTTCAGTCGCCGGGGTGGGCCATTCAAATGCCCGCCTGGCCGGGCGTGTTGATCCAACCCAGCGATCTGGTGGTGGATGATCTTGGTCGGCGCAACATCGTATCCACTCCAGAGTTGACCGATCTGGGCTGGCGGCTGACCGTACAACAGGCGGTGACCTAGTGGCTGATCTCAGTGATGTCGAGAATGCCTTGGTTGGCGTGGTCGCCCAGGTGTTCTATCCCAATGGCACGGCTCAGTCGTCGGCTTTGGGGGCTCCGGTTCGAATCTATCGGGGGTGGCCGAGCAAGCCCGAACTGGAAACCGATTTGCGGGCCGGAGCGGTTAATGTCTCGATTTATGCCCTCAATCGCGAGCGGCCCGTCACCCGTTTTCAAAACAACTGGCGGCAGCTCTCGGGGCCAACCGAACCCACTCTGACTCTGACAGTCTCGGGCCAAACCGTGACCGTCGGCGGCACAGTGGCCGTTCCGCAAAACGCGGCGGTGATCGTTAATGGGGCCTCCGGTTACAGCTACGCCCTTCAGGCTATCGATACACCAACCAGCATCGCCACGGCGCTGGCGTCGTTGATCTGTGCCGATGATCCAGAAGCCTCCAGTTCCGGCCCGGTCATCACCGTTCCCAGTGCCACCAGCCTAATCGGGCGGGTTGGTACCTTTGGCGATAGTCTTCGCGAGCTAAAACGCCAGCGCCGGGATATTCAGATTGCTCTGTGGGCCAATACGCCGTTGTTACGGGACCAGATCGCCAGTCTTTTGGACCCGGCTTTGGCGGCCATGGAGTTTATCGCTCTTGCCGATGGGACTGTTGGCCGTATGGTCTATGTCGGTAGTCCACACGACGACACGGTGCAAAAAGAAATCCTCTATCGTCGAAATCTAATATACTCTGTAGAGTATGGTACGACTCAAACCCGTACCGATGCCGCTATTATTGTTCCAATTGTCGATGATTTCTGTGGGTTCAGTCCCATAACGACAAGTTTGGTCAAGAGTGTGGTGGCGTAAAATCATCACAAGAGTTTTTTCTGTCTGGCCCGCTCTGGTGAGCGGGCTTTTTTTATGAGGACACCCCTCCCATGCCGATCTCTCAATTGGGACAGCTCAACACGACGGCGTTGATTGTCCCTGATCTTTACGTCCAGATCGTCCCGCCGACGGTGACGTTGCTGAACGGCGTTCCGACCAATATCGTTGGGGTGGTTGGGACCGCCACTTGGGGGCCGGTGAACAGTCCGACCCTCATCGGCACGATGGCGGACTACGCCCGGCAATTCGGTGCGATCCAGCCCCGAAAGTACGACGCCGGCACCGCGATTGCGGCGGCGGTGCTTCAGGGGGCTGCCAACTTTCGGGTGGTGCGAGTCACCGATGGCACCGACACGGCGGCGTCGGCGACCCTTGGCACCGCCGATATCACCTTCACCTCGAAATACACCGGCACCCTGGGCAACAGCATCACCGTCACCCTGTCCGCCGGCAGCGCCAAAGGGTCCACCCGCGCCACGGTGGCCATCCCCGGACAGATGCCCGAGGTCTTTGACAACATCACCGGCACCGGCAACGCCTTGTGGGTGGCCTTGGCCAACGCCATCAATTTGGGGCAATCCGGCATGCGCGGGCCGTCCCAGATCGTGGTGGCCGGTGCCGGCCTTGGCACCGAGGCCCCGACTCTGGCCACCACCACCCTGGCCGGCGGCACCGATGGGGTCGGCACCATCACCGGCTCGGTGTTAATCGGAGCCGACACCGTACCGCGTCACGGGATGTACGCCTTGCGCGGCACCGGGGCCTCGATCGCCATGCTGACCGATTGCGACGACAGCACCACCTGGTCGTTGCAGGAAGCCTATGGTTTGTCCGAAGGCACCTACATGATCATGGTCGGCCCGGCCGGCGACACCATCGCCAACGCCGCCACGGTCAAGCAAACCGCCGGCATCGACTGTTACGCCGTCAAGCTGCTGTTCGGCGATTGGGTGTATTTCAATGACACGGTGAATGCTCAGGTTCGTCTGATCAGTCCCCAGGGCTTCATTGCCGGGCTGTTGGGCAATCTTGCCCCGCAAAATAGCAGCCTGAACAAGCCGCTCTACGGCATCGTCGGCACCCAGAAGTCGGCAGCCAATCAGGTCTACAGCACCGCCGAGCTGCAAGCCCTGATTCAGGCCGGGCTGGATGTCATCACCAACCCGGTCCCAGGCGGCTTTTATTTCGGCGCGCGTTGCGGTCATAACAGTTCGAGCAACGCCGTCACCCACGGCGACAACTATACCCGCATGACCAATTACATCGCGGCAACCCTGAATGCCGGGATGGGCCAGTTCGTCGGCAAACTGCAAACCCCCGACGTGCGCCGCCAAGCCAAAGCCACCCTCGACGCCTTCCTGTCCAACCTTCAGCAACAGGGCCAGATCGGCACCGCCGACGGGAGCCCCTGTTTCCAGGTGGTTCTGGACACCAGCAACAACCCGCAATCCCGTGTGGCACTCGGCTACATGCAGGCCGATGTCAAGGTCATCTACCTGTCGGTCATCGAATACTTCATCGTCAACCTCGAAGGCGGGCAGTCAGTCCAGATTAGTAAGCAGACTTCGACCAACGTCAGCAAATTATAAGGAGCTTTAACCATGCCTATTAATTCGTTCAATGTCGGTAAGGACATTCGCCTTGATATCGTTGATCCGGTTCAGGGGGTGGTAAGCTTTACCTTGATTACCGGATTCAGTGCTAAACAATTGACCAAGGAGCAGCGCATTAATGGTCTCGACGGGACCGTGCGACCGCTGATCTTGCCCAACGGCTGGGATGGATCGTTCGAGATCGAGCGATCCGATAGTTTGGTCGATGATTACTTTGCGGCTATCGAAGCGGCCTACTATAATGGCCAGACTGTCCAGTCTGCCACCATCACCGAAACCATTATGGAGTCGAATGGATCGGCCTCTCAGTATCGTTACACCGGCGTTATGCTCAAATTCGACGGTGCGGGGGAGTGGAAGGGCGATAACGCGGTGAAATTGAAGGTCAGCTTCGTCGCGGGTCGGCGGTTGAAGGTTCTGTAGGGGCAAAGCCTTCTGAACACGGCCCATGCCCACGGATGGATTCCCGTCCGTGGGCATGGGTGTGCGGAGTCGGGGCGCTGTCGGTGTTGACGCTCCATGGTAAGGTGGCAGTATTGCGTGCGGGGGTTTGCGGGAGAGGGACATGGTCGGAACGGGGGACGGCGAGACGGCGGGACGGTGGCAGTTCTGGATTGATCGGGGCGGCACGTTCACAGACGTCGTTGGGCGTCGCCCCGACGGTGCGGTGGTGACGTGTAAAATGTTGTCGGAGCAACCGGAGCGCGCCACCGATGCTGCCGTGGCTGGCATTCGGCATCTGCTGGGTTTGAACCCGTATGAACCGATTCCAACGGATAGGGTCGCGGCGGTTAAAATGGGGACCACGGTGGCCACCAACGCTCTGTTGGAGCGCAAAGGTGAACGAACCGTGCTGGCCATCACCGAGGGCTTGGGGGATCAGCTTCGTATTGGCACCCAAAATCGGCCCGATATTTTTGCCCGCCACATTGTGTTGCCGTCTCAGCTTTACGAACGGGTGGTGGAAATTCCCGAGCGCCTGCGCGCTGATGGCGAAGTCGAGCGCCCCTTAGATCTGGCCACCAGCCGGGCTGGACTGGAAGCCGCGTTCGCCGATGGTATTCGGGCCTGCGCCGTGGTCTTGTTGCATGGCTATCGTAACCCGGTTCACGAGCGCCAAGTGGCGGAGTTGGCTCGTGAGATCGGTTTCACCCAGGTTTCGGTCAGTCATCGGGTCAGCCCTTTGATGAAACTGGTCGGACGGGGCGATACCACGGTGGTTGACGCCTATTTGTCGCCCATTCTGCGGCGCTATGTGGATCAGGTGGCCGGGGCATTGGCCGGCATCCGTCTGATGTTCATGCAGTCCAACGGCGGTCTGACCGATGCGCGCCGGTTCGAGGGCAAGGATGCCATTCTCTCGGGGCCGGCGGGCGGTGTCGTGGGAGCGGTACGCACGGCGCGGATGGCCGGATTTGACCGGATCATCGGTTTCGATATGGGAGGCACCTCTACCGACGTTTCCCATTATGCCGGCGAGCTTGAGCGTAGCTTTGAGACCCAGGTGGCCGGCGTGCGTTTGCGGGCACCGATGATGGATATTCATACGGTGGCCGCTGGCGGGGGTTCGATCTGCCGCTTTGATGGGACTCGATTGCGGGTTGGGCCGGAGTCGGCAGGGGCCAATCCCGGCCCGGCCTGTTATCGGCGCGGCGGGCCGCTGACCGTGACCGATTGCAATGTCATGATCGGCAAGCTGCGTCCCAACCTGTTTCCGGCGGTGTTCGGTCCCGATGGAGATCAGCCGTTGGATGCGGAGGTGGTCAAGCTCCGTTTTGCGGCTTTGGCCGACGACGTCAGCCGCAAGACCGGGATCGTTCGGACGCCCGAGGAGATGGCCGAAGGCTTTCTGAAAATTGCCGTCGAGAATATGGCTAACGCCATCAAAAAGGTCTCGATTCAGCGCGGGCATGATCTTGCTGATCATGTGCTGGTCGCGTTTGGTGGGGCCGGAGGGCAACATGCCTGCTTAGTGGCCGACGCCTTGGGCATGAAGCGGGTCTTTCTGCACCCTTATGCGGGCGTGTTGTCGGCTTATGGCATCGGTCTTGCCGATACCGTGGTGATTCGGGAGCGGGCGGTGGAGGCCCGACTGAACCCCGAATTGATGGAGTCTTTGGGCGACCTATTGAAAGCCCTGGAAGACGAGGGACGGGCGGAACTCGCAGAGAAGCAGCGTTCGACCGGGGCCATCGAGATTAAGCGCTGGGTTCATCTCAAATATGAGGGCTCGGATTCTGCTTTGGTGGTGGCCGAGGCGGAGGATGCGCCTGGGCTGTCGCGGGCTTTTGAGGCAGCCCATCAAAAACGCTATGGCTTTGTCATGCTAGGGGCGCCGTTGGTGGTCGAAGCGGTTTCGGTGGAGGCGGTGGCCGTTGCCGATGTGGCCGACGATCCAATCCTGGTTTCCGGGGGACGTCCGGGTTTGCCCTTGCCACGGCGGTTGACGACGGCGCCCGTTTACCTCGGGGGGCGGAGTTACCAAGTCCCGGTGTTCGATCGTGTCACGTTGCGCCCCGGCAATCGGGTGATCGGGCCGGCCATTATTCGCGAAAACACGGCCACCACGGTTATTGAACCCGGCTGGATGGGAGACATCACCGTTCACAATCACATGGTGTTGACTCGAGCCGAGCCGCGTGCCCTGCGGTCGCCGGTTGGAACTCACGCCGATCCGGTGATGCTAGAGGTTTTTAACAATCTATTTATGTCCATTGCCGAACAAATGGGTTTTACTCTCGAGAAAACCGCCCACTCGGTGAATATCAAGGAACGGCTAGATTTTTCCTGCGCGGTTTTTGACGTCAAGGGCGGCTTGATCGCCAACGCGCCACATATGCCGGTGCATTTGGGCTCGATGGGCGAAAGCGTGCGTGCGGTTTTAGCCAAGCATGGCGGCAACGTCCAAGCCGGGGACGTTTACATGCTGAACGATCCCTATCACGGCGGAACCCATTTACCGGATATCACCGTTGTGACCCCGGTGTTTGATGAGCGTGGGCGCGATTTGCTGTTCTTTGTGGCAGCGCGCGGTCATCACGCCGATATCGGCGGCTCGTCGCCGGGCTCAATGCCTCCTGACAGCCGGAACATCGAGCAGGAAGGTGTCTTAATTGACAGCTTCCTGCTGGTGCAGAAAGGCCGGTTCCGGGACAAGGAGTTGGCGGCCTTGCTGGGAGGCGGCCCCTATCCGGTGCGCAACCTTGCTCAGAATGTTGGCGATCTTAAGGCGCAAATCGCGGCAAACGAAAAGGGGGCTCAGGAATTACGCAAAATGGTCGGGCATTACGGCCTGGAAACGGTTCGAGCCTACATGCAGCATGTTCAGGCCAATGCCGAGGAACAGGTCAGGCGTGTGCTTGATGTGCTGAATGACGGTGCCTTTGCGGTCGACATGGATAACGGTGCCCATATTCAGGTCAAGGTCACTATCGATCGTGTTCAGCGTCGCGCCGCCATTGATTTCACAGGGACCAGCCCGCAGCTTCCAGATAATTTTAACGCGCCGCTGGCGGTGACGCGGGCGGCGGTGTTGTATGTTTTCCGGACCCTGATCGATGATGACATCCCGCTGAACGAGGGCTGTCTCGTTCCTCTCGAAATCATCGTCCCGGAAGGCTGTCTGCTTCGACCGCAATGGCCGGCGGCGGTGGTGGCTGGCAATGTCGAAACCTCCCAGTGCATCACCGACGCTCTGTATGGCGCCCTGGATGTTCTGGCAGCGGCTCAGGGGACCATGAATAATTTCACCTTCGGTAATGCTCGTCACCAGTATTACGAGACATTGTGCGGCGGAGCCGGAGCCGGTTACACTTTTGACGGGACCAGTGCCGTCCATACCCATATGACCAATTCCCGTCTAACCGATCCAGAAGTGCTGGAATGGCGGTATCCGGTGAGGGTCGAGGCTTTCCGTATTCGTGCCGGTTCGGGGGGGCAGGGGCGGTTTCATGGTGGGTGTGGGGTCGTTCGGCGCCTTCGATTCCTGGAGCCCATGAGCGCGGCTTTGTTAGCCAATCGTCACCGGGTGGCGCCCCATGGACTCCGAGGTGGCCATGCCGGCCAGCCGGGAGCAGCCTGGGTTGAGCGGACCGATGGCAGCCGTGTCGACATTGTGTCGGTGGGGCGGGTCGAGATGCAGGCGGGGGATGTGTTCGTGATCGAAACTCCCGGTGGTGGCGGTTATGGGCCGCCGGTGAATGCCGAACCAGCACCAGCCCATGAGGCCCAGTATCGGGAGCCCGTTATTCCTCCATCCGCGCCCTCGTCGGCATCGCCGGAAGAGGTTTCGTCCGCTTGGGTGCTGGCGGCGGCGGTGGCAATGGAGGAACCGGAACCAGAGGACGACTGTGAACCTAGCCCCGACACGGGGCCCATGGACGAGTCGGACGCAGTTAGCGCCGATGACGCGATGTCGGAGGTTATTGCCGAGGGGGAGATCGGAGGGGTGGCGCCGCCGTCGATGACGTGCGAGAACGGGGGTCCAGATGGTGACCTGGTGTCACCGGACTCGATCGAAGAGCCTCTTCTGGGGGCAGAGGTCGGGCCGGAGCCGGAGTCGCAGGCGCTGGCTTTGGAACAGAGTGCCGAGGTCATCCCAGAACAGGGCGTGAAACTGGACGGCGAGATCAATAATGATGGCCTTGACATTGCCGGCAGGTGACGCACCGTGTATGGTTAAGACCTTCCAGGAGGATTGCCGTGAGTAAATACGAGGAACGGGCTTACCAAGTCGGGCGGAGCAAGCCCAATATCGCAGGCATGAAAAATCAGTTGGAGCGATTGAAACACGATTTGGAGCAGTTCGCGGCACGGAAGCCAAGCGGGGCTGTGGTTATTACCCTCAGAGAGCGCATTCGCGAGCTTGAGGCCACCATTGCCGAGGCTGAGGCGAACCGCAAGCGCGAATCCCAGGCCGTCCGCAGTGCAGCGGACGATGCCGCCGAAGGTGAGCCGGCGGTTGTTCCGACCGGAGGCTCGGTTCGAACCGGAACTTATACCACGTCCAGCCGGTTCCCCCCGCGTGGTCGACCAGGGCGGTGATCGATCAGGCAGGGCGGTGATCGGTTGGGGCGGCGATTGGTGCTCGAGGGGTGAGTTGGGGGTTTGTGGGGTGGTGCGTTGCAGCACTTTTTCCGAGGGGGACACGAATCATTAACTAAGAAGGGCTAGGGTTCCCGAGATTTCAGTGCGTCGCCGCCGCTCCGGTTGGCTGGGGCGGTTTCAGGTACGCAGCGCCCAGCTTGTGGGGTCTCGGCCATGACCGTCCGTAATCTTGATTTTCTGCTGAAGCCCAAATCCGTAGCCCTGATTGGGGCCAGCCGCAGACCGAACTCGATCGGTCAGGTGGTGGCAAAGAACCTGTTTCACGCTGGGTTTGAAGGGCCGATCATGCCCGTCAATCCGCGCGAGCGGGCGATTGAAGGGGTGTTGGCCTACGGGTCGGTGGGAGATTTGCCCATGGCCCCGGATTTGGCGGTGATCTGCACGCCACCCGAGACCGTGCCCGGCCTGATTGCCGAGTTGGGGGCTCGGGGGACGCGGGCGGCGGTGGTGATCACGGCCGGTTTTGGCGAGCTGGGGGCGGAAGGGAAGGCCCTGCAACAGCGGGTGTTGGACGCGGCCCGCCCGCATTTGCTACGGGTGTTGGGCCCCAACTGCCTGGGCATCATGATTCCGGGCATTGGTCTGAACGCCAGCTTTGTCCATGTGGCGCCCTTGAAGGGTGACGTGGCGCTGGTGGCGCAGTCTGGGGCGGTTGTGACCTCGGTGGTGGACTGGGCGACCTCGCGTAATATCGGCTTTTCCCACCTGATTTCTTTGGGCGACAAGGCCGACGTGGATTTTGGGGATTTGCTTGATTATCTAGCGGCGGACCCTGGGGTTCGGGCGATTCTGCTGTATGTGGAAGCGATCTCCAACGCTCGTAAATTCATGTCGGCGGCACGGGCGGCGGCTCGACAGAAGCCGGTGATTGTGATCAAGGCCGGACGCAGCGACGAGGCGGCCAAGGCTGCGAGTTCACACACGGGCGCTTTGGCCGGTTCAGATCGCGTCTACGATGCCGCCTTCCGCCGAGCCGGCGTGCTGCGGGTGCGCGATCTGGACGAGCTGTTTGATGCGGTTGAGACGTTGGCCATGGGGCTGTCGGCCACCGGGGGTAAGCGGATCGGGCGCCGCCTCGCCATTCTGACCAATGGCGGTGGCATCGGGGTGATGGCAACCGATTCGTTGATCGAGGCCGGGGGGCAGTTGGCGCCCTTGTCCGCTGGCACACTGGCCAAACTCGACACGTTCCTGCCGCCGACATGGTCCAAGGGAAATCCCGTGGACATCATCGGCGACGCTACCGCCAAGCGGTATGGCGATACGCTGTCGGCTCTGCTGGATGAAAACGACGTGGACGGCTTTTTGGTCCTCAATTGCCCGACGGCGGTTGGTGACAGCTATTGGGCCGCTCAAGCGGTGGTCGAAACCATCACCAAGCATCCCCGAGGACGTCAACGGCCAGTGCTTACCAGTTGGCTTGGTGAAGGGGCGGCGGTGGCGTCTCGGGCTTTGTTCGCAAACAACCAAATTCCAACTTACGATACACCAGGCGACGCCATCCGGGCGTTCATGCATCTGGTCCAGTACAGCACGAACCAAGAGCAGCTGATGCAGAGCGTGGACTCGATCCCCGAGGAATTCTCGGTGGATGAGGTCCGCGTGCGGGGCATTATCGACCACGCTTTGGCCGAAGGGCGAGGCTGGTTGACCGAGTACGAGGCCAAGCAGGTTTTAGCGGCCTATGCCGTCCCGGTGGTTGACACGCGCCGGGTGACGACTCCCGAAGAAGCCGCCGAAGCCGCGCGGGCGATTGGTGGGCGGGTGGCGTTGAAAATTCTGTCGCCGGATATCACCCACAAGTCGGACATCGGCGGCGTGGTGCTGGGGAT
>Ga0302267_10002037_pt1 | contig 24985 bp, 18 predicted proteins | sample III_Bog_E1_3_FD_194555 | JGI IMG/M metagenome (GOLD analysis project Ga0302267, IMG submission 194555) | Peat permafrost microbial communities from Stordalen Mire near Abisko, Sweden - III_Bog_E1_3 | ecosystem: Environmental > Terrestrial > Soil > Wetlands > Peat | place: Sweden: Abisko...
CTGGCACGAGAGCGCGCACGTGCCGCCGGAGCACACGTTGCCCGCAGGGCAGACGACGCCGCACGCCCCGCAGTTGGCGTTGTCCGTGGGCAGGTGGACGCAGGTGCCGCCGCAGGTGGTGAGCCCGGTCTGGCAGCTCAGCACACAGGTCCCCGCCTGGCAGACGTTGCCCGCCGGGCAGACGTTGCCGCAGGCGCCGCAGTCAGCGCCGTCCGTCTTGACGTTGACGCAGGTGCCCGCGCAGTTGGTGAGCCCCGCCTGGCAGGTCAGCCCGCAGGTACCCGCCGAGCACACATCGCCCGCGGGGCAGACGGTGCCGCACGCCCCGCAGTTGCCGTTGTCCGTCTTGACGTTGACGCAGGTGCCCGCGCACTGGGTGAGCCCCGCCTGGCAGGTCAGCCCGCAGGTGCCCCCCGAGCAGATGTCCCCTGCGGGGCAGGCCGTGCCGCAGACGCCGCAGTTGCCGTTGTCGGTCTTGAGGTCGACGCAGCCGCCCGCGCAGACCGTCGAGCCGGCCTGACACGCGACGGCGCACGCCCCCGCCGAGCAGACGTCGCCTGCGGGGCAGGCCTTGCCGCACGCCCCGCAGTTGCCCAGGTCGGTCTGGGTGTTCGTGCAGGTGCCGCTGCAGCTGGTCAGCCCCATCTGGCAAGAGAGCGCACACGCGCCGCCGGAGCACACGGCGCCCGCAGGGCAGCCGACGCCGCACGCCCCGCAGTTGCCGTTGTCGGTGGGCAGGTGGACGCAGGTTCCGCCGCAGCTGGTTTGCCCGACCTGGCAGCTCACGACGCAGGCGCCGGCGGTGCACGCATCGCCCGCGGGGCACACCTTGCCGCAGGCGCCGCAGTTGGCGCCGCTCGACGTGGTGTCGGTGCAGGTGCCGCCGCAATTGGTGAGCCCAGCCTGGCACGAGAGCGCGCACGTCCCTGCCGAGCAGACCTTGCCCGCGGGGCACGCGGTGCCGCACGTGCCGCAGTTGGCGTTGTCGGTCTGGGTGCTGGTGCAGACGCCGCTGCAGATCGTCTGCCCCACCTGACAGGTCAGCCCGCAGGCGCCGGCGGAGCAGACGTCCCCCGCCGGGCAGGCCATGCCGCACGCGCCGCAGTTGCCGTTGTCGTTCTTGAGGTCGGCGCAGCCGCCGTTGCAGTCGGTGAGCCCCGCCTGACACGTGACGGCGCACGTGCCCGCCGAGCACACGTCGCCCGCCGGGCACGCCGTGCCGCAGGCGCCGCAATTGCCGTTGTCGGTCTGGGTGCTGGTGCAGACACCGCCGCAGAGGGTGAGCCCCGTCTGGCAGCTCGGGGAGCACGTGCCACCCGAGCAGACCTGGCCCGCGGGGCAGGCGTTGCCGCACGCGCCGCAGTTCTGGTCGTCGGTGGGCAGGTGAACGCAGGTGCCCCCACAGTTGACCGACCCCGACGAGGCGACGCAGCCGAACACGCACGCGCCCCCCGCACAGGCCTGGCCCGCCGCACAGCTCTTGCCGCAGCCGCCGCAATCGGCCGGGTTGCTGGTCGTGTCCACGCAGAGGCCGCCGCAGTCGGTGAGCCCGGTCCCGCAGACGACCGCGCACTTGCCCGCCGAGCAGACCTGGCTCGCCGAGCAGGCGGTGCCGCAGGCGCCGCAGCTTTGCGGATCGACCTGGGGATCGGTGCAGGTGCCGTTGCAGTCGAGGAGCCCCGCCTGACAGCTCACGGCGCAAGCGCCGTTCGAGCAGACGTTCCCCGCCGGGCAGGCGGTGCCGCAGGCGCCGCAGTTGTCGTTGTCGGAGGGCAGGTGGACGCAGAGCCCGGCGCAATCGCTGAGACCCGCCTGGCAGTCGAGGACGCACTGGCCCTTCTGGCAGGCGTCGCCCATGGGGCAGGCCTTGCCGCACGACCCGCAGTTGCCGTCGTCGGTCTGGAGGTCGGCGCACCCGGTGCCGCAGACCGTCGTCCCCGGCGCGCAGCCGCCGGCGTCCGGGTGGCCCGGCCCTTCGATGGTGAGGGTCGAGTCGTCGCCCGTGGTGCAGCCCCCCAGAAGGGCCAGCGCGAACAGGAACGACAGCGCCAGCGCTCGGAGCGCGGAGGGGGTGGGTCCGGGTCTCGGCTCGGCTCGGCTCTTCATGTCCATCTCCTCGTCCGTCACTTCGCAAGCAAGAGAATGTTGAACTGGACGCGGCGGTTGGCAGCGCGCCCGGCCTCGGTGTCGTTCTTGGCGATGGGCATGTCGGGGCCGTAGCCGTTGGAGGTGAGGCGCGAGGCTTCGACGCCCTTGCTCACCATGTAGGCGACGACGGCCCTGGCGCGGCGCTTGGAGATGTCGAGGTTCATCGCGCCGAGCCCGACGTTGTCGGTGTGCCCGGCGACCTCGATGCGCTTGAGCTCGGGGTGCTCCTTCATCACCTGGGCGATGAGATCGAGCGCCTCGAAGCTGCGCGCGCCGACGATCTTGTCGCTCCCGAAGTCGAAGTTGATGCGCTCGTTGATGAGGACGATCTGGTCGGCGCGCACCTCGGCCCGGATGGGCGGCGAGTCGGGGCAACCGTCCGCGTCCTGGAAGCCGTTGTACGTCTCCGGCTCGTCCGGGCACTTGTCGAGGTCGTTGGGGATGCCGTCGTGATCGCGGTCGTTGGACGGGCAGCCGTTGGTCTTCGGGTCGTCGGTGGGGACGCCGGCCAGGTCGGGGCAGGCGTCGAGGTGATCGGGCACGCCGTCCCCGTCCGAGTCTCTCTTGGGACAGCCGTAGAACCTGCCCCGGACCCGGACGACGTCTCCGCCTTCGAGCGGGCACTGATCCTCGGCGTTGGGGATGCCGTCCTTGTCGAAGTCCGGATCGTTGGGATCGGTCTTCTTTTCGAGGAAGACCCCCGCCCCGAGAAAGAGGCGGAACGCGGGCGCGCCGACGCCGCTGTTGAGACCGGCCCCCCCACCCAGCGTGAGCACCAGGGGCGCCCCCGCGGGGAGGAGCCTGACTGCGGCGTCGACCTCGGCGGCGTTGCTCCCGCTCGCGGTGGTGAAGTTCGTGCTGCCGAAGCCCTCGGCGAGCACCTGCACCAGGGGCGTGATGCGGAAGCCGGCGCCGGCGCCGAAGCGCAGCTCCGACCCCAGATCGAGCGTGCCCAGCTGCGCCGCGCTCTTGAACGCGGCCCCGACGTTGACGGCCGCAAAGAAGCGGCGGAGGTCGAGGTCGAGGATGGCCCGTGCGTCGACGACGGGCGACCCGTACCCCGCGTAGAGCCCGGGCGCCGTGGCGTGCCCGAGCGGCGCGCTCGCCGAGAGCGCGGCGCCCACCGTGATGGGATCGCCGACCGCGCCGATGGCGCGCACCTTCGCCTCCAGCGTCGGATCGCCCATGGCGAAGCCCCGGATGCCACCCGGTTGCGGTCCCCCGTAGCCCGCGCTGCTCGGGTCCGTCACGACGCCCTCGCCGGCGATGTACTGAACCGGGATGCGCAGGCCGATCTGGAGCCTGGACACCGGCGTCAGCGCCGCGAGGATGCTCGCCGTCGCCAGGTCGCGCACCACGTCCAGGTGGTCGATCGTCGCGCCCGGAGCGCTGCACGACCCGGGGAGGCAGTGCCGCAGCCGCAGGGGCTGACGCGCGTAGTCCAGCACCAGCCCGAGCGAGTACGAGAAGTCGGCCGGAACGCGCGCCGTCTCCACGGTGACGAGGTTGCCTGGCCCGATCGCCGCCTGGAAGCGCTCCGCCGCGACCCCGGGATCCTGCGCGAGGGCCGGCGTCGCGCTCCCCACCGCCACGCACAACGCACCCGCCAGGAGGAAACGGGGGCAAGAGTGACCAGCGCTATGCAACACGATAGATTTCAACGCTTTTCACACTACCGGAGAGGCGGCCTTCGCCGCAATGGCTGGGCTACCGTGGCCGGGCGGCCCCCGGAGGCCATGGCGGCGATATCATGGGGGATGACGCCTCCGCCGTGGTCACCGAGATCGAGGCCGATCCGGGCGATCTCGCGGCTGCGGCCGAGCCCTGGGCGCACGCTCGGGCCGATTGCTGGGCGCCGGTGCGGCCCGAGCTCGACCGCGCGATCGCGACCGATCGCAGGCTCGCCGCCGCAGCGCGCCAGGCGCGCCGCAACCTCCTCCGCGATGCGTCACGCCGCCTCGACGGCGACTACCGCCCGGAGGGGGAACGCCTCGGCCAGGGCCGCGGTGATCGCCGCGAGCTGGGCGAGCGGGACGCCCGCGATGACCTCCTTCATTCGATCACCTGGCCCGGGGGCGGTGCCGCAGTGAGCGGGCGGCTGCGTGCTAGCATCGGCCCTCCCGCGAGAGGGGTGCTTCCCATGGACTTCGCCGCCATCCTCCGCCTGCTCGGCCGTTCGGAGGGCGAGGTCGCCGCCCTCTTCCGGACCGGCTCGCGCGTCTACGGCACCGCCTCGCCGGCCTCCGACGAGGACTTCGTCGCCGTCCTGGCCCGCCGGGACGCCCGTCGCGACCTGGCCTTCGGCGCCGGCGTCAACGTCGTCATCCACGGCCTCGACACCTTCCGGGACGCCCTCGCCGATCACAGCGTCTTCGCGCTCGAGTGCCTGTTCGTCGCCCCCGAGCACCGGCTCAAGGATCCTCGTCCTCCCTTCGCCTTCACGCTCGACCGCAAGAAGCTGCTCGCCTCCGCCGGCGGACGCTCCGCCTCCGATTTCGCCAAGGCGGGCAAATGCTTCGCGGAGGAGCCGGGCGCCTCGAAGAAGAAGCTCTTCCACGCCCTCCGCGTGCCCATGTTCGCTCTCCAGATCGCCCGCAAGGGCCGCATCACCGACTACGGTGAGGCCAGCGGGCTATGGCGGGAGCTCGCGGCGCGCGCGGACGGGGAGTGGGAGCCCTACCTCGCGGCCTACGGCCCGGTGCGGGAGCAGCTCGTCCGGGACCTGGAGGCGTCCGCTCGCAGGCGCTGAGGCACGGCGCCGGAGCCACCGGCTGGCCCCGTCGTCGACGTCCTGTATGCTCGCGTCCCCCATGCCGCTCCCGCCGGACGCCTTCCCGTTTCCGCCCTACGAGAAGATCGCCGAGAGCCTCGCGGCCTGGCTGGGCGACGACGAGGCGGCCTATCGCGCCGTGAGCCGGTCCTCGTGGATCGTCACCGAGAAGATCCACGGCGCCAACTTCTGCCTGGTGACCAACGGCGAGGCGATCCGCTCGGCCAAGCGCAAGGCCTTCCTCCCCGACGAGGAGGACTTCTTCGGCCACCGGGCGCTCGTCGCGACGCTGCGCCCGAGCGTCCTCGGATTGCACGCCGAGGCCCTCGCCGAGGACCCGCGGATCGCGCTCGTCTACGTGTACGGGGAGCTCTTCGGGGGTGGCTATCCTCACCCCGACGTGCCGCCGGTGGCCGGCGTGTCGCCGGTGCAGACGGGCTGCTGGTACGCGCCCGGAATCCACCTCTGCGTGTTCGACGTCGGCGTCCTCCACGCCGGCGCCGCCGAGCGCATCTACCTGGACCAGCCGGTCGCGGCCCGCCTGTGCGAGAGCGCGGGCCTGCGGTTCGCGGTGCCGCTCGCGCGCGGTACCTACGAGGACGCCCTGGCCTTCCCGCTCGGCTTCGAGACCACGGTGCCGGCGCTCCTCGGGCTGCCCTCGCTGGGGGCGACCAACAGGGCCGAGGGCGTGGTGTTGAAGCCCGCGAGCGCCATCGTGGTGCCGCGCCGCGCCGGGTCGATCCGCCCGGTGATCAAGCGCAAGATCCCGGAGTTCTCCGAGGACGAGCGCTTTCACGGGGCGCAGAGGTGGTCGGCTCCACCCGCGCCCGCGGCGGGGGTGCCCGCGCTCGACCTGCTCCGGGCCGAGGCGTCGCTGCTGGTGAACGAGAACCGCCTCGCCGCCGCCGTCTCCAAGGTGGGCGCGGTGCGCGCCGGCGACTCCGCGCGGCTCGCCGAGGTGCTCTCGCTCGTGCAGGAGGATCTCCACGAGGAGCTCGGCCGGCGCTGCGGGCCGGCGCTCGGCGCCCTCTCCGGCACGGAGGCGCAAGAGCTGTCGCGCTTCATCGAGGGCGAGGCGCGCGCCCTCGTCGAGCTGTACCTGGGCACCCCCCCCGGCCGAGCCTAGACTGCCGCGGTGTCCCGCAGCATTCACACCACCCAGCGCGACGTCCGCGAGGCGTGGCGCGTGCGCTGCGCCCACCGGAGCGACTTCGCCGCGGAGCGCGCCCGCCTGCGGCGGGAGCTCGCGAAGAAGGAGCACATCAAGGGGCAGGTCCTGGACGAGCGGCGCGCCGGGCCGTCCCCGGCGGGGGCGCCGATCGAGACGATCCCGATCGAGGTCCACGACGCCGATGCGAGCGTTCATTTCCCGGCCTCGACGGACGACGTCCGCGCGATCCTTCGCCTGCTCCCACCGGGCACGACCGACGGCCTGGGCGCGATCGACCTCCGCCTCGGGCGCGAGGTCCAGGAGGAGCAAACCGACGAGCCTGAGGACTGCGAGCGAGACCCGCTGATCGGCCGTAGTGGCTCGGAGGTGCTCCCGGGCTACTGGAGCCCTCCGGTGCTCGGGAGGTATCGATTCCCGGCCGCAGCGATCGAGATCTACGCCTACGTGTACGCCCCCGACGCGCCCCTGCGGGAGCCGATCGAGCTCTACCTGCGCCTGCGCCAGCTCGAGACGCTCGTCCACGAGGTCGGACACCATCACGACTACACCGCGCGTATCGCCCGCGGCCGCTGGCGGGCCGACGACGACGCCAAGGTCGAGGCCTACGCAGAGGCGCGCCAGCACGCGTGGACGGTGGCGGTGGTGGTGCCCTACCTGGAGCGGACGTATCCGGCCCAGGTCGCGGCGCTCGGCGCGTTGGTGGAGGAGCACGGCGGCCTCGCGCTGCCGCTGGCGGCGCTGCTCGACGATCCCACGGGCCGCGGCCGCCCGTTCAGCATCGCGGGCGCGCTGAGCAGGTTGCTCGACGACGTGGCGCGCGGCGATCCGGCGGCGCGGGTCCAGGTGTCGTTCGCGCGCGAGCTGCACTATCTGGAGCGCTACGTGGAGGCGCGGCAGGTCCTCGCCGTCGTCCAGGGGCGCGACCCGGGCTGCCTCCCGGCGCGCTTGCTCGAGGCCGACATCGACGTGCACGAGGGGGCCCACGAGCGGGCTGCCGCGCTCTGCCGGGCGATCCTGACCGACGATCCCTCCTGCGTCGACGCGTGGGACGTGCTGGCCGACGCGCTGGGTGGGCAGCAGGAGTGGCCCGGGGTCATCGCGGCCGCATCGGCAGCGCTCGCGCTGGAGATGGTCGCGTGGGAGCGGACCTCGATGATCCGGCGACGCGCGCGGGCGCTCCTGGAGGTCTCGGACCTGGCCGCGCTCGACGCCGACCTCGCCGCGCTCGAGGAAGGCGGGCCCATGGGTCGCCGCGCGGTGCCCCCTCTCCGGGCGCGGCGGAGCTTGAAGCTCGGCCACTTCGACGAGACGCTCGCCCTCGCGCGGTCGGCGCTGCCCGAGGCGGGGGGGCTCGCGCGCGCCGAGCTCGCGGCGGCGGGCTTCGAGGCGGCGTGCCTGCTGGGGCGGTCCGACGAGGCGCCGGCGCTGCCGCGAGCCTCGCGGGGGCTGCTGCGCAGGCAAGGGCACGCGGCGTGGATGGATCGGATCGAGGCCGCGTGGGGGGATCGGTTGAACGACGGCAGCCGGGTCACGGTGCGCGGGCGGCTGCGCTCGCAAGGCGCGTAGGGTCCGCCAGGATCGGGGCGAGCGCCGCCGCGATCAGCGCGGCGTAGCGGGCCGCCCCCACGTCATCGTCGATCTCGTCCTGGCGGAGCTCGAGCATCACGTGCGGCAGACCGCGGGCCTCGGCGTGGTAGGGAATCGTGAAATCGGTCGGGGTGCGCCCCGAGTAGGGCTCGTTGTCGCCGACCACCAGGCCCGGGAGCCGCCGCAGCTCGCGAAGGAGCGGCACCGCGACGCGCGGGTCCTCGTTCCAGAGCACCCCGAGGTGCCAGGGCCGCTCCCGGCCGTTCAGGCGCGGCGTGAAGCTGTGCACCGAGAGCAGCACCGGCGTGACGCCGCGGGCCACCATCCGGTCGAGCGCCGCGGCGATGGCGCGGTGGTAGGGCCAGAAGATGGCGGAGGCCACCGCCGTGCGCGCGGCGGCATCGAGTCGAGCGTTGCCCGGGACCACCGTGCCGTCGCTCACCGCGAGGATCGAGCCGGGGTCGTCGAGCGCGCGGTTCGCGTCGATCACCAGGCGCGAGAACGAGGCCAGCACGGCCGGGGCGTCGAGCCGCTCGGCGAGCCCACGCGCGACCGCCTCCGCGCCGATGTCCCAGCCGATGTGACGGCCGAGCTCCTCGGCGGAGAGGCCCAGGCCGCCGCGCCGCCGCGGCACGGCGTTGGCGGCGTGGTCACAGACCACCAGGATCGCGGCAGCGCCCCCGGGGTTGACCACCCTGAAGGGGGGCTGATCCTCGGGCGTCAGGACGCAGTCCTCCACGGGCGGCATCGAGGTGGGCATGCTGGATGCGGCGGAGCGTACGCGGCACTGGCCCGGGAAGCACGGCCGGCGACGTGGCGGAGGAGCCCGGCCGCCGGGCGGTGGAGCGTGAGCTCACCGGGCGAGATCGCACAAACCTGCCCTGACGCGAGAATTCGACGACCGCCGCCGGCTGCCTGCTCTAGGGTCGAGAGACCATGGCGCTCGGAAGAACCATCCTCGCCGCCCTCTCGACCGTCGCGCTCGCCGCGTGCGGAGCCCCCGAGACGGCCGAGCCCATCGGGGAAGCGAGGGCTCCGATCGTCGGTGGCATCGACGACGTCTTCCGGTCCTACGTGGTGGGCGTGGGCGCGCCCTACGACCCGGCCGACCTCGACGCGAACGATGCCGGCCCGTTCTGCTCGGGCACGTTGATCTCGCGGCGCACCGTGCTCACCGCCGCTCACTGCTACGCATCCAACGCAGGCGCGCAGGGCGGGCTCACGGCGGTGTTCTTCGGGCCCGACCTCACCTACCCGCTCCAGGCGTCGGCGACGATGGTGCAGACCGCTCAGGTGGTGCTCCACCCCAGCTTCGACGAGGCCACGCGGACCAACGACCTGGCCCTGATCGAGCTCGCCGACGACGCGCCGTCGCAGGCGGTGCCGCTGCTGCGCGAGACCATGACCAACACCCCGGAGTACCTGGGCCCGCGCTTCGCATTCGTCGGGTACGGAGACGACGGACAGGGGAACCGCGGAGTCCGCAGGGTGGCGACCTTCCCCATCGCCGCGGTCGGGCCGGCGTGCGTCGGGGTCGACACCGGAACAGGGCCCATCGACGGCACCAAGTTCTACTACCGCTTCGCCGGCGAGGACACCTGCAACGGGGACACGGGCGGGCCCGCGCTGCTACCGAGCGGCCCGGTCGAGCGGCTGGCGGGAGCGACGTCGTTCTACGGGAAGGCGTGCGCCACCGACGGCGACGACGCGCGCACGGACGCTCCGCAGATCGCGGCGTTCATCCAGCCGACGATCGATCTCTTCGAGGGCGCCGACCCCTGCCGCGCGGACGGGGTCTGCGACGAGTCGTGCAACACCGGCCACCAGCTCGTCGATCCGGACTGCGCGCCGGCCCACTGCGGCGCCGACGGGATCTGCGTGCTCTCGTGCACGGACACCCCCGACCCCGACTGCGCCGCGGTCGACCACTGCGGGCCCGACGGCGTCTGCGATCCGAGCTGCGCGCCGGCCGATCCGGACTGCCAGCCCGCCGACGGTGGGTCGCCGGAGGTCGCCGCGGCGTGCGGGGCCGGGACCGGCGGGGGCCAGGACGCGGGGACGGACCCAGGGAACGACTACGACCCCTACGACTGCGGCTGCCACACTGCCGGGCGCCGCGAGGGCGGGGGCAACCGCGCCTTCCTGCTGCTCGGGCTCGGGGCAATCCTGGCGGTCCGCCGGCGGTCGCGCGGCGGGAGCCCAGGGACTCGACGTTCGCACCCGCGCTGAGCCCCGTCCCGGGCGGCGTCCACCGGCAGGGCAGGTGCGCTGGCTCACGTCGCCTGGAATGATCGCCCGCAACTCGTGTTATGAGGGCGCCGCTCGCGCCCCGTTCGCGGGGACCGGGCCTCAGAACCGAGGCGCCACTCGTGATCGAAATCACCGACCTCTACAAGTACTACGGGGAACGGAGGGCCATCGGCCCCCTGTCCTGCTCCATCGCCGGCGGCGAGATCGTGGGCCTGCTCGGCCTCAACGGCGCCGGCAAGACGACGACGCTGCGCATCCTCGCGTGCGATCTGCTCCCCTCGGCCGGCTCCGTCCTCGTCGACGGGCTCGACGTGGTCGAGCACCCCCACGAGGTGCGGTCGCGCATCGGCTACCTGCCCGACACGCCGCCGCTCTACCCCGAGATGACCGTGCGCGCGTACCTCCACTTCGCCGCCCGGCTGCGCGGCATGTCCCGCAGCGCCGCGGAGAAGCGCGTGCCCGAGGTCGAGGAGCTGGTCGAGCTCGGCGACGTCGCCGGCGAGCCGATCGCCTCGCTGTCGCACGGCTTCAAGCAGCGCGTCGGCATCGCCCAGGCCATCGTCCACCGCCCGCGGCTGCTGGTGCTCGACGAGCCCATCACCGGCCTCGACCCGGTCCAGATCGTGGAGATGCGCGAGCTGCTCCGCAGCCTCAAGGGCGAGCACACCATCGTCCTCTCCAGCCACATCCTCTCGGAGATCAGCGAGACCTGCGATCGCATCCTGGTCATCAAGGACGGCCAGATCGCCGCCGCCGGCACCGAGGCCGAGCTCACCAGCAAGCTGCGGGGCGGCTTCCGCGTGGCAGTCACGGTCAAGGGAGAGAGCGCCGGCGGCAGCCGCGCGCGCACCGTGGCCGCGGCGGTCGCCGGCGTGCAGAGCGTCGACGAGCGGCCGCCGGCCGAGGCGGGCGAGGGCGTGGTGACGCTCCAGATCGACGCCGCCAGCGACGTGCGCGCCGAGCTGGTGCGCGCGCTCATCGAGGAGGGCCTGGGCGTCCTCCAGGTGGGCCCGGGCGAGCGCGAGCTGGAGTCGGTCTTCCTCGAGCTGGCCACCCCTGACCAAGCCGAGAAGGCGGCGCCCCGGCGCGCCAAGCGCAAGGCGGCGAAGGACGCGGCCGACGCCCGGGCCGCGGGCACCCGCGCCGCCGCCAAGAAGACCGAGACCGAGAACGAGGAGGGAGAGTCATGAAGAACGCGCTGCTCCTCGCCGGGCGCGAGCTACGGGCCTACGCCCGCTCGCCCATCGGCTACGTCGTGGCCGCGGTGACGCTGCTCGGCGAGGGGATCTATTTCTACGCGATGGGCCTCAAGGGCACCCTGCTCTCGGCGCAGGTGCTCGCCCTCTTCTTCGAGGCGGCCAGCGGCGGCACCATGGTGATGGCGGCCATCCTGGCGATGCGCCTCATCGCCGGTGAGCGGGAGAACGGCACCCTGGTGCTCCTCAACACCGCCCCGGTGCGCGAGTCGGAGGTGGTGCTCGGCAAGTTCCTCGCCGGGCTGGCCTTCCTGGCGCTGCTCTGCCTGCTCGCCGGGTACATGCCGGCCCTGATCTTCGTCAACGGCAAGGTCAGCCTCGGCCACATCCTCGTGGGGTACCTGGGCGTGATGCTGCTGGCGGCGGCGTCCCTGGCCATCGGGCTCTTCGCGTCGGCGGTGTCGCCCAACCAGATCATCGCCGCGCTGGTGGGAGGCGTCCTCTTGCTGACGTTCTTCCTGATGTTCTTCGTGGCGCCGGCGACCGACCCGCCGATCAACGGGTTCCTCTCCGGGGTGGCCATCTTCCACGTGAGGGAGCGGTCCTTCATGATGGGCGTACTGAAGCTGGAGAACGTGGTGTACTTCGTCGCCGTCGCGTACTTCTTCCTGCTCGCGGCCACCAAGACGCTGGAGGCACGGCGATGGCGCTGACCGAGAAGCAGGGGCCCACGGCCCCGCCGGTGGCCGCGCCCTTCGGCGCGTGGCTGCTGCCCGGCTACCTGGTGTCGCTGGCGCTGGTGTTCTTCGCCGAGCGCGTGGCCATCTCCGACGGCGCCCGCTACGCCTGTGACGGGCTCGGGCTCCTCGGTGCCACGGCGACGACGGCGCTCCGCTTCGCCCGCTCCGGGACCGCCCGCGGCGAGCGCGGGCGCGCCGAGCGGGTGCTGGCGTTCTGCTCCACCGGCGGGCTCCTGGCGCTGGCGATGTACTTCACCACCACCGAGACCGGCCGCGGGCTCTTCGGCGTCGCCGGGGCCAAGCCGGAGATGCGCGCCCGCATCGAGAGCGCCACCCTGGTGGCCTGGGTCTCGCTCCTCCTGCTCTCCGTGCTGCCGCTGATCCTCGGCGAGCTGGCCCTGGCGCCGATGCGCCGCGCCGCCATGATCGAGGCCCGCCGGGTGCGCGCGGCCCTCAACGCCGGCCTCGTCCTCGCCTGCGCGCTGATCTACTGCTCGCTCTTCACTTACGCCGCGGGCGAGCTCGACCTCAAGGCCGACTACTCGTACTTCCGGACGGCGCGGGCGAGCGAGTCGACCCGGAACATCGCCGCCACCGCGACCGAGCCGATCCAGGTCAAGGCCTTCTTCCCCCAGCTCAACGAGGTCGGGACCGAGGTCAGCGGCTACCTGCGCGACATCAAGAAGGCCGCGCCCGGGCTGGAGATCGAGGAGTACGACCGGCTCCTCGTCCCGGCCATCGCCAAGGAGGCCAAGGTGACCACCGACGGCGTCATCGTCCTCAGCCGGGGCGCCTCGCGCGACACGCTGACGATCGGCACCGACATGAAGGTCGCGGCCGCCAAGCTCAAGACCCTCGACGGGGACTTCCAGAAGTCCTTGCTGAAGGTGCTGCGCGAGGCGCACGTGGCCTACCTGACCATCGGCCACGGCGAGCTCAACGAGAACAAGACCGAGGGCAACCCCGAGGGTCACACCGGCAAGCTGCTGCGCAAGCTCTTCGAGTCGCAGAACTACACCGTGAAGGACCTGGGCCTCTCCCAGGGCCTCGGCACCGACGTCCCCGCCGACGCCACGGTGGTGGTGATCTTCGGGCCGGCGCAGGCCTTCCTCCCCGAGGAGGTCGCCTCGCTCCAGCGCTACGCCGATCGCGGCGGGCACCTGCTCATGGCCCTCGACCCGGACGCCAAGGTCGACCTCGAGCCGCTGGCCGAGATCGTCGGGCTCACCTGGAGCCCGGTGATCCTCGCCAACGACAAGGTCATGGTGCGGCGCCGCCACAACGACTCCGACCGGACCATCCTGGTCACCACCCGCTTCTCGTCGCACGCCTCGGTCTCGACGCTGAGCCGCAACGCCGCCCGGATGAACGTGGTGTTCCCCGGCGCCGCCGCGCTCGACAAGAAGGCCTCTCAGGATGGGAGCGCCGGCGACTACAAGATCGACTTCGCGGTCAAGTCCACCGCCGAGACCTTCGACGACAAGAACGGCAACTTCCAGCCCGACCCGGGCGAGAAGCGCACCACCTACAACCTGGCCGCCGCGGTGAGCCGCACCCTGCCCGCGCCCCCCGGCTGGAAGGGCAAGGACCCGCCCGAGCTGCGCGCCTTCGTGCTCGGCGACGCCGACGTCATCAGCGACGCGGCGTTCTTCAACGAGCCCAACATCATCCTGGCGGCCGACGTGATCCGCTGGCTGGGCGGCGAGGAGAGCTTCAGCGGCGCCATCACCAACAGCGAGGACGTGCGCATCGAGCACACCAAGCAGAAGGACGAGATCTGGTTCTTCGGCACGCTGTTCCTGGCCCCGCTCGCCGTCCTCGGCCTCGGCCTCGTGGTCTCGCGGCGCCGCCGCCCCACCCGCAAGAGCAACGTCTCCAAGGAGAAGAGCGCATGAAGGCTGCACGCAACGGGACGCTCACGCACGTGGGCGTGCTCGCTCTCTCCGTGGTCGTGGCGGTGGGCGTGTGGACGCGCGACAAGGCCCCCAAGGCGCTCGCCGCGGGGGACGTCACCGTCTGGTCCGGCCACGGCGCCGACGTGGAGCGGATCACCTACGAGAGCAAGACCCGCAAGGTCACCGTCGACGCCCGCAAGGACGCCGAGGGCCGCTACTTCGTGGGCAGCTTCGAGCACGAGGCCACGGCGGCGCACGCCAGCCATGACGCCGGAGCACCTCCCCCCGGGGTGCGCACCACCCTCGGCTTCGTCTCCGTGGGCCCCGCCGAGAAGCTCGCCGACGCCCTCGGCGGCCTCAAGGCGCTCCGCGATCTGGGCAAGATCGGCGACGACCGCGCCGCCGAGTTCGGCCTGGCGGACCCCGAGGCCACCGTGACCGTGAAGGTGGCCGGCGTGGAGCACAAGCTCTTCATCGGGATCGCCACGCCCGGCGGCGGCGACCGCTACGCCCGCGACGCCGCCTCCGGCGAGGTGTACGTGCTCAAGGGCGAGCCCGTGCGCAACCTGGAGTCGGCCGACTCGCTGCTGCTCGAGCACGACCTCCACGACTGGAAGGACCCCGTCGTCTCCCGCGCCCGCATCACCGCCGGCGGCAAGGCGCGCGACCTGGTGCGCGGCGGCCCCGAGAGCAAGCGCTTCTGGGCCGACTCCCAGAGCCCCGAGACCAACGACGAGACCCTGGGCAACTGGATGAGCAAGCTCGACCGGCTGCGCCCCACCGAGTACGCGGAGAAGGACCCCGAGCCCCGCGAGGCCCTCCTCAAGGTCGAGTACACCGGCAAGGGTCCCCTCGGGTACGTCGAGCTCATCAAGGTGACCGGCGCCGACAAGCCCGGGTTCTACCTGCGCACCGAGCACACCCGCCTTTTCGGCAAGGTGACCCCGGCCCTCGCCGAGCAGCTCGAGCAGGACCTGGGCGCCGTGGTGAAATGACCCGACCCAATTCACCCTGGGAGCCGCCCGAGAGCGGTTCCCGACGAATTCGCGGTGACTTTGGGGCCGGAAGCGCTCTCCACTTGCAGCGACCGGCCCCCTTCTGCAACGCTCCTTCCGCATGTCGCCCCGACCCCTGAAGCTCCTCGCGCTGACCGTGCTGGCGGCTCTCACCGCAGGCTGCCCCAAGCCTCCGCCGCCGGCGCCGCCCCCGGAGCCGGTCGCCGAGGCGGCCCCGCCCCCTCCCAAGTGCGAGGCCTTCAGCGAAAAGTGCGCGGCCCGGGGCGACACCCGCGCCAAGATCACCGGCTCGACGCTGCTCTTCACGCCGGTGGCCGGGTGGATCTACGCGCAGCAGTCCAGCTCCACGGTGGCCCAGCTCTCCGAGTCGGGCGCCGCGCTCGCCTTCCTCGGCATCGACGTCGACCCCAAGGACGCCAAGAAGGAGGTCGCCACCAAGGACGCCGCGCTCGCCGAGCTGTTCAAGCAGGTCGGCCTCAACCCCCTCAAGCGCAAGGTGCCCTGGAAGAAGTCGGACGACAAGAAGGCCTACGGCACGGTCAAGGTCGAGTTCTGGCAGCTCGAGGAGCCGGGCAATCGCGGCGGGAAGAAGGGGGTCCTCCTCATCGTTGCCGCCCAGCTCGCCGAGGGCAAGAGCGCCGTCGGCGTCGGCTTCGTCCCCGAGGACGACAAGACCGCGGCGGACGCGGCCATCCTCCAGTCGATCGGGTCGCTCGGGACGGGTAAGTAAGTGAGCGCCCCGCAGCTCCCCCCCGGGACCATCGTCGCGCAGAAGTACCAGATCGGCGCCATGCTCGGGTACGGCGGCTCCTCCGCGACGTACCAGGCCCTCGGCTCCGACGGGCGCGAGGTGGTGCTCAAGATGTTCGACCCCGGGATCCGCCAGCGCGCGGACATCATGGGGGCCATCGAGCAGACCTACGCCGCCACCAACGCGCTGCCGCAGGACGTCGCGGTCCCTCTCCTCGACGCCGGCTACGACGCCGGCAGCGGCGCTCCCTTCAGCGTCGGCGAGCGCATCCCCTTCCCCAGCCTGGCGCAGCTCGCCTTGCAGCGCCCCCTCACCCCGGAGGAGGTCCTCAACGTCGTCAACGCCCTGGGGATCCTGCTCGAGCAGGCCCAGGGCCGCCAGCTCTTCCACCACGCCCTCAAGCCCGCCAACATCTTCGTAGGCTTCGCCCAGGGCTACGGCGTGCGCATCACCGACTTCGGCGCGGGCCTCGCGCGCGCCGCCGTCCCCACCCAGGAGGGCTACGAGCAGAGCGCCCCCTGGCTGGCCCCCGAGCAGGTGCAGGGCACCGCGCCCGCGGGCGCCCAGGCCGACGTGTTCTCCACCGCGCTGGTGATGTTCTTCGCCCTCACCGGCCGCTCCTACTGGCGCGCCTGCCAGCAGGTCCCCCTCGACCTGCCCGGCTGGCAGCGCGAGCTCGGAAGCCCCCGCACCCCGCCCTCGGCCCGCGCGCTCCAGCTCGGCGTCCAGCTCAACTCGGCCTACGACGGCGTCCTCGGCTGCGCCCTCTCCGCCGACCCGGACCAGCGCTACCGCTCCGTTCACGAGCTGGCGCAGGCGTTCGAAGCCATCGCCGGCGCCGCCGAGGAGAACCAGGCGACCATGGCGTTCCCCGCCGGTGCGCTCGCCTTCCCCATGGAAGGAGGCGGCGCCGCGTATCCTCCCCCGCCGCAGCCGAGCGGCGGCTACCAGGCCGCTCCGCCGCCTGCCGCAGGAGGGGGCTACCCCGGAGGTCCCGCCGGAGGCGGCTATCCCGGAGGTCCCGCCGGAGGTGGCTATGCCCCTGGAGGCCCCGCCGGCGGCTATGCGGCCGCGCCGTCGCCCTACGGCATGCCGTCGCAGCAGAACCTCCCTCCGCCCGGCCAGCTCGCCACCGCCCAGTACCCCTGGAACGGCCAGAGCCAGGAGCCTTTCCAGCAAGCCGGCGGGTATCCGGGCGGCCCCGGAGCGGGCATGGCCCCCCCACCCCAGCCCAGCAACGCCGCCTACGGGTCCACGCCACCGCCGGGTAACCCACCGGGCGGGCCGCCCCCGAGCGACAGCGAGTTCGGCGAGACCGCCGCCGGCCGCAACATCCCCGCCGCAGCCCTCCAGCGCCGCGCCTCGCCGAACCGGCTGGCGCCCATCCTGGTCGCCCTGGTCGCGCTGGTGCTGCTCGGCGGCGCGGCCGCCGCCTGGGTGGTGATGGGCAAGCGCTCGCATCCGGACGACGCGCTGGCGTCCGCCTCCGCGTCGGCGAGCGCCTCGGCAGCTCCGGTCGCGGCCACCTCCGTCGCCGCGCCGGCCGACACGGGCTCCGCCGCACCGGCCGACACGGGCTCCGCAGCCACCGCTCCCGCTGCTCCCGCCGACACGGCGCCTGCCGCCGACGCCGACGCCGGGCCGGCTCAGGTCCACTCCACGCTGGCGTGCGATCCCGAGTGCGACGAGATCAGGCTCGACGACCGCCCCATCGAGCTCGGCCAGCCGGTCGACCTGACCCCCGGCAAGCACACCGTGGTCGCCTCCAAGAGCGGGTTCGTCACCTTCAAGGAGACGTTCAAGGTGGGCCCCGGCGACAAGGTGGAGAAGACCTACAAGCTCGTCGCCAGGCCGACCGCGCCCGCCGGTCCCACGGGCCCGGCCGCGCCGCCAAAGCCATGCGGCAAGTTCCTCAAGCGCTGCAAGTGAGCGCGGGGGGCCGCCTCATGCCTCACCGACCGTGACGGAGCCGTCTCTCCACCTGCCGGCGGGGACCATCTTCGCCAGCGACTTCAAGGTCGTGAGGCCGCTGCGCTCGGGCGGGCAGGGGTCGCTCTACGTGGTCGAGCAGCTCTCGACCAGCAAGCAGCGCGCGCTCAAGCTGATGCTCCCGGAGCTGGTGGCGCAGCCGGCGTCGCGCAAGCGCTTCGAGCTGGAGGCGCGGATCGCGGCGCGCATCCAGAGCGATCACGTCGTGGAAAGCATCGCCTCGGGCGTCGACCTGGAGTCCGGCACGCCGTGGCTGGTGATGGAGCTCCTCGATGGGCAGGATCTGGCCGCCTACGTGCAGAAGCGCAAGCGGCTGCCGCCGAGCGAGGTGCTGGAGATCTTCTCCCAGCTCTGCCACGCAGTGGGGGAGGCGCACGCGCAGGGGATCATCCACCGCGACCTCAAGCCGGACAACATCTTCCTCGCCACCGCGCGGCGGCGCGGCGTGCCGTTCATGGTCAAGGTGCTCGACTTCGGCATCGCCCGGATCCTCGCCGAGTCGCAGACCATCTCGGCGGCGACGACCACCGGGCTGGGCACGCCCATGTGGATGGCGCCCGAGCAGACGGTGCCCGGCGGCCCGGTCGGGCCCAGCACCGACGTGTGGCCGCTGGGCCTCATCGCGTTCCGGCTGCTCACCGGCTACCTGTTCTGGAAGGCCCCCTACGATCAGGGCGCCTCGGTGATGATGCTGATGGCCGAGGCCTTCATGCACCCGCTGCCCACCGCCTCGGAGCGCGCGGCGCACTACAAGTGCCAGGAGCGGCTCCCTCCGGGCTTCGATACCTGGTTCGCGAAGTGCGTCGCGCGCCCGATGGAGCAGCGCTACGCCAACGCGGCCGAGGCGTTCGCCGCCCTCGAGCCCATCCTCGTCGCCGCCGGCGAGGCCGCCGCGAATCCCCTCCCCCAGGCCAGCATCACCCCGAGCTTCGGCGCGCCCCCGCCGAGGGCTTCTTCCCCACCCTCGGAGACGGCCGCCTCCGGCGTCACCCGCGCCTCGAGCGCCTCCGGCGCGGCGCAGACCGGCCCCGGCGTCCCGACCTGGGGAGGCGCGCCCGAGCTGTCGGCGGAGCCCGTCCCGTCGGCGTCGGGCGCCAGGCCGGTGACCCTCGGCGAGACCCCCAAGCCCGTCACCGCCGCCGCGGAGGCGCCCTCCCGTGCCCTCGTCCAGACCGCCGATCAGGCGCCGCCCGCGCCGACGACTCCCCCCGCGAGGAGCCGCACGCGCACGGTGATGGTCCTCGCGACCGTCGCCGGAGTGGCCCTCGGGGGGCTCCTCTTCCTCGGCCTGCACCGGCAAGGCGAGAGCGCCGACGGTACCGCCCGCAGCCCCGTGGAGCGGGCGCCCGCCGCGACGACGGGCACGCCGCCCGCAGCCGCCACCGCGCCGCCGCCGGCCGATCCGGCCGCGGTGACGCCGCCTCCGCCGGGGACCACCGCGGCGAGCAGCTCCGCGGCGACCTCCAGCGAAGCCCCCCCCGCGGCCGGATCCCGGAAAGCGCGCAAGCTGTGCAAGCAGGCCGGTGGCAAGTGCCTCGGCAACGACGACTGCTGCGACCAGACGTGCCGCAAGTGGACCTGCCGAGCGAATGCGGCGCTCGCGTCGCCGTACGACAGCGACGGGAAGTGATCGGTCACCCTGCGGGACGCTCCGGATCGCCCCGCGACACCCTGCGGGACGCCCCAGAGCGTCCCGCGACCCGGCGCTTGACCGCGCGCCGCGGTCTGTCAACGATGGGCCCAATGTTCCAGTTTCAGCGCTATGCGCCCCTCGACGCGACCCCGCACGTCGCGCCGGCGGAGGAGGACCGCAGCGGAGTCCCGCTCTCGCAGGGCTTCCTCTTCACCATGGTGGGGACCATCGTCGCCAACAGCGCCCCCGCCGAGACGCTGGCGCTCCTCGCCCAGCTCCACCCGGACGCCTGGTACGAGGGGCAGCTCCTCGAGACGGTGCTCAACCGCCTCGAGGACGAGGATCCGGCGCTCCCCCGGCGCATCGGCCGCAACATCTACTTCATGTGGCGGAGCCAGCTCGAGGCCCTCGGCTTCCGCGACGCGAGCGCGGTGATGGCGGCCGTGCCCGCGCTGTGGAAGCAGGTGAGCCGCGGCGACTCCGGCGAGTGGCGCACGGCCGTCGGCCCGCAGCGCGCCCACCTCGAAGCCGAGCAGCCCTACAACTGCGAGTTCGAGGCCGGCACGATAGTCGGCCTGCTGGAGGCCTACGACGCCACCAACGTGCGCCTGACCCACGCCCCTTGCCGGCGGGACGGGGCGCCGTTCTGCGTCTTCGAGGTGCGCTGGGACGAGGCCCCGCGATGAGCGGCGAGGGCGACGCGCCGCGCTGGTCCGACGAGGACCGCGCCCTGCTCCGCGCGCTGGGCGGCCGCGTCAGCCAGATCATCCACGGCGAGGACCTCGAGCTGGAGGACCTTCAGCGCCGCGACGAGCTCGGGATCCTCGCCAACATGGTGAGCCGCCTGGCACGCGAGCTCGGCGCCGCCCGCCGCCGCGACCGCCAGCACCGGGCCGAGCTGGAGCAGCAGGTCGCCCAGCTCCAGGCGGCCTACGACACCCAGGAGAAGCTGCTCGGCACCATCCGCGCGCTCTCCTCGCCCATCCTCGAGCCCCACCAGGGCATCCTCCTCCTGCCCATCGCCGGGCCGCTCCTCGCGACCAGCCTCCTCGACGCCATGCCCGCGCTCCTCGAGCGCCTCACCGCCACGCGCCCCGTCGCCGTGATCGTCCACCCGACCGTGGCCGAGCCGATCCCGAGCGACGCCGCCATCGTGCTGCTGCGCCTCGAGCAGTCCGCCCGTCACTCCGGCGCGCGGCTGATCCTCTCCGGCGTGCCCGCCCACCTCGCCGGCGCCGGCGGCCTCGACGTCTCCCGCCTGACGCCGTGCCTCGACCTCCAGGACGCCCTGACCACCGCGCTCGACCTCCTCGACCTGCGCATTCGCCGCTGACGCCAATCCCTCGCTGACGCCCGCAAAAATCTCCGCGGACGGACCGATGGAGCTGCTATCTTCGCGGCACCATGGTCTTTTTCCATCTGGAGGCAATACCCTCATGACTCACGTGCTCCCGCGGAGAATGTTCTTGCACGGCTCTCTGGCTGCCGCCGTGGCGGCCTGGAGCCCCGAAGCCAGGAGCTGGGTCCCGACGCCTGGCCCAGGCACGATCTCCATCCCCGGCCTCGACGGCCAGCTCCTCGTCGACCCCGCGACCCTCGCCGCTGCGGCCGACGATTTCGGCGACATCGTCCACCGCACCCCGATCGCCGTGCTCGTCCCCGGCTCGGTCGAGGACATCGTCACGGTGGTCCGCTTCGCCAACGCGCACGGCCTGGCCGTCGCCGGCGCCCGCGGGATCGGCGCCAGCCACAGCACCCAGGGGCAGTCCGAGGTCCTCGGCGGCATCGTCATCGACATGTCGGCGCTCGCGACCATCCACGAGATCAACGAGGGAGACGCCCTCGTCGACGCCGGCGTGCGCTGGAGCGCGATCCTCGAGCAGACGGTGCCCCTCGGCAAGAGCCCGCCCACGCTCAACGACTACATCGAGCTCAGCGTCGGCGGGACGCTGTCGGTGGGCGGCATCGGCGGGCAGGCGTTCCGCTCCGGCTTCCTCGTCGACAACGTCCTCGAGCTCCAGGTCGTGACCGGCACCGGGCAGCTCGTCACCTGCTCGGCGTGCGAGAACCCCGACCTCTTCGCGGCGGTGCGGGGCGGCCTCGGCCAGTTCGGCATCATCGTCCAGGCGCGGGTGCGCCTCGTCCCGGTGCTCCCCAGCGTGCGCGTCTACTCGGCGGTCTACGCCGATCTCGCCAGCCTCACCCGGGACCAGCTCACGCTGATCGGCGATCAGCGCTTCGACTACGTCGAGGGCTCCGCCAGCCCGGCGACCCCCTCCGGCTGGACCTACGTGCTCAGCGTCGCCAAGTACTTCGACCCCGCCTCGCCGCCGAACGACGCGGCGCTCCTCGCCGGGCTCTCCTACGTGCCCGGCACCGAGAGCTCGACCGACTCGGACTACTTCGACTTCGCCAACAGCCTGGCGTCCTTCGTCACCTTCCTCGAGGAGGTGGGCGCCTGGACCACGCCCCACCCCTGGCTCGACGTCTTCGTCCCTGCCCACGCGGCCGTCCCCTTCCTCCAGGCGGCGCTCGACCAGATCACGCCGGACACGCTCGGCTACGGCGTCGTCCTCATCTACCCCGTCAACCGCGACCGCGTCACCGCCCCGTTCGTGAGCCTGCCGGACGCGCCCCAGTCGTTCGTGCTCTCGGTGCTCGGGTTCCCCATCGCGCCCACCCCGGCGCAGGTGGCGGCGACCCTCGCGCAGAACCACAGCCTCTTCGAGGCGTGCCTGGCCGTGGGCGGCAAGCGCTACCCCATCGACTCGGTGCCGATGAGCCAGGCTGACTGGCGCGCGCAGCTCGCGCCGGCGTATGGCGCGTTTGCGCTGGCGAAGGCGCGGTTCGATCCCAACCACGTGCTCACGCCGGGGCAGGGTATCTTCTGATCGCAGGGCTCGCCGGGGGAGTGATCCTCCGGTGATCGTCTCCCCTGGCCGGGAGCACCGCTGCCCCGGCCGGGGCAGGGGCTCTCCCAGATCCGGCACCTGGTTCCCCGGATTCCATGGTGCTCGATCGGGGCCCGGGCGGCCGGCAAGCCGGTCAGGAATGAGCCAGAAGAGGTGTTTCACGGGGGCGCCGTGGCGATCTCCGACCCCTCGGCATTCTGCGAGCCAATCGTGCAGCGCAGAAGCGAGATCAGGTCTACCGTGGGGCGCAATGACGTCCGTGGGTCTGGCGGAGCTGATGTCGGTCTTTTCGCTGGGGGCCGATGCGGGCCTGGGCGAACCGCTCGAGTCTGGGCAGCGTACCGCGCTCCTCGCGGTTGCCCTTGCCAGCGCAGCGGGGTTGCCGGAGGCCTCTCGCCGGGACGCCTACTATCTTGGACTCCTGAAGTACATCGGTTGCGTCGCCGAAGTGCACCTCGCTGCCGACTTCCTCGGAGGGGACGAGAAACATGGGCGGACCTGGTTCGCCCTGATCGATTGGGGCAAACCCGCAGACGTCCTGGTCGCGCTGGCCAAGAACGTCGCCCGCGAGGAGTCGTTCTCGAGGCGGGTGGCCAAGCTCGCCCGGAGCCTCCGGACCGCGCCCCGGATGCCCCAGATGGCTGCGGCCCACTGCGAGGTCGCGTCGATGCTGGCGCGGGACTGTGGGTGCCCTCCCGGGGTGATCCGCGGCCTGCACCAGGTGTACGAGCGATGGGACGGCAAGGGCATTCCGCATCAGGTGCGCGGGGAGGCGATCGAACCGGCGATGCGCGTCGTCCATCTGGCGGCGGACGTCGAGCTCTTCGCGCGAGCGGGAGGAGTGGGAGCGGCCGTTGCCGTCGCGCGGGCCCGTCGAGGCTCGCTCTACGACCCTCGGCTCGTCGACGTCTTCGCGGGTCACGCCGACGCCCTTGTCGCCACACTCACGCCCGCTTCGCTCTGGGACGCGGTCATTGCCGCCGAGCCCGGCGCACCCGACACCCTGTCCGGTGACCGCCTCGAGCAGGCCCTCCGAGCGATGGCGGGGTTCGCCGACCTGCCGTCCCGCTGGACCTGGGGCCACTCGCTCTCCGTGGCCGCGCTGGCGCAGGCGGCTGGGGAGCGCCTGGGCCTCGACGAGGGACTCTGCACGCGCCTCCGTCATGCGGGCTACCTCCACGACCTGGGGTCGGTCGGGCTGCCCTCGGCCATCTGGGAGAAGCCGGGGCCCCTCACCGAGGCGGAGCGCGAGCGGGTCCGGTTGCACCCCTACTTCACCGAGCGGATGCTGGCCCGACCCGCAGCTCTCGCGGCAATCGGCGAGCTGGCGGCGATGGACCACGAACGGCTCGACGGCAGCGGCTACCACCGCCGCCTCCCCGCGAGCACCATTCCCCTGCCGGCGCGGGTGCTCGCCGCGGCCGACGTCTACGTCGCTCTGCTCGCCGATCGCCCCCATCGCCCCGCGCTCCTGCCGGCCGCGGCGGCCGAGGTGCTGGCGACCGAGGTCCGCGCAGGACGACTCGACGCCAAGGCGGTGTCCGCGGTGCTGGAGGTCTCCGGCCAGGCTGTGGCCGCGAAGCCAGCACCGGCGCTTCCCCAAGGCCTCTCCGAGCGCGAGGCAGAGGTGCTGACGTGGGTGGCGGTGGGGATGACCAACAAGGAGGTCGCGCGGCGGCTCGGCATCTCCGACCGCACCGTCGGCCATCACCTCCAGCACGTGTACGACAAGATCGGGGTCTCCACCCGCAGCGCCGCTGCACTCTTTGCCCAGCAACATGGGCTGGTTGGCCCGGGGGCCGTCCCGCATCCGGGCTGATAGGTCAATTGGCCGATGGCCAGGGTCGGGCCGACCCGTAGAACAGCTTCCCCTGCTTCTGCACCAAGGAACCACCCATGAGTCATTCGATCGCTCTCGTCACCGGCACCACCTCCGGGCTCGGTTATGCGGCAGCCAAGTTGCTCGCCGCCGAGGGCTGCCGCCAGGTCATCGTCACCGGCCGCAGCCTGGCCGGGGCCAAGGAAGCGGCCGCTCAGCTCGCGGCGGAGACCAAGACCCAGGTCTTCACGCCGCTGGAGCTGGATCTGAACGCACCGACCAGCGTAGAGGCCGCCCTCGCCGAGCTGGTCAAGCGAGGTGGGCCGATCGATTTCCTCCTGCTCAATGCCGGAATCGTCGGTGGCAACAAGCGCGTCCTCACCGCGGCGGGTATCGAGGCGGCGGAGGCCCCGCTCATCGGCCATCATCAACTGACCGTCGGGTTGCTCGGCGCCGGCCTGCTCAGCCCCAGCGCGCGGATCGTCATCTCCGGCGCGGAACCTGCCCGTGGGGACGTCCCCATGTTCAGCTACACCGACGTGGCGGCCTTCGCGGCCAAGCACCACCAGGGTGACCGAACCGCCGCTGTCGAAGCCCTGGTGCGCAGCGGGCCGAACGTGAAGTACGAGCCCAACCGGGCGTATGCCGACGCGAAGCTCATCGTCGCTTGGTGGGCCGCTGCACTGGCCCGGCGGCTGCCCTCCGGCATGGCCGTGTACGCCGTCTCGCCCGGTAGCGCGCCCGACACCCTGGCGGCGCGGAACGCTGGGCCGGCCGTGAAGTGGCTGTTCGTTCCGATGGCGAGGCTCCTCGGCATGACCCAGACGCCGGAGACCGCGGCCCGCCGGTACCTCCAGGCCTCGGAGCTCGGAACCGACGTCTCGGGCCAGTTCTTCGCCTCGGCGCCCAAGAAGCTCACGGGCCCGATGGAGGCGATGCGCCACCCGCACCTCCACGATCGCGAAAACCAGGAAGCCGCATGGCAGGCCGTCGTCAAGGTCTCTGGCGTCGACTTCCCGTCTGCGGGCCAATCGAGCGCGGTGTCCTGATGTCGCCGTCGACGAGGAGCGCCGACCACCGTGAGAGCGAGAGGGGAGCGCTCATCCTC